>Ga0116143_10001676_pt1 | contig 26026 bp, 25 predicted proteins | sample AD_UKC034_MetaG_FD_89745 | JGI IMG/M metagenome (GOLD analysis project Ga0116143, IMG submission 89745) | Active sludge microbial communities of municipal wastewater-treating anaerobic digesters from USA - AD_UKC034_MetaG | ecosystem: Engineered > Bioreactor > Anaerobic > Digestate | place: USA...
AGCTGCACCGCTCCACAAATGATCTGGCCTCGTTTGACCTGCTGGCTGCGAATCTTGAGACCGGCATATATACCGACATCGTCACGGGAATCGATCGCGCCGCCTACCGCGTCGGCGTGGACTTCTGAAAAGTTCCAATGATTGGAACTTTTGTTAAAAAAACTTCCAATGGTTGGAACTTTTTGCTGAAAAACTTCCAGGGATTGGAAAAACTGCGAATGTCATTGCCATGCAGCGGGTCCGGGCGTAAATTCGCGGCGCTATGTACCACGGAGAACGATTCAACAGCATCAGTCATGTGGCGGGCGCCATTGCGGCGCTTGCGGGCCTGGCGGTGCTGGTGGTTCTGGCGGCGCAGCAGGGCGATCCGTACAAGGTGGTGAGCTTCAGCATTTATGGAGTGACGCTGTTCCTGCTGTACCTTTTTTCATCCCTCTACCACAGCATACGCCATCCTTCGGCCAAGGCGATTCTGCGGAAGCTGGATCATCATTCGATTTCGCTCCTCATTGCGGGAAGCTACACCCCGTTCACGCTGGTCACGCTTCGCGGCGGGTGGGGCTGGTCGCTGTTCGGAGCGGTCTGGGGCCTGGCGCTGCTCGGGGCGATTGTGGAGTATCTGCCGGTCCGCGGCGGGCGGATACTGCCGGTGATCATTTATCTGCTGATGGGCTGGATGATCGTGATTGCCCTGGTGCCGCTGCTGAAGGCGCTTCCGCGTCCGGGTTTCTGGGGGCTGGCCGCCGGCGGCATGTTTTACACCGTGGGCGTGGGATTTTATGCCTTCGGAAGGAGAATCCGCCACTTCCACGGCATCTGGCATCTGTTTGTGCTGGCGGGAAGCGCCTGCCACTATTTCACGATTCTGCTGTATGTGCTGTAGGAGGCCCAAATGACGAAATGGTACAGTCTGTTCCGGTGGGGCGGATATCTCTGCGGCGCGGCCGGGCTGGCGCTGGTGCTGATCTCGCGGCGGATGTCGCCGCCCTCCGCGGCCCTGCAGGCGGCCGGAGGTTTTCTTCTGCTGGCGATGTTTTTGTGCTTTGTTATTACACAGGTCCTGTATATATTGTACCGCCTGAAAAGGAAAAAAGGCGCAGACCGGCCACGTGACGCATAAAATCCGGCGATGGGGATTGACACCGGTACGGGCCTCCGTTATGTTCCGCCCTGTTTTTTTACGGCGATTAAGGAAATTGAGATGACGAAATCATATGTTGCAAAGAAGGAAGAAGTCCAGCCCCAGTGGTATATCGTGGACGCCGCCGGAAAATCGGCCGGCCGCCTTGCGGTCAAGCTGGCGGATATGCTGCGGGGGAAAGGCAAACCCACCTTCACTCCGCATGTGGACTGCGGTGACTTTGTGGTGGTGATCAATGCTGAGAAGGTGAAGCTGACCGGGGCGAAGGACACCCAGAAGATATACAAGAAATTCACGGGTTATGTGGGCGGTCTGAAACAGCACAGCGCCGCCACGGTCCGCGAGAAGGATCCGACCCGCATCATCACGCAGGCCGTTCGGGGCATGCTGCCCAAGAACAAGCTCAGCGCCCAGGTGATCAAGAAACTCAAGGTGTATGCGGGGGCTGAACATCCGCACGGGGCCCAGAACCCGCAGCCCGTCGAACTTTAACAGGCAAACGAGAGGGAACAGTCGTGGTACAGAAAGTTGTTGAATATGCAGCGACCGGCCGGCGCAAAGAGGCCGTCGCCAGAGTGAACATGGCCCCGGGCGTGGGCAAGGTGTCCGTGAACGGCAAGAATTTCGAGACGTATTTCCCGATTGAATCCGTCCGCAATTTCATCCAGCAGCCGCTGGCCCTGACCGACAACCTGAACCGCTTTGACATCGCCGTGAGCGTCAAGGGCGGCGGGAGCATGGGCCAGGCCGGCGCGGTGCGCCATGCAATTGCGCGGGCGCTGCTTCAGGTGGACGAGGCTCTCAAGCCCGCCCTCAAGGCGGAGCGCTGTCTCACCCGCGATGCGCGCATGAAAGAGCGAAAGAAGACGGGGCAGCCCGGGGCGCGCAAACGCTTCCAGTTCTCGAAACGTTAAAACGCGTACAAGCCTTACTGATCGGCCCCGGATGTTTTTCATGCGGGGCCGATTTTTTTGAGGAATTTCATTATGCATATAGAAAAAACATCAGATCCGAAAACGCTGCAGCTCCCGGCGGGCTTCCGTGCGGCGGGCATTTCCGCCGGCATCAAGAAGTCCGGAGTGAAGGATATGGCCCTGATTGTTTCAGATGTCGAAGCCGTGATGGCCGGAACTTTCACGACCAATCAGGTGTGCGCCGCGCCCGTGAAACTCTGCCGGAAGCATCTGGAGGGCCGGAAGGGGCGGGCCATCATCGTCAACTCCGGCGTGGCCAACGCCTGCACCGGGACGGAGGGCATGAAGGCGGCACAGGATATGGCCGCGCAGACCGCGTCGCTTCTGAATGTTCCGGAAACGCAGGTTTTTGTCTGTTCCACGGGAACCATCGGCAAACAGCTTCCCATGGATGTCATAGGGTCAGGCATTCAGAAAATTGTTCCGGCCGTGACGGTTGAGGGGGTTCACGATGCCGTGGAGGCGATCATGACCACCGACACGCGGCCCAAGCACTGCACCCTGCGCATTGAGGTGGACGGCAAACCCGTCACTGTTATGGGCATGGCCAAGGGCGCGGGCATGATTGAGCCCGGCATGGCCACAATGCTGTCGTTCATCCTGACTGATGCGGCCGTGGAGGCTGATGCCCTGCAGGCCTGCCTGCTGGCCGCGGTGAAGAAGAGTTTCAACCTGGTCAGCGTGGACGGCGACCGCAGCACCAATGACACTGTGCTCTGCATGGCCGGCGGTGCGGCAGGGAACAAACCGCTTTCACCGGCGCACAGGGACTGGAAGGTTTTTTCCGATGCGCTTTACAGGGTCGCGTTCGATCTGGCTATGAAAATCATCGGCGACGGCGAAGGAGCCCGCAAGGTGGTCAGAATTGAAGTGAAGGGTGCGCGCAATGATGCCGAGGCGGATATCGCCGCCCGGGCCGTGGCAAATTCAATGCTGGTCAAGACCTCGTGGGTCAAGGATTCCCCGAACTGGGGCCGTGTGATGGATGCGCTTGGCTATTCGCGGGCAAAAGTGGACGAGACTCTCGTGGACATTGACTATGACGAACACCCCGCCGTGCGCGGCGGGATGGCGTCGGGAAGTTCCGTGGCGGAGCTGAAGAAAATCGTCGCCAGGGAGTGTTTTGTGATAAAGATCGATCTGCATCTTGGAAACGGCCGGGCGGAAGTCTACTCTTGCGACTGCACGGAAGAGTACGTCCGGATTAACTGGTAAAGGGAAGTTATGCGCGCGGTGATTGAAAAAGCATCAGTGCTGATCGAGGCTCTGCCTTACATTCAGCGGTTCAATGGCGAGACGGTCGTCGTTAAGTTCGGCGGAAGCATCATGGAGGATGCGGAAGGCGTGAAGAACATCCTTCGCGACATCGCCTTCATGGCTTGTGTCGGCATGCGGCCCGTCATTGTCCACGGCGGCGGGAAGTCCATTTCCGCCGAGATGGAAAAGCGCGGCCTGCGGCCCTCGTTTGTCCAGGGTCTGCGCGTGACCGACCAGGCTTCCATTGATGTCGTGGAGCATGTGCTGAACCACGAGGTGAATCCTCAGCTGGTTTCCGTCCTGCTTGCCTATGACTGCAAGGCGCGCGGTATTCACGGGGACGACATACTCAAGGTCCGAAAGCACACGGCTGTGGATGAAAAGACCGGCCAGAAGCTGGACTGGGGCTTTGTCGGCACGGTGACCGGCGCGGATGTCGCGCCCGTGGAGGCATTTCTGCACTCCGGCATCACCCCTGTGATCACGCCGCTCGGCCGGGACGAAAAGAGGCATATCTACAATGTTAATGCGGACGAAGCGGCTGCGGCGGTTGCCGTTGCGCTCAAGGCCCGTAAACTGGTTTTTCTTTCCGATGTGCCGGGGGTATTAAGCGACAAGGACGATGAAACCACCATCATATCTTCCATCAAGGCGGGCGATATCGAAGATCTGGTGAAGCGCGGCATCATATCAGGCGGCATGCTTCCGAAAATTTCCGGCGCGGTCAAGGCCATGCAGGCCGGCGTGAGAAAAGTGCACCTGATTGACGCCATGCTCCCGCATTCGCTCCTGCTGGAGCTTTTCACGGACAAGGGCGTTGGGACGGAGATTGTGTCATGAGCACAAGAGAAGAAATTCAGAATCTTTATCAGCAGTATGTAATGTCGACCTATGCTTCTGCCAGCCTGGCGCTGGTCAGGGGGAGGGGCGCGTATGTATGGGATTCCGAAGGGAAGCGCTATCTGGATTTCCTCGCGGGGATTTCGGTGATGAACGTGGGGCACTGTCATCCGAAGGTGGTGAAGGCCCTCCGGAAGCAGGCGGGACAGCTTATTCATGTATCCAATCTTTATCACAATGAAAACCAGCCGCGGCTGGCGCAGGCGCTGGTTGAGCGCTCGCTGAAGGGCGGCAAGTGCTTCTTCTGCAATTCCGGAGCCGAGGCCAACGAGGGACTGATCAAGCTCGCGCGCCTGTGGGGCTCCGGGCAGGGCCGGTATGAAGTCATCACCATGCGGAACTCGTTCCACGGCCGGACGCTGGCCACGCTGACGGCCACCGGCCAGGAGAAGGTGCAGAAGGGCTTTCATCCGCTGCCCGAGGGTTTTGTGTATGCCGATTTTAACAATCTGGATTCTGTCCGGAGCGCAATTTCGGGAAAAACCGCCGCGGTGCTTGTCGAGGCGGTGCAGGGCGAGGGCGGCATCATGCCGGCGACGGATGAGTTCATGAAGGGCCTGCGCGCGCTCTGCGACGAGAAGAATATACTTCTTCTGGTTGACGAGGTGCAGGCGGGCATGGGGCGGACCGGAACCTGGTTCGCGTGGCAGCACTACGGCATTGAGCCGGACGCGTTTTCACTGGCCAAAGCACTGGGAAGCGGATATCCGCTGGGCGCCGTGGTGGCCGGCCCGAAAGTTGCGGATGTCTTCCAGCCCGGCCATCATGCCTCGACCTTTGGCGGCACCCCTCTGGCCTGCGCGGCCGGCCTTGCGGTGGTGGAAACCATCGAAGAGGAGGGCCTGCTCGAAAATGTCAGAAAGATGGGGGATATGTTTCGGAGCGAGCTGGAGAAACTGGTTCCGAAATACAAATGGATCCAGTGCGTGCGCGGCCGCGGCCTGATGATCGGGCTGGTGCTGAACTGTCCGGCGAAAGATCTGCAGATGTCCATGCAGGAACAGGGGCTGCTCGCGCTGGCGACGGCAAATACCATCATTCGGTTTCTGCCGCCCTTGAATATTGACGAAAAAATCGTTAAAAGGGCCGCTTCCATCATTCGGAAGGCTTGCAGGAGTTTTGATAAACAAGCAGGAGTGAATAAACAATGAAAGTGGTAGTCGCATATTCAGGAGGGCTCGACACCTCCGTTCAGTTGAAGTGGATCAAGGAAAAATACAACGCCGAGATCATCGCCTTCACGGCCGATGTCGGCCAGGAAGAGGAGCTTTCGGGCATTGAAGAGAAGGCGATGTCCACCGGGGCCGACAAGGTCTATGTGGATGACCTGCGTTCCGAATTTGCGAAGGATTTCGTGTTCCCGATGATCCGCGCCGGCGGCGTTTATGAGAGCGGCTATCTGCTGGGCACCGCCATTGCCCGCCCGCTGATTGCCAAGCGCATGATCGAAATCGTTCGCGAGAACAAGGCCGATGCCATCGCGCACGGCGCCACCGGAAAGGGCAACGATCAAGTCCGCTTTGAGCTGACCGCCTATTCAATGGAGCCGGAGATCAGGGTGATCGCTCCCTGGCGTGAATGGGAGTTCAAGGGCCGGACCGACTTGATGAATTATGCGAAGCAGCATAACATCCCGGTGCCCGTGACGGTAAAGAAGCCTTACAGCATGGACCGCAACCTGCTCCATATCAGTTACGAGGGCGGGATTCTTGAAGATCCGTGGAGCCAGCCGCCGAAGGACATGTTTGTGCTTTCTGTTGATCCTGAAGACGCTCCGGATCAGGCGGAAGAGGTGGAGATTGATTTCGAAAAAGGGGATGCCGTGGCCGTCAACGGCAAAAAGATGTCTCCGCTGGACGTGATGCTCACCCTGAACAAGATGGGCGCAAAACACGGCGTGGGCCGGATTGACATGGTTGAAAACCGCTATGTCGGCATGAAGAGCCGCGGTGTTTATGAAACGCCCGGCGGCACGATCCTCTACCGCGCCCGCGAGGCGGTGGAGCAGATTTGCATGGACCGCGAAGTGCTCTTCCAGCGCAACACACTGGTTCCGCAGTACGCGAAACTGGTCTACAACGGTTTCTGGTTCGCGCCCGAGCGCAGGATGCTTCAGGCGGCGATGGATGATGCCGCCTCAACAGTAACAGGCACCGCGCGCGTAAAATTGTTCAAGGGCAGCTGCACGGTAACGGGCCGCAAGGCGAAGAAATCGCTTTACGATCCGACCATTGCCTCGTTTGAACGCGAGAACGTCTACAACCAGGCCGACGCGGACGGTTTCATCAAGCTGAATGCGCTGCGCCTGCGCGTCCGCGCCCGCGCGGGTCTCTGAAACCGCCAATGAACGCGAATGGACGCGAATATGGAAGCATTTGAATATCGAAAAGGTGAAATGTTTGTGGACAGGGTGCCGGTGTCAAGGCTGGCCGAAAGGTACGGGACGCCGCTTTATGTCTACAACCGGAGTTATTTGCTCGGTCAGTACCGGCAGCTCGTGACGGCCTTCAGTGAGATCAATCCGCAGATCTATTTTGCGATCAAGGCCAACAGCAGCGCGGCGGTCATCAGCACGTTCGCCCGCGAAGGCGCGGGCGCGGATGTGGTTTCGGGCGGCGAACTCTGGCGCGCGATTCGTGCCGGCGTGGAGCCGTCCAAAATTGTTTTTGCGGGTGTTGGCAAGACGGTCGAGGAAATAGATTATGCGCTGATGGAGGGAATCCACTGCTTTACGGTGGAATCCGAGCCTGAACTGGAACGCATATCGCAGCGGGCGCAGGTTTTGAACCGGCCCGGCCGCATTGCCGTCCGCGTGAATCCCGATGTGGATCCGAAGACCCACAAATACACCAGCACCGGCAAGAAGGAGAGCAAGTTCGGAGTGGACCTGGAACGGGCGATGAAGGCTTATGAACTGGCCGCCTCGCTGCCGGGCCTTGAGATCGCGGGCATCCACATGCACATCGGCTCGCCGATTATGACCGTTGAACCCTATGCGCAAGCGCTGGAAAAGGTCGCCCCTGTTTGCCGCGAGCTGAAGAAAAAGTATCCGAAGTTCACTCAGCTCGATATTGGCGGAGGGCTGGGCATTCGGTACCGCGATGAGCAGGAGCCTTTTGATGTTCAGGGCTTTGCCGGGGTTGTTATTCGTTACGCGAAGGAACTGGGCATGTCTGTCGGCATGGAGCCGGGACGTTTCCTTGTTGGCAACGCGGGTTTACTGGTCTGCCGGGTGCAGTATATCAAGGACAACCCGTTCAAGAAATTCATCATCAGCGACGGGGGAATGAATGACCTGATCCGCCCGGCGCTTTATGAGGCCTATCACAAAATTCTGCCGGTGAAGGAAACCGCGGATACTGTTCTGGGTGATCTTGTGGGGCCCGTATGTGAATCGGGCGATTTTCTAGCGGCTGAACGGGCTCTTCCGAAGGTGAAGCAGGACGATCTGATCGCGGTCAGGAGCGCCGGCGCCTATGCCTTTGCCATGTCCTCAAGCTACAACAGCCGGCCGCGCCCGGCGGAAGTGATGGTTCAGGGCCGCAAGGTGAAGCTGATTCGCGCCCGCGAAAAACGTGAAGACCTCGTGCGCGGCGAAAAAAATCCGGAATGGTAAATTGCGCGATGGGGTGTTCCGCTCCGTCGGAATGATTGAATAAAAAAAGAGGCCGGGATTTCCCGGCCTCTTTTTGTCACGCAGGCTGAACTTGATCAGTCTTCATCCTTTTCATCATCATCTATATCGCCGCCGGGGAGGCATTCGGCCCCGGGGCCTTTGCGGGTCTTTTTGTTCCACTTTCTCTCGCGGCTGTCCCGGCCGTCGCGGCGCATTTCCATGCGCTTGTCCGGACAGGCTTTCTGCAGGGCGTCCACTTTGTCGGCGCCCAGCAGTTCGATCACCTCGAGCCGGGTTTCGATGTTCGCTTTCAAGAGGGCCGACTGTGCGGCCGAGACGGCCTCCGCCGCCGCCATGGCGGCATCACGGCTGGGATTAGCGCTCTCCAGCACCGTGCTCAGATCCAGCTCCGCCTTGTCTTTGGCGGCTTTCAGATCAATCATATTACGCTGAACCTCTGTGGCCAGTTCCTTCAGTTTGGCGGCCTCATCATCGGTGATGCCGGCCTGCTTCTGAAGATCCGCGTCATGGGAGACCCGCATCAGCATGCCGATGCACTCGCCGCCGCGCAATCCCCCCGGTTTCCCCGGCTGCATGGGGCCCCGATGCATTTCTTCCCCCATCCGGGGCTGCGCCAGAACGCCCTGCGCGGCAAGTGCCGCTGCGATTATTGCTGCTGTCTTGTATATCTTCATTGCTCAATCCTTTCGTTGGTTCACGACTGTGATGTTCACAATCTTCCCGTATAACGGAAGCCCTCCCCAATTATTGCACGGATTCGGCGGCTCTAATTGTTTCCCGAATTCCCTGGCCGGATTCAGAAGCAGCGCTTTTTCTCCTTTTTCAGGCAGGTCCCGCCGCACTGGTAGCATATCTCGTTCTGGAGATATCCGCCGTCAAAGAATTCCTTCACGTTTTGCAGGGTGGTTTCGGCGATGCCGCGCAGCGCCTCGGCGGTGAAGAAGGCCTGATGCGATGTAATCAGCACGTTCGGAAAGGTCAGCAGCCGCGCCAGCATGTCATCCGTGAGGATTTCCGTTGATTTGTCCTCAAAGAAGTAGTCGCTTTCCTCTTCGTAGACATCCAGGCCGGCGGCGCCGATTTTCTTTGTTTTGAGCCCGTGAATCAGTGCGGCGGTCTGAATGAGTTTGCCTCGGCCGGTGTTGATGATCATGACTCCGGGTTTCATCTGTTCGATGGTCCGCGCGTTGATCATGTGTTCGGTTTCCGGCGTCAGCGGACAGTGGAGCGAAATGATGTCGGATTTGGCATAGATATCCTTCAGCTCGGCATACTGGAAGTTCGCGGATGAGGCGAAGGCAAGGGAGGGGTCCCGGTGTTTGTCGAAGGCCAGCACCTTCATGCCGAAACCCAGCAGGATTTCAATCATGCAGCGGCCGATTTTTCCCGTGCCGATGATGCCCGCGGTTTTGCCGTGCATGTCAAAACCCAGCAGGCCGTTGATCGAGAAATTTCCGTCGCGCGTGCGGGAGTAGGCCTTGTGCGTTTTCCGGTTGAGCGACATGATCAGCGCAAGAGCATGCTCCGCGACCGCATGCGGAGAATAGGCCGGGACCCTGACCACATGAATGCGCCGGAAAGCCGCCTTGAAGTCCACATTGTTGAAGCCGGCGCAGCGCAGGGCGATGAGCCGCACCCCGTTTTCGACCAGCTGATCTATGACCGCCGCGTCAATGGTGTCATTCACAAAGGCGCAAACCGCGTTGAAACCGGGGGTGAGATTCACCGTGTTGATGTCGAGGTGCGCGTCGAAATATGTGATGCTGGCGCCATACCCGCGGTTAACCGAGTCGAACGACTGGCGGTCGTAGGGCTTGGTGTCGAAAAAAGCGATATTATTACTCATCGGGGGCCTCCTGATCCTCTGCGGCCGCCGCTGCCCGGCGGCCCGCCGGCACGCATGCTTTCGAAAAACGACCGCATGGTGGTGACGTCTACGATTTTGTTCATGTACTCGACAAACTGAGCGGCCTCCATGTCGTCATAACCGAAATCGAGGGCGATTTGCCGGAACTCGCGTTCGCGCTGCGCATCGAGCAGCGGGGAAAGGACTTCAATGTTCTCGTGCATTTGCCGCATCAGCGGCCAGCGCTCCTCGCGGGGGGTGTCGGTATTGAGCTTTTCAGCGATGCGCCATGTTTCATCCAGCAGGGAAATCATATGATGATAGTTTTCCTCTTCCACCCTGCTCATGAGGGATGTGTCGCGATCAAGAAAGTGCGCGGCCTTGACGGCAAAGGTTTCGCTCATCCTGCGCCGGGCCTCCGCGCGCCGCTCCATTATTTCCTGATAGCGCTCCGGGTCCGTCGCCTTCAGTTCCTCCATCCAGTCATTCCGGTCTCGGCGGGGCCGGTCCTCGCGGGACCACCGGCTGGTTTGAGACGCCTGCAGCGAGGCAATCAGGTTCGCGCTGCTTTCCAGCTGTGTTTCGAGTTCACGGACCCTGTCCGCAAGCCCGGCATCCTGAAGTGGAGAAGGGCCGGCCGCGCCCGCTGGTCCGGAGTCGGCCGCGGGCGCGGCTTGACGGCTGGACCGGGGTGCTGTTTCCGCTTCCTGCGGTTCTTCAGTTGTTTGCGCCGCCCGTGCCCGATAATGAAAGGCCATGCCTGTGCCTCCTGCGGCCCAGGCAAAGAGCAGCGTCAAGATGCCTGCCTGGATGACATGGGGGGCTTTCAAGCCGGACCTCCCGCACGGTTTCGGATCAGTCCGGCTTCCCTGGGAATATGGATGCTGAAAGTGGAGCCCTGTCCGGGAGTGCTTTCCGCGGACACCTCCCCGCCATGCTGTTCGGTGATGACTTTTACCAGGCTCAAACCCAGCCCCGTTCCGTGGTCCTTCCCTTTCTCTTTTCTTCGCCGGAAAGGCTGAAAGAGATTCTGCATGTCAGACGGACTGATCCCGGGACCATTATCGCGCACGGACAGTGTTTCGGATTCCTCGTCAGAGGAGAGGGACACAAGGATGCGGCCTCCGTTCTGAGTGTATTTGACTGCGTTTGCGATCAGGTTCCCGACGGCTTCGAGCAGCAGCACCGGGTCTCCGTTCACGATCGGGGCCCGCGGGGCCGTTTCAGTCTTCAACTGCTGTGATTTTTGCGCGGCGTGCGCCGCGAAATTGGAGACGGCCTGCACAACAATATCGTTCAGGTTCACAGGCTGCCGGACGACGTCCCCCTCGGCCGTGAGCCGCTCGTAGTCGAGAAGATCCTTGATCATCGTTTCCATTCGATTGAGCGCCTCAGCCGCGGTTTGAAGGCTGCTGAACTGCTCGTCAGAAAGCGTGCCTCGTTCGATCATGGCCATTTCCAGATAGAGCGTGGCGATTGACAGCGGCTGCCGAAGATCATGCGCAGCCATGCGCCGCATGGCGTCCTTGAACGCGCTCAGTTCCTGAAGAGATTTCAGCATGCGCGCATTGCTGATGGCGATGGCCGCCAGCCCCGCCAGTTCCTGCATCCATTTCAGTTCATCCAGATCGAACTGCCGGTTCTGATAGGAAAGCGCATACAGAACGCCTAAAACCTCGCTCTCGCGTGTAATCGGCACCCCCGCATAGGCGCGAATGCTGTTTTCCGGGAGCATTCGGTTCGCAATAAACGGATCGTGCGCGGTGTCCGGAACCACGAAGGGTTTGGCGTGATCAATAATCCAGCGGGTCGCGCCGCTTGTCCGGCGCACGCGGACGGCAACGGTATCACCAACCTCCGTGGTGGATGCGCCGCGCTCGAACATCTTCTTCTTCGCGTTCCAGAGCACAATGCTTGCGTTGTGCGCGCCCGTCAAAAGCCGCGTGTAGTAGATTACCTGGTTCAGTACGTCGCTTAAATCAAGCTGCGAATTCAGCGCAAGGCTGATTCGCATCAGGGCCTCGTATATCGGGCCGGTATTGTCGGATGACAATTCTTTCTCCATGGATACGGCTTATATCATGCCTCAGAGGCGGCATTCAAGCACGGCCCCGGCCGCCAGTTGAAGAAATCGGCTGCGTTGCCGCCGAAGAGCGCCCGCCGGGTTTCGAGACTGCCCTTGAAGCAGTCGTTTGAGATGAGGAGGTCTTCGTAAAAATCCATTCCTGAATCGGTGTTGCACATGATGCGGGCGGCGCAGTCCGGCCGGACCTTGAAAATGGCCTGCAGATCCGCAAGCGACGATTTAACCGGGCTCAGGGTGATCCCCGCCATCCAGCCGCGATCAAGAACGCTTTCGATAGTCTCCGGCGTGCAGTGATCCACCACCAGCCGCCCGTGCAGTTCGTGGAAACAGTCCAGCACATCCAGAACAGTGCTTGTGATTTCCGGTTTGTTTTTTCGGGGAGTGTGTACCCCCGTCCGGCAGTTTTTCCCGGCGTCGCGCGCGGCAGCCAGCTGCGCAGTGAAAAACTCGATTTCCCGGGCCTCTCCGGTTTCGAGTCCGATTTCTCCGATGCCCAGGCAGAGAGGGTGTGCGAGAAACGGCCTGAGAAATTCGGTACACTGGGCCGGATCCATGTCGCCGGGGATGTTGCGCGGATGAATCCCCGCGAGAAAGCGGCAGGGCAGGCCTTGTTCGTTAATGGACTGGATTGTCTCCGCCTGAAACTTCAAATAGCGCGCAAGTTCCGCCGTTTCTCCTTCGCGGGGCGAGAACGCCCACGAGACAACCGCGCAGCCGTTGTCTTTCAGCCATTGGATGCGATCTGGATGACAGTGATGCACAATGTCGAGATGCATATGACTGTCCAGATACTGCGCCGGTTCGCTCATGGATAGACCAGTTCCCGGAAATATTTCACAGCGGCAAGCCCGACGGAACTCCGATGAGGACCTTTGCCTCCGGAGGTTCCTGCAAGATAGAGCGTGCTGCCGTGTATTGCGCCGCAGACCTCCTGCAGCGCAGTTTCCGCGGTTTGCAGGAGTCCGGCAAAGACCCAGTCGGAAAGACCGGATGAGAAATGAAGCTGGAGAAGCAGGGGTTCCTCCGTCCGGCGTGTTTTAAAGCTGGTTCGCGCCTGCGCGCTGATCAGCCAGTAAAGTTTTGTGTCGGGATCGAACAGGATTTGAAAGCGGGAGTGACATCCCGGCAGGGGAAGAGCGGCCCCGGCCTCCATTTTCAGGCTTCCGTCCTCCTGTGAGGACACTTTTACTGCCATGACGCTTCCCTGATGACCCTGCGAGGGCCGGAGGATGATATGACAGGTTCCTGTTTCCGTGCTGTTCAGGCTGTGATGGGGATCGGTCACGCGCACGACGTGCGCATCATGCCCCGCGAATCTTTCCTGACCGGCCGGGGATTCACCGAAAGTCCACTGCCGCGGGCTCATCAGGTTGGCTCCGCGGGCCGCCCGCATGAATACTGCGGCCTGCGGAGCGGTTCCTTTGACACCGGGACTCGTGTGCCTCATCCACACCATGGCGATGTGGCGCTCATCGACAAATATATTCGCGGGCGGTTCCGCAAAATCCCCCTCCGCATCGGAATGGGCGGTGAGGGACGATGGATCGCTCCACGTCAGGCCGCCGTCGGCAGACTTGATGATCTGGAGATTTCCGCTCTCGCCGATGAGATAAAGAATGTGTCCGTCGCGGAAAAGGCGTCCTCCGCAAAAGGGGAACAGATGGGTATCCTGCCAGGTCTTCCCGAAGTCGTTGGACACCAGGATGCGCCCCTGCATCCAGTGGCCGGTGCGCGGATGCCGCGCTTTTTTCCCGGGAAGATCCCGAAGGCCCGGGCCGGTCTGGCTGAAGGCCGCGATGATTCTTCCGCCCGGCATTATTTCGATGGAGGGGCTGCACAGCGATATCTTCGCCGCGGGGTCAGCGGAATAGACCGGCAGCGCGGCTTCCGCGAGCGGCTGAATTTTCCATTCATCCGGATTTACGGACTTCCTCATGGTGCCGGCTCCGCATGTTCAGCATGCGCGTCGCCGGTGCCGGGCAGAATGATGTTCAAGAGCACCCCGACGAGGCCGGCAAGTCCAATGCCGCCCAGGCAGAACCGTCCGCAGGTGACGGTCAGGTCGCCGATGCCGGTCGTAAGAATCACGGAGGCAATCACCAGATTGCGCGAGCGCGACATGTCCACCCGCGCCCGCACGAGTGCGTTGATGCCAATCGCGGCAATCATGCCGAAGAGCAGCAGCATGATGCCGCCCATTACGGGAGAGGGGATCGTGCGCAGCACCGCGCCCAGCTTGCCGGCGAAGGCGAGAATGATGGCCGTGACTGCGGCAATTCGCATCAGAAGCGGGTCAAAGGATTTGGTGAGGGCCACAGCGCCGGTCACTTCGGAATAGGTGGTGTTGGGAGGGCCGCCCAGCAGTGCCGCCAGCGAGGTCGCCAGCCCGTCGCCGAGAAGGGTTCGGTGCAGTCCAGGCTGCTGCAGATAGTTTTTCCCGGTGACCGAGGAAATGGCCAGAATATCGCCGACATGCTCAATGGCGGGCGCCAGCGCGACGGGCAGCATGTAGGTTATGGCGGGAATCTCAAACCGGGGCAGGGCATAGGTTCCGTTTTTCAGAGCCTCCGCCCATGGCGCCGCGAACCAGACCGCCTCCCGAACGGGGGTGAAATCCACCACGCCCAGCAGCAGCGAGATGATATAGCCGACAATGATGCCGCACAGCACGGGGATCAGGCTGAGGAGTTTCTTCCCGTACATCACGGTGGAAACGGCCGTGAGCAGGGAGCAGGCGGCGATGAGGATGGCCTTGCGGCTGAACGTTCCCGAACCGTCCAGGCTGCGCGCCATGCAGACGGCCACCGGCGCGAGCTTGAGGCCGATGACCATAATCACCGGACCGGTGACAATGGGCGGAAGATAGCGGTTGATCATGTCCTTGCCCCCCAGCCGCACGATCAGGCTGAACAGCAAATACACCAGGCCGGCGCAGAACAGTCCGCCCAGCGCGGCACCCGTGCCCCATTCCCTGACGGCGAACTGGATCGGCGCAATGAACGCGAAGGAGCTTGCAAGAAAAATGGGGATTTGTCCGCCGGTGAGAGCGTGAAAAAGAAGTGTGCCGGCGCCTGCCGTCAAGAGGGCGATGGATGGATCAAGTCCTGTCAGCAGCGGCACGAGCACGAGGGCTCCGAAGGCGACAAAAAGCATTTGGATTCCCAGCACGCCCTGTCTGAAGATGGATGAAGCCTGCATCTTTCTCTCCTTTCAAATGACCGCAGCCATTCTAGCGTCCTTCGCCTTCGGAACAAGGTTTGAAACACGGGAAAAGTGCCGTTACTTTTCGTGATGGCGGAAGATTTCACTGCGGAAGAAGTTCACCAGCGCCTGTTTTCGCGCGCGCTCCTTGGCCTGGTGCGGGAGCAGGGCGCGCGGGGGCCATCGCAGGAGGGACATTTCATATTCCATGATTCTGCCGCAGGCGTTGTCTAGATACCATGCGTACATCAGGCCGAACAGCAGCCCCGGCGGAAGGAATCCTTCGGTGCTGTTCAGATACAAATGCCAGCAGAGGGGATCGCGCGGATCGGGGGTCATGCGGGCCAGATTCAGATAGGTCCGCAGCTGTTCGTCGTTCAGGTACGAATGCCGCTGGTTTACGGGCCGGAGACGGATTTCATACAGCCTTGCCCCGGGATACAGGCCGGCCCGGCCTTCGCGCATGCTGCGGCCTGCAATATACTTCCCGAGCAGCGATTCCCCGAGGGCAATCAGCAGGTCCTCGCGAAGGCGGGCGGGTTTGGCGAGCAGCTCCTCATGCACCTTGAGGCACTGGTCTTCGGGATCATAGAAGCCGAGAACATTATCCCAGTCGGTGCTGCGGTGCCACGCCTTCCGGGAGATGACCTTTGCGGCCCGGAAATATTTCAGGTGTTCCGGAAGAATGTCGCGGTTGTCCCACGCCAGATCCAGAAGCACCTTCTTCAGGGATGCGGGGCGAAACATCCTGCTGCTCAAAGTCCGCTCAATCTCTGACATATAACGGCAGGGCAGGGGGCTGTGCGGCGATTTTCTCCGGTTCGGAGCGGCCCCCGGCGACTTGGAGCTTCCTTTTTCCGTGTCACTCCAGTGGAGGGTCTTCCGGGCGAAAAGGATGGTCCGCAGGGCCAGCGCGAACTTTCCGGCGTCATGATGAATGACATGCGCCTGCTTCAGCTGGTCGGGCGAAAACAGAGTGGCCTCGACCGGCTGGAAACCCATGGCCGTCACGCGCGCGCGATCCAGATGGATCGGGCGTTTTCCTTCGAGGGCATAATTGCGGAGGATGTTGCCGGGCATGAGTTCCAGATTGGCGCTCAGCACAAGCTGGAACAGGTCCCGGGTTCCGCCCGGCACATTGTGATCATAGGCCTCAATCAGTTCGGAAACGCAAAACTCCTGCTTCCCCGTGCGGCTGGAAATATCCGTTTCGCCTTCCTGTATCCAGAAATTGGCGCCGAGGATTTTCAGCGCCTTTCGGTTGGCCCGGATGGTTTCCGCGATCTGCGCGATCTGCAGAACGGGGATGATGCTGGTGTATACACTGCCGGGCGCGATGACAATCATGTCTGCTTCCCGGATGGACTGAAGCACCTCTTTGCTCACAACGGGTGAACCGCTGAACACTGCCGTGAGGCGTTCGACGGGAAAATTCCTTCGGGCGGAGGCCGATTTGCTCTGTCCGAGCACTTCAACCCCGTTTGCATAACGGAACTTAAGCTGGCCCGGTGTGGATGTGGCGGGAAGCAGGCTTCCCGGCGTCACGCCGATCAGCCGTGCGACGGCATCCAGCCCCTTTTGTATTTCAGGCATTCCAGGCGGCCGGTCCGTGCGGCCTTTTGCCGCCTGAAATACGGCGGAAGTCATCAGGAGATTTCCCAGGCAGTGACTGGCGGGTTTGACCGGTGCCCGGGCGCCAAGTGATCTCAGCGCTGCGGCCAGTTTCCCGGGTACGGCTTCCCGCTGCCTGACCGGAAGAACCAGCAGGGGATCAGCCAGCCGCCGCGCATCAGCGGCTTTCTCGGGAAAGCGATAGTTGAATATCCGCTGAATGGACTGTACCAGATTGAGGGATTCTTCGCGGCTGATGCGGTAGGTGCTCTGCAGATTCTCGGAGCGGATCAGCGAAACGCAGGATTTCCGCAGGTCGCCAATGCCGATCATCGGCAGGATTTTCAGCAGGCGTCCGGTGGAGCCGCCGTCATCCGTTGTGCAGACCACCACCTTGAGGTTGGGGAATTCCTCTTTCAGTCCCACAAACGGCATTCGCGCCCAGTCTGCGCGCTGGGCGTTCCCTCCGACCACGGTTGAGAGGCCCGTCCCTCCCCCCAGAATGACCACCCGGGTTTTGGGACTGCTGAACTGCAGGGCCTTGTTCGCAAGCATTCGCATCCCCGGCGAAACGCGCGAAGAATCCATGTCGGTGTTCATCACAGCCTCGACCAAATCTTCAACGGGACTCCGGGCTCCCTGCCAGGGCTTGCGGATGGGTCTTGAAATTTTCCCTGCGCGTTTATGATTTGGCTTCATTTATGTTCCGGATTATTGCTTCAATGTCCGCAGACTATCAGGAAGTGAAATCCATTTCATAGAAAAATATGCGGGGACCGTTGTTATGACGCCGCAGGATGTTGTGAACATATTCAGGGAGTGCGGACCGCAAACCGGCGCGCAGCTGCTGGAGCGCACGCAGATGGAGGCGCTGCCGCTCTGGCAGCTTGTCCGGCGGACGCCCGGTGTGCGCTTTGAGCTGGCGGGGCGGAGGTATCTCCGGCTGGACCGCGAAGTGGCGGGCTATGCCCGGCTTTCTCCGTCCATTCGCAGGGAATTCCTGACCTACACTGTTCTCGGTCTGGAGGATCAGGCCGAAGTCATCAGGACGCGGGCGCAGATGCTGAGACAGGAAATCCGCCGCATCAGCCGGACCAAGTTCAACTTTGCGAGGGAGACGGTGGTGTCAATCGTCCAGTCACTTCCCCGGTGGGATGTATTGAATGAACGGGTTTGTTTCATCATTGCCGGAGACATCACTTATGACATGGCGCACGCGGTTCCCCGTCCCGAAACCAGCACCGGAAGAATGGTGCGGGGATCGGACCTGGACATCATCGCCGTTGCGGAGGACACGGTCCCTCAGGAGTTCCTGAAAGCGCTGGACGATGCCATCTATGAGCGCAAGCATTTCCTGCTGATGCATCCGGACTATCAGGAGGAAATAGACTACATCGTTAAAAATCTTTCCAAAGTCCGCGAGCAGCTCGCCTTTGACACCTTCGAAAACATGATCGCGGGAAAGATTCTGGATGAGGGGCAGATGCTCTACGGGAGCACGGCGGTGTTTGAGTCGGTCAAAAATTTAATGCGGGAGCTTGGCGTATCTGAAAAGATAAATCATCTTGAACAGCAGGCTTCCAGCAACCGTCTGGAAGCGGAATCTGCGCTCCTCCGTGCCGGCCCGGACTGTTTCGGCAGCGCGTACTACAATCTCTTCTACACACGCGAAGAGGGCGACGAAATATACTGATCAGCCCATCAGGCCGGTTTCGGGATTTCTGGAGAATTTCAGGTCGGCCACGCGCACAGAGGCTTTTTGTGAGCTGATATCTTCCAGTCCAATGCCGCGTTTCCGGAGTTCATCGGCGTGATCCAGAATCCCGGCCGCTGCCTCGCGGTCCAGCACAAAGATCATCCGCCCGCCGTTTTCCGACAGGGTGTGGCCGTACGAAATGGGCACGGAGCAGTCCGGCTCCATCAGCAGCGCGTCGGCCACGGCGTCCGTCTTGCGCTTTCCGTTGGCAAGCAGCAGCACGGTGCGCGCCCTGTAGATCAGCAAAGCACCCATGGATACCGCATAAAGAGGACTCTCCTCCCGGGTGGCAAAATGGCCGTCGGTTACCGCATTGGCGATGGTGTTGTCATCCAGCTTGACGAGCAGCATCGGATTGTTTTCAAAGGGAATGCCGGCCTCGTGAAACCCGACGTGGCCGCGGCCTCCGACGCCGACGATGTGAAGATCAATGCCGCCCTGCTTTTTGATTTTGGCCGCATAGGCATCCAGAATTTCCTTCTGAATCCAGCGCAGATATTCGGATTTTGCATCCGTGCCAATCTTCACGGCCTTGCCCTTGTCGGCTCCCTGCAGAGACCAGTCGGAGGGATGGGCTTTCATTTCAGCCGCGAAGCGGTCCTGGTCAATCAGCGTGCCCCAGGGCACATTTGTTTCCCGGAACTTTTTCTGCAGCAGGCCGAAAAGCTCCTGAATCATGAAGCAGCTGTAACTCTCCTTGTGAAGGGCGCGCTGCTGGGCGTTTTCGCCGGGCAGCCCGACATATTCATCGAGATTGAAGCTGGTGACTGCAGAGGCGTCGAACGCGCCGGCGTTGGCGGCCTTTGCCAGATGCTTGTAGAGGCCGGTTGGCGAACTGCCGGTGGCCAGTCCCAGCGCATAAGATGATTTCCTTGCAACAACCTGGCGAATGTCTTCTGCAACAAGGCCGGCGGCGACTTCGCTCATGTGATCGAAGTCGCGGGTGACAATAACCTGAAAAGGCATGATGAATTCCCTCCGCGGTTCAGCCAATGCTCTTTTTGACGACATCCACGAGCATGGCGGTCAGCCGGTCGGTCATTTCCTGCGTGGGGCCCTCGACCATCACACGGCACATGGACTGTGTGCCGGAATAGCGGATGAGCACGCGCCCCTTGTCCTTGAGTTCCGCTTCAGCTTTTTTGATTCCTTCCTGAATTTCGGGAATCTTCTCGATCGGCGGCTTGGATTTGACTTCCACGTTGATCATTTTCTGCGGGGCCATTTTCATGATTTTTGCCAGTTTGGACAGAGGCTGGCTGTAGTGCCGCATGGCCGAGAGGAGCTGGAGCGCGGAAATAATTCCGTCGCCGGTGGTGTGGTGATTCAGGAAAATCAGGTGACCCGAGGCCTCGCCGCCGAGCACAGCGCCTTTTTTCTGCATCATTTCCAGCACGTAGCGGTCGCCCACCTTGCTCGCGCCCGATTCAATGCCCAGTTCCTTCAAGGCGATGAAGAATCCGAAATTGCTCATCACCGTAGAAATCAGAAGGTTGTTTTTGAGCAGGCCCAGTTCCTTGTACATCTTCCCGCAGATGGCCATGATGTGGTCGCCGGTGATCTCCTCCCCGGTTTCGTCCACGGCGATGAAGCGGTCCCCGTCGCCGTCGAACGCGATGCCGATATCGGCCTTGATCTCGCGCACCCTGGCGCTCAGGTCCTGTGTGTGCTGCGATCCGCAGCGGTCATTGATGTTGAGACCGTTCGGCTCGCAGTGGATGGCGGTCACCTCCGCGCCGAGTTCGGAAAAGATGGTGGGCGCGGCCTTGTAGGTGGCGCCGTTGGCGCAGTCCATGGCAATCTTCATTCCCTCCAGCGTCATGCTTTCGGGAAATGTGTTCTTGCAGAACACAATGTAGCGCCCCATGGCGTCGTCAATGCGCTTGGCCTTGCCGATCTCTCCGGCGGTAGGGCGGATATCCTTGATGTGGTCGGTGGTGATCAGGCGTTCGATCTCGTCCTCCTCTGCGTCGGGCAGCTTGAAGCCGTCGCGCGAGAAAATCTTGATGCCGTTGTCCTGGTAGGGGTTGTGGGAGGCGGAAATCACCAGGCCCGCGTCGGCGCGCATGCTGCGGGTAATGAAGGCGATGCCGGGCGTGCTCATGGGGCCGACCAGCAGGACATCCACGCCCATCGAGCAGATGCCGGCCGTGAGGGCGGATTCCAGCATATAGCAGCTGATGCGCGTGTCCTTGCCGATCACAATCGTGTGCCGGCGGCCCTTGTGCTTCTTGCAGACATAGGCGGTTGCGCGGCCGATCTGCAGGGCCATCTCGGCGGTCATGGGGTGAACATTTGCGACGCCTCGCACACCATCGGTTCCAAACATGCGTTCCATGTATTCCTCTCCTTTCAATCAAATTCAGAAGCGAATCTACAATCACCTGCCGCGAAAAAACAGAGAATCTTTCACTGAAAATAAAAAAGTGCTTCCGCAACCCCGGCGGCGCAGCGGCCCCGCCGGGTTGTCCTTCGTATTCCGGGCGCATGGATGGGCTGTTTTTCGGTTGGCGCTTGACTCTGGGATGGGGTCTGTTAGCATGCGCGCGGTTTAAGAGTGACGTGATTCAAGCGTTTGAACCCTGATAAACAGACATAGGAGTTGTCTAGCATGAGTGCAGAGATGAAGAAGAAGTATGTGTATTTCTACGGCTTCGGGAAAAAGAACACCGAAGGCAACAGTTCAATGAAAGCCATCCTCGGTGGCAAGGGCGCCAACCTTGCTGAAATGGCGAACGCGAATCTCCCGGTGCCCCCCGGCTTCACGATCACGACCGAAGCCTGCGCCTATTATTCCAAGCACGGCAACAAATATCCGCCCGGGCTCAAGGAGGAGATCCGGGCCCAGCTCGGCAAGCTCGAGAAGAAGATGGGCAAGAAGCTTGGCGATGCCCGCAACCCGCTCCTGGTTTCCGTCCGTTCCGGCGCCGCGGTCTCCATGCCCGGCATGATGGACACGGTTCTCAATCTGGGCCTGAACGACAAGTCCGTTCTCGGGTTCATTCAGCAGACCGGCAATGCCCGCACCGCGTGGGACTGCTATCGCCGCTTTGTGGACATGTTCGGCGACGTGGTGATGGGTCCGTCCTCCGGGCTGACGCATCACGATTTCGAAGTCGAGATGGAGCGCATCAAGAAGAAATACAAGGCGAAGCAGGACACCGATCTCACCGCCGACCAGCTCAAGGAGCTTGTGGACGCCTATAAGAAGGTCTATCAGAAGAAGGTGAAGAAGCCGTTCCCGCAGGATCCGATGGTGCAGCTGGAATGCGCGATCAATGCCGTGTTCGGCTCGTGGAATTCGGAGCGTGCCGAGAAATACCGCACAATCAACAAGATCACCGGGCTGCTCGGCACCGCCGTCAACATCTGCTCGATGGTGTTCGGCAACATGGGTGACGATTCCGGCACGGGCGTGGCGTTCACGCGCGACGGCGGCTCCGGCGCGGCAAAGCCGATGGGCGAATACCTGATCAACGCGCAGGGCGAAGACGTCGTGGCGGGCATCCGCACGCCGAAGAACCTGGACGATATGCCGAAAGAGGGCGGGAGCATATGGCCCAAGGCCTATAAGCAGCTCCACGAAATCATGGCGAAGCTGGAAGCCCACTACAAATATCCGCAGGATGTGGAATTCACGGTCGAGCGCGGCAACCTCTGGATGCTGCAGACGCGCAACGCCAAGCGCACCGGCCTCGCGGGCGTGCGCTGGGCGGTTGAGATGGCCACCGGCAGGGATGTCTTCACGGGCAAGACGCTGCCGAAGCTCCTGTCCCCGAAAGAGGCGCTGATGACGCTGCAGGGCAATGACCTTGAGCAGCTCCTGTTCCCGATCTTCGATATCGCGGCCGAGGGCAAGGCGCACGTGATCGCATCGGGACTGCCGGCGGGCCCGGGCGCCGCGGTCGGACAAATTGTGTTCGAGGCCCACACGGCCGAATCTATGCTGAAGAAGAATCCGCACGAGAAGCTGATTCTGGTCCGCCACGAGACCAGCCCCGAGGATGTTGGCGGCATGTGGGCGGCGCAGGGCGTGCTGACCTCCACGGGCGGCATGACCTCGCACGCGGCGGTGGTTGCGCGCGGCTGGGGCAAGTGCTGCATCTGCGGCGCCTCCTCGCTGGGGATTGACTACAAGAAAAAGACCGTCACGGTCGGCAAGCTGGTGCTGAAGCAGGGCGACTGGATCAGTTTGAACGGCTCGACCGGCAAGATCTACCAGCACAAGATTCCGACGCAGTCCAGCCCCGTGGTTTCCGCAGTGGTGCAAGGACACAAGGAATCCACGAAGCATCCGATCTACAAGATGTACAAGCAGGTCTCCGACTGGGCGAATGAGTACCGGACGCTGAAGGTGCGCACCAATGCCGACAGTCCGAAGGACGCGGCCGCGGCGCGCTCGTTCGGCGCCGAAGGCATCGGCCTCTGCCGCACCGAGCACATGTTCTTTGAGGGCGAGCGCATCTGGGCGGTTCGCGAGTTTGTTCTGGCGGAAGACCGGAAAGGCCGCGAAAAAGCCATCTCCAAGCTGCTCCCGTATCAGCGGGCCGACTTCGAGGGCATCTTCAAGGCCATGAAGGATCTTCCGGTGACCATTCGCCTGCTTGATCCGCCCCTGCATGAGTTCATCCCGCAGGACGGCCCCGGCCAGAAGGAAATGGCCCGCCGCCTGAAGGTGCCGGTGGAGGCGGTTGCGAACCGCGTGAAGCAGCTGCACGAGATGAATCCGATGCTGGGTCATCGCGGATGCCGCCTGTCCATCACCTATCCGGAACTCTGCGTTATGCAGGCCCGCGCCATCATCGAGGCCGCCTGCAATGTGGAGAAAAAGAACAGGATCAAGGTTCTTCCGGAAATCATGGTTCCGCTGATCGGAACAAAAGCGGAATTCCTCTTCCTCGAGAAGATTATCCGCGAGACGGCCGATGCGATCATCAGGGACCGCAAGTCCAAAGTGAAGTATCTGGTGGGAACGATGATTGAGATCCCGCGCGCCGCGCTGACGGCGGATGAAGTGGCCGAGAGCGCCGAGTTCTTCAGCTTCGGGACCAATGACCTGACGCAGATGACCTTCGGCTTCAGCCGCGACGACATCGGCGTGTTTCTGCCGGACTACCTGAAGGAGAAGATTCTTCCCAGCGATCCGTTCCAGCACATTGATGAAACGGGAGTCGGGCAGCTCGTGCAGATGGCCGTCAAGAAGGGCCGCGATTCGCGTCCCGGACTGAAGTGCGGAATCTGCGGCGAGCACGGCGGGGATCCGGCCAGCGTGAAGTTCTGCCACAAGGCGGGGCTGAACTACGTGAGCTGCTCGCCCTATCGTGTGCCGATCGCGCGCCTCGCTGCGGCGCAGGCCTCGATCAAGGGCTGATCGCGACAGGCTGAAACGGCGGGCGGGAAGCAGTTCCCGCCCGCTTTTTTTCCGGAACCGGTCGGCCGGGCAAAGCTTCACTTGATTTCGGCGGGGCACTTTGACAAGATGCATCCTCAAAACAGCAGTGAGGTTCTGGGATTTGAGTTATGCCGGACATTGATCATACAGTGACGATATACATGCGCGAAATCGGCACCACTCCTCTGCTCAGCAGGGAGGAGGAGGTCAAGCTGGCCAAACGCATCAAGAAGAAGGATGCGGCTGCCCGCGACCTGATGATCCGAGCCAACCTGCGGCTGGTGGTCAAGATTGCCCGCGACTATGCCTCCTACGGCCTTCCGCTGCTGGACCTGATTTCCGAAGGCAACATCGGCCTGATGAAGGCCGTCGAGCGTTTTGACCCCAAAAAGGGCGGCAAGCTGAGCACCTATGCCGCGTGGTGGATCAAGCAGGCCATCAAGCGGGCGCTGGCCAATCAGAGCAAAACCATCCGCCTGCCGGCGCACATGGTGGATAAAATCGCGCGCCTGCGCCGGGCGGAGCACGAGCTCACCGAGCATCTCAACCGCGCCCCGACGAATGAGGAGCTCGCGGCCCGGCTGGATGTGTCGGCGGCCGATGTCGAAACCTGGAAGACGGTCGCCCTGCGGCCCGCCTCCCTGGATGCGCCGCTGAGCGATGACGGCGGCTCCATCAGCCAGCTGGTCAGTGACGACCGCGTGCAGACGCCCTACGAGGAACTCAACGACAAGCAGCTCCAGACTGAAATGGAGGCGTGCCTTGAGCATCTGGATGCCCGCGAGCGGGACATTCTGAAATACCGCTACGGACTGGGCGGCGTGGAGGCGGAGACGCTCGAGCAGGTGGGCGAGCGCTTCAATATCACGCGTGAAAGGGTGCGCCAGATTCAGAACAGCGCGGTGAAGAAGCTTCGAAACATGATGGATGGCAGTCCCGACGAGGATGCGGAGGCGGAAGCATGAGTCTGGATGCGGTGAAAAAAGCCATTCGCGATGTTCCCGATTTCCCCGAAAAGGGAATCATCTTCAAGGACATCACGCCGGTGCTGAACGATCCCGAACTGTTCAGGACCGTGGTGAAGGAATTTGCGGCCCGGTATAAAGACCGCGGCATTGATAAAATCGCGGCCGTGGAATCGCGCGGGTTCATTTTCGGTTCGGCCCTGGCCTGCGAACTGGGCGCGGGACTGGTGCCCGTGCGCAAGAAGGGCAAGCTCCCCGCAGAGACCATCGAAGCATCCTATGCGCTGGAATACGGCACGGCCACGCTCGAAATCCATACCGATGCCATCCGCAAAGGCGAGCGCGTGCTGATCATTGATGATCTTCTGGCCACCGGCGGAACGGCGGAAGCCACGGCCTCGATGGTGAAAAAACTGGGCGGCGACATTGTCGAGATCGCCTTCCTCATTGAACTGGCTTTCCTGAAAGGCCGCGACAGGCTCGCGGGCTGTCAGGTCTTTGCTCCGATTGTCTACTGATGCGCGCGGCGGCCGGACGGCGGATGGACTGGCGCATCCCGATGATCTCTCTTTTCATTGGGCTGTCCTGCGCGCTGGCGGACGGAAGCGTTCCGGCTGAGCAGGGAAGCATTGAATGGTTCATTGAGGCGGTGCGGCGCCTTCCCCCGGACGAACCGGTTGAGGGCCGCCGGCCCGGATACAACAAATACCAGACTCAAAAAGATCACTGGCTGGGCTGGCTGGAGGCAAAAGAGAACACCGGCACCTATCTTCGCAAAACCGCGCCGGGGCGCGACGCCCGCTGGGTCTACAACCACATCGTTGAGCCCAAAATGCTCTTGTGGCTCATCCGCGCATCCGGTGTCCGTCCGGAGCTGGTTCAGGCCGCTGCGCGTGCCGCCGAGGGGGCTTCGTCCCTCGCGGGCAAATCGGCCGCCATTCGCCGGCAGGTGCCGTGGCCGGAAGTGGCCGCCGCGCTGACGGCGTTCAAATCGGAACCGGACGAAGGACTGCTGCCCTCTGTAAAGTGATCGCGGCGTTTTTGCCGGCATGTGAGGAAAGCCTCAAAAACCGTGAAAAACGGATAAAAACGGCCAAAAATGGCCAAAAAACACGAAAAAACAGCCAAAAACTGCCAAAAAACGCTCAAAAACACCAAAAAATGGCTCAAACGGCCGAAAAAACTGCAAAATCGCAAAAAAAGCGAAAATTTCGAAAAACGGGGGAAAACGGGGCCAAACAGCGGCCGGGATAAATAGTA
>Ga0116143_10001677_pt1 | contig 26024 bp, 40 predicted proteins | sample AD_UKC034_MetaG_FD_89745 | JGI IMG/M metagenome (GOLD analysis project Ga0116143, IMG submission 89745) | Active sludge microbial communities of municipal wastewater-treating anaerobic digesters from USA - AD_UKC034_MetaG | ecosystem: Engineered > Bioreactor > Anaerobic > Digestate | place: USA...
ACGTTCTAATTTACCTTTCTAGTCGCCATAAAAAAAAAAAAAACAAAAAAATATATGAGAAAACTTTTTATCAATGGAAACCGCGTTTCTCAAATTATCTTTGAAGATGGTCGCTCCACCAAAATTGAAGAGCTTGAAATAGACGAAATTGCAATAGTCGGCTTTCAAAAGGTCGATTTTGTAGATAGCTCAAAAAACACATCCATAATTCAAGGGAAAAACATAATAAGCGGGGCGAAAATAGAAATAAAAGGGGGAGGGAATTTTCATTTGGGAGATGAATAAAAAATTTTTTGTGATTCAATAAATGAACAATGATAAAAATCAAATCAAACAATAAACACCTTTTTTCGATATTGCAAGCTAATCCCGGATATTTAGAGGGGGTTTATCCAATGCGTATCAAAAATGGTATTGGGCTAGGGATTGTAGATCATAAAGCAAACGCATATAATATCCTGTTTCAGGATACTAAATATTCGTATGCTGAAGATATGTCCAACCAGCTTGACCTGCAATCATTCTGCAATAGCAGGATTCTTTTGGATGTTTTTTCTGAGTGTATTAATTCTGTGTTTAAGACATGGGATGAGTATGCAAATCAGAAAACCCCATGGCTTGGCACTGGTTGTACTATACGAGATATAGACATTCCAAGCGAGTCTTCTATCGAATTCAATGCTTATATAGATTCTAATTGGGTTAGGGGCGATGGCGGCGGCCTTTTTGAAAAATATTTTGAAGGCGTCAAATTACAGAAAATAGCTGGAAGGGCATACAGGGTTTTTATCAGCGGCAATATGACAATCTACCGCCTTCTTAACCAAGCGGCGTTGATAGCTATGTTTATCGCAGTTGTTAACCTACAAAAATGGAAGGTAACTGAGCAGCTTATTGAAAAATACATTAGAGTAATGAACAATATTGGCGATTTGCCATATTTCGTTGTATATCTTTTTAAGGTCAGGTTGCTATATAATGTTGATTGGTTTAATAAATATAAGCCTGATTTGGAGCAAATCGTTGGGGGTAAAGTACACCTCTCTTTTGGAAACACGCACGACGTTCGCTTGGATTATATATGTGAGCATATTGACGGGAAGGTATCAGTCTTGGACGTTGGGTGCGGCGAATTTTTGTATGCCAAGCGCATAATGAAAAAAATGAAAAGTACAAGTATTTATTATGCGCATGATGTAGAAGATTGGGGCAAAGTTGCTAATGCTGTCAATGACAGGTATAAAGTGGAATTGTGTTTTTCTACAGACTTGGATGCATTGATTGAAAAAATCAATGGGGCTCCAGTGGACGTGATACTTACAGAAGTAATTGAACACAATAGCCGAGAAGAGGCTAAAGCGCTCGTATTAAAAATACTAAACACATTAAACATCCGAAAGCTTATCGTCACAACGGTCAACGCCGATTTTAATGCACATTATAATTTAGAAGGTAATGTTCGCCATCCCGATCATAAATTTGAAATGCACATGGATCAATTTATGTCTTTTTTTGATGACATTTTAGAAAAAGTTAAAGAAAATTATGATCTAACTGCGTTTCAATATATCCAGATCGGAGATAGCGTTTCTGGTGAAAGTCCAACACAGGGGGTAATGTATGTCGCCCCTGCATTTTTAGATGAAAAAAAAAAATAAACAATGAGAAAGTTATCATATAAAGACGTGTGGAGAAAAATAGAAAAATCTACTTTTTACCTCACTAAGGTCAAGACCCCACATTTTTCACCTACCATATCGCCAGCGCCTAAAGATGTAGATCTCAATGAAATAGAAAGCATATTTCAAGGCATTTCATATTATTTCAATATCGGGGTTAAAAGAATGATATTGCAGAAAAAATATATGGGGTCTTATTGCGATATAGAATTACATAAGGATATTTCTAAAAGCAGGTTTTTTTCTCGAAGCGGAAAACTAATTGATTATATAAACAGGGGCGATTTGCTAAAGGGAGTTGCTGAACTGCATAAAAAGATATTCTTAAATAGCGATTTAAGCTACGTTTTAATTGCTGCGGAACTGATGCCTTGGCCTGTCATGGGAAGGGGGTTAATCGACCGCGACTTTGAGGCTTATTATGCGTTATATAAAAGTCATATTAATGATATTGAAACTACAGGTATCTATGACAAAGTTGCTGCCATTAAAGAAACTTCAGGCTTCCAACATTTTTTGGAAGATTGGGAAGTATTAGGCGAAGCCGAATGCAAAAAAAAGTGGCCCCAACACACTGTAAGGCATTATAAGTGTATCATGGATTTCAACGTCTTGGATTTGAATGAATATAAGGATGGGCTAGACACTTATAGAGACAGGCTCGATTTATATGGTAAAGACGGCGAACTATATTTCCAGCCTTTTTCGGTTTTAAAATATGGGTATGTGAATGGGACAGAAATCATAGAGGATTCTAACATACGAGGTTTTAGATTTGTCAACAGCGATGAAAATGCATACGTTGTGTTAGATTTTGAAGAAAATAGTTTTGACGAAAACATATTAAAAGCTTATTCTTTTTTTGAAAAATGCACCTCAGAAGATGAGGAAGGTATTATGATAAAACCAGATCAGGTGTTCATAGAAGGCTCGCCCCCTGCTTTCAAGATACGCAATAACGAATACTTGACATTGATTTACGGGATAAATTTCAAGAAAGATTACGATTATTATCTTAAGAACCGAAACATATATAAAAAGCAGATCGAATCTTCTAAGCAATGGCATATATCACAAGAATTGTTAAAAATACCATTGCAAACTATATCGCAAGAAAACGAAAATTATTGTAAGCTGGTAGCGTTGAGATTGGAATCCGAACATAGGTGTGTTAATTTGGATAGCAGGCTTTAAACTCGCCCTGTTTTGGTCTGCTTCAATAACAAATATCCCGATTAATTATGAAAGATGAAAAAAAATACATCTAATATTTTTATAAACCCGGAATTAGTATTGTCAAAAATAGTTGATGAACAACTTTTTTTCCCGAAATATTATGTGGCATTGGGCCCAGAACTGCGAAATGTGCATGCATTGCTTGCTATGAAAAGTTGTTGGGATTATTTTGAAGCAAGAGAAGAATATGAAAACATAATCCCAATCAAACAACAAATAGACGTTTTTTTTAAAAATTCGGCACCTCTTTCGTTTTATGCAAATGTCAAGGATATGAGTGAAATGATGTTGGCGCCTAACACAATAAACGAGGCGGAGCTTGTTATAAAAAGCGAAATGATAAGGACGGGGAAGGCTTCTGAATACAGCTTTAAACATTTAAATAACATAGATGTAAATATCAACGTGGCGAGGCATTTTTCTTATTTTTATTTACCTGCTGTTTATAACTTTGTAATGATAAGCGATTTTAAAAATGAAAGTAACCTGCTGAAAGAGTTTTATGGAAACGGGGTAGTAGAACCAGAGCACATGGTTTTTTCTCTGCTAAAGAATGTTATGTCAACTTTTTGACGAAATTAAATTATCCTTAGATTTCTAATAGCAGCGGGTTTGTTGGTTTTCCAATCTAAATCGCTTTCTCTGTTCAAATCTTTAAGCTTCACATGCCCTATAATTAGATATCTATCTTCTTTCATATCCCAATGGGTTATTGCATGTTCTTTCTCAGGAGAAACATATAGGCCTGCGGGAAGTGCTTTATTGCTTCGCACGTAATTTACGACAGATATGCCATGATGTCCGAAGATTTTTACTTCTTTTTCGCCATCGCCTATTAATGTGGATACAAGTACGCTAGTTTCAGGCGTACTGTCTTCGTTTCCTTCAAAATACTCTATTTTGTCTCTAAAGACAAGCAACCCTATGTCGCCATAAGAACGGCTGTTTGCAGATACATATAGCAAAAATGGAAAATGATCGTCGCTAAGTTCTTCTTGTCCTAACAAGTCGGACATCAATTTTTCTTTATCATAAAAAAACGGCGTCTTTTCGTTTAGTTCTTTTATTTTGTCGTTGACTATATCTGATAATCCTTTTAAATATTCTTCAAAATATTCTTTTTTGTTTTCAACTTGATATTTAACTCGCCATAGAAAATTGTTGGATGTACTGACAGTTTTATTTTTCAATCCCTTTTTTTCATAAATTATTTTTAAATCTTCAAACGTAATTTGAAAAAATGTAGAAGAATGAACAAACCCATTTATAGAGGAAGATTCTAGGATAAAAATTTTCATATGTTTACATGTTTATCCCCATAAAATCGGCCAGCTTATTGAATTTGGTTGGCTTGGTTTTCATATTTTCCTTGAAATCAGGGGCTTTCTGTATGTTTGGTTCGACTAGCTCTGGGCTCATATATGCCCAAGCGCCAATAGTTGAGGGCATTTGAACCCAATCCCAACAAATGAGGTCATATTCGGTAACGTATATTTTTTTATCCTTCATTTCCTGTACTTCTCCTACCCCTCTTGAAGATATGCCGATCATTATGTCATGTTCAAATATTAAATTGGCTACCATATCAGCCCCGTTGGAAGCTATCCCCATCTGCCTATACCCTCGCGTTATAGGCAGTTTAACCTTGCCGATAACAGTAGCGCCGTCCCAATAGATATCTTCGATTAGAAGCCCTATTTGTTGGAGAGAAATGTTGGTGCTGTCCTCGTGGTCTACTGTGCCTACAGCAGACCTTCTTTTTACGTTTTCCATATAGGACTCTACAGCAGGTATTAAAATATCTTTGGCATATATCCTTTTGTTCCTGTTCTCTACCCCGTATTTCTGTAATACACAGAAGATGCAGGGGTTGTCTAAAAACGTTTCTGGCTTGGCTTTTGCCTCTTTGATTATTGTTATGTTTTCTTTTATTAAACGGTCATAATACCCATCGTTTTCTATTATATATCCGTAACCAGTTTCTCCTTCTTTGATTATTTTCATCTGAATCAATATTTACATATAAATAGTTGTTGCGCATTGAAATATTGAAGGTATCAGGAGTAAGAATATTGACATAATGGCAGGAGGAGGAAAAAATATTTTGATATTGGCATTTAATACTTTAAAGTACATAAAAATAGGGAGATTGGAATGTTTTTTGTATATTGCATGAAAAATAAATAAAAAACATGGGATATTTAAATGACTTATTTAAGCGCTTGGAACTTTTATTTAAGCATCTTGAAAGTATGCCAAAAGATGTTGAACCCACCGTTAAGCGGTTTGATACGCCTTGGGGGAGCGTTTACTACCACCACACCGACATTTCATATAGCAGTCCAAACGGATGGGGGGTTCCTAGTGGCCAATATGTATCTGAAAAAGCATCAATAGAAGCTAAAATTCGAGCGTTAGAAGCTAATTTACAAGTAGTAGTGTCAAAGGAGGATTATGAAAAGGCATCTAAGGTGCGCGACCAATTGAAGGAATTAAAGGAGAACTACAGGCAGTATGAACACAAGCTGGCAGATTTGGAAAAAATGAAAAAAGAGGCTGTAGAAGCACAAAATTATGAAGATGCTGCAAATTATAAGCGGGAGATAGAGGCGTTGATTCAAAATAACAAGGAGGCGTTGATAGGAAATTCAGAAGGCGACGATTAAGTGGATAATCTCAAAAACGGCGTTTTCATCACCTCGCTTATTGGACAATGAAAGCGCCGTTTTTTTCTTGGTTTTCATAGTAGAATCTCCCATATTTTAGCTTGAAGAGTATAATCTTCTCTCATAAACAAATTCTCCTGCCAAACGTTATATCAGCAATTCTTGGCTCTTCATGAACATGCAAGTTAAAAATTTCTTTGAAGAGATCTTCATTTCCTCCCAAATGGCCTGACATTATTATGTCCAAAGTGGCAATGCCAGATTGTACTTCATTTGGCATAACCTTGTCTTTTGACTTAAATTTTATAAACCAATTTGTTTGCATAAAAAACTACTTAAGACAAAAAAAATTGCTATATTTGAATATACGTAAATCCATTAAATGAGTTATCTGTTTACCTTATCTTTAGTAAGAAATAACAAAATACGGGAGGCTTATTTTTTAGATGGTTTTTTTTGCGAAGCGGATTTGCTATCTTCTTTGTATAAAAAAACTCAAATAAAAGATTATTTTTACGTTGTTGATATCTTACCCTACATTGGATATGATAAAAAAACTGTAATAGGGATGTCATTGGTTAATTATTTATTAGCAAACAACCAATTTCAAATGAGGTGTGGCACTTTTCGAATAGTAGATAAAAAACGAATAAAATATTATTTGAATATCTGCAATTTAATACAGAAGCTGTGAAAATCGAATTTTTCCAATATTTAACTGGGAATACACATATAGAGGCACTAGCTTCTGAAGGCCAGCTTATCGGATTTGGCTTGAGTGGGCAATTCGCAGTATAGCTGGGATAAAAAAAACATCTATTATGTATCAACAGATAAAAGTGAATATCAGGTTTAGCCTATCTTTAAAAGACAATAGCAGCACCGTTGAAAGTTACGAGTTTTGGAATTTCGGCAACTTTTTTAAATTTTTAATAGCATTTGACGAAATTTTTAAGACTGTTAGCTACGAAATTCTTCTTATAGGATATAAAAGCATCCAAAAAAGAGACTTTTACGCTTTGTTGGCTGATCCACTTTGTTTAAAAATAACATATTCAAATTGTTTTGATGTAAAAAAAGATTTTGTTTTAGAAAAAAAAAGTTTAAAATATTATAGGAATATTATTTTTTTGTCCAAATAAGTTTTTAATCTAATTAGGGGAGGGGAGGATAAATTTATAATAATGCTTTTTGAAGATTGGATTAGTAAGTTTAAGAATAAAAATGATCCTTCTAAACTGAGAAGCTTATATAGCCATACTATTAATTTAGTTAGTTTAGATGGCATTGAGGAATATTATAACTTGCGTCAACTTTGTGTTAACGATAATGAATTAACTACATTAAAAAATGTAAGTGTTCTTTCTAAATTAGTATATTTAAATGTTTCTAATAATAGCTTAACTTCTTTAGAAGGAGTGGAATGTTTGCATAAGCTAACTTATTTAAACATTTCTAATAATAAATTTGATTCATTAAAAGAGTTGGCCGGGCTATATGCTTTAAAAAGGTTAATCGTTTCTGGGTGTGGCTTAACCTCTATAGACGTATTTAAAAACATGAAAAAAATAAAGGGGTTAGATGTTTCTAACAATAATTTAACTTCGTTAGAAGGCATAAAATACTGCCACTGCCTATTAGAGTTGAATATATGCAATAATAATCTACTTTCGTTGGATGGGATAGAAAATCTAATAAATTTAGAGACGCTATATTGTGACGAAAACACAATCAAGCTACACAATTTAAAAACATTATATAAATTGAAATGCCTTAATGGGGAAAAGTTTGATTATGCGAAAATAAAGTATTATTATAATATAGTCGCCTTTTTAGGTAAGTAAGAGGCATATTTTTATTTGCTTAATAGTCCTTCTCCTCACATGGAGTTGAAGTTTTTTGAAAAAGGTTGGTTTTAAGATACAACCCTTACTATCAAAAGTCAATTTGATGGAAGATTCGCTAAAATATTGTTTTTATAATCAAAAAAACTTTTCAATGCGTATGTTTTTTAGTATTTTTGTTGATATCAATAAATAACAAAATAATGGCAATAATCAAGAATGGCCTGTCCGACATGAAGAGAAAGGCAGTAGAAGCACAAAATTTTGTTATAGCTGAGGCATCGGAATATTTGAGGACAAATTCTGACGTAGTTATATCCGGGGCTGCTGGGACTGGAAAGACGACAATCACAAGAAAAATATTAGATAAAATATGTAAGCCGGGAGATAGGGTGTTGGTTTCTTGTTTTTCTCACCAAGGGTTAGGGGTAGCAAGAACTCATATGGCAAATAGTAACCTCTTTTGTAAATATGCAACTAATGCTTCTGCTGTGCATGCCGTCAGAAAAAGCTTGCCTGACGGCAGAGTGGTTTTTCTCCCTAAAGATAGGTTTAAGATTGAAAATGGCAAGCGCATTAGGGTTAAACCTCCTATAGAGTTAGCTGATGTAATAATAATGGAGGAGTGTTCACAACTTAGTGAACAAATGCTATATATGATAGACCATTTAAGGCGCCCCGACAGCAAAGCAATATTCATGGGGGACATTTGCCAATTGCCTCCGCCAAACAGGACAGACGGAGAAAAATATTCGAGAGTATTTGACAAGCATACTTATGAATTGACGCACCCCTATAGGTATGAAGGGTATGTAGCAGAATGTGCTTCGCATATAAGGGCCAACATTTTAAACGGGGTGCACAACAAAAATTTCGATCCTTATTGCTGGCGAGATTTTATCAATAGTGGCAAAGAGTTTGATATAATCGACGATCATAAGGTTTTTGATGATATGATGTTAAATGCTTTTAGAAGCGATTGGTATGCGACTAAATATATAGCATATAATAATTGGGCGTATCAGAAAAAAGGCAAATGGATACGAAATAAAATAAAACCCAATGTGTTTGATTTTGAAGTGGGAGACGACATTATTTCAAAATCTAATTATTATAAGAAAAATACGCTCATAATACCAAACAGCTATCAAGGTGTTATTAAAGGCAAAAGGATGATGCGATCTGCTATTATATGGATAAAAAATCTTGGGCACCCTCAATTTTATTGTTTACATACAAAAAAGTATGATAATGAAGGGGGATTACAGAAATATTATGCTCAGTTGTTGAATCTGTATGTTGAAGACATAAAAGTAGAAGAATTAAAATATTGGTGTCATGATATTGACAACCAAAAGTTTATCCCGACTTTACCTTGCAACCCCAAGCAGTGGGAAGGGATATTGAATAGGCTGAAAAGCAGAGATTCAATCCACCCTCTGACTGATTACAACCACAATTGGGAAGCATATCAGGAAGTTGAAGATTTCTTCTGTGATATTCAATATGCTTACGCACTTACTTCACATACTGCACAGGGCAGCACTTATAAAGACGTATTTGTAAGCATCAGGAATATTTTCGCTCAAGAAAAAATTAGCAGTTTAGAAATGCTGCAAAGCTTATATGTTGCTGTAACCAGAGCTACTAATATGGTGTTGGGGCTATATTAAAAAATACAGGATATTAGATAAAAAATCTATGGACGGGTTGTTTTATTCATAAAAATGGGTTAACTTTGTGCTAATGAATAAGAAAAAAGTTAGTATAGTAAATGATGAGGCTTCTTATGAAGAAGAAGCCCAGCAAATAAAGTTGGCGCTTGAAAGAATAAAGGCTGAAAACAGCATATTGAGACGAAGGCTTCAGAGCTTTGCAGAGTTGCCAAAATTGCATGTAGTTATTTCAAAACTAAATAAAGCCAATTGAATGGGCCGCGAACGACAAATAAAAATAAGCGAACGCATTGTAGGCGTCAGCTTATTTCTAATAATTATCTTACTTTTTATAAGTTTTTTCTTAACATAAAAAAATGAATTTTCTATATAAATTGATTATACCGGCATGTTCGCCGTATGTTGTTGAGCTATATAACTTGGCAACTAAAAACCCTGAAAGCATCTTTAAGAAGCAAATACAGGGAGAGTATTTTAGGCATATAAAATATGTGTCGAGATTAACCAATGCTCCGATAGTACACAAGTTGGAAGAACATCGCTATCCGGGCATATCATATCGCCATTTGGTGGTTGCAAATGGCCAGACGAAAGAATTGAAGATATATCCGCTAGATAGGTGGGCAATTAGAAATATATTTTTTGAATACTATGATTCTTTTGAAGAAGAGTTATAATCATTAAAATAAATCAAAAAAAAAGATGGATGAGATAACCGAAAATATACCTGCATTCGAAAGCAGTGATTTCTTTTATAAAGATTTGACTGAATTCGAACAAATGGTCTGGAGGCTGATGAAGCCAAACAAGGGGGTTGTAAACCTTATGTCCCCTCCGGGCTTTGGAAAAACAGCTTTTGCCAAAAGCTTTGCTGAAAAAATTGGTAAACTGTTTATCGAACTTCACTTGACTTCATATGAAGAGACGGATATAGCTGGGTATCCTCGCGTCAAGTTGCATAATGATACGGAGGTTATGCATTATGCGATACCAGAATGGGCAGTACTTGCATACGAGTCAGCGACAGGTACGGTGACATTGATGGATGAAGCCAACCGATGTAAGCCTGCTGTAATGAATGCTACATTAAGAATCCTAAACGAAAAAAGGATTGGATATTCATTTAGGTATAAGCCTAATGATTATTTTATCTTGACCGGCAACCTTGGCTCTTTCTCCAAAGAAGGAGATGGTGCTGAGGTAAACGCATTTGATAGCGCTATGATGGGGCGCCTTTATCCAATCAATCTGTTAGATTATATAGGGATGTGGAACGAACATTGGATTAAAGTAGTGGGCCCCACTATTTGTAAACCTCTTTTGAATTATTTAAGGGCTAATCCCCATATGATTTACCAATATAATGAGGAAAATGGAGAAGAAGCATATCCATCTCACAGGAGCAATACGAACCTATCAGAGCATCTGAGGGCTAATTTAGGCGACGACAAATTCAATAGCATTCCGCACATCTTATCACTAAAAAACGATTTCCCTATGATTATAGGGCCAGCCGCTGCTTATAAGTTCATTGCCTATCTACATGACATGAACAAAATAAACGGGATGTCAATAATGGATGGACTAGATACAATATGGGATATTGTTAAAGAATATCCTAAATCTCGTCATCAGGAGTTGTTAGACGACATAAAAAACAACTTCAAATTCGAAACTATCACGAAAAGGCAGACTGACAACCTTAAGACTTACTTAATGTTTGTGGGAGAAACATTAGGGTTAGACGACGTAGTAGCTGGGATGTTGGATTTCTTATTCAATTATGACATCCCCGACTATGAAAGAGAAGAGGAAAGAGATCAAGAACATTTAAATAGGCTGAAAGAATATAGGTTTGTGACACCATATTTTGCAGACTTGATAGAAAAAATGAAGCCAGAGTTACCATTTGAAATAGTAGAATAAAATATCATGCTAAATAACTGTCCGGGTGCACAGCGTTTAAAGGATATTATAATTCCATTGCTGAATACATATGACTCAAAAAGCAGGGAATACAGCTTTTACGCCTGGTTTTCATTATATATAAATTTTACAGCAGATACCAATATACCAACAGGCGGAGTAAGGATATCTAAAAATGGCATGGAACTTAGGTATAACCCTGAGTTTTTGATGTCTTTGCCAGATAAAGCATTAAAATATTTTTGGCTGCACGAATTATTGCATTTATTGCAAAGGCACAATTATAGGTTAGTAATGCAAAACCATAAAATAGAAACTGCCAATATTGCAATGGATGTAGTAGTAAACGAACAGCTTAATACACATATCTCGACGGATTTTGCCGACTATAAACACAGTAAGTTAGAATCCGGCATTTTTTTAAAAAATATTGAAGCTGCAATTGGGCAAGTATATGAAGGTCGGTTGATGTATGAGGATGTATACAAATGGCTTATTAATAATGCAGAGGAGGGGTCAGAGTATAGCCCATCGTCAGGCGCCGGGAGGAATGTCGATAAGGACAATATAGCTTTGCCTGGCCAACACGTTCGGCAATTTGACGTACATTTGAAGGATGAGGTATCTACTGAAGAATCATTGCAAATTATTGACAACGTTATTAATACATTGAAAAGCAGGGGTTTGGTTAGTGGGGGGGCAGAAGCCCTAATTAAAAATTTAAGGTCAAGCAAAAAGGATTATTTGAAAATATTTGCTGTAGCATGTTTGGGTATGCATGGGAATACTGTAGAAAAAACTTACATGCGGCCTAATAAAAAAATAGATGGCCTTAAAGGAAACAAATCTAGTGGCAGAGAAGTGGCAGTTATCTTAGACACTTCAGGGAGTATGACAGGCAGTTTTGAAATCGCCATTTCTAATTTGTTTAGGCAGGGGTATATAATACAATTTATACAATGCGATACTGAAGTTAAAAGCCATATTAAAATAAATTCCCCATCTCAGTTTAAACAGATCAAACTAAAAGGGGGAGGCGGTACGACATTACAGCCTGCCGTTGATTATATCCGGGAAAACAAGAGGCTGAGGGGATTAAACCTAGTCATATTGACGGACGGCTATACTGATTGTTTAGATACATCGGGCATAGCTAAAACCCTTATATTGACGGTTGGGGTAGAATGCCGCATTAAAAGGGGAAGAGTAAAACAAGTTGTAATACTACAAGACTGAAATAAATGTCGGACGAATTATATTCGATTTTACATTATAACATCAGCAACCTTGTTTATACAGACGAGCTTGACTTATCCAATCTTTGGATATTTGATATTGATATGGTATTAAGAATGGATAAGTTTCAAGAAAAAATTGGCAAGTTGGATATACGAAATAATGATATCAGATCAATTGCAGGTATCCAAAATTGCAAACGCCTGGTATATATTAATATTTCACACAATAATATTAGAACTTTTCGTTCGCTACCGCTTCTTATAGAACAACTATTAATACAGGATAACCTGATTAATAAAATTATCTTGCGAAGATATTACGAAAAGTTGCATTATTTAGATATATCAAATAATAATATAAATGATTTAGACTTTCTTAAATTTTGCCCTAATTTAAGACACCTGAATATAAACAATAACCCAATAAAAAATATATCTCCTATTTGTAAATTAAAATCATTAGAATGTTTAGAGGTTAATGAAAGAAAATATCATAAAGAATGCATTTTAGAAATAAAACAAGGTTTGAAGTATCAAAAAAACATGAAATTTTTAACGACAAATGGTTAGGAGGAATCCATCCTTATATAGCAGAATTAAAAAAATATAATATTTTAGATAATTTTTTTGAAACGACTGAAAATCTTACAGGTTCGACGCTCCCTTTAATGTATATTTATAAAAAAAGAGATTTTTTGTTTGAACGGTTTATATGTGAGTATATATGCCAATTTAAAAAATTAAGAAGAATCTCTTATTATCCCTTAAAAACCGTTGATTTATCGCCTTTATCTGAGTGTGATACAATAGTAGGGATAGAAGTACCTCTTTTTAGTGTAAAAGACTTGTCGTTTGTACTTAAATTAAATAATTTAGCCTATATAGGCGAATATGGGATTGGAGGCGTTTACCGCCACAGTGATGGTACTTTAACTGACTTAAAAAAACGTTTAAAATATAAAAAAAATATATCATTCCTGTCTAATGATTGAAGTATCAATAACTAAAGAACAAATAGAAAGAGCGAAAAATTTGTATGGGTTTTATAACATACCCAACTCCTTTACTAAAGGAGAAAGTCAAATATATGGGGCTTTAGGGGAAATAATATTTGCAGATTACTATAATTTAAATAAATCTTCACATATTGGCGACAAAGATTATGATTTTTTATATAGGAATAAAAAAATAGAAATAAAAACGAAAAAAACCTCTAAACGCCCCCTTCCTTATTATTTGTGTTCCATTCCAATAAACTCCCTGTTTCAAAAATGCGACGAATATGTTTTCGTTCGTATATTAAAAGACATGACAAAAGGTTGGATATGCGGTTGGATTACAAAAAAGAATTTTTTTAATATGGGATTTTATAGCCGAGAGGGAGAAATAGACCCTACTTCTAACGATGGTTATACATTTAAAGAAGAGTGTATCAGCGTTGCGATTAACGTACTTAGAGTTGAATATTACGGAGACCTGACTAGCGAGTTTTTGAGCCAGTATTTTAATATATCTCAAGAAAAACCATTTATAAACAGCGATTATAAGAAATTTAAATGTATAGACGGAGGAGAGTCTACTATTAAAATAATTTATGAATTTGAAAAAAATAAGTTGACAGTGCAAGAATTGCAACGAGGGAATATTTTCGATGGGCATATAAATACAAAAAACCAGTTTTTGTATTTATTTGATAAATTCTTTAGGTTACAGTTAGCTGGCTAGTCGAGAATTTCATTAGATAAGTGTATAGTTTGTTTCTTCTATTTATAAGAAAAATAATATGGGATTAATAACAACTATAGCGACAATGGTACATGAATATTTAAAGGAATCTGCAAAAAGCGATGTAATATATAGCAAAGAATCAAAACGCATCTATAATAAGATAAAAAATAATATTGAAAAAATAATATTTACGCCAACCGATCATTTTGACTTTGTTAAAGATATGGTTGGAAGGGTACATTTTTTAAAAGGCGTTAAATTTAATTTAAAACAGCTAAATGAAAATTATGATTTAGATATATTTTTTGTATATAATATTGATAAAAGAAAAAGTACTAATCATCATTTTGATCCAAAGCATAATAGGTTAGTTTTTTTTATTCTATCTCAAGGCAATAGTTCATTTGAAGGAGATTCTTATTTGGCCCGCTTACGATTTAAGAGTTGGGTGGGCGAATCAGTTTTTATTCATGAATTTATTCATTATTTAGACTACAATAGATATGGCGAAAGTTATTCGTTCAAAACGAAAAAAAATATAATCAAATATTACAATTCTCCAGAAGAATATAATGCTTATTCACACGAAATAATACGAAAAATTTTAGCGAATAAGAATAAATTGACGGGTATTTCTTTTGATGCTTTTTTAGAAAAAAGTTACGGATGGAGATGAGGAATTTATAAAAAATTTAAATTATGATTATAGAAAAAAATTAGAAAAAAGGTTATATAAAATATTTGTAGAGATAAACACAGTACCTCCTTTGAAAAAACATTGATGTTGAAAACAACAGATATGGCTATTATATTTTAAACGATATCCTGTTTGAATTCTATTAATAACCTACCTATAAACTGTTCAAATAGAGGTATGCTACAGAATTTTATTAATTCAATCTCTTCTAGTATGTCATATTCGCCTACTGGCATGATACTTAATATCCAATTATGGCCGTCAGTTTTTCTCACGCTTATATGTTCGTCAAATACCCCAAACTTTTCATAGTCGTATGAGTGTAGCATGAATGCAGAATCATTTATTTTTTTGAATTTCCTGCTTGTAAAATAACCTTCTGATATTGTTTTCATCTTCTGATTTTTAAATGGACTTTATTTAATCGAGCCTCAGATTTAGAAATATAATCCTGATATTCGTCATAATAAACAGGATATGCTTCTTTTAATACTCTAGGTATTGCTATTGTCGGGCTTTCATAGACAAGACTTCCGTCAGGCAATCGTATTTGCTTCATATGTGGTTTAACGTCGATTATCTTACCATCTTTTGAAGTGAATTTAACGCTCATCCAGCAAAAATTTTATGTTGAGGTAATATTTCAATTTTACTTTGTCATTGTAAGTATCTAGCAAGAGCAAGCGAGAGCCGTTTTCTACGCTTATCAATAATTGATATAGCAGATTTAAGTGCAAGACGACACCTAAATCTTTTATATTTGATGGCGATATGAATTTGCTTTTTAACTTTAATTTATTCAGTCGGCTGAATTGTTTTAAAAGGTGTAGGTTTTTATATTCGCCTTTTTTAGTGTGCGTATCTAAATCAATAAAAATAATATGGCACCCACTTAGTTCTTCGATGCCGGTTAAATCGCCATTAAAATGTTCATCATTGTATATTTTAAAGGCATATGCGATTTCTTCTTTATTATTGATTTGTACTATGCCCCACTCGTTGACAATCGGTATTTCATGCTTTTTTCTTTTCTCAAGTATTTGTCCTATATTCATTTTATTTTTTGTTTGTTGAAAAATGATTTGGGCATGCCAAGACATAGCCCTCTGTAGTAATAATAATCAGAGGATGCATTTTTGCCATATATTTTGTCCCAAGTAGGTTTTGTCTCCCAATACGCATAAAATATTTTTAACTCGTGTTCATCTGCTTTTTTAGTGGGCGCAGGTTCTTTTGAAGGTTTAATCAGGGGGGGCGTATTTGCCTCTAAATATATTATTTCAACCCCTTTCCTGATAAAGCTGCCTTTATCGTTCGTTTTTATTTCTTGCCATCTGCCGCTTTCATCGCCATCTACCCACTTAGCCTTGCCTTCGTTTATTAGAATATCCATATAGAAAAGTTAATAGCTTATCTGTCGTAAATTATATTGTTATCATTTTAGGAATAAACCCTCCCTGTGTACATCCGGGAACCGGCATAAATTGATCGCCTTTTGAATCCGTTACAAACATTTTTGTTAGTTCGGCATACCACGTAGCAGCTCGTTTATTGTCCATTCCGGCGAGTTCCCTTATTGCGGTTGCCTTTTTAGATTTGACTAGGATGTGATACCCGCCCCTTGTTTCCAATATGTTATAGTATTTGTGCGTTTCGTTGTCTGGAAATATATGCATAAGCGGCTGCAAGCTTATGTCTTTTGTATCAATGTCAAAATCGAGATAGGTTTTATGCGTACAGCTTTGTTGTATACAAGAAAGTGCCTCTGAATACAAGTTATAATCCTTCTGTTCGACGATATCCCAACAAGTCCGACCCATTAGTTTCGTCGCTTTTTTCATGCAGCGCGGATTGGGCATGATATAGAGCACTAAGCTTTCAGGCGGCAATTCTTCCCCCTTAAATTTCCAATATCCAAGCGGGATTTCTAATTGCCTTATCTTATCAACCATATCTCCCTTGTTGCTGACAAAAGTTCTAAGAGAAACCCTGTCAGGTATCTTTATACCCTCTCCACAATACTTTTTCCTCGCAAAAAGAGATAGTATGAACTTCTGGTTATCCTCCAACTCAGGAAGCCATACGATGAAGTCTCTCAATGCTTGTTCGTCATGCACTATTTTATAGCATTGCATAGTTTTTCTTTTTTATTAAAATGTACAAATAGAGATATTTAGCCATACAAATATAGCAATAATATATTAAAGCAGATAGCGAAGGCCCTCAAATGTTTTTTACTAATTACAAGATGGGATATAAATTTTGTCCCAAAAGTTTTTCAAATATATTTCATCTCCCGTTTGGTGATAACAATATATTGCTATAGAAGCCCTTAGCCTCAATCCATTTCGAACAGAATTCGCAATACGATATATTACATCCTTGTTGTGTGGAGCCACTACAAAGAGAGGGCAAGAGTTGTTATCCATGTGGTAGATTTTTAATCTGTTAAAACAATATTATTTTCCAGTGCACCATTTGTAATGATTTTTAAACGATTCGCTTGGCATGTACTGCTTACACTTATCGCATTTTGTCAACTGAAGCGATAATTCGCTAGGTACATAAAAATAAACTTTGTTGTTTTTTTTCATTGTGTTAAATTTTCAAATTGCTATTCCATTGATTGTGATAATATAGCTGCTTGGCATCCCGGCAAAAGCCTTTCGCATTTTTTCATTGTAGGAGCCCGATGATATAACTATGATTGCATCCCCTTTTTTAACAATAGTGGCGATACGGTTATTTTTTTTATCGTTTAAATTAAAAACGATGTACTTATTTTCATCCTCATACATGAGAACATTATAATGAGGGTTATTTTTAATTTTTTCGCTAATTATAATTTCTTGTAGAAATTTCATTTCTTTTTTTTTTTGAATATTAGTTTTCTTTAGTATATACGTACACTGTTTTTTTGCCTTTCCCTTCCTTTTTTAATAGCCCCTGTTTTTCTAAAAACAGTATTTGTTGCATGATCGGCGCCGATTCTTTGTGCCCCATGATTTTGGCTGCGTTATGAGGGCGCAGTTTGCCCATCGTCTTAAACACCTTCAGTACATTGCGTTGAGTGTCCGTCATATTGTTGGGGGGTTTTTTTATAAATATGTAAAATTTTATTTTTAATATTCATAAAAAATATATGACTTAACAAAACAAGGTTGTATAAAATATATTAAGTAGCGCAGTACTTTAATAGTAACGCTCCAATATTTCTTTTTCTTCAGGCGGCATCGCTTTATACATTAAAACGATATCGTTAATATCGGTTTTAAATAATTTTTCAAGATACGGTATTACTATTGTTTTGTGAAATTTTTCGATACATTTTTTCAAATAATTTATGTCTTTGTGATACACAGTGTACGTATAGGTGTCCACATTATCTATTTCTGTTGAAGCATCGACTGAAAAAATATTGAGGAAGCCTTCTTTGGCTTCGTACAGTTCGGGTTTAAACCAAACTCTGTAAAACCCGGTTTCCCTATTAAACTGGATATAATCTGCTTCATGTTCAATGAAGCGGACGTACCATTTTACCTCGTGCATATAGTGCGCAAAAAAATTCATATTTTTTTTAAGATAATCAATTAAGGCATTTGCTTGTGCAAACCCGAAATTAATTTCTTCGCGGTTAAGCACGATTTTAAAACCGCCCCCCTGCCTCTCTATATTAAAGTTTTTGTTTTTTTGTCTCATGATATTGTTATGTAAAACTGTTGGCCGCTTTGATAAGCCTGCGCTAGAATTAATTATTGTACTGCAAACATAAGTTATTACTATTGATAATGCAAATACAGCGGGGCATTTTTTTGTGATTGTGCCATAAAGGAATATATTTCAATGAATATCGCTTTTCTAAAAAATTTATTTGCAATTCTCCTTTTATTTGCGTAAGTTTGCCTTCAGATAAAAAGCTAAAACAATATGTATAAAATAAAATCAAAAGAGGGCTTGCTAACGTGCCAAGATAGGGTAGTAGCCCAAATGATAGGCATCATCTTAAACGAAGTGTCCAGTTGGGCGCTTCCATCAGAAGAGAAAATAATGCTGGAGGAGACTATTTCTGAGTTCACCCAGTTTCAGGACGGTCAGTATGAAGTAGACCGCTCTGACCTGATCCTGTTTTACAACAGGCTCGTGGACCTGTATGCCTATGAAATAGGCTTGTAGGGCTGCTAATGTAATAAAATCAGTCGAGATGTGTGTATTAAGCTGTTTGGCAATCTTCGCCCTTTGCCTCATAGGAGAAGCGGCGGAAAGCCCATATTCGGTTTCCCGGAGCGGGATCGGGGCTTTCATGCAGATATGGCACGATTTCTTTATAACAACTAAACAACTAAACAATTAGACAAAGAAATGAAAGATTACATCGAATTTTATGGATGTAGGGTGGCTATTGTGCATGAGGGGGCAGTGTGCCCAATTAATGACAACAATGAAGTCTTCCTCCCACATGGTGCTTTACATGATATAACAGTGTCGTATCATGGAGAAGATGCAGCCCAATATTGGTTGCGTATAAACGGCAAGTATATAGCTGAAAGCATCAACAAATATGGAGAGGCTATAGAGTTGCCATTGCGATTGTGCAAAGCGGCAAATGACGTATTGGACATTCATCAGAATTTTCACGGTGAAAGCCGCAGATGGAAATTCATCCCTACAGATGGGAATGGAGTAAAAATTGAGTTTACGGTTGCGCCTGCAAAGCTGAAACAGGCGGAAGCCCCCTATAAGCAGCAAGAGGTTGGGAATAACAGGTGTGTAGTTATGAACTCGGAAGAGATAAAAACTCATACTATACCTGTGATAGGGTATAAGATAGAGGTCGATCTCAATCAGGCCTGTACGGCACTAATAGTTTTAAAAGAAAAAGCCGATCCGAATTGATAGTGCTGGTAATTGCAGCCTTATGGGCTTTTAAAAAACAGCTTCCTATTGTCATTAATAACAATAGGAAGTTATTTCTATTTTTATTGTCATTCGGGGTATTATTGTTATTCGAAATACTTCCGCTGATTGAACTATCCCTTATTATGGCAATTGCTTACTTGATAATGATTTTTGTGTCTATTGCCCCCGTACTAGCGAGACTTTGGGTTAGCTTAAAAAATGGGTAGAATGGCGAGGCAGTTTCGATTTGCATTTGCCGATTAGCCTGCCAGAAATTTTCGTTATAAGCTAAACAATTGTTTTTTAAGGCTTCTAAAATATCATGCTATATATAAGCATGTTTTATTAGTTATATGAAATAAATCAAGCCTTGCCCACCCTATTTGCTAAAGCTATGATTAAGTGGTTAGCTAGTATCATATTCAATATCCTAACTACATACTCAAAATTGTTTATTTCTTTTATCGGCTTCAATGCGTTAGGCATATTTTTAAATTCTAAAATGTATTCATAAAAATCTTTGCCTAAAACTATAACTAAAGTATCCTTTGAAAACATATTCTTTTTAATTTCAACCTCTGACCTGTTTTTATCCATGTCTTCCACTACCTCCAAATAATCGAAATTTAATTTTTTTAACAAGGGGTTTTTTTTGTTTTTTGCTAATAGCTTTTTTTCATTTAAAAATATTGCCATATGATCGGATATTTCTTTAGCTATTAGCAATATTAAAAATTTTATGTCTTGTGGCGTTTCAATTCCCTCGGCTATAAAAATACGCATTGTGTTTTTTATTTATAAATACCGTTATTTTTTTAATGAATATTTGTAAGTATGGCATTTTTTTGAAAAAATGGGAGCAAAAACTTGTGCGAAGTCGTTAATTATTGTATATTTGTATGATTTGGTTAACAAAAAAAAAAAAAATGAAAATATACTTTACGGGTTTGGATGGCGTTGGATAGGTATCCCCTTATTAAGGGTCAGGCGTTTTCATGTAGACATATACAATGCAAATGAAATTTTTAAAGTTTAAAAAAAACGGGAGGCTTAAAGGCAAATGGCTCTTAAGGAATGGGGGTATTGAAGAATATCCCATCTCTGTGAGGAAAAAAATAATAAGGGGATATGTAAGAACAAAGTTTCCGTTTCCTAACGTTTGGGTACCAGCAGGAGACACTTCTTTTGAAGATTGGCTTAACAGCATGGGATATATGTCTTATGGGTGGGATGCCAAATTGAACACTATAATTAGAGGGAGGTCTAAAAATATTGCTGCATATGTGAAAAAGAAAAGAAAAGAAAAAAATAAAATTTTTTTAAAATTTGGAGTTTAATATCACAAGAGCCCCGGATTTGATCTTTATAACAAATGAAAACAATTATTTTTTTTCATATTAATTAAACCTTTTAAGATGGATAAATCAAAAAGAGAAATGCTCTACAAGTTATTTTCGAGCAAATGGAATTATTATGGGCACGATTTAGATAAGTATTTATTATAAAAAATGAAAATAAAAATATCCTTTTTAATGTTTTTTTTGTCTACAACCTTATGTTTTGGGCAGGATACTTTAGCCAATGAAAATATGATAGGTATAGAAAAAACACATTATGATTTTAAGCTACCAGAAGCTGTCCCTAGCGTAATACAAGTAAACGCTAACTCTCCGTTTTTGCCGGGGCACGGAGATATTGTAATGTGGGGGGGGTCATCCCCAACAGAAAAAGAAGATATAATTGCTCTTCTTAATGGAATATGTGGGATAGACAGCTTCATTTTTTTAAATGAACAAACCGGCAGCGAAATTGTGGTATACTACATAACGGACGGGCTTTCTAAAGAATTATACAGGGATTTGATATGTTCGATATTAGATTTTAGATATAAGTATTGATAAAAAATTATGTGGAACATGGACGCGGCATTTCTCGCCAAATTTTTTATATATGCCTCTGCCTTAAATGGGGTTTTTTCTGCTAATAAATATATCATTGAGGTCGCAGCGATGCTTGTCCCCGATTTTAAGCACAAGAAAACCATATTAAGTGGGGTGGAAATATTAACTCTCATTTTTTTTTGGGTTATCCTACTAAAATCATTCAATCGCTTCGATTGGGATTAGCCTTTTTATTAATCGTTTCTTTTGCATAAGAATCTGTCTGGAGGCAAAGGAAAATCCGGACGTGTCAATCTTTGTTTGAAACTAAAGAAGTTAAATCCAACCTCATTTTCACATATATTTATTATAAAAATGAAAAACATTTGTTTAGCTTTTTTTTCGCTGTTCATGTTATTTTCTTGCACAGAAACCCCCCCATTTCCGGAACAGTTTTCGCTGAGGTTAGAAAACAGGCCGACTGCTTGTGGCTACGTCCATATATCTATTGATGTACCAGATAGTTACAATTATAGGTATATTATTACCACAAGGCTAATGAATAGCTATGTAGATCAATGCGACGAAAGCATAGGAGAGTATGTTGAACACGAGCGCTTCCAAGATCAAAACCCTTTTACCGAGCGCACAGATTTTCATTTTGAGGTGGAATGCCCCGGCATACATGAAGTATTCATCATTAGGGAATTATTAAGCCCCATTAGGAATACTGTCGTTGCCCCGTCTAAAGGCGCGAACCACTTGTTTGTGCAAGTGGATAGGTGCGCTGGGTAAGAAAAAGGCTTTTTATCAATTTAAATGTACAAGGGCATTGCTTTTTAACAGGCAATGCCCTATCTTTGTTTAGCAATAACTCCTATAAAAAAGCAACAATGAATGTAATAGAAAATTATAAGCCTTTTTCATTTCAAGAGAAGTCAATCGAAAAAGGCATTGGAATGCTAGAGAAATATAACGGCCTGTTTGTTATGGATGAAACCGGATTGGGAAAAACCATTACGGTGGCCACAATATTGAAAAATCTCAACTTGGAAGATAAAAGCCTTTTAATTATAGCACCTAACATACATAAGCCTGCATGGGCAAACATAATGGGGCAAGCTGGGATAAAAGCGGTTATATCTGGAAACAGAAAATTTCCGGGCGAAAGCTTTGATTATATCGTTGTGGATGAGGCCCACAATATTGGGACTCAAAAGGGAAAGACATACAAAGAATTGTTTGTTAAAATTCATTCGAATAACACAAAAGTAATTTTAATATCTGCAACCCCCTATAACAATAATATTTCTGCATTTTTAGATTTATGTGCATTAATCCCATTTCCTTTTGACACTGCGCCTTACGTTATGTTGCACTATTGGGGGATGGCTGCGATGTACTGGGAAAAAGAATACCAAAAATCCTTGCGTTTTGGAGGTATGGGCTTGAGAGAAATAGGCAATAGGGTAAGCCTTGAATATGACTATCAGAACGCAATAAAAAACATTTCGACGTTTTTATTTTTATTCGCTATCCGCAATACTAGGTCGGATATTATCGAAAATTATAAAGACGACATTGCAATGATGGGACATTTCCCTGTTGTTGTCAAAGGCAGGGTCGAATATAGTACTTCAAGTGAGAGAGAGCACAAAATTTTTAAGACCATCAACATTATCAATGCATCTCCATTTGCATGGCAAAATAAAAACGCATATTTTCTTAACAAAGAAGATCAAGTGGAATCCTTGAATGGGATTTACAGGTCCTTTTTGTGTAAAAGGCTTGAAAGTTCGTTTAGTGCATTTTATAAGTCTTTGGAAAAAGCATATAACAACATCAAAGATATTAGCCCTGAAGATAAAATCATCATTGGCGACAATGAATATGCATTAACTCCAGAGTTTATAAAAGATATTGAAAGAGATAAAGCCACCTACAAGAGGTTATTTGAATTATGGGAGGGGGAATCTGACGATGAGAAAATTAATAGTGTTTTTAATAATGTGGGAGACAAAACAGTAATATTCACCGAGTACGTGGATACTCTAAACCTGCTTGTCAAGAAAGCAGAAGAATTGAAAATCCCCTTTTTGGCTTTTCATAGCCAAACCGACGAAAAAGAATTTGAAAGAATAGAACGAGAGTTTGACGCCAATTTGTGTACAAGCCAACAAAGAAATGAAATAAGGGTGTTATTATGCACAGATGTCCTTTCTGAGGGGGTTAACCTTCATAGGGCAGACAATGTTATCCATTTTGACAGCAAATGGAATCCTTCCAAGATTATACAAAGAGAGGGGCGAGTTAACAGGATACTCAATAAAAGCAAGGTCGGCAGGCATATTTCTGCATTAAGCGTGGATGTACCCCATCCATTGGATGGCATTTTGGCTTTAAACGAAAAGACATATCGAAAAGAGCGAGATGCTGAACTATTGTTATCTTCGCCTGAAAATCATATGCCTGTCAATGTCAGAACAATGTTAAAAACGGGCTATAGCTACAACAGCACTGTGCTGAACAAATTTTATCATGTCTTTTTTTCAAGCGACTTGGGTGATATCGTATTCGAAAAAGATACTTGGGATATGTTAACTTTAGCAACTTGGCCTGAAGTTTTGGCACAGGTTGGCGAAACATCTTTTGAAGCTGAAACGTTAACCCCATCTGCAAGAAGGCTATTCCGCACTGTTGGCTATAAGGGCGGCTTTGTACAACATAATTACATCCATGCTTTTAGCAGGGGCATTGACAGCAAGTATCGAACAACTTATGAGGCCCTGATGTATAATGTAATGTATTCAAGAGTATTGATCGAACACATGCGAAAGCTTTATGGCGGAAAGCCAGAGGCAAACCCGGCATTCGCATTTATAAATAAAATTGTAGAAAACAAGTTTCGGCATAATGGCGCCATCCCTTATGCTGAAATAACAGCATATATCAAATAAAATTAAAAACAGGCTTGCAATACAGATTTTTTGTCGTATATTGCATTATAAAAAAAATACAATGCTAAATATACAAAAGAAAATAGAATGGCAGGATAATCTCCTGAATGCCTCCTGTGCTATTTGTACTATAAACGCACAAGAATTATCTTCTTACCTTAAAGCGAATTTGCTTAAGCAAAACATAGATATTGGTTCATTCAACCCTGATCTTCAAATAAGTTATATAAGGGAAAGTGCAATAGAGGAAAGCCCACCTAAAGAAATATATGAGTATCAGAATTTTTTTCTGTTATTTGATAAAGAAAAAGATCAATATTTTCTTTTGGATGGATTTAGGCGCTTGCTTTGGTATAACCCTCCAGATGTGGATATTATGGTGAGAATTTATGAAAAGCAAAATTTAACAAACGTTAAAATTTTAAACTTGCTCCTAGATTTAAACCACTATAAATTTTATGGAGGCAATTACACTGATAGGGGGTTTAGCTTGTGCTTAAAACTGATTTTTGACGTAGATTTAAGAAAAATAAAAAACAGCTATAATGGCTATATGTCATATAAAGAAGAACGCATGTCTTATAGTATTAAAGCTGCACATAGAACAGAGGAAAATAAGCTTGTTAAAGGAAAAATATTGCACCCGGAATTTTTAAACGATTTAAAATTTTTAGAATCCCTTTCTGATTTTGAGTATATGTCTAATGGGCTTGCCGGAAGGCAGCTTTATCTGTTTAGAGAAAAAACAGATAAAAAAGCTTCTTTCAAAAAATTCTCAGAGTATATAACAAATAACAAGAAAATATTAAGCCCCTTGTTTAAAAAAGTAGATGGCAAAGTGTTAGATGGACATATAAAAGGAGATATTAATTCAATATTGGATTTTTATGAAAATGCTTTTAAAATCCAGTTGGGTGAAAATACAATTAAAACATATGTAGAACTAAAAGCAGAATGTAAAAACCTTGTAAAGCAATTAACAAAAAATAAAGATTTTCAAAAAATTACAATTCGAGGAGATCATCGCCCTATTGAAAATAAAATTTTAAAACTCTATAAAATGGGATATATTCCTGATTTTAAAGCGGTGGTTTTTCCAGCTAAAAATGGGGGAGCGGTTTTAAACCCAGGTTTATATAATTTTGACGACATTCTTATAAAAGACCATGCATTGCGGGGAGTTAGTATTGATATATACAACAAAGAAAGCCAAGTTTATATTGAACATAAAAGTGGCTATTATGTTGGCGCCATTAGGCATATAACTACGGCATGGAGTAAATTAATATCAAGAAAAAGAGGCGGGAAAGACGTTGATGTAGTAGTATTTGCTAATTTTAATAACTTAAAATTAAAAGTATAGTTTTAATTAAAAAGGAGAAGGATGAAAAAATATAGCGAATTGTTGTCAGCTTGGTGCGATACCACATGCAAAATGTTCGGATGGGATTTTGAAGCTGAGGAGCAGGCATATAGAGAAACTGGGAGTAGGCGAGCGTTTGCTGACGAACAGATAAAGACAGCGGTGCAAAAGGCGATGGGCGAGGCGTATTTGAACCCAGGCAGGGGCATTGTTGCTTTATACGAATTTTTCACTAATA
>Ga0116143_10001682_pt1 | contig 25997 bp, 15 predicted proteins | sample AD_UKC034_MetaG_FD_89745 | JGI IMG/M metagenome (GOLD analysis project Ga0116143, IMG submission 89745) | Active sludge microbial communities of municipal wastewater-treating anaerobic digesters from USA - AD_UKC034_MetaG | ecosystem: Engineered > Bioreactor > Anaerobic > Digestate | place: USA...
CACAACCAATGCAGCAGGATGTGATTCTACGGCTACCTTGAACCTGACGATTCGTAACAGTAGTTCTTCGAGTCAGACAGATTCGGCTTGTGTCTCGTATTTTTGGCCAATTGACGGAAACAATTATACCATGAGTGGAACATACACTCATGTTGAGATTAATGGAGTTGGTTGTACACACACCTATACATTGAATCTAACAATTTACAGTCAGATTACCGCCAGTGCTGCAACGATCGGATCGATCAGTTGCTATGGTGGAACCGTTGATGTAGGATTGACAATTTCCGGTGGAACTCCTCCATATACTGTTGCGGAGAATTTAATCGGATTAGGAGCCGGTTCATATACTTTCAATATTACTGATAGCAAAGGATGCACTGGTTCAGCTTCGATCACGATAACGGAGCCGACACAATTAGTGGCTTCGGCAGTTGAAGATTCGCCGATCAACTGCTTTAGTGAAAGTACTTGTGTTACAGTATCCGCCACAGGTGGAACCGGTACATATACAGGTACCGGTACATTCTGTCTGGTTATGGCCGGTGCGCAAGCTTATACTGTGACTGATGCCAATGGATGCGTATCTGTTGCTAACATAAATGTCATGGAGCCTCCTAAGATCGAAGTATCGTTTACCACGGTTTCTCCTTCATGTGGCATGGCCAATGGATCTGCAACCGCTAATGTTAGTGGAGGGGTTCCTTCTTATAGTTATTTATGGTCAAACAGTCAGACTACCGCCACAGCGACCGGTCTTACGCCTGGTACATATACTCTTACCGTTACTGATGCCAATGGTTGTACCAAAGCCAGCAACGTAACAATCGTTGCAGGAATTCTGCCTCCTCCGGCACCTGGAGCTATAATGGGTTCACCTGGAGCATGTCGAAATACCAGTGGAGTGGTTTATTCAATTGCTCCGGTATCAACTGCAACATCATACAACTGGTATTTGCCAACGGGTGCAACAGGATTTTCGACAGGTACGAGTATCACTTTAAGCTTTAGCTCAACTTATAATGGCGGATTTATTTGTGTTGAAGCTGTCAATCCTTGTGGTACGAGTACACAATCCTGTATGAACATTCCTGTTCTGTCAGTGAAACCGGCAAAACCAGGGCCTGTTATCGGACCTGAGATCTTTTGTGGCCCGGGAATTCAAACTTATTCAATTTTGCCGGTACCGAATGCTACCTCTTATAACTGGACAGTTTCAGGTACTGGTGTTACAATTTTGTCAGGACAAGGAACTACATCAATTCAGGTTAGTGTTCCTTCGACCTTTGGTCAAGGTATAGTTGGTGTAACAGCTCAGAATTGCATGGGTGTTTCGGCTATATCATCCATGTATATTACCGGATTGCCACAACATAGTAGTCCGCTATTCGGACCGGGTTATGTATGTGCAGGAACTATGGGGGTTAATTACAGTATTTCTATAGTTAGAGGTACTGCCTATTATGATTGGGAAGTAATGTCAGGAGACATGACAGTGGTTTCAGAAACGGACAATACCTGTATCGTTAATTTTGGTGCAGGTTGGACTTCAGGTATTCTTAGGGTAACTACCTACAATGCTTGTGGAGGATTTAGTCGTGACTATAATGTGAGATCAACTCCAACACAACCACTTTCTATTTCAGGACCATCATCCAACCTGTGTAACCTTACCGGTGTGACTTATGCGATAAGTCCGGTAGCTGCTGCTACAGGATATACCTGGACGGTACCTGCAGGGGTAACAATTGTAAATAATACAGGAACGAGTATTGATGTGGATTTTGGACCAGGCTTCACATCGTCAGGAAACATTTGTGTTACAGCCGACAATGCGTGCGGACAAAGTGTTGCCCGTTGTTATAACGTAACTGCTCGTCCTCCACAGTCAGGTGCAATACAAGGGCCGTTCTCAGTCTGTAAATCTCAAACGGGAGTATTGTATACCATTATGTCTGTGGCAGGAGCGACATCTTACTCTTGGTCAATAACAGGTGGACCTACTCTTGTAGCCGGGGATACTTCTTCCGTTGTTGACTTCACTACTGCAACAGCCAGCTCAGCAACCATAACCATAAATACGCAGAATGCATGTGGATTAGGTTCACCAACAAGGCTTACTGTGCTTGTAAACTTAGGTTGTCGTGAGGCAGGATCAGACCTGGCAGAGAGTGGAATTGAGGGTTTCAGTTTGTATCCAAATCCGAGTCAAGGATTGGTTGACTTGTCTCTAATTACAGATAATGAGAGCAAAGTGCTTCTTGAAATCGTTGATATGCCTGGTCAAATCTTATCATCCACAGAGCAATCTTTATCGAAGGGCATGAACTTTATGAGCCTTGATCTAACTGATTTTGCAAAGGGAATTTACTTTGTAAATATTAGATATGAATCCGGAAGGATTGATACAAAGAAGCTTATACTGGAATAAGCTTTTATGAAAAAATGAAAGAGGCTGATATGTAGTTTATATCAGCCTCTTTTTTTTAAATGATATTCTCTGCAAATTATTATAAGTGGATTGAAGTATGGGAAGATGGAATGTTCAGTTTGTTTTATTGAATATCAGATTAAAATAAAATCCCGGTTTGCTTAAACGGGCCCTCGCATTAATATCTTCAAACATACCGGTTATAAGTTCTCTCAATTCTACATTGGAAGCCGCCTTTTTTACTACCCAATTGAAAAGCCAGGCCTGAGAGGATAATTTCTGAAGAGTATGACTTAACTTTAGTTCTTGTCCGATTTCTGAGAACAGTTTTTTATCATATGAAGACAACACACATTTATCATATCGTTGCAAGCCTATTGCATTTTCAATACAGTCAGCGGCATGTCGACCACTGACCATTGCATTTCCGATCCCTTCACCGGTGAAAGGATCAATAATTGAAGCGGCATCTCCGGTCAATAAGAAATGATCGCCGGAAAGCGATCTTCGCTTTGAGCCAAGCGGTAAACCCCATCCTTTCGTTTGACCTTCAGGAATTGCATCAGAAAATCTTGATTTGAAGCGAGGGTGAGAGGTAAGTAGTTCGTGCAGCTTCTGTCTTAATGCCACCTTATTTTTTTTTACGGAAGAGCTGAGCATTCCTGCTCCGACATTGACTCTTCCGTTTGGAAGTGGAAAAATCCAAAGATATCCGGGCAGGAATTCAGGAAGGAAATGCAGTTCAATGAAATTATATTGATGTAATCCCTTTACGTTACTATAGTATGCTCTCACGCCAGCACAGAAATGTTTGTCATACTGTTTATGGTTTCCAAGTTGACGTGCGATTATAGATCTTTCACCGTCTGCTCCGACGATGAGTTTAGCTTTAATATTTATAACATCACCATGATTTATAAGTTTTGCAGCAATTCCATCTTTGCCTTTTTTAATATCCTCAATAGACGTCTTTTCAAGAAAAGTTGTTGAATCTGTTCTCAATTTACTGATTAGAAAATTATCAAAATGAATTCTGGGAGAAATATATCCGGGAGCATTTTTTATTGTGCTTAGATCAGTTTTAAAGGGTATATCTACGGAGTTTCCATTCGGTGATACAAATTGAACCCCAAAACTGGGAAGAAATGAATTTGTATCTTTTTTAATTTCCTCAATAAGCTTTTCATCGATACGATTTAGTTCTTGCACAACTTTTCCACTTAGTGCGTCTCCGCAAATTTTATCACGCGGGAACGAAGCTTTGTCGATTAAAACATGAGGAATTTTTTTATTTGATAAGTGAAATGCAGTTGAACAACCTGCGGGCCCAGCACCGACAATTAATACTTCTGTTTCAAGTTCGCGCATTGAGACTAGCTATAAAGTCCCGAAGATAAGGATGATTTTGTCCGTTTTGCCATTGTTTAAATCTGCAATGCGCAAGATTTATTTAAATTCTGATATACCATCAATAATTTTTTTGAGAATGAATTAGTATCTTTCAGCAAACCATTTTTACCAGGATTTTTTATGGATGACAATTTGTTTATAATCAGAGTATATGGAATATTTATTGATAAAAAGAAAGGGCTGCTGGTTAGTGATGAATATGTCTATGGACAGAACATGACGAAATTTCCCGGAGGTGGTCTTGAGTATGGTGAAGGTTTACGGGATTGCCTTAAACGTGAGTTTCTAGAGGAAACCGGTTATGAATTTGAAATTCTCGAACATCTATATACAACAGATTTTTTTGTAGCTTCTGCTTTCCACGAAAACCGGCAAATAGTTTCGGTTTATTACAGGGTGAAGCCGGTCGGTAATGTTGAAATAAAGGCGACAAAGTCACTAATAAGATTTTCTGGCGAGAAAGAGAGGGAACAAAGTCTAAGATGGCTGGATCTATCTCTTTTAAAAGTAGAAGATTTTAATTTCCCTATTGATAAACATGTTGCTTCAATGTTGATCAATGAAAAGTTTACTTTGCACTGAAGACCATTAAATTCTCAAATTACGATGAATTATTTTGAGTTTAGAAGATGAGCTCTCCTGAATCCTTGACTGACCATTACTTTGGCTATAGAGTCTGCACGTGAATCATTTTCGACACAACTGATCACTACGTCATAGGTTCTGTTTTCAAGCGATCCGCTAACCCGGATTCCAACATTTTCTATTTTATTGTCGATTGCAAGCTTACTGGCAGTATAAAAAGCATGTTTCCAGCTGTCAGTAATCCAAACCAGTACGGCAGGCATTACCAATTCAACTTTATTAGCATAGCAATCCCAAAACTCACCATTTGTAAAAGATGAGTCATTAAGCGGGACATTATCTAATAATGTCATTACACTAAGTGTAACCGGGACAATTCCAAAAGGAACCATTCCAATTTTTTCTGCTGCTGAACGGGACAGATCAATTATCCTGCTTTTTACAAAAGGACCGCGGTCGTTGATCCTTACAATAACGCTTTTACCGTTTTTTTTATTTTTAACATTCACAATGGTATTAAATGGAAGTGTCCTGTGTGCTGCCGTAAAATCATTTTTATCATATTCTTCTCCATTGCTGGTTAAGCGTCCATGAAATTTATCGTGATAGAATGATGCTTTCCCTGACACAGGTAAAGTATCATTATCAGCGTTAAGTTGCGAACCATTAACAACTGATACAAAAGATGCCAGAAGTATAAGTAAAGTTTGAGTGCAAGTCATTTTAAATGGCGATCCTTTATGTGTAAATTTTATAAATCAAGACGACCATCAATTCAGTCTTGATGAAATGATTTTATTTACCCGCAAATAAAATTCCAGCGGGTGAAATCCCCTCCAGTTGAGCTCATTTAGTTCACCGCCAAATACCATATAGTAATCTAAATTAAAAGCTGAAAATTCAGAAAGTACATGCGGACGAAAATTTATGGCTGCTACCCAGCCATCTTCAACCTCTTGAAACCATTCTTCATAGTAACAATCATCTGAACCATGGAAGTTAAGCACATTTTCTCCAATGAGTATGAATTTGTTTATTCCGTTGGCGATCATAGGTTCAATGAATTCTCTTTTCAAAAACATGATGTCATTGTATAATGCATCATTCCATTCACCAATCAATTCAATAATCAAAAAGCCGGTTTCATAGTCAGTATAAAGAAGCTTCATATATAAAGTTTTCGAGCCAAAATCATCCCATTGAGGATGAATGTAAAAGTTGTAAACGGTATGACTGAATTCAAATTCACTGTTCTCGACACCATGAAAAGGAGAATACTCATCTTCAGATGCGATATATAACTCACGCCAATTGTAATATGGTTCAATATCTTGCACGAGAACAGGCCATCGGTATTTGAAACCTTGTGAGATACAAAGTTAAAAATGAATTTGGAATATTGGTATTTGAAAAGATACAGGGTGAACCATTTCGATGCATCCCGGTTCTAATGGAGTGTGCAAGTCTAACAGGAAAAAACAAAAAAACAGAAGGAGAATTTTGTAGAACTCAGGAGCCTAACTTTTTACTTTGAAGTGCTTTTCTTACACTGCCGAATTTATTCAATAATTCACCGGCTTCAATAGCAGTAATATTTAATTCTCCCATCAAAATGCGGGTACCTCTTGTAATTAATTTGTTGTTGGTGAGTTGCATGTCTACCATGCTACTGCCTTTTACATGGCCCAGTTGGATCATAACTGCCGTAGAGATCATATTTAGTACCAACTTTTGAGCAGTACCGGCCTTCATTCTGGTACTTCCGGTTAATACTTCCGGACCTACAATAACTTCAATAGGGTAGTGCACATTTTTCGATATTGGTGCATTATTATTACATGTTAAACCAATAGTAAGTATGCCTTGCTCTTTACATTTTTTTAATGTTTCAACTACGTATGGTGTCATTCCGGAAGCGGCGATGCCAAAAACAACATCAGTACTATTCACATTGTAATTCTGAAGATCTTTCCATCCTTGCTCTACATCATCTTCGGCAAATTCTACTGCCTTACGAATTGCACCATCACCACCGGCGATTATTGCAATAACTTTGCTTTCTTCGACACCAAATGTCGGAGGTAGTTCAGAAGCATCAACAACACCGAGTCGGCCACTGGTTCCTGAGCCTACATAAAACAATCGGCCACCCGCTTTCATTTTTTCAGAAATAAGGATCACAACAGTTTCGATTCTGTGTAAAACTTTTGAAATTGCAATTGGGACAGTACGATCTTCCTGATTCATGGCATGTAGAAGATCATACACGCTCATTTTCTCTAAATGTTTATATGCAGATTCTTTTTCTGTTATATGGTCGGTCATAAAATGTATTGACTAAAATCTAAAGTGTTAAATCCGTGGCTAAAGATAATGATTGAATGCAATTCTCTTATTTAAACTTCGGAAATTTATCAGGATTGTATTCGTGCATCATCATGTACACAGAATCTATTACATCTTCAGTATTTGGTTTAGAAAAGTAATCTCCATCGGAACCATAAGCAGCCCGGTGTGCATGGGCAGTCAGCGTTATAGGCAGAGAATCAAGATGTTGAAAGGCATTTTGTGTTTCAAGAATTTGCTGAAGGATATATGCGCTTGCACCACCCGGAACATCCTCATCCAGGACCATCAATTTATTGGTTTTTTTGACAGACTCCAGGATTGATGAGTGAATATCAAATGGCAAAAGTGATTGTATATCAATGAGTTCTACAGAAATATTTACTTTATTAAGCTCTTTTACCGCTTCTTCGGCAATTCTCACGCAGGAGCCATAAGTGACAAGGGTTACATCAGTTCCTTCTATAAGTACTTCGGGTTGGCCTAGTGGGGTTTTAAATTCACCTAAATTATTTGGCAAACGTTCTTTTAGCCTGTAACCGTTAAGGCATTCAATGATCATCCCGGGTTCATCACCTGCCAGCAAAGTATTATAAAAGCCTGCTGCACGAGTCATGTCTCTCGGGACAAGTATATGTATTCCTCTCAATGCATTTATTATCATTCCTAAAGGCGAGCCACTATGCCAGATACCTTCAAGTCGATGCCCCCTTGTCCGGATTATTAAAGGTGCCTTCTGTCCGCCTTTAGTTCTATATGCTAAAGTTGCAAGGTCATCGCTGAGAATTTGGATTGCATATAATACATAATCCAGGTATTGGATTTCAGCAATAGGACGAAGGCCACGCAGAGCTAAACCAATTCCTTGTCCGGCTATCGTTGCCTCCCTGATTCCTGTGTCAGTGATCCTGAGTTCTCCATATTTGGATTGCAATCCTGCAAATCCTTGATTAACATCACCAATTTTTCCAAGGTCTTCTCCGAAGGCAACTAATCTTGGATCCTTAGAAAATAATTTATCAAAATTTGCCTGAAGGATTTCTCGTCCGTCAACTAACGCTGCATCAGCTGCATATTGAACTTCTACACTTTCAACAAATAATGGAGATCCGGAATTATCAGAATGGAGTTTAGAATTGTATCGTTCAGTATTTTTTGCGCGATTGACTTTGTCCCAGCGCAGAAGTGCTTCCCTTTGCGGAGATTCTTCAAATCTTGTGTTGAACAAAATCTTATGTGCTGCAGAGGCAAGATCCCGGCGAGCAGGATCAATAATTGATTTTAATTCATTTACTGTATTTAGAATTTCATCTTTGTTCTGACTAACCAATGCAAGATTTTCTAATATTGTATTGAGTTCACGAATCTCAGCAATAATTGGATTCATGAATGCTGCCCATGCTTTTTTTTGAGCTTGCCTGACGTATGCCTTTGCTTCAGATTCGATTTGTTCACATTCTTCAGAAGTTGCCAGTGCAGAACTGATGATCCATTCTTTCATTCTCTGAATACAGTCATTCTCTGATTCCCATTTCAACCTCTCTTCAGATTTATATCTTTCATGTGAACCGGAAGTACTGTGACCTTGAGGTTGTGTCATTTCCCTGACATGAAATAATACAGGTATATGCTCTTCACGGCAAGATTGAATTCCTTTTGAATACATTTCGCAAAGTCCCGGGTAATCCCAACCCCGTGCTCTTAGTATCAAAAATCCTTTTCCCTTTTCGTTTTGTTCAAATCCTTTTAGGATCTCAGAAATATTTTGCTTTGTAGTTTGATATTTCGCCGGGACAGAAATTCCATATCCGTCATCCCAAACAGAAATGGCCATAGGTATCTGTAGAACTCCTGCAGCATTAATGGCTTCATAGAAGACACCTTCCGAAGTACTGGCATCACCGATCGTTCCAAAGGCAACTTCATTTCCAAGATTTGAAAATTGTTTCAGGTCATGGAGTTCGGTGTTGTTCCTGTACAACTTGGAAGCCCAGGCCAGACCGACTAAACGTGGCATTTGACCTGCAGTAGGAGAAATATCTGAAGAAGAATTTTTTAATTGACTAAGTTCTTTCCAGGTTCCGTCATCATTCAGTAATCTGGTCGAGAAATGTCCGTTCATTGAACGCCCACCTGAAGAAGGTTCAGCTTCAATGTCAGGATTTGCATAAAGTTGTGCAAAGAATTTTTCCACATCTGATTCGCCGATGGCAAACATAAATGTTTGATCTCTGTAATATCCGGCCCTGAAATCACCTGCCTTGAACTGCTTCGCCATGGCAATTTGTGCGATCTCTTTTCCATCACCGAATATTCCGAATTTAGCTTTGCCCGTTAATACTTCCTTACGACCTAAGAGGCTTGCTTGCCGGCTTTCATTGGCGATGCGGAAGTCATTTAATACCTCTGTCCGAAAATCATCAAATCCGATATCGACTTTTTCTGTAGAAGATGTTTGTTCTTTCATAAGAGAAAATTAGCTAGCATCAGCTGAATTCCAATGCACACAAATATACTTATTTTTCTACTCTTAACCGGATTTCTTATCGGCTTTCTTTATCTCTGAAAGAGTTTTTACCGTCATTTTAGAATCAATCTAATAAAAATATCTTTTTTTAGAGTTTCAATAAATTGTTGTGATTTAGTTAATTGAATTAGCAATAATTTTCACTGTTGCCTAAAGAAATAATTGAATCTGAATAATTGATGAAGCCGTTGGTACATCTTACTAAAATAGTACATCTTTGCACCGGAAGTTCAATAGCCCTTTATATTACGTACGTTAACGATAAATTCCAGACAATGAATTACCTATATATTATATCAATCAGCTTGTTTTTGATGAGTTGCATAAGTGGAGACAACAAGGATAAGCCTGAGTACAAAAAATCACCGGTAAAAGAAATGAGCGAAGGATTGTATCTTGAAGATTTTAACCTTGATTTGTTAGCATCATTGCAGGACACTATTTGTGGAATGAGCCTCAAGGATGGAGTCGCTGATACATTAAATCACAAGGGTTCGATATATGGTTTTTGTAACACAGGTTGCAAAAATAAATTTATGGAGAGACTAAATGAAAGTCAATGATACTATTCCGTTCAGTATTCCTGAGATTTTTTATAGTTGGGCTGATAGCACTTGGTTTTATGTACTGGGGTTTTAAAATCTCCAATCCGCATTATTCTGTTGAGAACAAGCTCCCGATTTTTGGACCTGAAGGTGAGGACGGGAAAGGCCATTTCATTTCAGACTTCACTTTTACAGATCAACTGGGAAGAAAATTTTCTCAAGAACAGTTGAAAGGAAAAATTTATATAGCAGATTTTTTCTTCGCAAAATGTGAAGGCATTTGTCCAATCATGGGAACACAAATGCAAAGAGTTTATGATAGATTTTCTGCTGATGATAGAATCCGATTTTTATCACACACGGTTAAGCCGGAAGAGGATTCTGTTTCTGTGTTGGCTCAGTATGCTGAAATGCACGGTGCTGATCCAGACAAATGGTACTTCGTGACCGGGGATAAAAAAGAGATCTATAACATGGCAAGAGCATCCTATCTTGTAACAGTTTCGGAGGGTGATGGTGGTCCGGATGATTTTGTCCATACTCAGTTTTTTGCACTTGTAGATCCCCAACGAAGGATCCGCGGATATTACGACGGAACTGACTCAGTTGATGTTGATAAGCTGATAGTGGAACTCGATCAGTTATTAAAAGAACAATAGGTATCATTTCTGTACCGGATCCGGAACATTTCAGATGCTGTTTTACATTAAAACTTCCGTTGTTATTATTTTACCATGTTTTTCATGCACTTTGCCAAGGGTGTAATTTGTTGAAATTGGAGCTGAAATTTCATCGAAATGACAGCTTTTTTTCCTATCTTTATTGCTTGTGGACTGCGATCCGATAATCAAATTATTTCATTGATTTGCGTAGAGTGTTTTCATTCGGAGAAACCGTGAAGGCTATAAACAATTCAAAGAATCATATCATTAATCAAAAGACCTTCTCTGTGCGAATTATTCCAATACTATTACTATCTTTTGTATTCAGTTTCGAAACTCCTTTTGCATTTTCGCAACAAGCTCCGGTGTCTTTATGGAAGAATATTCCTCAATCTGAGCTGCTGAATTCCTCGGAGAGAGCTTATGTTCCTCAAATCTTCAGATCCATGCGAGTTGATTTTGCACAACTCAAAACTGAAATGCTGAAGGCACCGCTGGAATCTTCTGTAGATGCAGAAAAGAATTTTATTTTGTTTCAAGTACCATTCCCTGACGGTTCGACACATGTTTTTAAAGTCCTGGAAAGTCCGGTGATGGACGCTGATTTAGGAGCAAAATATCCATTTATCAAAACCTATTCTGCCCAAAGTGTTTCTCATCCCGAAATCACTGCCAAATTGGATTTTACAGAATGGGGATTTCATGCCATGGTAATGTCTCCGGAAGGGTGGTCATTTATTGAACCTTATGCGCAAGGAAATGTGAATGATTATATCTGTTATTACAAAAAAGATTCCAAAGACAGGGCTCCCTTTGAATGTGAGTTTGAGGATCAGCTACATTCATTGCAGGGAGGAGCCGGTCATTCCGGGCCACAATTGAGAACCTCAGGTGCTGATCTGAAATCATATCGTCTTGCTATGGCATGCACGGGTGAGTATACAGCATTTCATGGAGGCACCATATCCGGTGCACTCTCTGCAATCACTACAAGTGTGAATCGGGTAAATGGAGTGTATGAACTTGAGGTGGCTATTCGCCTGGTATTGATCGCAAATACCGACTTGCTCATTTATACAAATTCAGGCACGGATCCGTATACGAATAACAGTGGTAGCACAATGTTGAGTGAAAACATTTCAAATATTAATTCGGTGATTGGGTCTGCGAATTATGACATAGGACATGTGTTCAGTACAGGCGGTGGTGGTGTAGCATACCTTGGATGTGTTTGTGGAAGTTCTAAGGCAGGTGGTGTTACAGGATCAAGTTCACCTGTCGGCGATAATTTTGACATCGATTACGTTGCCCATGAAATGGGTCATCAATTTGGCGGGTCGCACACTTTTAACAGTATTACGGGAAGTTGCAATGGCAATAGGTCTGCCAGCTCAGCTTACGAGCCCGGTAGTGGAACGACCATCATGGCTTATGCAGGAATATGTGGTGCCGATGATATACAGCCACATAGTGATCCGATTTTTCATTCGAGGAGTTATGATCAGATACAAACATTTATTATTTCAGGATCAGGAAATTCATGTGACGTGATGACCGGCACCGGGAATAATCCGCCAACAGTCAATGCAGGTTCTGATTATACCATACCATTTTTGACACCATTCATTCTTACAGGTTCTGCATCTGACCCCGACAGTGATCCACTGACATATTTATGGGAGGAGTATGATACCGGTACTGCAGGAGCACCTAATTCACCAAGTGGAAATGCACCGATCTTTCGTGTTTTCACACCAACAACTAATCCGTCCAGGACTTTTCCGCGGATCGAAGATCTAGTTAGAAATCAACAGACACTGGGAGAAATTTTACCTTCTTATGCACGTAATCTTGCGTTTAAATTTACTGCAAGAGACAATAGATTGAATGGAGGTGGAGTAGGAAATAATAATACAAATGTTGTTTTGACCGTGATAAATACAGGAAGTGCTTTTGCAGTCACGTCACCAAACACAAATGTAACATGGACAGGTCTTACATCTCAAACAGTCACCTGGGACGTGAGCTCAACAAATTCCTCGCCTATAAACTGTGCAAATGTCAATATACTTTTGTCAACGGATAGTGGCTATACTTTTCCTTATACACTGGCAGCAAATACACCAAATGACGGCTCTCAGCCGGTATCTGTTCCTAACATTCCGGGGAATAAAAATCGTATTAAGGTTGAATCTGTCGGAAATATATTTTTCGATATGAGCAATGTTAACTTTACGATCGTGGCCGGTACCGGTGTCCTGACAAGCATCACTACCACTCCGCTGGCTTCAACAAATTTGTGTGCAGGTGCCAGTATTAATGTTGATTTTGTTGCAAACGGAATTCCAAATTCAGGAAATAACTATTACGCACAACTGTCCAATTCTTCCGGTTCATTTACCGGAGCTGTCAATATTGGAAGTTTGTTGAATACAACAGTTAGTTCAGGCTCAATTTCTGCTACCATCCCCGGTGGGACAAGTCCGGGATCACTCTATAGAATAAGGGTGATTAGTACCAATCCGGCAGTCAATGGTTCAGACAATGGAACGAATATTACGATCAGCTCAACACCTGTCACACCGGGTACTGTTGTTGGCTCTGCCACAGTATGCCAGGGACAAAATAGTGTGAGTTATTCAGTAGCCTCAGTAGCGAATGCGACAGGATACAACTGGCTATTGCCGGCCGGTGCAAGCATATCTTCGGGCGCAAACACAAATTCAATTACAGTCAGCTTTTCCACTGCTGCTGTATCAGGTAATATTAGTGTAGCCGGAACAAATACAGCTTGCGGAGCCGGCCCGTACAGAACATTTAACGTAACAGTGAATGCTCTCCCTGCTTCTGCAGGAGTCATTTCAGGATTAGCGGATGTTTGTCAAAATTCAACCGGAGTTGTTTATTCTGTTCCGACAATTGCTAATGCAAGCAACTACATTTGGAGCCTTCCTTCCGGTGCATCTATCAGCTCAGGTTCGGGGACTAATACTATCACAGTTGCTTATTCCGGGTCAGCAATTTCAGGGAACATTTCTGTATCAGGAAGTAATTCTTGTGGCACAGGTACTGCAGCTCTTCTTGCAATAACTGTGAACACTGCTCCATCTACTCCGGCAATATCTGCATCGGGACCGATCGCTCTTTGTAGTGGTGATGATGTTGATTTGAGTTTTTCGGCACTTGGAGGTATACAATACCAATGGAGAAAAAATTCAATAGATCTCATAGGCGAGACCTCCAATGTGTACACAGCTTCAACATCGGGCTCCTACAATGTAAGCGCATCATTTGTACCAACAGCTCCTCAATCATTCAGTAATTATACTCAGGTTGCAATTCCGGATAATAGTTGTACCGGAGCATCCAGCACAATTTCCATTTCAGGATACAGCTCAACGATTTCAAGTGCAGGGGTAAGCATTCAGTTAAATATTACACACACTTATCTGGGTGATCTAGTGTTGATGCTTGAAGCACCTGATGGTTCTATTCTTGGTTTGAGTAACAGAGTTGGTAGTTCGGCAAATGACTTTATCAATACTGTCTTTTCAGATGCAGGTAGTGCACAAATACCTTCTACCGGTGCTCCCTACACAGGCACTTACAAACCCTGGGCCAGCCTGATCAACGTATGTGTTCAGACTAATGCTACAACTTTTTCTGCGATAGGCGGAGGGAATTTAAATCCTAATGGTGATTGGAAGTTATGGGTGTATGACCGGGCAGGAATCGACGTGGGTACTATTGATGACTGGACGATAAATTTTCCGGGAACTAATGCGGGGACATGTCAAAGTGTTTCTAACACTATCATTGTAACAGAGATCCCTGCAGTGAATTTCAGTGGTTTTTTACCATCGAGTGGTACTCCGGGGACATCAGTTGTAATAAGCGGAGGTGACTTCAGTTCGACAACGGCTGTATATTTCAATGGCATATCAGCCTCATTCATCATCGATAATTCTTCACAGATTACAGCGACAGTTCCTGCAGGAGCTACGACAGGATTCATAGAGTTGCAAGGCCCTTGCGGCGTTGTGTCTGGTCCGGGTCAGTTCACGGTTAGCAGTACAGATATTACACTTCACCTGACTGCATTGGTGCAGGGATTTTATAAAGGTGGAGGCCAGATGGCCGGGGTTCTCTCTGCTTCTGTATGCGACACACTGGAGGTCAGCCTTGCCAGCCCGGTTACTCCTCACAATGTCTTACATACAGTTAAAGGAACGGTCGACCTCAATGGAACCGGAGATTTTACTTTCATCGGTGCCGGATCTAATGAGTACTATTATATAGTTGTTAAACATAGAAATTCACTGGAGATTTGGAGTGCTGATTCTGTTTCATTTTTGCTTCCTAATGTGAATTACGATTTTTCAAACCTGTCGTCAAAGGCATTCGGATCAAACCAGATCAGTGTTGGCGGAGGAAAATTCGCAATGTACAGCGGCGATTTGAATCAGGATGGAATTATTAATTATACCGATGTTATCCTTAGTGAGACCGGTATACAAAGTTTTGCATACGGTTATGTTGTTCAGGATCTCAACGGCGACAGTTTTGTAGAAAGTGCAGATTTTTCCCTTGTTGAGAATAATGCAGTAAGTGGTCTTTCAGTCATTAAACCTTAAAGTAGAAGTTAATAATATTAAAATTGTATCCATGAGATTATCCTTAGCCATGTGTAAGTACGGTTCAATATTGAAAGTGGCCGGTTCTGTTTTTAGAACGAATCTGATCATACTGACTTTGCTTATGATTTCTTTCTCATCAATTGGACAAAGTAATGTTCAGTTTACTCTAAACCTTAAAGGAGGAAATCTTTTACCCGAAGCAAATATTGAAAAATATATCGGCGGCCAAATCAAATTGCTACCTGATTTTAATAAAAAATACTTTGCTGTTATTCAGTTCGACAAAATTCCTTCACAAGAAGTTCAGCAGAAATTTGTTGAAAGGAAAATTCAAATTGTGGACTATCTTACCGGTTCAGCATACACAATAGCTTCAGAACTTCTACCTGATTTCGAATTCATGAAATCACATGGTGTCAGATCTGTCTTTGTACTGGAAAGTAAGTACAAGTTGGATGAAGGTCTGTTAAGTGGTGAGATTCCTGCATGGGCTGTTAAGGTCAATGGATACGTTGACGTATCAGTGATTCCTTTTGCATGGATTGAGCCGGAGGTTTTAAGTGAGCGACTGAATGATTTTGATGCAAAAGTCATTTCAGGTAATGAGTCATTCAGATCATTCACAATACGGGTGAAGGAAGAAAATTTGCTTGCATTGTCAAATGAAAGTTGGTTACAATGGATGGAAACCATCGCACCGGATCCTCAAGATGATAATTTACCAAGTAAAACTCTGCATCGTTCAAATGTCCTGAATGACGGATACAGAAATCTAACCGGAGCCGGAGTAAAGATAGGTATATGGGATGGTGGTACGGTAGGACCTCATAAGGACTTCACAGGCCGGCTGGTCCTGGCAGAATCATACAGCGCTACTGATCACGGTACACATGTTGCCGGAACAATGGCCGGTGCCGGTTTACTTGATCCTTATGCCAGAGGAATGTCACCCGGAGCACTTATTTATTCTTACGATTACAATGGCAGTGTAAATTCTGAAGTAGCCGGTGCAATAAGTACTTATGGTATTTCAATGACTCAAAATTCCTGGGGCTATGGAAATTCATTTGTTGATTGTACTCTGAAAGATCCTTACAATAGTAATAGTCGTGAGCAGGATATTAATATTTATAATAACCCCACACTCGTGCACGTACATTCCTCGGGTAATTCTCAATCTGTTTGTACAGGAGGTTGGGGAACAACAACAGGAAAAGCGGCAAAGAACATGCTGGTTGTGGCAAATGTGAATAGCAGTGATGTACTTAGCGGTTCCAGCAGCTGTGGTCCGGTGAGGGACGGTCGCATTAAACCTGAGATCAGTGGTTTGGGCACAAGCGTTTATTCGACATTGCCTGATGACAATTATACAGGTGGATATAGTGGAACTTCTATGGCAACACCTGGCGTTTCAGGTACTATTGCTCAGCTTGTCCAGCGTTATCGTCAGCTAAATGGCAATGTAACTCCACCGGCATCTTTGATGAAAGCGGTTGCCTGCAACACAGCAAAAGATCTGGGCAATGCAGGTCCTGATTATAAATATGGATTCGGAAGGATAAATGGTGTTCAGGCAGCACGTGCTCTTGAATCTAATCGTTATAAAATAGATAGCGTAAGTACCGGCGGAACGAGAGCATTTTCAATATCTGTGCCGTCAAACACTAAACGACTGAGAGTGATGATTTGTTGGACTGATCCGGCTGGCGCAGCGAATTCAAATCCTGCCTTGATTAATGATCTTGATCTTACAGTAACTGACCCTTCTTTAACCGTCTGGAATCCCTGGATATTAGATGCAACCTTGCCGGACAATGTTGCTACAAGAGATGCCGATCACCTGAATAATATTGAGCAAGTCACCATTGACAACCCTGCGTCGGGATTATATTCCCTGAATGTCTATGGCACTTCTGTTCCTGTCGGTTCGAATCAGGTGTATTCAATAACCTGGGAAGTTGAAGATGCTTATATTGAAGTAACCTATCCTAACGGCAGAGATATATTTGTCCCCGGTTCTACACAGGTTATTTATTGGGATAATCTTGGTGTAACCTCTAACCAAACATTACAATACAGTTTGAACAATGGTGGGAGTTGGACAAATATTTCTACAACGCTTTCTTCAACAACAACCCGTTACAGTTGGGTAGTTCCTTCTGTCGTTTCGTCACAAGCACTTATTAGAATTACAAGTGGAGCTCTCAGTGATGTAAGTGATTCATTGTTCAGTATTATTGGTACTCCCGCTTCACTCGCTATAAGTGCAGGTTGTGTTTCCGGTCAGGTGAGTGTGACCTGGGCAGCCGTTGCAAACGCTACACATTATGATGTGTTTCAATTGGATGAGATCAATGGTGTTTGGAATGTTGTGGGTTCAAACGTCACAGGAACGCAGCATTTTGTTTCGGGTCTAAGTTTAGCGAGTACTTATTGGTTTACGGTAAGGGCCAGAAATAATACATCGTCAGTCATAGGTCAAAGAGCAATTGCACAATCAGTTTTAGTGCCGAATGTTTCAGCATTGACACCTTATGTGATCGCAGACGGCCCACTGGTATTATGTCCGGGTGACACGCTGAGATTAAGTGGTGGAGATGTAGTTCCTGATAATTATCAGGTGAATAGTATTCCCTTTCAAAATTATACCCCAAGCTCCGATATTCCTGTTACACTAACTGATGATGCATACACCGCAGCACTACCCATTGGATTTACTTTTAATTACTTCGGTAACCCATTTACCCAATTCTATATCAGTTCCAATGGTCTTATAGGATTTAGTTCTGCAAGCTTATCTACGTATACACCTCAGGTTATTCCTGACCCGGCTGTACCAAATAATTTAATTGCATTAGTATGGACTGATCTTAATCCATCTGTAGGAGGAACGATTACTTACCTCACAACCGGAAGTGCTCCGAATAGAAAACTGGTCGTATGCTATAATTCAGTCAATCGCTATGGAAGTGCAAATACAGTTTCGGGTCGCATAGAATTATCTGAAGGTAGTGATATCATAGAGCTCTTTTGTGAAGCAATTTCAAGCGGTACAAATACAATGGGATTGGAAAATTCTGATGGTAGCGTTGGAATAGCTGTTTCAGGTAGGAATAAAGTTGTTTGGGATGTAAGTGTTCCTGAAGGTATTCAGTTCGTGCCATATAATTCCACGATGATCTGGCAGCCCGGTTCAATATATAGTCCGACATTGGAGGTAACGACTGCACAAAATTATTCTTTTAGTTTTATTGCAAACGGATGTACATTTTATTCAGATACATTAGTTGTGTCTGCCTGTGCAACTGCCGTTGACGTTCAAATCAAAGCACTTATTCAAGGTTTATACAAAGGTGGAGGAAAGCTGGTGAATAATATCAATGCAGGTGCAAGTGACACGCTTTTTCTCAAACTTGCAGGGACTGTTCCACCATATAGTATTCTCTATTCAGATACTGCAATTTTAGATACAAATGGAACTGCCTTGTTCAGTTTTCCGAGTGCTGTCAATGGTAATTCATATTATTTAGTCTTGCAACATAGAAATTCTTTAGAAACCTGGAGTGCTGCCCCTCTAACACTAACTTCTCCACTAACCAGCTATGATTTCAGATTAAATGCGTCCAGTGCTTTCGGCAGTAATCTGTGTAATATGGGTGATGGTTACTTTGCGATATGGAGCGGCGACCTGGATAGGAACAACAGTATTTCAATTACTGATATTAATTTCTTTCAGTCAAAACTACTTCAGTTTCTCTATGGATATTATATAGGTGATCTAACAGGTGATAACTATACTGAATCTGCAGATTATTCTTTATTGGAAAATAATGTTCCACTGATGTTGCAGGTTGCGAAGCCTTAAAAGATAGATCTTTATTGGATAATTAGCTCAGTAACTACAAAAGCTGCGAATACTATACTTGCTATTCCATTCGTTGTAAAAAATGCAATATTGACCTTGCTTAAGTCATGTGGTTTTACCAATGTGTGCTGGTAAATAAGCAAGGATGTAAAAATGGTGACACCGGCCCAATAAGTAAAACCATAACCTGCCAGAGATCCCGCCATTATTAGAAACACCACAGACATGAGATGGAAAAATGTTGAGGTATTCAAGGCTTTCTTTTTTCCGAAAATGGATGGCATCGAATACAGCTCCAGCGACTTGTCGAATTCTTCGTCTTGTAATGCGTAGATAATATCAAAACCGGTTACCCATGTCAGGACAGTCATCGAAAATAAGATCGGTAGCCATGCGAATTCACCGGTTACTGCGAGGTATGCTCCTATAGGTGCAAGGGACAATCCTATTCCTAAGACAAGATGGCAAAGCCATGTAAATCGTTTGGTGAAGGAGTAACCTAAAACAACAAGCAATGCAATAGGAGAGAGTGCAAAGCATAATGAGTTGATGAACCATGTCGTGATAATGAAGGCAAGGGAACTGGCAGTTACTAACAAGACAGCAGCCCTGGTACTTATAACACCACTGGGGATCTCGCGTATTTTTGTTCTTTCATTTTCTATATCATATTCTCTGTCTGCCCACCTATTAAATGCCATAGCAGCCGTTCGAGCGAATACCATACAAAGAATAACAAGTACGAAGAGAAATCCATCAAACTTTTGTCCGGGTTGAGATACACCCAACATAAAGCCAATTACTGCGAAAGGCATTGCGAAGATGGTATGACTGAATTTTACCAGCGATAAATAATTCTTTACTGTATTTGCCACTAAGCTTAAAATTACCTGACAAATGTATTGGAATTCCTGAGATAACAATAAAAAAAAGAGACAGATAGCTCTGTCTCTTCATATATTCCAGTTTTATAATTTTTAATAAATCATAATTTTTGTTGTGCTTTTTGCTTGACCATCAATAACTAATGTACTTGTGTACATCCCTGCAGATATGGAACCGGTTTCGATCAACAAATGATTACTTCGGTCTTTTAATTTATAGTTTCGAACCGGTCTTCCAAAAGTATCATGTAAAATGATCTCTGCTAATTGGTAATTATTGATCAGGCTGAAGTCATATTCTATGACTAATTCTCCATGTGCCGGATTGGGGTAGCTTTGTAAGGTAAATCCATTGTGTTGATCAGGATCATTTATTCCGACTGTGCAACCTTTCACAACGGAATAACCATTTACTTTTCCATGCCCCCACTTATTATCAGGTAAACTATTTCCGGTAAATGCATCCCGGTCGGCACAGTTGATAATTGCATCTTTAACCTCCTGCCAATCGGCAGTAGGGTTCTTTTGCAAATACAGAGCTACGATGCCTGCAACGGCAGGGGAGGACATGGATGTTCCACTGCTACGTTTGTGTTTTTTTCCTGCTGCAACCTTCTCCGGTTCTGTTGCTGATAATATATTTAATTCATCTTGTCTTGCACATGAAAGTACCCATTCCCCGGTAGCAGTAATATCCGGTTTTATACGTCCGTCACGAGTTGGCCCGCGACTGGAGAATGTGGACAAATCTCCGACTCTCAATGAGGTATCGCGCGTGATAGAGAAATTTCCATTCGTGTAAAAATTTCTGTTAATATAACTTCCGACTGTTATAACCTTATCACTACATGTAAAAGAGCTGACGATCGTCTGGTCGGTATCCGGTTTTTTATATTTTAGGATAAAAGGGTATGAAGTACTGTCAGGCAAATTATCGAATACCATGTCGAAGCTCCAGGAATCCAGGCGGCCGCTCCCTTTAGTCATTAGTCGCCAAAAGTATCTGCTTGTGTCAGAACCGGAGATGTTAAGGCTGGAATCAGGGGTAATATAATACTCCATGGAGTAGCTTCCGTTCCATGATTGAGCGAGACTTTGAATGATGCCTAATCTGTTTGTGCCGCTGTATAGAGTGTCAGTCTTTAATGTTCCGGGATGGCTTATTAAGGTTGTGAAGGGAAGCCCCCCTAAGTATGCACGGTTAGGTGAAACCCTATCAATCCCAACGCTGAATTGCGCATTTTGAAAACTTCCCGAGTCACCCCATAACTGCATGTATATACCTTGTGCTCCTGCCTGAAACCATGTGAACGAAGTATCGGGTGTCATATTATAGCCGAGATGCAATGGCGCGTTTCCTGCATTGCCTGCTGAACAAACTACAACTCTGCCGGGCTTTGCTGAAATAAGGTTGTCGATAGCTTGTGCCTGAATATCTCTTGCGTCATGAGACCCATAATATGTACCCAGACTAATATTTATCACTGCAGGCATGTTCAGATCGTCTGCTCTGTCAAAAACATATTTTACTGCATCAACCAATGAAGACAAGAAGTCATTATCAGGTCGATTCAGGTTCATCTTTACAACAATCATATTTGATTTTGGTGCTACACCCTTGTAGTTATTAACGGCCTGTCCGCTACCACATGCAATTCCCGCTACATGAGATCCATGACTAAACTGACTGTCAAAATGCTGTGATGATGTATCAATTTGGTTTCCTATGTATTCTTTTCCGTATCCATAGGGCTGAGCCTGAGTTGCGGAATCAAAATTTATTATAGCCTGATCCCAAAGGTATTTTATCCGAGTATTACCAAATTCATCCCTGAAGTCGGGGTGAGTGTAGTCGATACCTTCGTCGATGATTCCGACAATGACATTTGTACCATCGTAACCTTGTGGAAGATTGAAGCCATAGTGAACTTCCTGTATATGATTCTTAACGACCAGCTGATCATTCATAGTTTGCAAACGCAGATCATTACTTTCGATACGTACGATACTGGCAACTGATGCTAATTGGTGAATTTTACTTAATGATATACGGATCGCTGCAATATCTCCGGCAGCATATTTAAAAACGCCGCCAGATAATTCAGTTGTCGCTTTTATATCTTCAATATTTCCTTTCACAAACAATGCAATCTCATGATCTGCTTGTCTGGCATTGACCATTTTTTTCTGCAAGTCAAAATTCATTTTACCTGAATTTTGTGCTGACAAGTGTTGGCCAAGGAAGAGGATAAAAAGAAGACTGAGGATCGGTGATTTCATGGTTTTTTATTCAGGTTGGTCTAATCCTTACTATTACTCATTTTCGGACTTTTAGTTGCAGGATTTGCCATAAAATGCAAATATCTGAGGAGTTAAAACCGATGGTAAATTATTGAACAATTTTGCGAAATTTGCAGGACATACATTTTTGTGGAATTGTAATTATCTCACATAAAATATTTATGTAATTAATTCATAATCAACTTAATGTAGTCTTATACAAATATTTTGAAAATATCATTCAATCATAAAACAGCATGTCAGACGATAAAAAAGTAATATTCTCGATGGTTGGTGTCAGTAAGACATTCAATCCGGGTAAACAGGTTTTGAAGAACATTTATTTGTCATTCTACTATGGAGCAAAGATCGGTATCCTTGGATTGAATGGTGCGGGGAAGTCTACTTTGATGAAGATCATTGCGGGCCTTGAAAAATCTTTTCAGGGGGAAGTAGTTTTTTCTCCGGGTTATGCTGTCGGATATCTTTCTCAGGAGCCTGAGTTAGATCCAACAAAAACAGCACGCGAGGTTGTGATGGAAGGCGCACAAAAAGTTGTTGACTTGTTAAAAGAGTTTGAGGAGATAAATAACAAATTTGCAGAACCGATGACGGATGATGAGATGAATAAGCTCATAGAACGTCAGGGGCAAGTGCAGGATGCAATAGATGCAGCTGAAGGTTGGGAGATAGATAATAAGATCGAAATTGCCATGGATGCTTTAAGATGTCCTGATCCGGACGCATCTGTTGCAAATCTGTCCGGAGGAGAAAAACGACGCATTGCACTTTGCCGTCTGCTATTGCAAGAGCCCGAAATTTTATTGCTTGATGAGCCGACAAATCACCTTGATGCAGAATCTGTATTGTGGTTAGAGCAGCATTTGAAACAATATAAAGGTACAGTGATTGCCGTGACTCACGACAGATACTTCCTCGACAATGTTGCAGGTTGGATCTTAGAACTTGACAGAGGCGAAGGTATTCCTTGGAAAGGAAACTATTCTTCTTGGCTGGAACAAAAATCAAACCGCCTGGCTCAGGAAGAAAAAACTGAAAGTAAGAGACAGAAAACTTTGCAACGTGAGTTGGAGTGGGTGAGAATGTCTCCCAAAGGAAGGCATGCAAAGTCAAAAGCCAGGTTAACTGCTTATGATAAAATGGTGAGTGAAGATAGCCGGGAGAGAGAAGAGAAATTGGAATTGTTTATTCCTCCGGGTCCCCGACTGGGTTCCGTTGTAGTCGATTTCGAAAATGTTTCAAAGTCCTTTGGCGATAAACTTCTGTTCGAGAACCTGACATTTTCTTTACCGCCTGCCGGTATTGTTGGTGTGATCGGTCCGAATGGTGCAGGTAAAACTACATTGTTCAAATTGATCATGGGCCAGGAAAAGCCTGATGCAGGAACGATCAGGATTGGTGAAACGGTGAAAACCGCCTATGTAGATCAGTCACACGATGACCTTACACCGGGGAAATCTGTTTATGAAATTATTTCCGGAGGTACGGATAGCATGATGGTCGTTGGCCGTCAGTTGAACTCAAGGGCATATGTTTCTCGATTTAACTTTAACGGAACGGATCAGAGTAAAAAACTTGAAGTATTATCAGGAGGAGAAAGAAACAGGGTACATTTGGCTATAGCACTTCGTGAAGGTTCCAATGTCCTGTTGTTGGACGAGCCTACAAACGATATTGATATCAATACACTTCGCGCATTGGAAGAAGGGATAGAAAATTTTGCCGGTTGTGCCGTTATCATATCCCACGACCGCTGGTTCCTCGACCGTGTAGCAACACATATTCTTGCCTTCGAAGGTGACTCACAGGTATATTTCTTTGACGGAAACTTTTCAGAATACGAAGAGAATAAGAAGCAAAGGATGGGAGATACACAGCCTCATAGAATTCGTTATAAGAATCTTGTACGCTAAGGCTCTCATTTGGTATAATTGAAAAGACCAATAACCAGTTTGTAGTCTACATCTTGTTTTTAGCATTATTACTTAAAATTTAGATATGAAATTTTTAATGTTTCTTTTATCAGTTTTCTTATATGCATTTTCTGTGAACGCACAAATTACTGACTCGCACATTTCACATGCTATTCTTGGAAGATATCATTATGAAATACCGAAAATACTTGATTCACTTGGAGTCTGGAATCACGCACATCTTGTTGAGAAAGTTGAAAAATCGAAAAGATGGTATTCAATTGCTGATGGAAATGGAGTTGTGAAAGTGTTTAAGTTTAATTTAATAAGTGAATCTGGATTTATAGTTGAAGAAGTCATAGTTAATTACAGGCACGACAGCAGAGAACAAATTGAAGCTATGAATAAAATCTCGGATGCTGATAATTTGCATGTGGGAACTTATTCGACTGATTTAGTTTTTAGGCTAAAAAAGTAATGACTATTTAAAGTATTCCCAAGTTTATTCTTAAAAATTTAGTTGCTCTGCCTTACTCTTGATATTTGCTTTCAAAAAATATCTTTGACATTGAGTGAAAAACGGTGTGCATCTGTTTCCCCGCCTTCGTATAGTTGTGAATTGCTTTCAAATTGTATCTTCGTTCTGATAAAGCACAACGCAGAACACCTAATAGCCGAGCTAATCTCTGTTGTGAATTGCTTTCAAATTGTATCTTCGTTCTGATAAAGCACAACCAAAAAACACGATGTAAGAGTAACCCAAAGTTGTGAATTGCTTTCAAATTGTATCTTCGTTCTGATAAAGCACAACTGTTCGAATTCAACAATCACTTAAGATTTCGTTGTGAATTGCTTTCAAATTGTATCTTCGTTCTGATAAAGCACAACATCCATCTTACAGCCAGCCACGCAAACCCAGTTGTGAATTGCTTTCAAATTGTATCTTCGTTCTGATAAAGCACAACGCACCTGAAATAGTGCCCATTCCATCCCAGTTGTGAATTGCTTTCAAATTGTATCTTTGTTCTGATAAAGCACAACAGCGTTTCTGGCTTTGTTTCATTGCAATAGGTTGTGAATTGCTTTCAAATTGTATCTTCGTTCTGATAAAGCACAACCAACTTACAAATTAGCTCGTGAAGTATTTGTTGTGAATTGCTTTCAAATTGTATCTTCGTTCTGATAAAGCACAACCTCAGGATAGTTCAGGTACCACAGTGAATGGTTGTGAATTGCTTTCAAATTGTATCTTCGTTCTGATAAAGCACAACTTCCGAAATCTTTTCTACTAGCGAATCTTTGTTGTGAATTGCTTTCAAATTGTATCTTCGTTCTGATAAAGCACAACGCCAACAATGCAACTAAAGTAGTTGACCCTGTTGTGAATTGCTTTCAAATTGTATCTTCGTTCTGATAAAGCACAACACTGACAGGTCAAAGCTTGCAGCGTTTACTGTTGTGAATTGCTTTCAAATTGTATCTTCGTTCTGATAAAGCACAACGAATTGATTGAAAAGTATAAACGCTACATCGTTGTGAATTGCTTTCAAATTGTATCTTCGTTCTGATAAAGCACAACTTTAACAAGGAGGTTCATGAGTGTGTTTGCGTTGTGAATTGCTTTCAAATTGTATCTTCGTTCTGATAAAGCACAACTCTCAGGTATTACAGGAGCGTGAGGAGATGGTTGTGAATTGCTTTCAAATTGTATCTTCGTTCTGATAAAGCACAACTTTCACGCACTACACTTTCATCTAAGCACGGTTGTGAATTGCTTTCAAATTGTATCTTCGTTCTGATAAAGCACAACACCTCAGCAGTCCAAATGTATCCCCGTACTGTTGTGAATTGCTTTCAAATTGTATCTTCGTTCTGATAAAGCACAACAGAA
>Ga0116143_10001687_pt1 | contig 25940 bp, 19 predicted proteins | sample AD_UKC034_MetaG_FD_89745 | JGI IMG/M metagenome (GOLD analysis project Ga0116143, IMG submission 89745) | Active sludge microbial communities of municipal wastewater-treating anaerobic digesters from USA - AD_UKC034_MetaG | ecosystem: Engineered > Bioreactor > Anaerobic > Digestate | place: USA...
CGGATCACCCCGTATTACGCCAGTCTGCTGGATCCCATGGACGCGCTCCAGCCGATCCGGCGCAGCGTCATCCCGGTCAGCGACGAGTTCGCTGTATCGCCGGGCGAAGCGGCCGATCCACTGGGCGAAGATCACGACAGTCCCGTCCCCGGCCTGGTCCATCGCTATCCTGACCGTGTGCTGTTCCTGACCACCGGCTTTTGCGCCGCGTTCTGCCGGTACTGCACCCGCTCCCGAATGGTGGGCCACAGCAGCCACGGCGCGGGGTGCTCCAAGACCCGCTGGCAGAAAGCGATCGATTACATCGCCGCCAATCCGGCCATCCGCGATGTGCTGCTGTCGGGCGGCGATCCGCTGACCCTGTCCAATGAGCAGCTCAACTGGCTGCTCACCCGGCTGCGGCAGATCCCGCATGTGGAATTCGTGCGCATCGGCACCAAGGTGCCGGTGGTGCTGCCCCATCGCGTCACGCCCAGCCTGGTGCGCATGCTGCGCCAGCACCACCCGCTGTTCCTCAGCATCCACTGCACCCATCCCGACGAGTTGACGCCCGAAGCCGTCCAGGCCTGCGAACGTCTGGCGGACGCGGGCATCCCGCTCGGTAGCCAGACGGTGCTGCTGGCTGGCATCAACGACAGCGTGGACACCATGAAACGACTGGTGCACGGCCTGCTGAAGGCGCGGGTGCGGCCCTACTACCTGTACCAGTGCGACCCGATCCAGGGTTCGCGGCACTTCCGGACGCCGGTGGCCAAGGGGCTGGAGATCATCCGCGGCCTGCGCGGACACACGACCGGCTACGCGGTGCCCACCTACGTGATCGACGCCCCCGGCGGCGGCGGGAAAATCCCCCTGCTGCCGGATTACGTCGAGGGCCGGGACGGCGACGATCTGGTGCTCCGGAACTTCGAGGACAAGCTCTTCCGCTACCCCGACCCGGCGAGCGCGCCGGCGGCGGATCAATAGTCGAAACAGAATTCGGAAACAAATGGTTGGTCGTTCAAGCGGCGGACACGGGTCCGCCGCTTGGCGTTATCAGTGAACAGTAAACAGTGAACGGTGAACGGTGGAAAGTCGGATTGCTCACAGACAAGTGAATTAATGAATGAGCGGTATCGAGGAAACAGGGTGAAGTGACCCGGACGCAGGAAATAGGGAACGAGGCCGGATGACCGGATGGACGGATGAGACGGGTTTCTCGGCCTGCTGTTGCCGGGCAGTGATTCGGGTGCGGATCACTTTCTGATGACGCGATGGACCGTCAGGGGGACGCTGAGGCCGCGCAGGGCGACGGTGCCCATGTCCTCGGTGGGGAACTTGTCGCCGATCAGCTGTTTCGTCATGTCGCCGATCACGATCTCGTCCGCCTGGGCCACCGATGACTCGATGCGCGAGGCGATGTTGACCGTGCTGCCGAGCACGGTGTAGTCCACGCGCTTTTCCGAGCCGATGTCGCCGGCGACCACCCGGCCGCTGTTCACGGCGATGCGCATCCGCAGGGGCGCCGGCAGCATGCCGGACGCGTTGATGTCGTCCAGGGCCCGATACATCTCGATGGCCGTCTTGACGGCGCGCTCGGCGTGGTCCGGCTGGGCGAAGGGGACTCCGAACACGGCCATCACGGCATCGCCGATGTACTTGTCCAGCGTGCCCTCGTTCTGGAAGATCACCTCGGTCACGGCGGTGAAGAAGCAGTTCAGGATGCGGGCCACCTCGGACGGCTCCAGCTTTTCGGCCATGGAGGTGAAGCCCACCAGGTCGGAGAACAGCACGGTGATCTCGCGCTCCTCGGTCTTCATCATGACATCGCCGCCCGAGTGGATGATCCGGTTGACCACCGACGGCGAGTGGTAGCGTTCGAGACGCTCGCGGATCCGCTTCTGCCGGTCGATCTCCTGGTTGAGCCGGTACTGGTCGATGGCGATGGCCGAGATGATGGCGATGGTGGAGAGCAGGTCCAGGTCGCGTTCCTGGAAGAAGTTCTCGAAGAAGAGGCAGTCCACGTAGATGATGCCGATGATCTTCCGCTCGTCCCAGAGCGGCACGCACATGCAGGAGCGGATCTGCTGCATCATGATGCTTTCCTGGGCGCCGAAGCGGCTGTCGCGCATGGCGTTGGCGGTGAGGATCGCCACCCCCTCGGTGAACACCTTGCTGACGATGGTCCGGGAGAAGCTGATGTCCTTCTCCGAGCGCGACGCGGAGGGATGGCGCAGCTTGATCACGTAGGGCACGAGCTCGTTCGTCTCGTCCTGGAGCATGAGGAAGCCGCGGTCCGCCTTCAGGTACTCGAACACCAGGTCCATGACGCCGGAGAGCACGCTGTCCAGGCTGTTGGAGCCGATCAGCGCCTTGGTGGAATTGAAGATCACCTGGATCATCTGCTGGGGGTCGCGCTGGAGCTGGGGGGTGGTTTTGCCTTCGGAGAGCGAGAAGCGGGAGATGGGGAAGGCGATGGTCATGTTCGCGTCGGTCTCATACTCATCCGACAGGTTGACGCGCGAGACCAGCGGATTGCAGAACGTCACCACCACCGTGCCCAGCTTGATCCGGTCGCCGTGGCGCAGGAGGTGGCTGGTGATCTGCTGGTCGTTGACGAACGTGCCGTTGACGCTCTTGTTGTCCTCGATCAAAAACTGCTCCCCCTGCCGGAAGATCCGGGCGTGGTACCGGGACACCTGGGGGAAGGCCAGCACGACGTCGCAGTCGGGCGCCCGGCCGACGGTGTTGGACACGCTGGTCAGGGGATATCGGCGGGACTGCGTCTTGTCCCGGAGTTCCAGGTAAACGTTTTCACTCAATGTGGATCATCTCCCCCGCGCGGGCGATGTGCATGCGCGGACCGCTCAACCCGGCGATCTCCCGCTCGATCTGTTCCACGTACTGGTTCTTGTAGTGCGTGAGGTAGATCGGCACGTGCTTCTTGAGCTTCCGGAGCTCCTGCTCGAGGAGCTTCGGCGTGAGATGCCCCGCCGACTGGGCCAGATCCACGTAGGCGTCGGGGAACGAGATTTCGCTGAAGATGGCCTTGAGGTGCGGGCTGCGGTTGGCCTCGATCCAGATCACATCGCAGATGGTGGTGTCGGACGTGAAGAGCACCTGGCTGCGCGTGGCTTTCTCCTCCAGCAGGATGCCGTAAGTGGGGACGGGGTGGTTGACGGGAAACAGGTAAAAGTTGAAATGGTCCAGGTCCACCGTCCGATAAGGCTCCACGTCGCACATCGTGAAAAAATGGTCGGAGATGTTCTGCAGCTCAGGCCACAGGACGTTGTTGAACAGATGCTTCCTGACCATGGCCAGGTTGTGCGCCGTGGCATGGATTACGGGCGGCGGGGTGGAGTCGGACCAGCGGTTGTCGATGAAGATCGGCAGGGTGGCCAGATGATCAATGTGGGTGTGGGTGATGAGGATGTTCTGGATGCGTTTCTGTTCCGCCACGGTCAGGCCCAGCCCGATGGCGCCGGCGTCGATGGCGAGCTCGCCGTTGATGACGTAGGTGGTGAGAATGAAGCGCTGCGAGAGTTCGCCCGGATAGGTTCCGAGGATCTGGATGTCCATGGCACAATCCCTGGCGGTTGTCCTTGCGGCTGGCTATTGTTCCGGCGCCATCACTATAGCATAAAACATCGGCGGTGCAACAGGGTCCCGCCGCGGACAATCAGAGGCCGGCGGAGAGGTACCGCCGGCGGACGTGCTCCAGCGCCGCCTCGCGAGTCGTGAGCCGGTCTTCGAGTTGGAGGGTCTCGACCTCGTCCAGGATGGTCTTGAACAGGGGGCCCGGCTGGAAGCCCAGCGCGATGAGGTCGCGGCCGGAGAGGAGCGGCGGGGGGCTGATGGCCGCCGTCCCCAGGGCGGCGAGCTGCTCGCGGCAGAAGGTGTGATGGTCCAGCAGGCGGTGGGAGCCCAGGCAGTCCAGGCGGTGGAGCTCCAGGTGGAGATCGAAATCGTCCATCCGCAGGAACCGCTTCAGCCGGCTGGGGCGCATCTCCTGGACGTGCATGAACTGCAGGTGCGACGCCACCAGCGCGCAGACCCGCTCGTTCTCCTCCCGCGAGAAACGCAGCCGCTCCATGATCCGCCGGCTCATGCCGACGCCCAGCTCGACGTGGCCGTGGAATCGGATCCGGTCCCGGATGCGGAACGTGGGGGGCTTGGCGATGTCGTGGAGCAGGATTCCCATGGCCAGGGCGTCCGGCAGGGGGTAATCTGCGGCGGCGAACATCGCCCGCACGTGGGTGAATACGTCGCCTTCGGGGTGATAGGTTTCCGGCTGGGGGATGCCCACCATGGCGCTCGCTTCCGGCAGGATGGCGGCGAGCAGTCCGGAACGTTCCAGCAGGTCGAGCGCGGTGTCGGCGCCCCGGCGGGTGAGGCCCTTGAGGAGTTCCTCCCGGATGCGTTCGGGCGCCACCCGGAGGATGGAGGGCGCCAGCCGCCGCAGGGACTGCCACGTGGCCGCGTCGATGGTGAACTCCAGGCCGGCGGCGAACCGGACGGCCCGCATGAGCCGGAGGTGATCTTCGCTGAAGCGGTCGTCCGGCGCGCCGATCGTCCGGATGCACCGGGACGCCAGGTCGGCTTCGCCGCCGACGTAGTCGATGATGACCCGCCGGCGGGGATCGTAGAACAGGCCGTTGACGGTGAAGTCACGGCGGCGGGCGTCCTCTTCGGGTGTGCTGAAACGGATCCCTTCGGGATGTCGCCCGTCGCGGTAGGCCAGGTCGGCGCGGAACGTGGCGACCTCGAACGGGATGCCCTCCAGCTTCACCAGGATGACGCCGAACTGGGCGCCCACGGCGCGGTGGTCGGGGAAGAGGCGCTGGATCTCAGCCGGGACGGCGTCGGTGGCGATGTCGACATCCTGGACGGGGCGGCCGAGCAGCAGGTCGCGGATGCAGCCGCCGGCGAAATAGGCGGTGAAACCGGCCGCGTGCAGCGTCTCCACGATTCGGCTGGCGGCCCCGAACAGGACGGGGTCGACACCCGAAGGCTCGTAGGGGCGGAGGGGTTCAGGCGCCATGTTGCGCCGGCTCGGGCTGGGTGTACACCGAGAGCATCGCGGCGCGGACGCGCTCGGCCAGGTCTTCCGCGTCGCGGGCGGTGAGGCCCGCCGTCTCGATGGGCGGCAGCACGGTCATGTGGATGTCGCCCGGTTGGATGCGCATTGAGGTCTTGGGGAGCAGGAACCGGCTGCCGGCGATGGCGATGGGCACCACGGGCGCCTGGGCGTAGATGGCGATGAGCAGGACCCCCTTCTTGAAGGGCAGGATCACGCCTTCGGGATTGCGTTGACCCTCGGGGAATACGAGTACGCTGACGCCGCCGGCGATCTTGCGCGCGCCGTCGCGGATGCTGCGGAGCGCCTTGCGCGGCTCGCCGCGATGCACGGGAATGTTGCCGCTCCGGCGCAGGTGCCAACCGAGGAACGGGACGCGGAAGAGCGATTCCTTGGCGGCGAACCGGAACTGGACCGGGATGTGCGCCAGCAGCGTCCAGATGTCGAAGAAGCTCTGATGGTTGGAGGCGAAAACGCACGGCCGGCCGGGGGGAATGTGTTCCAGACCGACGGTGGTGACGCGGGCCTTGCTGATCCATAGGACGAAGCGAGACCACGTCCGGGCGCACCAGTGCTGCTTGACCCCGCTGCCGTCGAACAGCGACATGATCACCGACAGGCACGACATGAGCCCGGTGAAGGTGATGATGATGGGGTCGATCCAGATCCAGCGGTACGACGTTCGCTCCGCCACGCCGGGGCCTCCTGCGCCCGAGATCGTTCCAGTCTATCCCAGGGCGGAAGCGCACGCAAGTGCGAAGCAGCCGGCGGGCCCGGCCGGCTGCGGGACTTGCAGAAAATTGATCCGGCGCGCGCAATGCGACGAGCCGGATCGGACGGTGCAGTCGGTGGATGGGGCGGCAACTCCGCCCCCGGGATCAGGCTCAGCCGATGGGGCCGGGCCCGCATCCGGCGTGACCCGGCGATCCGGCGCTGGCGAAGGTCGAGAACTCGCGATCCACCTTCTCGGAACCGCAATGGGGGCAGCGCACGTCGGCGTCGTCGTCGGACAGGCGCCGCAGCGCTTCAAACGATTTCCGGCATTCCCGGCAGAAGTACTCGTACAGCGGCATGGACACCTCACTCCGAATCCGGTGGCGGCGGTTGCTTCCGATCTCGGGACCCGAGATCGCAGGCGTCGGACATTCAGGTCCTGACGCCCAAGCGGGGCAGGATGACCGCCTGGAGCAGGATCCAGATCCCGACGAACACTAAAATCGTCAACATCTCGGACATGGCGTCGCCCCGCCTCTCGTCACTGCTTGCATGGGGCGGTGTCGGGCACGCCCAGCTTGCGCAGGATGGTCATCATGGGGCACCAGTTCGTGAAGGCCGACTGGAGGAGGTTCAACCCGACGAACGCGGTGAAGTAGAACCAGTTCGAATGGACCCAGATGCCCAGGGCCACGGTGAGCAGAATAAAGAATCCGGCGATCAGTCGAAGCAGGCGATCAACGGTCATGATGTGTCTCCTTTGGACCCGATCCACATGGACCAGTCAGTGGCATTAGATGATGCGAACCGCCGGTTCGTCTCAGACGACCGGGACGGTCAGTACGGCGCACGATGCGTGACGGGTGATCCGGGCGACGGTGGCCCCGAGCACGGTGACGTCTTGAAACAGCTTGTGGCGAGTCGGCAACACGATGAGCTCCGCACGCGACTCCCGAGCCGCCAGGAGGATCTGCTCGGCCGGTTTGCCCGGGCGAATCACCTCGTGAAGGCGGCAGCTGGTGCGGGCGGCGTCCGGCACCCAGGCGCACAGGGCCTCCCGCGCGGCGCGCTCCGTGCCCGGGTCCGGCGCCGATTCCGCCACGTGGAGCACCTGGAGCTCGGCTTCGAAGGCCGCAGCCAGCCGGGCGGCCAGCAGCAGCGCGGGCCGGGCGTCCTCGCCGAGGTCCACGGGGCAGAGGATGGTGCGGATCCCCGGGAAGGCGGCCGGGTCCGTCTCCGCGGCGAGCTTGACCGCGAGTACCGGGCGGTCCGCCAGCCGCAGGACCCGTTCGGTCACCGAGCCCAGCATGATCCGGTCGAAGGCGCTGTGGCCGTGCGATCCCATCACGATCAGCTCGGCGTTCCGTTCGGCGGCCAGCCGGATGATCGCGGGCACCGCCAGGTCCTGGACCACCACCGGCTCGGTGGCGACGGCCGGGGCGATCATCCGGCCCGTCTGCTCGACCAGCGCCTGCCGGGCGGCGGCGCGGGACTTGTCGAGCTCCTCGACGAGGGTGTCGATCTGCCGCGCCGTGAAGTGCGGCGGCGGCAGAAACCGGTCGGCGTACAGGGCGACCAGCGGGCGGGACAGCCGGATCGCCAGCTCGCCGCCCCAGCGAAGGGCGTGGCCGGCTTCGGCGCTGAAGTCCGTGGGACACAGGATCGGTCGGGTAGATTCGGCACTCATGGTCTCCTCCTGATCAGGCCGACGGCGCCGCCGGGTGCTTGTGCCACCGGCGGTGCACCACGAAATAGACGATGGGGACGGTCATGCGCGACAGGGCCAGCGAGGCCACCTCGCCGGCCATCAGGGCGATGGCCAGCCCCTGAAAGATCGGGTCGAACAGAATGACCGCCGAGCCGACGATCACCGCCGCCGCCGTGAGCATCATGGGACGGAACCGGACGGCGCCGGCGTCGATCACGGCCTGGTCCAGGGGCATCCCTTCGCGCAGGCGCAGCTCGACGAAATCGACGAGGATGATGGAGTTGCGGACGACGATCCCCGCGCCGGCGATGAAGCCGATCATGGACGTGGCGGTGAAAAAGGCGCCCATGAGGCCGTGGGCCGGCAGGATGCCCACCAGCGAGAAGGGGATCGCCGCCATGATGATGAGCGGCGTGTCGAACGACTGGAACCAGCCCACCACCAGGATGTAGATGAGCAGGAGCACCGCGGCGAAGGCGATGCCCAGGTCGCGGAACACCTCGTAGGTGATGTGCCACTCGCCGTCCCACTTGAGGGCGTACCGCTCGTCGCTCTCGGGCAACCGCGCGGTGAGCTGCTCGATCTGGTATCCCTCGGGCAGTCGGATCGCATCGATCTTGGGCCCCAGGGCGAGGATCGCGTAGACCGGGCTCTCGTGGGCGCCGGCCACGTCGGCGGTCACGTAGGTCACGGGCATCAGGTTCTTGTGGTAGATGCTCTTGTCCTCGACCGTCTGCTCCGCCCGAACGAGTTCCGACAGGGGCACCAGCCGGCCGTCGCGCGAAGGGAGCTTCAGATCCAGGAGGCGGTCCAGGTCGGAGCGCGCCGCGCGGTCGAGACGCACGCGGATGTGCACGTCCTCTTTCTCCAGCTCGCTGTGGAGCAGGCCGGCCGACTCGCCGGCGGTGGCGATCCGCAGCGTCCGGGCGACATCGTCCTCGGAGATCCCGTGCAGCGCGGCTTTCTCCTTGTCCACCAGCAGACTGGTCTTCGGCTGGTCGTCCTCGAGGTACATGTCCACGTCCACCACACCCTCGACGCTTTCGAAGATGTCCCGCACCTGACGGGCCAACCGGTGCTGGCCGGCCTGATCGGGGCCGTAGATCTCGGCGACCAGCGTCTGGAGCACCGGCGGGCCCGGCGGCACCTCGGCCACCTTGATCCGGGCGCCGAACGCCCGGGCGACGGGCACGAGGTCGGCGCGGATCTTCTTGGCGATGTCGTGGCTCTGGAGATCGCGGTCGCCCTTGGGCAGAAGGTTGACCTGGATGTCGGCCACGTTGGCGCCCTGGCGCAGGAAGTAGTGCCGCACCAGGCCGTTGAAGTTGTACGGCGACGCCGTGCCGGCGTACGTCTGCAGGTCCACCACCTCGGGGTGTTCCAGCACCTTCTCGGCCAGGCGGCGGGTGACCATCGCGGTGGTCTCCAGGGTGGTCCCCTCGGGCATGTCCACGATGACCTGGAACTCGCTCTTGTTGTCGAAGGGAAGCATCTTGACCTCGACGAACTCGATGAAGATCAGTCCCACCGAGCCGAGAAGGAGCACGATCACCATCAGCAGGAAGCCGTACCGGTACGCCGGACGGTGGAGCAGGTAATCCATCGCCCGGCGGTAGAACCGGGTGAGCAGGTCCTCCTGCTCGTCGTGCCCGTGGCCCCCGCGCAGCTTGAGGAGCCGGACCGCGGCCCACGGGGTGACCATGAAGGCGACGATGAGCGAGAAGATCATGGCCGCCGAGGCGCCCACCGGGATGGGCCGCATGTAGGGGCCCATGAGCCCGCCCACGAAGGCCATGGGCAGGATGGCGGCGATGACGGTCATGGTGGCCAGGATGGTGGGGTTGCCCACCTCGTCCACCGCCTCGATGGCGATGTCGACGATGGGGCGGCCCTTGTTGGCGGCCATCCGGGCGTGGCGCACGATGTTCTCCACCACGACGATGGCGTCGTCCACCAGGATGCCGATGGAGAAAATGAGCGCGAACAGGGTGATCCGGTTGAGGGTGTACCCGTACAGGTAGAACACCGCCAGGGTGAGGGCCAGGGTCACCGGGATGGCGATGAAGACGATCCACAGCTCCCGGATGCCCAGGGTGATGCCGATCAGGATGCTCACCGAGATTACGGCGATGGCCATGTGAAAGAGCAGCTCGTTCGACTTCTCCGAAGCCGTTTCGCCATAGTGGCGGCTGATGGTCACGTTCACATCGGCCGGAATGACGCGGCCTTTGAGGCTCTCGACACGCTGTAGCACTTCTTCGGCCACGGCGATGGCGTTGGTCCCCTTGCGCTTTGAGATGGACAGCGTCACCGCGGGGTGGAACGCCCCGCCGTGGGCGTGCATGACGTACTGGGCCGGTTCCTCGCCGCCATCGACCACCGCGGCGATGTCGCGGACGTAGACCGGCTTGCCCTGGGCGACGCCGACGACCACGTTCCCGACGTCGGCGGCGCTGGCCAGGAACTGGCCCACCTCCAGGGTGAACTCACGGTTGTCGGCGGCGAACCGGCCGCCGGGGAGGCGCCGGTTGAACGCGCCGAGCGCGCCGTACACCTGCATGGGCGACAGGCTGTAGGCGGCGAGCCGGTTCGCGTCGAGCACCACCCGGTCCTCGCGGCGCTGGCCGCCGATGATGGTGGCCGCCGACACGTCGGGGGCCTGCTTGACGGTATCGTGCACCTGGGCGGCGATGCGACGCAGGTCGAAGTCGCCGTAGCGCTCGCTCCAGAGCGTCAGCGCCAGGATGGGCACGTCGTCGATGGAGCGCGGCTTGATGAGCGGCTGGGAGGCGCCCGGCGGGATGAGGTCGAAATTGGCGTACATCTTCTGGTTGAGCTTGACGATGCTGTCTTCCTCGTCCTCGCCGACGTAGAAGCGGACGATGGCCATGGCCATCCCCGGGCTGGATGTGGAGTAGATGTACTCGACGCCCGGGATCTCCCAGATCAACTTCTCCATGGGCTTGGTGACCCGCTCCTCGACTTCCTTGGCGCTGGCGCCGGGCATGGCCACGAAGACATCGAGCATGGGCACCTTGATCTGCGGCTCCTCCTCGCGGGGGAGGCGCCACACGGCGAACGCGCCGAGCGCCAGTGAGGCGGCGATGAACAGCGGCGTCAGCTTCGAGTTGATCCACGAGCGGGCGAAGCGGCCCGCAATGCCGAGCGGTTGCGGCTCTTTCACGACCGGACCTCCACCTTCGCCCCGTCGGACAGGTCGGCGGTGACGGGGTAGATGATCGACTCGCCGGCGGCGAGCCCGGAGAGAATCTCGCGGCGGCCGTCGCGTTCGGCGCCGGTGGTGACCATGCGCAGGCGGGCCGTGCCCTGGTCGGCCACGAACACCCACTGCAGCTGGCCGCGGGTCCGGATGGCGTCGGCGGGCACCGCCAGCACGTTGCGGCTGCCCACGGTGAACGCGGCCCGGCCGAACAGGCCGGAGCGCAGGTCCGGCACGGCCGGCAGGTCGATCTTGACCATGAAGGCGCGGGCCGCGGGATCGATGGTCGGGACGATGTCGGTCACCCGGGCGTCGATCCGGCGGTTCAAGGCGTCCAGCGTGACCGCAACCGGTGCGCCCGGCCGAATCGAAGCCAGCTGCGATTCATCCACCGACGCCTCCAGGCGGTAGTCGCCGCGGCGCTCCAGGGTCAGCAACGGCACTCCCGGAGCGGCCAGGTTGCCCGGCTGCACGGTCTTGTCTATGACCACGCCGGCGAAGGGCGCGCGGATCTCGGCATAGCCGGCCATGAGCTCGGCCGATCGGACCCCTTCTTCCGCCTGCCGGATCCTGGCCTGAAGTTGACTCCGCTTCGACAGGGCCATTTCGTGATTGGCCTCGGCCATCTTGAGGCGGGTGACGACCTCGTCAAATTCCTGGCGGGAGATGGAGCTCTTCTCGAACAGGTCGCTCATCCGCCGGTGGGTGGCCCGAGCCAGCTCGAGATTGGCCTCGGCGGCGCGGATGGCGTTCTCCACCTCGTTCATGGCGTCTCGCGCTTCGGCCAGGCCGGCCTGGGCGGTGCGCAGGGCCGCTTCCTGGTCCCGGGCGTCAAGCAGCACGAGAAGATCGCCTGCGCCCACGGCGTCACCGGCCTGGACGCGCACCTCGCGCACGTGCCCCATCACCTTGCTCGCGATCGTGGCGCTGGTCCGGGCGTGCACGGTGCCTACGGCCTCCAGAGTCGCCGGCCATTCGATCGGCTGGACGACCAAAGTCCCGACGGCGACGGGCGTTCCCGGGGCCGGCACAGCGGCCTTCTCGGGTGCGCCGCCGCAGCCCGCCAGCAGGACGACCAGCAGGGCGACAGGCAGAATATTCCGGAACATAGGATTGAACCTCCCTGAATTGAATGCGGCGGAATGAAACCGACGGATCCCGACGTTGTTCAGTTGCTGCATCATGGCGCTGTTCCTCCCGGCGTTCACTGGAAGAGGGGGCTGCCCAGGTTCAGCCGACCGGCTGCCAGCTCGAGGTTGGCGTGCGCCAGGTGGTACTGGTAGATCGCCTGGCTCAGACTGGTGCGTGCGGCCGTCAGCGCCGTTTCGGCGTTCAGCAGGTCGGTGAGGGTGGCCAGGCCCGCCTCGTAGCGGTCCTTCATGATCCGCAGACTCTCGTCCGCCTGGGCCACCGCTTCCGCAGCGACCTGGTGCTGCTGGCGAGCGGTGCCCATACGGAGGGAGGCGTCCTTCACCTGCAGACCGATGAGCTGGGTGAGGCGCCGGAGCTGCGACTCGCGGGCGCGGGTGTTGGCCTCGGCCTCGGCCACCTTGGCCCCCTTGTACATGCCGTCGAAGATGTTGTACGACAGCTGCACACCGAGCAGGTAGTTGGTGCCGGAGGAGCCGGACCGCGTGCCCTGGTCGTATTCGAACGTGGCGAAGGCGCCGACCTGCGGCCGGTTGTAGCCGCGGGCCTCATTGACCTGCTCCCGGCCGATGGCGATGGCGCGCTCCAGTTCCGCGATCTCCGGTCGGTTCGCCAGAGCGGCGGCCTGCAGCGTCGCCTCGTCGGGCAGCGCGTCGCCGCGCATCGCCAGCGGCGTGGCCGGCTCGAAGCCCTCGCCGAGCTGACGGCCCGTGTCGATGTCCAGGGCGGTGACGCTGAGCCGGAGGTGGTTTTCCGCCTCGAGCAGCTGCCGTCTCACGTCGGCGATGTGGACCTGCATGCGGAGCAGGTCCGACTTCACCACCAGCCCCGAGTCGAACATGTTCTGGATGCGGGCGAGGCTGGCTTCGGCGGACCGGCGGGCGGCCTGGACGGTCTCCAGGTTCTGCCGGGCGAGCTGGATGGCGTAGTAGTGGGTGACCACCTCCAGCAGGAGTTGCTGCTGGGTTTGGTCCAGCCGTTCGGCGGCGATCTCCTCGCCCAGCCGGGCCATGGCGCGCCGCGCCTGCGTCTGGCCGCCCTGCCAGATCGACTGGTACAGGGTGAGCTCGGTCTTGAAGTTGTTGATGGGATCCGGATTGTTCAGCATCTCGATGTCGAAGTCGGAGGCGGCGAACTTCTCCTGGGTCAGCTTCGATCCGAAAACATAAATCGGGTTGTTGCCGTTGGTGAAGCTCTCTCTGAAGTCGAGGCGCGGCAACTGCTGCGATTTCGCCTGCCGGCTCACCTGGCGCGCGGCCTCCTGCTGTTCCCGGACCGCCTGAACCGACGGATTGTGGGCCAGAGCCAGCTCCGCGGCCTCGCGGAGCGTGAGGGGACGCGGTCCGGGCGCGTCCACGGCGGCCAACCAGGCCCCGAGCATCGCCCACACCAGCCAGGACGACGTCAGTCTGCGGGGTGTCATCGCCATCTTGAACTCCTTGAACATACAATATAGTGCATGCTGAGTCATGATCTTCTCAGCGAATGTTCCACTCGGGCTCCATCTCACCGATCAGCCGGCGGCAGCGGGCCGCCTCCGTCTCATCTTCCAGCAGTTCCGCCAGCACCATCCGGTTGCAGGCGGTGGCCCTGGAGTCGGCGTGACGGCACAAGTCGCCCAGCCGGGCCCGAAGGCCGACGATGAATTCTGCAGAAAAACGATGGCCGTACTGGCGGATCCGGTCGGTATCCAATACCGGGCTCGCGATCAGGATCCGGTGAACGGTTTCGGAAACGTCCCGGCAGCGCAGCTGCACGGCATGGCAGACGAGCAGGGCGTAAAGGGCATGCACCCTCTGGGCTCCATCCGCAGCCAGGGCTTCGAATATTGGAACCGCTCGCTCCGTTTGGCCTTCCGCCAGGTATTTGTTGGCCAACATCGCGTTCATGGTGTCGTCGGCAACCTCCTCGGCGCACTCGTGACCCCGAGTCCATTGCATTTCAAGTGCCAATTGCGCATTAACTATGTAATATATTTTAAATCAAATAATTAGATCGAATAGAGCACTAAATTGAATGTTGCGCGTATGTTGCAATCAGAGACTTATGTTGCATTTATATGCAACTATATGCAACTTCCAATTCGTTGTCTTCAGTCTGGTGGGGATTTACAGTGATCGTGTCTTTCGGTAAACGATGTCCCGGAGAAATTCCTTGAGCTCTTCGCTGGCGGGGCTGAGCGGGATGAGCGAGTTGACGATGTCCAGCGCCTCGTCAATCCGTTGTTCCTTCAGAGCGATGCGCGCTTTCTCCATCTCCGCCTTGATGTGCTCCTCTTTTCGGTTTTCCATATCCAGGTTGTCTTTCAGTTCCTGGAACACGGGCTCGTCTTTCATGAGCTTGAGGCTGAGGGTGCTGTCCAGAAGCGCAGCGGCCTCCTGGAAGGAGCCCGCGGCAATGGCTTTTTCGATCTTCTCCTGCTGTAGGCTGACCAGGCGTTTCTTGAGTGCCTGCGACAAAGTGATCAGGGCGTCTTCGTTGGGGAATCGGTCCATCAGGGTCAGGGCGAGCTCCGCCGCCTGGTACAACTCACCGTTTTTCTCGAGGCGGTCCAGCTCCTCGAGGCCGGACAGCAGCTCCTCACGATCGCGCGTTTCCTTGTCGGACTTGATCTTCAGGTAATTGGTGTACAGGAACGTGTGCTCCGGATTCTGCGCCATCAGCTCGCGGATGATCTCCAGCGCCTTGTCATAGGCGCCCTTCGATGCCAGGTTTACGGCACTGGCCAGCCGGGACTGGCTGCATTCGAGCAGATCCTCGTTCTGGAAGCTCAAGCGCAGGTTGTCCAACTCATGCTTGAATATCGTCACCTGCTTTTCGTCCGGATACGCCTCGGTGACCAGCTTGTACAGCTCCTCCGCCTTGCCGAGATCGCGCGCGTCCAGCGCTTCACGGATCTCGCGGAACGACTGCTGGAGCTCGATCTGATTGGCCACCTCGATCATCTTCTCTTCGAACGGCGCCGTGCCGGGGAACTTGTCCAGCAGCTTCATGAGGTAGATCTGCGCCTGTTCGGTCTGCTCGGACTTGAGCAGGGTGTTGACGATCTTGATCTGATCGCTGACAAAATGCTGCATCGATTCCTGACGGTCCTGCTCCAGCTTGGTGGCCATCAGGGTGTTGTACTTCTCCACAAGCTCCCGGTTTTTGGAATACATGCGGAGCAGGGGCCGCAGCAGCGCCACGGCCTCCTCCAACCGGCCCGACTCCTCGAGCGGAACGAGCTGGTCGAACAGGGAGTCGATGGCGCTCTTCTCGCGACGGTTCTCCAGGTGCTCGCGGCGAGCGATGTAGTCCTTCACTTTGCCGAAGAGACGGTTCCCCGCTTCGATATGGGCGGCGAGTTCATCCCAGCTGCCGCGGTTGGCCAGTTTCTCGCCCTCTTCCGCCCACTCGTTGATCTGCCACGTTGACTCCCGCGTGGAGATCAACCGGTCCAGCTTGCTGATCTGGGGCGACGACGGATCGAGCTTGAGCAGCGTCTCCAGCTCCAGCCGGGCCAGCTGGAAGTTGTCCTCGTCGAGGAGCCGCAGCGCGTCCTGGTAGTGCTTCTGGAACATGGCCCGCTTGTCGAAAGATTCCTTTTCCTGGCGCAGCTGGCGGTAGTAGGTCTGGAATTCGGGATCGTGCTGGTAGGTCTTGTGATGCTCCTTGAGTAGCCCGATCGCCTCGGTCAACCGGCCGTCCGACGCCAGCGCCCGGCTCTGGTTGAGCAGCTCGCTGAGCGTCAGCCAGGATTTGGTGTCGGACCCTTTCTTCTCCCCGGTCCTGGGCGAGGCCGCCGGTTCCACCGTCACGGTCTGCTGGAGCTGGAGCGTGTCGTCGGCCGCGACCGTCGCATAGAGCTGGGACAGCACCCGGCCGAACTCGTCGAGGTTGGGATAGCGCTTGTCGCGGTCTTTCTGAAGGCTCCGCAGGACGGCGGTCTCCAGCGCCTCGGGACAGTCGTCGCGGATGGCCCGGATGGGGATGGGCGGCTTGTTGAGGATGGCCTGGATCGTGGTGGGGATGTCTTTTTCCAGAAACGGCTTGGCACCCGTGATCAGCTCGTACAGGATCACCCCGAGCGAATACTGGTCCACACGGCCGTCCACCTTCTGACCGATGATCTGCTCGGGAGGCATGTAGCCGAGCGAACCCAGCAGCATGCCGGCCTGGGTCATGGTGGAGGTCAGGACGTGGGCCACGCCGAAATCCAGGATCTTCACCAGACCGTCGGAGCAGATGAAGATGTTCGCCGGCTTGATGTCCCGGTGGACGACTCCGTTCTGGTGGGCGAAATGCAGACCCTTGCTCGTCTGGATGGCGATGTTCAGGAGCTTTCGGTAGGGCCAGCGCTGGTTGGACTGCATCATGGTCTTCAGGTCGGTCCCGTTGAGCAGCTCCATGACGATGTAAGGCGTCTTCTGCTCCTCGCCCAGCTCGAAGATGGTGATGATGTTGGCGTGCCGCAGGCTGCCGGCCGCCTTGGCTTCGGTGTTGAAACGCTTGCGGAGCTGCGGGTCCGTCATCAGCTCCGACGTCATGGTCTTGATGGCGACCTTGCGCTCGAGGGCGGTGTCGAAGGCGATGTAGATCACGCCCATCGATCCCTTCCCGAGGGTTCCCTGGATCTGGTACTTGCCCAGTGATTTGTGCTGCATGCCGCCCGTTCCGATCTGACAAGAAAGACAAAGTCATTATAGCAAACGGACCACCTGTGACAATCGTTTTCCGAATTGCTACAATGCATCCCGCCCAAACAGAGTGGTTCACAGGGCAAATCCGGGTTTTCCCGCCCGAGCGGGACGAAAATTGCGGGGTGTAGGCCACCGCCATGTTGCGACACGTGATCAGCCTGTACCGGGATGCGTTCGGGGGATTGGCAAGGGAGACCTGGGTGCTGGTGGCGGTGGCGCTGGTCAATCGCGCCGGAACCATGGTGCTGCCCTTCCTGACACTGTATCTGACCCGGGAGCTTCGATTCGACAAGGGCGAGGCCGGCTGGGTGATCTTCGCGTTCGGCATCGGGTCGGTGATCGGCACCTTCGCCGGGGGCCGGCTGAGCGACCGGGTGGGAGCGATCCCCGTCCAGCTCTTCAGCCTGATCGCCGGCGGGGCGGGCTTCCTGCTGCTGGGATTGCTGCGCACGGTGCCCGCGCTCATGGCGGGTTTCGCCGCGCTGGGCATGCTGGGCGACGCGTTCCGGCCGGCCTGCATGACGGCGGTGGCCGAATCGGCGTCACCCGAGACGCGCACCCGCGCCCTGACGCTCCTCCGGATGGCCATCAACCTGGGCATCACGGTGGGGCCGCTCGTCGGGGGCATGCTGGCTCTCGTCGATTACTTCTGGCTGTTCGTGGTGGACGGGAGCACCTGCTGCATGGCGGCCGCGCTGCTCTGGGTGACCGTGGGCCGCCGGTACCGACGACAGGGCGCCGCGGCGGCTACGGCGACACCGACCCCATCCGGACCGTCGCCGCGGAAGCGGGACTGGCCGTTCCTGGGGCTGCTGGCGGTGCTGTTCGGGCTGGCCCTGGTGTTCTTCCAGACGATGGGGACCCTGCCGCTGTACTACCGGGAGCATTTCGGCCTGCTGGAAGACCGGATCGGGATGCTGTTCGGGCTCAACGCCCTGATCATCGTGATCGTGGAAATGGTCCTCGTCCATCGGCTGCAGCAGTGCGATCATCTCCGGATGATGGGCTGGGGCTGCCTGCTGGTCTGCCTCGGCTTCGGCCTGATGCCGTGGGGCTCGGGCTGGCCGTACGCCGTTCTCACGGTGCTGGTCTGGACCGCCGGCGAGATGCTGGCGCTGCCGTTTGCCAACAGCCTGGTGGCGGCCCGCGCCGGCACGACCGACGTGGGGCGGTACATGGGGGCCTACACGGCGCTGTTCGCCGTGGCGCTGGTGATCGCACCGGCGACGGGGCTCTGGATTTACGCCCGGGTGGGCGGTACCGCTCTTTGGTCCGCGGCCGGGATGCTTGGGCTGGTCTTGTGGGCCGGTTGCGCGGCCCTGGCGCCGCGGTTCCGCGCGCACGGGCGCCCGGCGGGGCCGGCCGGGAGCTGAGCGGCGCCGCTCACGGCGCGGTCGAGTCGTCCGGGGGCACGGCCGCCGCGTTCGGTTTCCCGAACCGGATGGTGAATCGCTCCTCCGCATGCGGCCCCTTCGCCTTCACCGCAGCGCCCTTGAATACCGCCCAACCGCCCAGGTCGCGCTGGAACCGGCGGGTCATGGCGTGGAGCTGGAGCTGGGAATTGGCGGCGAACAGGTAGAGAACCCGTTTCGGATTGAAGGGATTGGGGAGCACGAGCACCAGCCCGTCGTCCGGATCGGTATAGACGCGGTCCTGCCAGCGGAACCAATTGCGGCCGAACGCGGCCGGCAGACGGCCCGACTGGGCGAGACTTGCAGCCAGCGCGTTGTCGCTGGGGCTGCCCAGGACGATCAGGTCATGCGCGGCCGCGTCCGGCGCCGAGAGCTCGCAGTCCTTGCGCACCGGCGCCAGGATCTCGGCGTACGCGTCGGCCAGTGTGAGGGCCCAGCGGTCGGCGGCGGAGTGGTTCGCCTCCACCTGCCGGGTGGTCCCGTAGACGATGCAGGTGTCGTGAAAGTCATCGATGAAATTGGACCACGTGTAGAACCGTTCCCGGTTCACGGGGATGTCGAAGCCGGGGTTGAAGGTGATCGCGTCGGGTGGTTCCGTCAGCGTGTAGCGGAACTCCTGGTCTGGCGCGTCAACTTCCAGAACCTCGTAGCGGACCTTCTGACCCGTCCGGATGGCCAGGGTGGTGATGAAATGGTACGGCGACCCGTTCTGGCGGACGGTCACGGTGAGCTCGACGCCCGCTTTGGTGGGGTCGGAGACGGCCGCCGTGACCCGGGGATCCGGCAGATCGTCCCGATCGGTCCACTGGCGGACGAACGGCGTCAACTCGCGGTCGGCGGCCAGGCCGGCCGTCGCGATGAACTGGGCGGTGGTCATGGGCGTGTCGGCGTACTGGTCGTGCACCGCCGCCATGACGCGGGCGAACGCCGCGTTGCCCAGCAGGAGCCGGAGCTGGTGGAGCAGGTAGGTGCCCTTGATGCGCGGCACCTGGTACGGCGTGTAGCGGTCGTAGGCCCGGCGGGCCGCAGCGGGGGCCACCGTGCCCTCCCGGGCGGTCAGGTACAGGTACCGGTCGTTGAGCTCGCCGAAGGTCTGGAGCAACTGGGTCTGCGCGCCCGCGGCCTTTTCCGGCAAGTCCCGCAGGATCCGCCAGTAGGCGGCCGATCCGGAGACGAACCAGTTCTCGGCGTCGGTGGCCGGCGTCACGGTGTTGTGCCACAACCGCTCGCGCGGATAGGCCAGCCAGCCGGCGATCGCCTGCCGGTCCGTCTCCGGATCGGCTGTCCTGGCCTGCGGCTCGGGCGCCTGGGCCCGGGCGGCGTGCAGCCGTTCGGTGATGACGACGGGGCTGAAGGCCGTCCAGCCCAGGGCCAGGTGCGGCCGCGCGCCCGGCAGGTCGGGGATCCAGCGGCCGCCGACGGTTTTGTCCCGCAAGGTGGCCTTGCCGTGGTGCGCCAGGAAGACGAGCTGCTCGGCCATCTCGGCGGTGGTGACCTTGGCGTCGCAGGCATGGGCGCGGTTGATGGGCGAGGAGGCGGCGAGATTCACCGCGGCGATGGAATCGATGCGGCCGTCGCCGAAGCGGCGGTAGAATTCGTTGAAGGCGATGTCGCGGTTCCAGGCGCCGAACGCGAGGTCGTAGGGGGCGTTTTCGGGGTGGGCGACGTACTCCCGCGTCACCGCCGGGTCGCGGTTGTTGTTGTTGGCCCAGATGAAGTCGCGCAGGCCGCCCGGCGTGTCCGCGGCGGCGGAGGCGGTGCCGGTGCGCCACAGCCGCGAGGCGCGGGTGCCCAGCAGCAGAACGGCGCCCTCGTCGGTCTTGGCGTCGGCCATGGTCCAGTCGTTGGTGTACATCCCGTTGTTGTGCTCGCGCAGGATGGCGCAGGCCTCGTCGATGCTCGACGCGTACTGGGCGGCCTTGCGGATGCGGTTGGCCTGGGGTGTCCCCTCGGCGTTGAAAGGGGTCTGCCCAACGGTGGTCTCTCCGATGACGAGGCCGGCCGCGTTGATGTAGAAGTCGGCGCCGGAATGGATGCCGCCGGGGAACGTCTGGTACACCAGCCGGTGGCCGGCGGTGGGCTGGACGTCGACGACGATGTTCCAGTGGACGCCCGTGTAGCCGTTCCACATGAAGAGCTGGTTGAAGACGAACCGGCCGTCGGTGGTGGCCGAGCGGGTGGCCACCATGGAGGAGCAGCGGTTCCGGTCGGCCGGGACGTCCATCTCCTCCTCGGGCTTCAGGAATTTACGGCCGCTCAGCGCGTGGGGGGTGCGGTCCAGCGCGTCCTCCAGGCTGTCGAGATCGATGAAGGCGTTGATCGTGACGATGTCCACCAGATCCAGCGGCCGGCCGTCGTAGCGGGCGCCCGCGGCGGCGGCCCCGTCGGCGATGCCGCGCATCTCCAGGAGAAACTCCTCGTCGAACCGGCGGAGGAAGAGGGCGTCCGCCATGAAGCGCAGTTGCTGCCAGCCGCGGGCCGGCTCCTGGGCGTGACGCTGCACGGCCAGTTTGGACAGGTACTGGACGATCTCGTCGGCGACCAGCGAGCCGTACTGGAATCCGCGGACGTACGGTTCGCCCTCGATGTGGACGAAGGTCCAGCCCTGGTCGTCGTAGCGGTAGGCCGGCCCGTGCCAGCGGACCGTCTCCAGGGGGATGAACTCGGCGATATCCGTCACTTCCTCGAGACGCAGCTCGTCGAACCAGGCGCGGCCCGTGGCGGTGCCGTTGCGGCCCAGGTGCAGCTGGACGCGGTCCACGCCCTTTGTGGCGATGAAGACCGTGCTCACCGCGGTCCAGTCGGAATCGGCGCCCACGGCCGGGGCGTGATTGGTGAAGGGGAAGGAGTGCATGCTCAGGGTGGCGGGCACGGCGGTGGGATACCGGCTGAGCGGGTCGGACAGTGCCTCCTCGGTCCGGATCCAGCCGCTGAGCCGGTAGATGCGCCCCACGGTCAGGCGGACCGGTTCGGAAGCGACCGTGACGCGTTCCGGGCGGGAACATTCGATGAGGAGACTGGCCGAACCGGCGTGCCGCACGGCGGTGCTCCGAGTGACCGCCGCCGCCCCGGGCGTCACCGGCTCGGTGACGTGCCAGCCGGCGGGTGTCGCGCCTCGGCCGGCGGTCTCGAACCCGGCGTTCGTCAAGGCCGGCGGCTGGGCGGCGGCCGGCAGCGCCGGCGGCTGAGCCGCCCACAGACTGGCGGCCAGCGCAATCACGGCGGCTCCGAGAGCCGGCGATACCCGGCGCGCGCGTCTCGGGCTCGGGTGCCGTTGCATGGGGGGAGGAACCAGGCGTCGGTCGGGTTGCATCATGTCGCTCCTTCGGGAACTGGGGTCAGATCGTGGTGGCGGCGGCCAGCCGCCGGATTTCCGCGTGCCGGTAGCAGCTCACCAGGTGGTCGTTCACCATGCCGGTGGCCTGCATGTGGGAATAGACGACGACGGGGCCCGCGAAGCGGAAGCCGAGCCGGCGCATCTCCCGGCTGATCGTCGCGGCCAGCGGCGTCTGGGCGGGTACTTCCCGGAGCTCCCGCCACCGGTTGACGACGGGACGGCCGTCGGTGAACGACCAGATCCACCGGTCAAAGCTGCCATGAGCAGCCTGCACCTCGAGGAACACCCGGGCGTTGGCGATGGCCGCGTCCACCTTCAGCCTGTTGCGGACGATGCCGGCGTCCGCCAGCAGCCGCCGCCGGTCCCGCTCGTCGAAGCGAACCACCCGCTGCGGATCGAAGCCGGCGAAGGCGCGGTGAAAATTGTCCCGTTTTTTCAGGATGGTCAGCCAGCTCAGGCCGGCCTGAAAGGTCTCCAGGACGAGAAACTCGAACAGTCCGCGGTCGTCGTGCAGGGGGACGCCCCACTCCTGATCATGGTATGCTAGGTACAGCGGATCACCCAGACACCAGGCGCAACGCGGTTTGTCGTTCACTGGCGCTCCTGCCGCCCGGATCCGTGCCGGCCGGGCGGGTCGTCTGGCAGTATACGATATCCGGATGAAAAGTTCTGCCGCGGCCGTCTATTCCGGTCGGAATCCGGGTGGCGGATCAGGATCTGTATCTCGAGTCAAAGGAGGCCATATGAAAACTGTGCGGGCTCTAGCCGTCTGTGTCGGGATGATCGCCCTGTTGGGGATGATGGCGCCGGTCCACGGCGGCGCGGACACGCTGCTGAACCCGGCCGGCGGCAAGGTTTGGTTCGTCTCGGCCAAGACCGGCAGCAACAGCAACCCGGGAACGCAGGCGCAGCCGTTCAAGGACATCGACAAGGCGATCAAGGTCGCCCAGGCCGGCGACACGGTGGCGGTCGCCGAGGGTGTCTACAGCGGCACCTTCAACATCGGCTACATGGAGATCGACAAGCCGCTCAAACTGTACGGCAGCTTCGCCCAGGATTTTTCGACGCGCGACATCCGGCGCACGCCCACCTTGTTCCAGCCCGACAACGCCAGCGCGGGGAATGCCCGGAAGGCCGTGCTCACTTTCACGCGCGAAATTGACGGGGCGGTGGTGGACGGGTTCGTCTTCGACATGGGCCTCCGGAACGCCTACTCGCCGGTCGAGGGAAAACCGGCCGGTTGCGAGACGGGGATGCTGTTGCTGCCGCCGGAAAAGGGTTCCGCGGCCAACGCCACGGTGACGGAACCCATTTTGTCGGTGCCCAGCGCGGCCAACGGCGGCGAGCTGCTCATTCAGAACAACGCGTTCATCAACGGCGCCAGCTTCGGCGTGCAGATCGGCCTGCGCAGCGGGACCTGCCGCATCCTCAACAATGTCTTCGTGGCCAACCGCATGGCGGCCATCGAGGTGTACGGCACCTGCCGGAGCACCGGCGGACCCAAGACGCTGAGCTTGTGCGGCCAGGTGGAGATCGCCCACAACACCATCCTGTTCAGCTGGAGCCGGCTCAAGGATTTCAAGGACATGGGCTACGGCGTACGGGTGATGACCAAGCTCGAGTACAACATCCACCACAACATCATCGGCGGGAACATCCAGGGCGGCGTGGACCACACCCGGTTCAACAAGAACGAATGGGTGCGGATGGACGACAACGTGTTCTTCGTCAACAAGACGGCGGACCTGTCGTTCAGCCCGGCCAGCAACACCATGCTGGATCTCCGGGTCAACCAGTTCGGTGATCTGGAGTTCGCCAGCGCCCGCAGCAACCGGGAGGAGATCCCCAAGACGCTCCCCGTCGACAAGAGCTACCTGGAGGGGTATCTCAGTGCGCGGTACTCGGAGCAGGCGGACTTCGACCGGAATTCGCCCGCCAATCAGTGGCGATCCATCCTGGGCCTCAACCTGCAGGGCAAGCTGACCACGAAGGTCTCGATGTTCGGGAACCGGTACGCCTGGCAGAAGGCGCTGGAACTGTTCGGCGCGGTGTCCGGCGTGGGGGCCCAGTCGTTCCGCTGATCGCGACGGCCGGCCGGCGGACGGTCGGACGGGCCGTCCGCCTCAGGCCGAAGGTGATGGTTTTCGGGCAACCAGCAGGAGCTGGTCGGATCGGTCGGGATCGAAGGGGCGGCCGTCGTAGCCGTTCCAGCGTGCCGCCTCTTCGAAACCCGCGGCGGCGGCCATCCCGGCCAGACGGTCGGGGCCGAGGGGGCGCTGGGCGGCGGTGAGCACCTGGGTCTCCGCCCGGCCGTCGTCGGAGCGGCTCACCGTGACCAGGTGCAGGTCGATGACGGACGCGTGGTGGTGAAACACCCGGAGGGTGGTGACAGAGCGTCCGTCGATCTCCACGATAATCGCCGGCATGATCTTCAATCCCGCGGCGACCACGCGGTCCCAATTGAACACGTGCACCACCGCAATCCCGCCGGGACGCAGCACGCAATGCATGGCGCGCCATGCCGCCGCCACGTCGTCGTCGGTGGGCGCCAGGGTGAGGGAATTGCCGATGCACAGGACGGCATCGAAGGCCGCCGCCGGGCCGAATGCCGCGTCCAGCCCGGTGAACGAGGCGGTTCGGAAATCGGCGGCGACGCCGGCGGCGCGGGCGTTGGCCCGGGCGGCCTCGATCATTCGCGGGGACAGGTCGGAGCCGCAGGCCTGGTATCCCCACTGGCTGAGGGCGATCACGTGCCGCCCCGTGCCGCAGGCGCAGTCGAGCACGCTCCGGACGCCCGCCCCTTCGAACAGGCGGCGCAGGAACGGCCCCTCCTTGGCCAGGCGGGTCTCCCAGGGGAACATCCGGTCATAGACTTCCGAGAATTCGTTGAACACGGTCATGGACCTCTCCTGACGGGGAAGCGTTCACCAGCCGGCGCGTCCGACTGCCTGTCCCCTATGGTTGGGGATCAGCGGAGTCGATGGCCATCCATCATGGCTGTCCGTTCCCGCCGGTTTTGATGTAGGCTTCGTGATGGTCTCGGAAAATGACCTTGCAGCGGGCACAATCCCGATAGAAATGTCCGCTGAACAGGCCGTCCCGGTACCGCCAGGCCTCCTCGCTGTTCCAGATGGCGGGAAAGTCCTCTGCCAGCAGGTTGCCGATCCGAGTCTCGCCCTCGCAGCAGAAGAACACGTCGCCGTTCTCGAAAACCTGGACCTGCCGCCAGGGGTAATGGCAGGGCAGACTCATGTCGCGGCGGGGCGGCCGCCCGATGAACCGGCGGCCGTACGCCCCGATGAACCGGATCAGGCGCTCGCGGAAGAGCCGCGGATCGTCGCGAAGCATCCGCCCCGCCCGAACCACCAGCGGCGGCCGCCGCCGGAACGGGCTCAGCTTCTGTGTCACCCGGTTCGCGCCCCAATTGCCGCTGACGCGGGTGTTGAGCTCGGGCCACATCTCGCACTCAACGGGGATGCCGACGGTGTGGGCCGCCCGGACCTGCTCGCGCGCCAGGCGGGTCAGGTCGGGATCCTGATGGATCGCTTCGGTCTGCAGTTCCTGGTTGAACACCCAGAGGCTCTTGTACTGGATCCGGGAGAACCCCATTTCCTTGGCCAGATGAGCCGCCGGGATGATGTCGTCCAGATTCCGCCGCATGACGATGAAGCCGATGACCAGGATTTCCGGTTTGCCGCCGGCCCGGCGTGCGTCGCGAACGAACTCCAGGTTCCGGCGGATGAGCGGGTAATGGCTCCCGGTCATGACCCGGTCGTAGCTGGCCACGCCGTTGAGCGAGATGTGCACCTCGTTGAAGAAGGAAAGCAGGCGTTCGGTCTGCGTCCGGCTGGAGAAACAGGTGCCGTTGGTGAACGTGAGGAGGTAGGCGTCGCGGTTCCACTCCCGGATCTGCGCCAATCGGTCCAGGATCCGCCCGGTGAACAACGGCTCGCCGCATCCGCCCAGATTGATGGTGTCGGCCCGGGCGACAAGCGGCTGCAGGCGGGCGAACACCTCGTCCGGCATGTCCCGGAACGAGGCGGGATCGACGGCTGAGCCCTCCATGTGGGCGTTGCACATGAAGCAGCGCAGGTTGCACCGGCTCGTGAGATCCAGGATCAGCGAACGGGGAGAGTCCTCCGGCCTGGGGATCTGTTGCCCACCGGAGTCCGCCCGTTGCGCATCGTGTCTGTTCGAGGGGTTCATGGCCACATGCTTTTCCGGGTGGCTTCATGTGGCCGCGCGATCGCCGGAACGAAGAACGGCGCGTGGTTGGAAGTGAACTCGGGCGGCGTCCGGCGCAGGGTCTCCGCGATGGCCGGGTGGCGGTTGAACTCCCGATCCAGAAAGCGCCGGACCGCCAGGCGGTCCCAGCCCAGGGGATGCCGGAAATCCTCGTACAGCGACAGGTCGCCGTCGGAAAACGGCCGGGTGTCCAGCGCGGCGGCCTCGTCGCACCCGCGCGGCAGGTTGAAGATGGACACATTCAGGAAGCCGATCGCCGCCGCGTGCGCGACCGCGAACTCCAGCGTGCGCCGGGCGGCCGGCTCCGCCTCCCACGGCGTGCCGAACAGCAGGTAAACGTACGTCCCGATCCCTGCCTCGCGCAACCGGTGCAAGGTCAAGCCGGCCGCCGCCAGGTCGATGCCCTTGCGCATCCGGGCC
>Ga0116143_10001688_pt1 | contig 25935 bp, 26 predicted proteins | sample AD_UKC034_MetaG_FD_89745 | JGI IMG/M metagenome (GOLD analysis project Ga0116143, IMG submission 89745) | Active sludge microbial communities of municipal wastewater-treating anaerobic digesters from USA - AD_UKC034_MetaG | ecosystem: Engineered > Bioreactor > Anaerobic > Digestate | place: USA...
AGCTTTTGTTCAGGAGATTGTTCGGCGATAACTGTATCAATGCCTAGCTGAACCGCCAGCTGGTTGCATTTGGTCAGCCGGTCGCCGCTGAGCAGGATCGTTTTAATATGTTTGCTATGGAGATAATCAATAACAGGTTTTGCCTCGGGTCTTATTTCATCTTTTACATCGATCCACCCTAACAGTTGCCCGTTTTTAAGTATATACACATTATGTGAATCATCTTTTATCAGGCCTTCTGCGGCTTTGTAAGAACCGGCTGTATAACCATTACCTTCTTTATCTTCCGATTGCATTCCGAGGCCTTTGACCTCTTCAATCTTTTTCCACTGAACCTGATCCTTTGTTTTCCATGTATCGGTGATACATTTTGCAATAGGATGATTAGAATACTTTTCTAAAGAGAACACAATTCTTTTGAATTTTTCCTCGCCGATTGTACTATTTGTGATCTGCCAGTTGCCGATGGCGAACTTTCCGGTAGTAAGGGTACCAGTTTTATCAAATACCACCTGCTTAATATCTTTAAATGTCTCCAGGCTGGTGGCATTGCGAAACAGAATACCGGTTTTGGCTGCCCGGCCCAGCCCAACAGCGATAGCAGCTGGTGTGGCCAATCCCATTGCACAAGGGCATGCGATTACCAGTACAGCAATACTCCGCATCAATGCAGGAGTAAAATCATGTAATACAATCCAGCTTACAATCAATGTGGCAATAGAAATGCCCAGCACAATTGGAATAAAGACCGCACTGATTTTATCTGCCAGTAACTGAACAGGTGGTTTTTCTCCCTGCGCCTGCTTCACCATATTCAATATACCCGATAATACAGTATCATTACCCACTGCGGTTACCTGTGCTTTCACTGTTCCATCAGTTATCAGGCTACCTCCAATCAGTTTGTCTTTGGCAAATTTATGAACCGGTAAACTTTCACCGGTAATAATTGCTTCATTCACATGTACATCACCCCACAATATCTTACAGTCAATGGGTACTTGTTCGCCGCTTTTTATCAAAATCAGGTCACCCACTCTCAGGGTTGTATTTTCAACAGGAAATATCTGTTCTTTATGCTCATCATCAAAAGCGATCATATTGGCCATTACCTTTTGTGATTTTGCCAGTTTATTCAATTCTCTTTGTGTGGAAGCGATGGAAGTTTCTTCTAAATAGTTTCCCAGGAAAACAAGTGTGATAATGGTGGCAGCCGTTTCATAAAACATATACTGTTCCGCCTGTCCTGTTAAGGAACCATACAAGCTGTATATAAATGCTGCTGTAGCTCCTACGGCTATCAGAACATTCATATTCGGCATACGATTACGGATACTTTTCCAGGCACTTTTACCAAAGAAACTTATCCCAACCAGGTAAACAGGGATAGTAAGTGCCAGTTGCACCCAGTGATTCATCAGCCAGTGAATATGCAGGCCTGGAATCATGTGGAGCATCAAAACGGCTGTGAAAGGAAAACAGAACCAGAAACGCTGGAGATGAGTAGAAAGGAATCTTTTTTTCTCTTTTGTATCCGTTTGCTGATGATTAGCCACTTTATATCCAAGACCATTGATACCCGAGGCCAGTTTATCCTCAGCTATCTCACCGCTGTTATCAAAACTTACATAACCGGTCGCAAAATTCACTTTAATATTCTTCGCTCCTTTTTTCTCCAGGTACTTGTGAATATTGAGTGCACAGGTGGTACAATCCATGCCATCTACCTTCCATTGTACATTTTCCATACTGCAAATTTACCAAAAGGCTAAAAGCGGATTTTCCGACAAGGGAAATATGTTTACAACATCGTTGCTATATCGTACTAAATTTGCCTTATGGAATGGCAGTTTGAACTGGACGGTATCAATGAAATTGCAACGATGTTTTGGAAAGCAGCCGGAAGCACCACTGTTTTCGCTTTTCACGGTCAGATGGGAGCGGGAAAAACGACTTTTATTCATGCTTTGTGCGATGTAAAAGGAGTGAAGGATATAGTGGGAAGCCCTACTTTTTCAATTATCAACGAGTATGCTTATGATTGTGAAGGTACCCCAAAACCACTTTTTCATATGGATCTTTACCGGCTAAAAGATGAGGAAGAAGCCCAAAGGGCCGGCGTGGAAGATGCACTTTACAGCGGTTATATCTGCCTGGTGGAATGGCCGGAAAAAGCACCGGGCATTTTCCCTGATAATACCCTTCATGTATATATCGAACTCGTTGATAGTAAAACAAGAAGGATCAAAATAGCTAATAATTAAGTAGCTTTGATACCGGCCTGAATCAATAAGCATAACCAACTTCATGAGCCAGCAGAAACCAAAAATAAGCACCTCTTTCAGCTATGAAACCCTGGAGGAAACATTGGACATACGTCCAAAATCCGAGGGGATGATGATCGGTATTCCGAAAGAGATCGCATTCCAGGAAAATAGAATTGCCCTGACTCCGGATGCGGTAAGTGTACTTATCAGTAACGGCCACCAGGTAATAATAGAACACAATGCCGGCGAAGCTTCGCACTTCAGGGATAAAGATTACAGCGAGGCTGGTGCAAAGATTGTATATGACAGAGACAGCGTATTTAAAGCTCCTATACTGGTAAAAAGTGCTCCTATCATTGATGAAGATCTTCCTTTATTGCAACTTAACCAGATCATCATTTCACCTATCCATCTTTCTGTGATGAAATCTGAGATACTGGAGAAAATGATGGAAAAAAAAGTAACAGCTATTTCCTTTGAGAACCTGAAAGATGACAGTGATTCTTATCCTATCGTTCGCAGTATGAGTGAAATTGCCGGGAGTGCTGTGATGCTGATCGCTGCCCAATACCTGGGCTCAGCCAATCATGGGAAAGGAGTGTTGCTGGGCGGTATATCCGGTATTGCCCCAACAAAAGTTATTATAATAGGCGCAGGAATAGTAGGTGAGTATGCAGCAAGGGCCGCCCTTGCTTTAGGGGCTTCCGTAAAAGTATTTGATAATAGTGTGTACCGTTTAAAAAGATTGCAGAATAACATTGGTCAGCGGATGTGGACCTCTGTGATAGAGCCAAGATTGCTGGCCAAGCAGCTAAAGACCTGTGAAGTAGCCGTTGGTGCATTGGGTTCTGAAACTGGAAGAACCCCACTCATCGTGACAGAAGAAATGGTTAGCAATATGCGTCCGGGCTCTGTGATCATTGATGTGAGCATTGACCGCGGCGGATGTTTTGAAACCTCTGAAATAACATCGCATGAGCATCCCATTTTTATGAAATACGGGGTGATACATTATTGTGTACCTAATATCCCTTCTGGTTTTGCCCGTACGGCTTCACAGGCTATCAGTAATGTACTGATGCCTCTGTTGCTGGAGGCCGGTGAGGAAGGCGGGTTTGAAAATTTGGTTTGGCACAAACTGCACCTGCGTAGCGGTATCTATCTTTTTAAAGGAGCATTGACTAATTTTTATCTCAGCCAGCGCTTTGACCTGAAGTACACCGATTTGAATTTGTTGATTGCAAGCCAGCGGTAGGTGAAAAAATTGACGTATAATTTTTTATACGTACATTTAGGATAGTACATCCCTAAGAATCCTCTTAATTCTACCTGTCATTTATTAATTTTTTTAAAAAAATCAACATGAGAAATGTTCTGATCATCATGGCGGGGCTGTTTTTGCTTGCCTGTAACAATCAAGAAGACAAAAAGACCGAAAAGAAAGTAAAGTACAGTGATCTTGTTAATGAACGACTTAATGGAGATATTCAGAGTGTGGAAGAAACTCCATACCAAGTGGATAGCTCAGGTAAGATCGGGAATATGGATTCATGTTGTATTGATCTGGTAGAGTACGATGAAAATGGTAATGCTGTTAGGTTTACTTCAAAAGACAGTAAAGGGAATGTAAAAAATCAATCCGTTTATACCCGTCATGAGACAGGTTTATGGATCGGGTCAAAAGACACCAAAGAGGGCGGGAAGCCATCAGGATCAATGAAGGTAGGTGTAGATGATAAAGGTCAGTATACAGTAGCGGAGGCTTTTGATTCCACCGGGAAACTTGATGTTTATTATACTGATACCAAGCAAAATGAATTTGGCCAGATTTTGAGATGGAAACAATATGATAAGGATAGTGTTTTCAGAATGGAAGGACAAGCAACATACGATAAGAATCTGCAGATGGGATTTACAATGAAAGACAGTGTTGGTAAATTAAAATCTTCAAGTGCTTATAAGTATAATGACAAAGGTGAGCAAACAGAAGTTTCAAATACCAATATTACCAAGGATTCCACCACAACGGTTGTAACAAAATACACCTATGATTCTCATGATGAAATGGGTAACTGGACTCAGCGTACAGCCTTTGATGATAAAGGCAAGGCAACCAAAATTGTCAAAAGAATTTATACTTACAGGAAGAACGAAGAGAAAAAATAATTTTAGTATTATATTACTATAGCAGATTAAATGTGCCCGTTTGAGATAACGGGCACATTTAGTTAGAGGTATACCCTAAACTGAATATACACATTCCTTCCTGGCCTCGAAATATTTCCCCAGTCCAGGTGCTCATGATATTTTCTATCAAAAATATTCTCAACTCCTCCCTGTAACTCAATAGTATTGTTTAATATCATTGTGTTGTAGCCAAACCGAATATGCAAAAGAGAATAGCCGGTTGTAACATCTTCCCCGGCTTCTATATTTATATGGCCTTGTTTACTTGCGGCTTCTGCTTCCAGTTGTACAGAAAAATTCTTTGGCTGATACCGGATTGATGTTGTATTCTTTAAAGGAGCTATAAGGGGTAATGAATTTCCTTTATTGTCTTTCCCGGCTGTATAACGGACGGTGGAGACCACATCAATGGCAGGGGCAGGTTTAAGAACCACACTGCCTTCCACTCCGGATACTGATGCATTGGGGATATTGATAAATTCTTTTACTCCTTTGGCGCCGATAGTCATAGTACTGAAAGAAGAATTGATAGTACCTGTTAAATAGTCAAACAAACTGGAATAGAAATAGCTGAGTTGTACCCGGTTATTTTTCCAGTTATATATAACAGACAGGTCGGCCTGTAGTGATTTTTCAATTTTCAGTTTTGGATTACCAATATAATCGTATCCATCATTACTGTTGAACAGATAAAAACCATATAACTCACTGGCTGTTGGCATCCTTTCAACGTAAGCTATACTAGCCGATACTTTTATCTTCTGAGAGATTTTTTTAGAAATTACCGCTGAAATATTTTTCAATAAATCTTTTCTGTTAGCAGAAGGGTAGCCAAAAATACTGACCTGGTCTTTTGCCTCCTGCGAAACTAATTTATAGCTAATGAAGTCAGTCCTTCCTGTAACCTGGAGTTTCAGGGTACTGTCAATTTGCAAAAGCCATGCTGCAGAGATACCGGATTGATTTTTTCTATTGTCTGGCCAGGTAAGCATATACATTGGGAGTTCACCGGGCTGGTACATAGTCATGGATGCTTTTAGAAAAGTGGAAGAGCCATCTGCCCGGAGGAGTAGTCTTTGCTTTTGATTTATTTTAAGTTCAGCTTCAGTATAGGCACCATAAGTTTTACTCCACCCTGGCATATCCATGTGCATTGGTACATTTGGTCTTTTGGTGTCATCCATGCTATGGTCAATCTTATTGGCATAGATCTTAACCTGCCATTTGTATAGTGACTTTGACGGGTTTTCCCGGTGCATACTCAATGAACCAATCCTGGCTGCAGCATATCCCACATCCATGGGCAGTGCGGGATAACCAATATTCCATCCATCATCACCCAACAGATCTGCCTTGAAATAAGTGTATAGGGTATGCTGGTATTTTGCTGATATGGAGTAGTTCACTTTTTCGTATTGAGAAAAATCAATTATATCACCACCTCCGCTACGATAGTTCTTATTGTTGCGGTATGTACCACTCATCCTGAAGGCCCATTTGCCTGTTGAATAATTTAACCGGGCTGATTCATAAAAACTTTTGGCGGCCGTTTGATATCCGCTGCTGATTAAGCCGGTTATTTTATTGACATTCAGGAAATCTGGTTCAGCCATTTTCATATTTAAAGTACCGCCGATTGCTGAACCACTCATAAAACCGGTAATTGCTGTTTGTACCTGTAGGTTTTCAAGATTAATGGGTTCGATATAAATAGTGGCCGGATCCATTTTATCAGTGCAGGCACCATGAATTCTCATTCCGTCTACAAGCACATTTATCTGACCGCCTGTGAAAGATCTTATGGAAGGCTCCATGCCATATGAGCCGCGGCGTATTAGAGATATCTCAGGAAGACGACTCAATATTTCTTCCAGGGTAACGGAGCTGTTCGCCTTGAAAAAGTTTATCAACTGCTGCTTAGCCGTCTTTTGTGTGGAAGTTATGGTTACTTCTCTCAGTTCGACAATGCGGGTAGTGTCTTCAATAATTGCAGGCTGCTGTGTTTGAGAAAACCCGGCCATGCAAGAAGTGATTACTAATATATTTACAAATACTTTTTTCACTGTAAATGGTTTTAAGCAGGTGAGTTAACCCACCTGCCTTTTTCAACTGCTAGAATTCAACATCAAAATACTGTGTGGTATCAGCTACAGCCGTTCCAGACATAAAATCAAGATTCAGTCTCCAGAAACCAGTCATTGTAAAGTTTACTTTCCCTTTGTAATGACCATTACCAATATGAACAGGATTCACATTGTTAGGTGATCCATGTCCCATCGTAGGCATTTCCGGGGTTAATATGACAGATAGACTGCTGTCAGCAGGCCAGTTCATCATAGAGGCCTTTTTATAAATTGCTATTTCCATATCATTGATGCCCACTTTTGAGCTGGCTGCAGTTGGTTCAATCAAAGAGATAAAGTATTTGGCACCATTATGAGCCGCCGTAAATGATTTCTGTTTCGATTTAACCGGTTCGTTTACCGTAACAGGAATAGTCAGTACACCCTCTTTATCATTCATGTGATTATGCACCTGAATCTTTAAAGTCCATGTTCCACCCATAGATGACATGATGAATGTAACGCTGCAGGGGAATAAATGATTAACTGCTTGCTCTGATACGGGATTTTCATAAGGAGATGAATGCATCATTGTTCCCATATCCATCATGGGGGTGAGTTGTATATGCGCATCTTCGATACGGTTTCCTGTGGCGGAATCGTAAAGAGCAATATATAACTTCGTAAATCCTGTAGTAATAGATGTTTCTTTTGTGTATACCTGTACCTTGGCGGAAGCACCAGCGGCATAACCTTCAGTTATTTTTGTCATTCCTTCGGTGGGATCAGCTTCTGCTATTTTATCTTTTGAACAGGCAGCAAGAAATACAATTATACATATAAGGGCAAGGGATACCAATATCATTAATGACTTTTTCATAAAAACAGTATTTGTTTTAATAATAGTATGATGAAATAAGAGAACGTTGATGCTATTTAATGCATCAATAAAAAAACAGGGTTGAATAAACCGGTATGATCAGCTGAGTGAAGGGGGACGAAATACAGATATTATGTGATCAAAGCTATAATTATTAGATACACTTATGGGGTTATGTATAAGATTGACTTCAGGAGAAGCAATCGTACAGCTGATTGTTGATATAGTACAAGGACTGCCTTCTACTAACTGTTTGATCTGTAAAGGCGCTTCTTCGTTTTGATGTTGTTCTGTTTCTTTTATTTTTTTATTGAGAAAGCACTTTCCATCACACTTTAGTTCTGGGCGATCTTTGTTAATACAGTGCTCCCTGGCTATTGTTGTCCTGTTGACAAAAAACCAGATCGTAAAACCAGTTGTATAGAAAAGCTGGAGAGAAAAAATAATAACAAATATGATAGCTACAATTTTCTTCACAGCTGCAAATATAACCGTTGATAAAAAGGAGGACAGATGATTTTTGTCAGTAGCTGACATGATTAAAGACATCAGTGTCTTTTATAATCATTTATATTAATGATGTGTGTACAAAACCTGTACTCAGTTTCGTCATTGCTGCTTACAGCTATAAGCCGATGCTTACAGTATTTATTAATAAGTGAGTGATACAATTCAATACCTGCGGTATCAAGGTTTGTGCAAGGCTCATCGAGCAAAACAATCGTTGAATCGGAGAGTATGCACTGGGCCAGTTTTACCCGTTGTTTCATACCAGATGAATAATATCGGATTTGTTTATGAACTGCTTTTTCAAGACCAATTAATGAAATGACTTCATTGGCAGAAAGCCCGGGTAATAAAGGTTTGAATCCCTGGTGAAAATTTAAAAATTCAATCAGCGTCATTTCTTCAATGAGTTCGAGATACGGAGCGCAGATAGAAATATGCTGATATACTTGTTCATTCACCAATTCGTTGTCCACCTGTGCCCATTGTATTTTTCCTTCATTGATCATCATTCCACCACTGAGTACTTGCAGCAGGGTGCTCTTTCCGGAACCATTTGGTCCGGTGATGGCATATGCATTTCCTGTTTCAAATGTGTAAGTGAAATGACGGAATATCCAGTCACGGTTAAACCGCTTTCCTGAATCAGATAGGGAGATCGTCATCGTTGCTGCCTTTGGTGAATCGTTTGATGATACCTCTTCCGCTTTCACGGATGAAGGTCACTATTTCATCTCTTTCATCAGTGGCGGGCATTTCTTCTTCTATAAACTCAACTGCCTGGCTGGTGTTCATGCCTTTATTATAAAGCACACGATAGATATCAAGAATATGATTGATACGTTCGATACTGAAGCCACGGCGTTTTAAGCCTATAGAGTTTACACCGGCATAGCTTAATGGAGTACGGCCTGCTTTAATATAAGGAGGTACATCTTTTCCAACCAGGGAACCACCACTGATAAATGAGTGGGAGCCTATCTTTACAAACTGGTGAACCGCACACATACCACCAATGATTGCCCAGTCGCCGATTGTTACATGTCCTGCTACCTGGGTGTTATTGCTGGTAATGCAGTTATCGCCTACAAAACAATCATGTGCAAAGTGGCAGTATGCCATGATCAGGCAATTTTTACCAATCACTGTTTTTTCACGGTCCTTGGTACCGCGGTTGATGGTCACAAATTCACGGATAGTGGTGCCGTCACCGATATATACGTTGGAATATTCACCCTGGAATTTCAGATCCTGTGGAACAGCAGCAATTACTGCTCCCGGAAAGATGCGGCAGTTTTTTCCAATCCGGGCACCTTCCATGATAGTTACGTTGGAGCCGACCCAGGTACCATCACCTATTTCTACATCCTGGTGTATAACCGTAAAGGGATCAATCTTGACATTGGTTGCCAGCCTTGCATTAGGATGAATATATGTATGCGGATGGATCATGATTTAAAAAAATCCCGCCCATGGCGGGACGGGCAAAGTTAGCTGTTACCGGCAAAAACAGAAGTTTTTTTGATCATATATTGTTAAAAATCAGCAACTGATCAGTGCTATTCAACGTTACACCATTAATATGGCTTATTAAGCGTAATTTCGCATTTCAGATGCACAATCCTCCGGATATATTGTCATTGGCTTATAAGCAATCCTATATGCAGGACCAGATGGTAATGCTGCAGGAGAGAGAGCAACAAATACCCGGTTCCGTACAGTACACTATAAACAGGTATCGTCGCCTTCCGCAATGGAATATAGAGGATACCGGAATGCTGGTTTATCATTATCAGAAAACTGAACCAAAAGAAAATTACCTGGAATTGAAATTTTGTGTGAGTGGAAATGTATACTGCCGTAAGAAAGATACAGAGTGCGACATGTGTCAGTTTAATGCATCTAAAACCTGTATGGAAAGGGTGGATAGTGTGGATGTGGTAAGTTTCAGGTTTTCTCCTGTTCACCTCAGCCAGTTTGTAAAGCCAAGGAAAGGGAACGCTGCCTTAACGGATAATATTTTAAGCTTCCGGCATAATTCATCCTTCACTAAAATTCTTCCCCTTTGTGGTAAAACAAGAATGGTGCTTGAGGGAGTATTAAATCATACTTACAGCGATAGCCTGGAGAATATTTACATCAATGCGCAAACTCAGATGTTGCTGCTTTACAGTCTTGATTGTATGCTGGGTGAAAAAGAAATTGACGTAGTGAGTTGCAAATTCCTTGCTAATGAAGCAGACAGAGAAAAGATCATAAAAGCAAGGGAGATACTTATTCAGCATATCGGAGAACCCATCACTATTAAGGAGCTAAGCAGGAAAGTAGCTATTAACGAATGCTATCTTAAAAAGGGATTTAAAGAATTATTCGGCACCACTGTTTTTGATTTTTATCAAAGCCAGCGGATGGAACATGCAAAATACCTGCTCTATGAAAAAGGCCTGAGTGTTACCGAAGTATCTATGATGCTGGGTTATTCTTCTATTTCTCACTTTTCTACAGCCTTTAAAAAACATACTGGCTTAAAACCCTGTGAGTTATTGCTCAGGTAGTTATTGCCTTTTACTACCACTTATTTGTTTTTTTACCAGGTAATTTATTGGACCAATACCCATTTTCTCGCAATAATGTCTCTGTAACATACGTTCCACTTCATATGGCATCATTTTTGAATATTTGAATGTCACGAATGCGTAAAAAACTGGCGATACTACTGATTAGTGTGCACCTTATCGGGAATACCGAGGCGGGTCAGCTGTGTAAATTGCCAGAACTCCTTCAGCATTTCTTTCAGCATCATCACCTGGATCCTTCCCTTGATTTTTTTGAATTTATCGCTATGCACTATGGCGGAGATGACGGAACATCTGCAGATGATGATTTTGATAAGCAATTACCTTGTCACAACTCTGATTGCAATACGATCGCAGTTGTTTATTCTCCAATGGTAAATGAGATTGCGTCACCTGAAATACCTCTCTGGGAAAACAGGATCTACAGCAGTCATTTGCCTGATAATATCCCTTCGAAACATGTCTCATTGCTCCTTCAGCCGCCCCGGCAGGGATGATTTTCCGTTATTTTTTGTTAACTAAACTGTTAATGTAATCTTTTGCAATCTCTGCAGTGGTTACATAATATACGCATTGGCTACTAATTCATTTTAGCAGCAGATGTATAGTGTCTCATGAACCAATGATTTGAAAATCAAAAACAACCTTTATGAAAAACAAATTTCTATATATACTAATCGCTTTGTCGGCAGGAGTAATTGTTTTAAATGCCTGCAGGCATGAGATACTAAACCCGGGAAATGGCAGTGGCGGTGGTGGTGGTACGGGTGGTGGAAACCCTCCGCCAACTTCAAACTGTAATCCTGACTCTGTTTATTTCGTCAACGACATAATGCCGCTTATTTCTTCCAATTGTACAATGAGCGGATGTCATGATAATATTACTCATGCTGACGGGGTAAACCTGACTACCTATACCAAAATCATGAGTTATGTCAGACCCGGTGATGCAGCTAATAGCAAGTTGTATAAGGTAATAATAAAAACAAATGGTGACAGGATGCCTCCTCCGCCGATGCCGGCAATGACCACAGCGCAGAAAGCACTTATTCAGAAATGGATCAACCAGGGAGCCAAAAATAATAGTTGTATAGCCAGTTGTGATACAGCTGTATTCACTTACAGCGGAGCTGTCAAGCCAATTATGGATAATAAATGTGTTGGCTGTCACAATCCGGCAAACCTTGGTGGAAACATTGATGTATCAACGTATAATGCTGTGAGGATAATTTCCCTGAATGGAAAATTATATGGTTCAATTGCTCATCAGACGGGCTACTCACCGATGCCTAAAAATTCAGCTAAGTTATCAGACTGTGAAATTCGCCAGGTACAGAAATGGATCACGGCAGGTTCACAAAATAATTAAAACAAAAAATCAACCATGCGAATAAAATTTTTAATAGTAGCTATATTACTGATATCTGCTCTGTTTATAAGTTCCTGTTATTACGATAAGGAAGATCTTCTGTATGGTGGGGCTAATAGTGCTCCCTGTACAGATACGACAGGTACTGTATCCTATGTGCAAAAAATAGTTCCTTTACTTCAGCAGTATTGCTACAGTTGTCACACCGGCAGTTTTCCATCTGGTAACCAGTTGATGGGTACTTATGCTTCCGATAAAGCAATGGCGCAAAACGGGAAGTTATATGGAACAATCAATCATTCTGCCGGGTATTCTCCAATGCCCAAAGGAATGGCTAAAATGAGTAATTGCCAGATCATCACCATAAAGAAATGGATAGACAGCGGGATGCTGAATAACTAACCAAAAAGCCACTATTATGAAACGTAAAAAAATCATCCTTTATGTATTTCTTTCACTGCTTGTTATTGCCGGGGCAGTGGGTTTTTACTTTTATAAGGAATATAACCGGACACATAAGGACACGGCAAAACTGAAGCCTGATTATACTGTTACTGCCACAGGTCTGTTGAAGGAGTTTGAAACTAATGAGCAGACCTCTAATAAGAAATACTGGGACAAAGTATTGAGTGTAGAGGGAATGGTAAAAGAAGTTACTAAAGATGACAGAGGTTTTTATGCAGTAATTCTCGGAGATACAGCTGCAATGTCTTCTGTTCGCTGCAGTATTGACAGTGCGCACAGTAATGAGGCCGTTACAGTTAGCAGAGGCCTTACCGTCACTGTTAAAGGAATTTGTTCAGGGTATAATGCAGATGAAATGCTGGGCTCAGATATTATTCTCGTACGCAGTGTGATAGACAAAAAATAATAATTAATAAACACTTAAAATCATGAACATGAAAAACAATTTTCTTCTTGCCGCCACTTTGCTTTTTTTGGCTACAACAGGGTTTGCACAGAAATTTTATACCAAAAGCGGGAAAATTGATTTTGACGCAACATCTGCTTCATCCCCAGAGAAAATAGAGGGAGTGAACAGAACAGCAACCTGTGTGGTAGATACCAAAACAGGCGCAATACAATTTGCGGTATTAATGAAAGGCTTTGCGTTTGAAAGGGCTTTAATGGAAGAGCATTTCAATGAGAACTATGTGGAAAGCCACAAATTTCCTAAAGCAGAGTTTAAAGGAACAATTACCAATAATGAAACAGTTAATTATTCAAAGGATGGTACCTATTCTGTAACTGTGAAAGGGAAGCTTACCATGCATGGCGAAACAAAGGATGTGGAAACGCAGGGGAAATTAGTTATCCAGGGAGGAAAGGTAAATGCAAATGCATCATTCAATGTGTTATTGTCTGATTTCAAAATTGCCATACCCGGACTGGTGGCAGATAAAGTCTCTAAAACTGCAAAGATCATAGTGTCCTGTTCACTGGAACCACTTAAAAGCTAAAAATCCAATTAACATTATGAAAAAGCTATCACATTACTGTATAACAGGTTTGTTTCTTTTACTATTCACCATTCATTTGTCCGCCCAGGATGAAGACCTTTTAAAACTGGTGGGCGGAGAGGAAAAACCAACCAAGGAAAGAATAAAATATGCATTTAAATCTCCAAGGGTTATTAATAGTCACTCGATGGAGTTTTTAAACCCCGGTACCATGGACTTCAGGATACTCCACCGATTTGGACAACTCGATCAGGGGTACAAAAACTTCTTTGGTCTTGACCAGGCCAGTATGCGTATGGGATTTGATTTTGGTATACTTCAAAACCTGATGGTGGGTGTGGGAAGAAGTACATATAAAAAAGAGCTGGATGCATTTATTAAGTATGCTCCGGTTCGTCAGTCAACAGGCCCCTGGAGTTCACCAGTCACATTTGCACTGGTCTCAGGCATTACTATGGATGGCCTCGAATGGGCTGATCCAAACAGAAAAAATTTTTTTACTTCGAAACTGGCTTATTATTTCCAGGCCATCATCGGCAGAAAATTCAGTGAGGCATTTACCTTACAAGTATCTCCGACAATGGTGCACAAGAACCTGGTGCAATTGCAAACAGATCCTAATAATATTTATGCTATCGGGGTTGGCGGCCGTCTTAAGCTATCGCAGCGTATTGCTTTTACCTGGGATTATTCCCATGTTATTATCGGTATGCCGGACAGCGGCTACTACCACCCCTTATCAGTTGGCTTAGATATTGAAACAGGCGGCCACGTCTTTCAGTTACATTTTTCCAATTCAACAGGCATGAATGAAAGGGCATTTATTACAGAAACAACCGGGCAGTTTGGAAAAGGGGAAGTGCGGTTTGGGTTTAACTTATCAAGAGTGTTTCAGATTAAAAAGAAGAAGCATCAAAAATAAGCATGTTATAATGAACTGATGTTGCGATAATTCTTATTCTTTTTTATGTTTATTTCATTACTCCGGTTAGTTTTGCAAAGTGAAATTAACCGGAGTGATATTTTCGTTTTATTTAATCCTGCTGGCCGCAATACCCTGTTGTGCTGTAGATAATTGCCCCGATGACAAAACGGAGCAAACAGCTGCGCATGAAAAGGGTGATGAAGATTGTGGCAGCTGTTCACCTTTTTTCAGCTGTGAAGGCTGTGCAACAGTATCAACCATTTACTATCCTCTCCTGTTTGAGCTTCCAAAAATTCGGGAGGAAGTAGCTTACTCAGCTTACATTCAATCCGCACTCCCATGGGTTGATTATGATTTCTGGCAACCTCCCAGATTAAGTTAATGACCCAACCCCTAGAAAGGGAGTAATTAACTTTCATAAATCTAAACTTTATTAATGCGTACATTATTAATATGCGTTACAGTATTATTATTTTCTGTTGCTTCATTCGGACAGAATATTCTGAGGATTAAAGTAATTAATGCTGAAACAAATGAGCCATTACCTAATACGTCTATAACCTCGAAAGGAACAGACCCTGGAACTGTTTCTGACAATTCAGGGGAGGCAATCATTCGTTTACCTGGGGGTAAACGAATACTTATACTTTCTCATGTAGGTTATGAGACAAATGCAGTATCAGTGGAAATTCCTTTTAGGGATTCTTTTTTACTGGTAAAGATGCAACCAAAAGAAGAGGAGGAAGAAGAAGTCGTAATTCAATCTACAAGAAGTTCGAGAACCATACGAGATATGCCAACAAGAGTTGAATTTATTGCAGGTGAAGAATTGGATGAAAAGGCTAATATGAAACCGGGAGATATTCGTATGGTATTAACTGAAAGCACTGGAATCACTACTCAGCAAACTTCGGCTACTTCGGCAAATGCTTCTATCCGTATCCAGGGACTGGATGGCCGCTATACACAAATACTGAAGGACGGACTTCCACTTTATGCAGGTTTTAGCAGTGGATTAGGGTTGTTGCAAACTCCTCCGCTCGACCTGAAGCAGTTTGAAGTGATCAAAGGCTCTGCTTCCACTTTGTACGGAGGTGGCGCTATTGCCGGGTTGGTAAACCTGATTTCAAAAACGCCAAAAGAAGAACAGGAGTTAAAGTTTCATTTCGATGTTACTTCTGCAGGTGGCCTGAACAGCAGCGGATTCTATGGGAAAAAATTTGGCAAAACAGGACTAACATTTTTTGCTTCCCGCAATAGTAATTCACCCTATGATCCTGCCGGAATAGGATTAACGGCGATACCAAAGTTTGAACGCTATACTGTAAATCCCAAATTGTTTTTTTATATTACTGATAAGACCGAACTAAACATTGGAGCCAATATTACCACAGAAAAAAGAACCGGAGGTGATATATCTTACATCAAAGAAAATAATCCATCTGGATTTTACGAGTTTAATAACTCAGATCGTTTTAGTACTCAGTTTAGCTTTCAGCATCATTTTGGCAAATGCAGTCATCTTACACTAAAGAATAGTTTTAACCGGTTTCAGCGTTCCCTTACTTTACCAACGTATGGTTTTAGTGGAACACAGAAGGGAACATTTACAGAAGCTACTTATGCATCACATGGCGAAATTTCAGAATGGATCGTGGGGGTGAACCTCGTTACAGATGAATTTAAGGAAATACAACTCACTTCTGCACCCTTGCGTAATTACAATCAGTTGACGGCAGGCGTTTTTGTACAAAACAACTGGAAAGTGAACGAAAAATTTCGATTAGAGACAGGAATAAGGGGAGATGCCGTAAAAGACTATGGATTTGTTTTGTTGCCAAGGATATCTGCTTTATTTAAATTTTCTTCTAAACTTTCTTCCCGTATCGGCGGTGGTTTGGGTTACAAAGCTCCCAATATTTTTACGGAGGAAAGCGAAAGGCAACAATACAAAAATGTATTACCGATTGATATAGATGCTAATAAACTGGAAAAAAGCTATGGGGTGAATGCGGATGTAAACTACAAAACAAGATTGGCAGGCGGGGATGTAAGTTTCAGCATCAATCATCTTTTGTTTTATACCCGTATTACCGATCCGTTGTTGCTGCAACCTGATGGAAGTTATTTTCGATTCAATAACGTAACCGGGCATATTGACAGCAGGGGAATGGAAACAAACATGAAGATCGGCTACAGTGATTTCAAATTATTCCTTGGCTATACTTTTACTATGTCAGAACTGCACCAGGGAAATAGTAAAACGGAAAGCTTCCTGACACCACGCCACCGGCTAAACTCTGTGTTATTATATGAAGTGGAAAATAGATGGAAAGTGGGGTTAGAGGCTTATTTTTTCAGCAAGCAACGCCTCAGCGATGGAAAGACTGGTAAATCCTATTGGATAACCGGTTTTATGGTAGAAAAACTTTGGGATAAGATTTCACTCTATATCAATTTTGAAAACTTTCTTGATGCAAGACAAACGAGGTTTGATAGTATTTATACAGGTACTATAGCCAATCCTGAATTCAGGGATATTTATGCACCGCTGGATGGTTTTGTGATCAATGGGGGCATAAAATTGAGGTTGTGACAAAAAAGAAGACCTTGTTTTACACTGGTCTTCTTTTTTCTTGTTTATTGAAGCTTATTCCTTCCCCCGGTAGTTCATTATGTCTCTGTCAAACAAGTAAAGACCACTGCGGTCATCACCGATCAGCTCCAGTTTGTCATTTAATGTTCTTGCCACTCTTTCTTCTTCTATCTGTTCATTCACATACCATTGCAGGAAATTATGTGTGGCATAATCTTTTTCTGATAAGGAAAGATGCACCAGATCATTGATGCTGTTACTTACTTTCAGTTCATGTTTCAGGTATTCTTCAAATAACTTCTTTATGGATGGAAAAGTGACCATGGGTTGCTCCAATGCAGGTACCATCGCATAACCACCTCTCTCGTTAATAAAACGCACCAGTTTCAGCATATGCTGTCGTTCTTCATCAGATTGCTGGTAGAAGAAATTACTGACTCCCTCTAGCCCTGGTTGTATTTCTGTCCATGAGGCCATGGCCAGGTATGCCTGGGAGGATTCAGCTTCCATTTGAACTTGCTTATTCAGTGCTTCCTGTATTGATTTAGATAACATATAAAAGATTGTATTGCAATTTACTTAAATATTAACTCTGTTACATTCAGCAACTGTATTTTTGTTCAAATAACAAGTATGAATCCTGAATGGTTTAACCAAATAGCCCGCAGCCGCCGTTCTGTTTTTCCTGATCAATTTGAGGCGGGAAATAAAGTAGATGACACTATTATCAAAGAAATTATTACTAATGCAACCTGGGCGCCAAACCATGGTAAAGTAGAACCCTGGCAGTTCACTGTATTTAGCGGGGAAGGGTTGAAAAAACTAGCTGCTTTTCAGAGTGAATTGTATAAAGAATTAGCCGGGGAAAATTTTAAAGAACTTACTTATACAAAACTTCAGCAAAATCCCCTAAAGGCATCACATATTGTTGCTATAGGAATGAAAAGAACTGCCACTAAAAATATTCCTGAGATTGAGGATATAGAAGCAGTGGCTTGTGCAGTACAGAATATGTATTTATCTGTTACGGCTTATGGCCTAGGCGGATACTGGACAACCGGCGGTATTACTTACAAAGAAGAGGCAAAGTCTTATTTTGGTTTAGGTGAATTGGATAAGCTGCTAGGTTTTTTTTATATTGGTCACATCGCAATACCTTCGAAAGGTGCAACAAGATTGCCACTGGAAGAAAAAGTAAACTGGATAAATGAGTAGAATGTCAAAACAACCTGTAACCCCTGCTTACCATATCTACTATCCGGTAAAAGTTGCCAAAAGCAAAATTGCCGGGAAAGGCGCTTATGCTTTACAACATATTCCTGCTCGAAAAAAAATTGGAGATCTGGGAGGTGTTATTATCACCATGAAGGAAGCCATGAAACTTATCAGGAATTTAGAAGTTATCAATATGGTTGAACTGGATGATGACCTGGCCCTGAATGCATCTGCAAATCCCAATGATATGCGTTTTATCAATCATTCCTGCGATCCTAATACGTTTATGCGGGTAATGAAGAAAAGGGTAGAATTTTATGCGTTAAAAAGAATCAAGAAGGGAGAAGAACTGAGTTGCGACTATGGTGAGACACATCATGAAGGGACCCTTCCCTGTAAATGCGGAGCCAAAAATTGCCGGGGATTTATCTGATTACTGAACTGGGATAAATCAGCTGATAAGAAGCTTATAATCCGTTTATTTGCCGTTATTATCAGAATATGAAAAAACTGTTTGTTATTCTTCTATTTTCCGGCCTCGTTGTTTTCTCCCTGTCATTTTCCAAAAAAAACCTGCGAGATATTTATTCAGGTCCTGTTTCCGATTGGCCCGCACCTTTTGTCGATGAAGGAGTAAATTGGAATGAACTGGGAGTTTTACCGGAAAGTCCGGTTGAAAAACAAAGAGATTCCCTGAAACATGTTATTGAACTGGGAAAAACATTATTCTTTGATACCAGGCTTAGTGGTTCGGGGAAAATCTCCTGTGCTACCTGTCATCAGCCAGCATTGAACTGGGCAGATGGAAAAGAGAAATCTATCGGTCACGAAGGGGCGATCAATAAACGAAACTCCCCGACAATTCAGAACAGTTGGTTTTACAAACGGTTATTCTGGGATGGCCGTTCCTCAGACCTGCAGGATCAGGCATTTGCTCCGATAAATAGTGAAACAGAAATGCACAGTGAAATGCCAGATGTGATGCGAAAACTAAGAAAAGTGAATAGCTATAAGGAGTTATTTAAAAAAGCTTTCGGTGATGAGCAAATTGACCCCGACAGGTTGACAGAAGCTATTGCGGTTTTTGAAAAAACAATTGTGAGTCGTAAAAGCAGGTTTGATGACTTTTTAGAAGGTAATAAACAGGCCTTAACAAACAGTGAACTACGTGGGTTACATTTATTCAGGACAAAGGCCAAATGTATGAATTGCCATAGTGGGCCTTTATTTACCGACAACCAGTTTCATAACAGTGGATTTTCAGGCAATGATGATGGTTATTATAAGGTGACACACAAGGAAGAGGACATGGGCAAATTCAAAACTCCTTCGTTAAGAGATGTGATGAAGACAGGCCCATGGATGCATGATGGCTTGCAAAAAGATATGCCTTCAATTATAGAGAAATTCAACAAAGCAGATTTGCCAGCCGGAAAGGATAAACTGATTCAGCCTCTTGGACTTACAAAAAGAGAAAAAAGCGACTTACTGGCTTTTCTTCATGCCATTTCTGCGGAACCGCTGGAGTTTCAGAAACCGGACTTACTGGAATAAGCAACTTTTTCGGCTGAAAAGCTATCTTTGCTATCAAAAAATAAATAAATCAAAAAAAGATAAGTATGAAAAAATTGGTCTTTACACTTGTAATTGCAGGTCTTGGCTTTATCGCTGATGCACAACCTCCTGCCGGTGATGCGAAACCCGGAGAATGGTATGGCGAAAAAGTTTCTACAGAAGGTGCAGTGGATCTTAATGATGTGGTTAAAAAATTGAACGGGGGATCTATGTTTCCCGAAGTAAAAATAAAAGCAAAGATCACAGAAGTATGCCCCAAAAAAGGTTGCTGGCTGAAACTTGAGCTGGAGAACGGAGAAACTGCAATGGTGAAGATGAAAGACTATGGTTTTTTCCTGCCCCTGGCTGCAAAAGGAAAAACAGTCATAATTGATGGGGAAGTAAACTTAAAAACCACTTCTGTTGCCGAGCTGAAGCACTATGCTGAAGATGCCAAAAAAACAAAAGAGGAGATCGATGCCATAAAAGAGCCAAAGAAAGAGGTTAAGGTAATGGCAAAAGGAATTGTGGTAGTGGAATAAAATAGTTTTAATAGCAACTTATCAGCCATTCAATTATGAATGGCTTTTTTATTGTCACACTTTAGTCAGTTTCCACTTTGCGTAAATGCTAATTCCTGATTCGGCATTTTTATCTTTTACATCTGCCACACATTTGCGCATCAATTCATGTATGACATTCATCAACCAAACAGCTGATTCATTAGCGAACTGCTGTCATTTGTTTGTCAAAGAATTGAAAAGTAATTTTTCCTGACAATTACATGATGAATAACGATTGCTGCTGAAAGACATTTGCACCCGCAAACAAAGATTATGAGGAAGATATATACACTGCTTAGCATTTTAATTACGGCGAATGCCGTAGTAGCACAGATTTCTCCAACAGAAGATACCATAGAAAGCAAAGAGTTGGATAATGTGGTAGTAACCGGCCAATACAAGCCGCAATCCGCAAAGAACTCCGTGTACCAGGTTCGCACTATTACTGCTGAAAGAATACAGAAACAAGGTGCCGTAAACCTGCAGACAGTTTTGAACAATGAATTGAACATTCGTTTTTCACAGGATTTAGCTACCGGCGGTTCAGATATTACCATGATGGGTATGCGGGGCCAAAATGTAAAAATATTGGTAGATGGTTTGCCCATGGTGGGCCGGCAGGGAACATCGAATGAAATAAACATCAACCAGATTGATATTAACTCTATCGAACGTATTGAAATTGTAGAAGGCCCGATGAGTGTGGTGTATGGCGCCGATGCGCTGGCAGGAGTTATTAATATTATTACAAAAAAAAATAAAACGGCTGCGTACTCTGTTACCGCAAGATTGCATGAGGAAACAGTGGGAAAGGAATACAGTTTCTTCAATGAAGGTATCCATAACCAGTATATTGGTTTTACAGCCAAACATAAAAATTGGGAATTTGGTGGAGCCTTCGGTCACAATTATTTTGGCGGATGGAGAGATACAGCCATCGGAAGAGAATTAGTGTGGCATAAGAAAGACCAGTTGCTGTCAAATGGTTTCATCGGCTATAGCAAAAACAAATTCAGCATTCGCTACCGCCTCGATGGGTTGGACGAAATCATCACCAATCCTGGCAACTATTTATTGTATCAACAGGCAAGTGGCGATACGCTGGCGCAGGACCAGGAATACCTGACCAACCGGCTGATGCACCAGTTGCAATCTTCTTATTTTGTAAACGGCAAACTAAATTTTCAATTACAAAGTTCTTATACTGATTATAGCAGGCAGGTATTCTCTACTACGGTTAGCCAGAAGACGGGTAAAACAAGTTTAGATATGGGTACCGGTCGTCAGTCCATTGTTGACTTTACGGGGTTTACATTCCGGGCATTGGCGAATTATAAAATTTCAAAACTCATTTCTTTACAACCGGGCGTTGATATCAACCTCGACAGGGGCGAAGGCGAAAGGTTGAAAAGCGGCAACAATGCTGTAGATGATTATGCATTCTTTGTTACTTCGGAAATTACACCATCAGAAAAAGTAAATATCCGCCCTGGGCTGCGCATTATTAAAAACTCTGTGTATGATGCGCCGCCGGTAATCCCTTCATTGAACACAAAATTTGTTCTTACAAAAAATCTGGATTTTAGGTTAGCGTATGCAAGAGGTTTCCGTTCCCCATCATTAAGAGAATTGTATTTTAATTTCTTTGATGCCAACCACCAGATAATTGGCAACCCCGATTTAAAGGCTGAGACATCCCACAGTTTTACCGGTTCATTTACCTGGAAAAAAGTTTCTCCAAAAGAGGTGGTGTACACAACAGTGCTGGGTGGCTTTTATAACTCAGTAAAAAACCTGATTGACTATGCTATATCAGCATCTAACCCCAATGTATTTGAATTGACAAATGTATCTGACAGCAGAACGGCAGGGGTAAACTTGAGTACAATTGCCAAATACAAGCAATGGAACATCAGCGTTGGCGCCTCTTACACCGGTTTTTATAATGATTACTCGGAAACAGATGATGCGTTGCCATTATTACAATGGTCTGCAGAAGCTAATTCATCATTAGGTTATTCATTTACCAAGGCTGGTCTGGATGTAAACCTGTTTTACAAATTCACCGGTAAACGTCCTTTCTACACTACCAATAGTAACCAGCAGGTAGTGCAGGCTGAGCAAAAAGGGTTTCATATGGCCGATTTGACAGTTAATAAAAAAGCATTTAAGTATTTATCCTTCAATGCTGGTATCCGTAACCTCTTTGATGTGGACCGCATCAACAGTTCAGTAGTAAGTGGTGGCGTACATGCATCCAACGGTGTAAGAAATATAGCCAACGGCCGCTCCTTCTTTGCAGGGGTAACCTTTAATTGGAACAAAAAATAATACTCACTATAAAATAGAAATAACATGTTTATGAAGAATGTATTCAGGATGGTGCTGGTAGTAGCAGCAACAGGTATCGTATTTGCATCTTGCCGTAAAAGAGACGCAGTTCTGCCCGACAACTATGTAGTGTTCGAAACATCCTCTCAGGGAATTACTGCCACTGAAAGTTCAGTAACAGTAAAATTAAAACTAACGGGCGGTGTAAGCGCCGATATACCAGTTGTATTGAACCTTACAGAACAAGGCGTTGTGTATGGTACAGATTACACTACCACACCGGCGGCAGTAGCTGGTAAAGTAACCCTTACCGTTCCTTCCGGTAACAACGAAGCTTCGTTTACTATTAATAAAGTGGCCGGCGTGTTGTATGACGGAGACGAAAAAATTATAGCTGATATTTTCAGTTCAGGAAACCCGGTACTGATTGGCACTATCAAACAATTTACACTCAGCTTTGGTGAGTTGGTAGCTTCCGCAGCTTCCATGACGGTAAATGGAGGAGGCGCCACCTATCCTAATAAAGTGTTTATTGACCTCAGCGCCAACCGTCAGACAGGCGTGCAGCGCACCACTTGGGATTTGGGTTTTTATACGGGCAGCGAGTACCGGGTAACCTTAAACTCATCGCTGAATATGATGGCAAAGCAAATGAATAAAAATGATTTGAATACAGTTTCGGCTGCTGATACCGTCGGGTTCGCTGCAGATGTTACCTTTAGCCAGACAGCACCTACCACTGCTTCGCTTGCTTATATTGATTACCCCAATGGCGATTTAACCCGGACTGCGGTTGCTGAGGTTTCAGCCACTGCAACGGATAATAAGGTATACATCGTAAACAGGGGCAATGGTATTGGTACAGGCGCAGCCAACCGTGGCTGGAAAAAAATCCGCATTATCCGCAATGCAGGCGGCGGTTACACTTTACAACATGCAGATATTGCCGCTACTTCATTCACTTCTGTTGATATTGCAAAAGAAGATGCCACCTACTTCAAATATGTTTCCTTTGAAACCGGTTCAGCTTCAGTGGAGCCGCAAAAAAAGAAATGGGATTTGGCCTGGACCTACTTTGCCAATGCCACCAATTTTGGCGGCGGCGAAGTGCCATATATGTTCCAGGATATTATTTTGATGAACCGGAATGTGCAGGTGGCAAAAGTGCTGGTGGCCACAAAGCCATTTGATGATTTTGCCGAAGCGGACATTGCAGCACAAACCTTCTTAACAACACAAAACGCCATAGCCTCTGACTGGCGCAGTGGCGGCGGCCCTTCATCTGCACCGGCAGTGAGAACAGACCGTTATTACATTATTAAGGACGGTGATAATAATTACTATAAAGTACGTTTCACTGCCTTAACGCAAAATGGTGAAAGGGGCTATCCGGCTTTTGAATCAGTGCTGGTGAAGAAAGGCTAAGATCAATCACCCATCTTTTAAATAACCACCTCCCTTGAGGTGGTTTTTCCTTTTTGCGAAACCCCATTTTACGGATATGGTAAGCCATCCTCCGGCATTAAATGTTCCTTTGTCACCTAATTGTAAATAAAACTGCTATGTTTAATACCAACAGCAAGAAATTCTCTTCATTTTTTACCGCTATCCTCTTCATTTTTTTACTTTCCTCCTGTGGAAGTGCTGACAAAACAGCTAAACAAACCAGCACTAAAAAGAAAGTAGGCGTACTGCTGGTAAACCACGGTTCCCGTTCCGAAGCCTGGAGAAACGGTCTGCTTGACCTTGAAAAAAAGGTAAGAGATTCCATATTGAAAGATGAGAACATCAAGGACGTAAAAACGGCGTTTATGGAATACACCGAACCCTCCATTGCCACCCGTCTGAAAGAATTTGATAAAGAAAATTACTCCGATGTAATACTGGTGCCGGTTTTTCTAACCGTAAGCTCCCACTCCTTCGATGATATTCCGACACTGATCGGGCAAAAAAATGACCCAAAATCAATCGAACTCTTTAAGATTGAAAAAATGGAACGTTACACCCCCACGGCAAAAGTGCATATTGCACCGCTGCTTGATTTCACGGACCTGTTGAAAAAGAACATTCTCAGCCGGGTGAGGTCGCTTTCTAAAGAACCGCAAAACGAAGGCCTCACTCTTATTGCCTATGGCGATAAAACCTATAATGGGGAATGGAGCCAATTGATGCAAAATGCAGCTGAATATGTAAAAGAACACACCGGCATCAGTGACTACAGTTACGGATGGTGCGGCCATGTGGCGCATTATAACCCTGACTCAACCACTGTGGCCATCCAACAGGTTCTGCAAAAAAAGAAATCAGCTATTGTTGTTCCGGTGCTGGTGGCTTTTGATGAAATGTTCCAGGTTAAGATCATTGGCGGTGGTATTGAAAAAGTGCCTGGCGCTAAAGAAAAAGTGCTTTATAAGCCTGACGCCATCCTGCCCGATAAAGGAGTAGAAGAATGGGTGATCAACACTTCAAGAGATATAAGCAATCGCCTTTTTGCTCCGACTGCAAAAGCAAACTAATGGCAGCAGGCTGGAAAGTTAAACTTCACCGGTGGTCTGTTGCCTGGCACAGGGATCTTGGCTATTTTTTTTCATCGCTGATAATTATTTACAGCATTTCAGGCCTTGCATTAAATCATGTCAACGACTGGAACCCCGATTTCATTATCCATAAAGAAACAGTTACACTTCCGAAAACCTATAGCCGCAGCGAGGTAGATAATAAACTTGTGGCTGAGTTCGGTAAACTGGTCAAGGAAGAAAGTTTTAAGCTCTATGATTTTCCCACCAATAACCAGGTGAAGATATATTACGACAATGCCACCCTGCACATTAACCTGGATAACAAAACCGGCGAATACGAAAAACTGACCAAGCGGCATATCTTTTACGAATCAAACGTTTTACATCGCAATAGCCTGAAAGGCTGGAAATGGATATCGGATATTTTTGCCATCATGCTCATTATCATCAGCGTTACCGGCCTTTATATTCTTAAAGGCAAATACGGATTTAGAAGAAGGGGCCTCTGGATCATGCTGGCGGGTTTGCTGCTGCCAGTTGCTGCTATCATTTTGTTTTATTATTTAAGCAGCTAAGAGGCTTTTTTACCAATCAAAAGGGCTTCAAATCTCTCTTAAAAGGGCCTCCAAAACCCTCTTATTATTTCGTACCTTCGCCACCATTTTAGAATGGCTATGAGTGCTAAATACAGAGAATTTACCGGCTTGAACCTGCCCGCTTTTGAAGCAGAAGTATTGGCTCAATGGACTGAAAAACAGGCTTTTGAAAAAAGTGTATCCCTGCGGGAAGGGGCGACACCGTTTGTATTTTATGAAGGTCCGCCCAGTGCCAATGGTATGCCCGGTATCCACCATGTTATTTCAAGAACACTGAAAGACCTGGTTTGCCGCTATAAGACCATGAAGGGGTTCCAGGTAAAAAGA
>Ga0116143_10001692_pt1 | contig 25875 bp, 22 predicted proteins | sample AD_UKC034_MetaG_FD_89745 | JGI IMG/M metagenome (GOLD analysis project Ga0116143, IMG submission 89745) | Active sludge microbial communities of municipal wastewater-treating anaerobic digesters from USA - AD_UKC034_MetaG | ecosystem: Engineered > Bioreactor > Anaerobic > Digestate | place: USA...
GATCCTGAACACCCCGAGCAACCACCGTGTACACCATGGCAGCGACCCGAAGTACATCGACCGGAACCATGCGGGCACGCTGATCATCTGGGACAAGCTCTTCGGCACCTTCCAACGCGAGGAGGAGGAACCGGTGTACGGGATCACCACCCCGCTCGCCTCCTGGGACCCGGTGACCGCCAACTTCCACTACTGGGGCGACCTGTTCCGGATCGCGAGGTCCTGTGACCGTTGGAAGGACAAGGTGATGACCTTCTTTCATCGTCCGGGTTGGCGACCGGCGGCGTTGGGTGGACCCGAAGTGCCGAAGGAGATCGACCGGGCGCGTTACCGCAAGTACGACACCCAGGTGCCGGGCGTCGTGGTGCGTTACGTGGCGATCCAGTTCATCGCCCTCATCGCGGCGACCACGGGCTTCCTCTTCGGCCAGCAACACTTGTCGCAGGGACAGGGCATTGGCGCGGCCATCGTCATCATGGTGTGGGTGATGTCCCTCGGGCTGCTGATGGAGGGGCGGCGCTGGGCGGTGATCGTGGAAGCGCTGCGGATCATGGCCTTGGTCGTGTTGCTCCTGGTCATCGGTGTTCCGTTGTTCGGTCCGCTGGTCACGTGGGCGGCGGTGCTACTGGGCGTGGTCACCACCGTGCATCTGCTGCTCGTGAGCCGCGCCTTGCGGTCCGTCGAAGGGGTGATCGGGTGATCGACCCTGTCCTTACTTTCGACCGCTCCATGGACCCGCGCAGGAACACCGGCTTGAACCTCGGCCTCTACGTGCTCGCCACGGCAGGCACCATCATCGGCGAGATGGGCGAAAAGCACGGACTGGTCTACGCCTGCAAGCCGCTGATGATGCTGGTGCTGTCGAGCTGGTTCTACTTCCGTACACGGCGCTATGGCGACCGTTTCACCCTGCTGATCCAGGCCGGCCTCTTCTTCAGTCTGGTGGGTGATGTGGCCTTGATGTTCCAGCACCTGGACGACTTCAATTTCCTGATCGGCCTGGGCGCCTTCCTGCTGGCCCAGCTCTGCTATGCGATCGCCTTCCTGCACAACGTGATGGAGATCGGCGCGCTTCGTCCGCCTTGGCTACCCCTGCTGATCACCAGTCTGCTCATCGCCTATGGCTACTTCTTCGCAGCGCGGCTCCTGCCCGCCGTGGAAGAAACGATCCAGATACCGGTCGGCATCTACGCGGTGGCGATCACCTTGATGGGTGTGGCCGCCGCCTTCCGCTTCGCACGCACCTACCTCCGCAGCTTCCTGCTGGTGCTGGGTGGCGCGCTCTTCTTCATCCTATCGGACAGCCTGCTCGCGGTGAACCGCTTCATCTGGCCCTTCGAAGCATCGGGCTGGTCCGTGATCCTCACCTATGCGCTCGCCCAGTTGCTGATCGTATCGGGCACCATGGCACATGTGCTGGACCCCGACGAGATCCGTCGGCGCGCGGCGTTGAGCACCTAGCTGATCCGGCCCCACAAAGGCTTTCCGCGCTTGCGTTCGGCCAGGGCGGATCTCATCGGCGCGTGCTTCGGGTCCTTCAGCTCCGGATCCATGTCCAGCAGGCGCATGGCCACCTGGCGGGCCTGCTGAAGCACATGCACATCTGCCACGAGATCGGCGATGTGCAGCTCGGGAAGGCCGCTCTGTTGAGTGCCCATCAGGTCGCCCGGCCCCCGCAGCCGCAGGTCGGTCTCCGCGATCTCGAACCCATCGTTGGTTCGCACCATGGTCTCGATCCGGGCGCGCGCATCATTGCCGAGCTTGTCATCGGTCATCAGGATGCAATAGCTCTGCTCCGCACCACGCCCCACGCGCCCGCGCAGTTGGTGCAGTTGCGACAGCCCGAAGCGCTCCGCGTTCTCGATCACCATCACACTGGCGTTCGGGACATCCACGCCCACCTCGATGACGGTGGTGGCCACGAGGATGTTCGTCCCGCCCTTCTTGAATCGTGCCATTTCATAATCCTTCGTGGCCTGGTCCATGCGTCCGTGCACCATGCTCACCGCGTACTTCGGCAACGGGAAGCGACGCGAGATGCTCTCGAAGCCATCGGTGAGGTCCTTCAGTTCCTTGCCCATCATCTTCTCGGGATCGCCTTCCTCGATCAGGGGGTACACCACGTACACCTGACGGCCCTTGGCGATCTCCTCCTCGAGGAATCCGAAGACCGCGTTCCGCGAACTGTCGAAGCGATGTACGGTCCTGATCGGCTTGCGGCCGGGCGGCAGTTCATCGATCACGCTGGTATCCAGGTCGCCGTACAGGGTCATCGCCAACGTGCGAGGTATGGGCGTGGCGGTCATCACGAGCACATGGGGTGGCACCGTGCTCTTCGTCCAGAGGCGTGCACGCTGGGCCACGCCGAAACGGTGCTGCTCGTCGATCACCACAAGCCCCAGGCGTTGGAAGACGACACGGTCCTCGAGCAGGGCATGCGTACCCACGACGATGTGGATGGCACCTTGCGCCAGCGCGGTGAGGATGCTCTTCCGTTCAGCCTGTTTCGTGTTGCCCGTGAGCAGGCGCACCTCGATAGGCAGGCCTTCCACGAAGCGGCTGATCGTGGCGAAGTGCTGCTGCGCCAGGATCTCCGTCGGTGCCATCAGCGCGCTCTGGAAGCCGTTGTCCAGGGCGATCAACATGCTCAACAGGCCCACCAGCGTCTTGCCACTGCCCACATCACCTTGTACGAGGCGGTTCATCTGGTGGCCGCTGCCCATGTCCTTGCGGATCTCCTTCACCACGCGCTTCTGCGCACCGGTGAGTTCGAAGGGCAGATGCTCCTGATAGAAGCGGTTGAAGTGATCCCCGACCGTGGTGAACACGTTGCCGCGCAGACTTTGTTGCAATAACAGCTTCTGTTCGAGGAGCTGGAGCTGGATGAAGAAGAGCTCCTCGAACTTGAGACGATGCAGCGCCGCATCCAGCCTGGCCTGGTCCTGTGGCGCATGCACCTGACGGATCGCCTGCTCCCTGCTCACCCCGCCGAGCCAGTCGACCAGTTCCGTGCTCAACACTTCAGGAAGCTGGCCTTCCAGTTGCGGAAGCAGGGTCTTCATCAACTTCCAGATGGCCCGGCTGCTGAGCCCCTTGGCGGTGAGCTTCTCCGTGGTGCTGTACACGGGTTGCAGCGCGGCGTCAAGTCCCTGTTCCCAGGTGGCCGCCAGTTCCAGTTCGGGATGTGGGAAGTTGATACGGCCCTTGAACGCATTGGGCTTGCCGAATAGGATGTACTCCTGACCCGGCTTCAACGATGACTGGAGCCAGCGCGCACCCTTGAACCATACGAGGTCCACACTTCCCGTCGCATCGGTCAACGTCGACACCATGCGTCGCCCCTGTTTCTCGCCGATCATGTGCAGTGGCCCGAGGATGCCACGCAACTGCGCTTGAGGGAGGTCCTCGCTCAACTCAGTGATGCGGTGGAAGCGACTGCGATCCACGTAGCGGAACGGGAAGTGCTGGAGCAGGTCCAGATAGGTCGCGATGTTCAGTTCGGAACGCAGCAAGGCCCCTCGCTGCGGGCCCACACCCTTGAGGAATTCGATGGGCGTGGCGAGCACCTCCTGCATGGCCGAAAAGTACCACGGCGGCCGGGCTACTTTCGCCGCCATGCCGCTGGGCGAAAGGCGAACGAGGGATGGATGGTGGAACACGGACCGTGCAACGGACCTGTTCTGTTGGGGTGCCCTGGCCTTCATGGCCTGGTTCGCGGTGCACTTCGCGGCGGAACGCATCCTGAACGATGCCTCCTACTTCCTGCTCTGCATGGTGGATCGCGGCGGCTTCTTCGTGAACCAGGGCCGCTGGATCATGCCGCTATCCCAATGGTCGGCGGTCATCGGCATCAAGGCTGGGATGTCCATGACCACCGTGATCACGTTGTATTCGTTGGGCAGCGTGATGGTAGTTACTTGCGCTTACCTCTTCGTACGGTACGCCTTGAAGGACCGTCAGGCAGGCCTGGTGGTGATCGGCACACAGCTCGTTGGTGTGGGGCATGCGGTCTTCTGCCCGGTGTTCGAGTTCTATTACGCGGCTCCCCTGCTGGTGGCCTGTCTCGCCTTGTTGAAGAGCACACGCCTAGCGCCACTGCCACGTACGGTCATCTTCGCCGTGCTCCTGTTCCTCGTTTTGTCCGCCCATTTCCTGGCGATGATCGTCACCGTAATGGCCGTGGCCGCGGCAGGCATCCATCGGGAGCGCAGGATCGCACTGGTCGCGCTCGCGGTCCTTGCAATGCACACCATCATCCGCGTGAACGTATTGTCCGCATATGAGCTCCGCGCCATCAGCTCGTTGTGGATCCGGCTCGAAGGGCTGGGCTGGGCCTGGCTCTTCCGGCCCGGTCGTCTGATCGGCCATCTGGAGCACGCCGTGTCGGTCTATCCGGATGTCATCTTCCTCAGCGTGCTGTTCGCCACGGCACTGGTGAAGGCGCGTCGCTGGTATCCACTGGTCGTTCTCGTTGGTGGGCTCTTCGTCCTCTACGTCCTGCAATCGTTCTACTTCCCGGACGGCACCCATTCGGTGTACCGTGAGTTCGTGGACTTCCCGTTCGCCGTGTGGGTGGTGATCGTTCCATGGGCGTTATGGCCTCAGGAACTGGTGGGCGCTGCGAGGTGGAGGCGTGTCCTGTGTATCGCGCTGGCGTTCCGGTGCCTGCTATGGATCGTCCTTTCGCCGACCTATGTGGACCGCGTGGATTGGATGCGCGATCGCATAGCAGCAGCGCACGACCAGGGCATCCGCCGGGGCTTGGTCGCGAAGTTGCCCACCTTCATCGCGCACTGCTGGGGCCGGGTGGAGGTGGCACCCCTGAACGCGATGGAGGTGATGCTCTTCTCCGCGGAGCAAGGTCCGCAGCACACCGTGGCGCTGGTGCCGATGCACGACCCATCGATGGATAGGCACACGTTCGAGATGGAATTCGAGGAGAAGTTGCGTGCCGAGAACGTGCCGCTCATCTGGAATTCACCATCACCCTACTTCGATCTGCCACCGGAACCGTTCCGGGTCCTGCGGTGATCCAGGTTCCGGAGGGACGGCTACTTCTTGGTGCCCGCGTGCACCACTTCGCTGCGTAGCAGCCCGTACCGGAACACCGACTCCGCATCCATGCGCGCGGTCATCGCATCCTCGATCACCTCGAAACCGGCGGCCCTCAACCGATCCATGTAATCCCGACCATAGAGCCGCACATGGTCGAACTGCCCGAAGCGCTTGATCCGTTCATGTGGATCGATCACCGAGGGGTCCTCATCCGTGGTGGCCCGCTCCAGTGCGATGGGCACCATCAGGATCGCCATGCCGCCGGGGGCCAGGACACGGAACAATTCCTTCATCGCGGTGCGATCATCAGGCACATGTTCCAGCACATGCGAACAGAGGATCAGGTCGAAGGAGTCGTTCGCAAAGGGCATGGCCGTGATGTCCAGATCGATGGTCCCGGGCGGATAATCATAACCCGGCGTGAACTTGTCGCCGGCGGTATACTTCACACCGGGCAGGCTGGTGAGCCGCTCGCTGAGGCAGCGCTCCGGAGCGACGTGCAGCACACGCAGTCCCGCCCGCAGGACCTTGCGCTCCTTCAGGAATAGCCAGGCCATCCGTGCGCGCTCGCGCGATCCACAGAAAGGGCACAGCACATGGGGACGAGGGGGTGAGCCCGACGGCAGGAAGGTGATGGCACCGCGCTCACAGACGGGGCAGTGCACGGTGTCGCCGCGCAGGACCGCCTTGCGGATCAATTCCTTGAGCGGGGCTGGTGTGAGAAGCTTGAACAAGTCCTTCACGGTGCGGCGTGAAGGTCGGAAGATCCGATGGACCAGGTGTCAGTCGATATCGGCATCGGTGAAGTGGAACGTGCAGATGTGGCTGAAGCTACCCCGAATACCCTTGCCTTTGCTGTCTACGGCCCACTCCGCATCGCTCCGGAGATCGCGGTTCAAACTACCTCCACCTTCGACCTCCACATGCACTGAGTCGATGCCTTCAGCCGGCCGGCGGTAGTCCCTTCGCCCACCGCGCATATCGTTCCATCCCACCCGCGTGACGGAGCCTGGAGCAAGTACCAGCGTATCCCCTTCGAAGCCGTGGTAGGCGTCAGCATGGAACACCATCCGTACCGTGTGGGAGCTGGCATTATCCACCCGATGCTCCACGATCGTCTGACCGTCGCAACCCATCAGGAGCGCGGTGATAATAATGGCTGGCATGGTCTTCATTGGTTGTAAGAACGAAAGGTCCAGCCGGGAATTGCCTGCCCTCAGATCGCTCCGACACCCAGCAACAACGCCGGCTCCTCCAGCAGGCTCTTCACGGTATTAAGGAACGCCGCGCCCGTGGCGCCGTCCACCACGCGGTGGTCGCAGCTCAGGGTCACCTTCATCGTGTGACCGATGACGATCTGCCCCTGCTTCACCACGGGCTTCTCCATGATGCCACCCACGGCCAGGATGCACGCATCGGGCGGGTTGATGATCGCGGTGAACTCGTCGATACCGAACATGCCGAGGTTCGAGATGGTGAAGGTGTTGCCCTCCCAGTCCGATGGTTGCAGCTTCTTGTCCTTCGCACGCTTCGCCAAATCGCGCACTTCATTGCCGATCGTGCGCAGCGGCTTGCCATCAGCGTAGCGCACCACCGGCACCAGCAGGCCTTCATCCACCGCCACGGCTACGCCGATGTGCACGTGTTCGTTGTAGCGGATCCTGTCGCCGAGCCAGCTGCTGTTCACCTTCGGATGCTGCTTCAGCGCCACTGCACAGGCTTTGATCACCAGGTCGTTGAACGAGATCTTGTCCGGTGCGATCTGCTTGTTGATGGCCTCGCGGACGCTCATCGCACGCGCCATGTCCATCTCCAGGGTCAGGTAGAAGTGCGGCGCGGTGAAGAGGCTCTCGCTGAGGCGACGCGCGATGGTCTTGCGCATCTGGCTCACCGGCACCTCCTCGAACTTCTCGATCTGCGGCGCTCCGATGTAGCCGCCACCGCCGAAATTCTCGATGTCCTGCTTCGTCACTCTTCCGTCCGGACCACTGCCGGTGACCCGGCCGATGTCGATGCCTTTCTCTTCCGCGAGCTGACGGGCCAGCGGGCTTGCTTTCACGCGGCCGTTGCCGGCTTGCGCAGGTGCGGCGGCTGTGGCAGGACCGCCGAACATCGGCTTCGGCGCGGGAACGCTTCCTGAGGCAGCGGGTTTCGCCTTTTCAGGAGCAGGTGCAGGGGCAGCAGCAATGGTCTCTTGCCCCTGCGCCTGCTCCTTGCGTTCATCCTTCTTCGGTGCGGCCTCGGCTTTGGGTGCCGATGCGGCCTCTCCGGCCAGCAATGCGGTGATGTCCTCTCCCGCTTTCCCGAGCACCGCCAGCACACTGTCCACCGGCGCGGCCTTGCCCTTCTCCACTCCGATGTGCAGCAGCACCCCGTCGGTGAAGCTCTCGAACTCCATGGTGGCCTTGTCGGTCTCGATCTCCGCGAGCACCTCACCGCTCTTCACGGCATCCCCCACCTTCTTGTGCCAGGCGCTCACCACCCCTTCGGTCATGGTGTCGCTCAACTTCGGCATGCGTACGATCTCGGCCATGTCGTTGGGGCGTTCAGTCTTTCTCGAATGGGTAGTTCTTCTCGGCGTACACGTCGTTGTACAGCTCGTCTTCCGTGGCCATGGGGCTCTCCTCGGCGAACTTCACCGCGGCCTCCACCTCCTTCTTCACGTCTGCATCGATACGCTCAAGCTCCGCCTCACTGGCCCACTTGTTCTTCAACAGGGTGGCGCGCACGCTTTCGATCGGATCCTGTTTCTTGTAGGCCTCCACCTCCTCCTTCGTGCGGTACTTCTGGGGATCGCTCATGCTGTGCCCCTTGTAACGATAGGTCTTGATGTCCAGCAGGTAGGGGCCGTTGCCATCCCGCGCATGCGCGCAGGCCATCGCAATGGCTTGGTGCACATCCTCACAGCGCATGCCGTTCACGCCGAGGCCAGGCATGTCGTAGCTCTCGCCGATGGTGCTGAGGTCGTGCACATTGCTCGTGCGCTCCACGCTAGTCCCCATCGCGTAGTTGTTGTTCTCGATGATGAAGACCACGGGCAACTTCCAGGTCATGGCCATGTTGAAGGTCTCGTGCAACATGCCCTGGTGGATGGCGCCATCGCCCATGAAGCAGAGCGTCACATGGTCCTCCCCACGGTATTTGTCGGCAAAGGCGATCCCGGCACCCAGACCGATCTGCCCCCCCACGATGCCGTGTCCACCGAAGAGGTTGCGCTGCTTGTCGAAGTAGTGCATGCTGCCACCCTTGCCCTTGCTCGTTCCGGTCATCTTGCCGAAGAGCTCCGCCATCACATGCTTGCTGGGGGTGCCGAGCACGAGCGGATGCGCATGGTCACGGTAGCCGGTGATGAGCCGGTCCGTGGGGCGGATGGCGGTGATCATGCCCGCGAGGATGGCTTCCTGCCCGATGTAGAGGTGGCAGAACCCACCGAACTTCTGCATGGTGTAGAGCTGGCCGGTCTTCTCCTCGAAGCGGCGCATCAGCACCATCTCCTTGAACCAGCGCAGGTAGGTCTCCTTCCCGAAGCCGGTCTCGCCGCCTTTTCCGGTCTCCGCTTTCCTGGACTTGCTGCCCTTGGCGGCAGCGGCTGTCTTCGTGCTCATGAGGTGAGGGCAAATATAGCCCGGCCCCTTCCGGTAGGATGGCGGTTCACCCGTTGAGGAAGGAGGCGTCGAAGGAGAGCGGCAGCAGTTGTCCGGCGCTCCGTACTTCATACACTGGGCCGTTCGGCACGCCCATCAACAGTCGCAAGGGCTCGCGTTTCTGACGCATCTCCTGCTCCAGAAGAGCCTGCCGGCAGATCCCACAGGGGGTCACCGGCCGCTCACCCGTCACCGAAGGCACCACGATCGCCATGGTCTCCGCCACACCGTTCGGGTCGAAGGCCATGGCGGCGTGCAAGGCTGTTCGCTCCGCACAGGTCCCGGCCGGAAAGGAGGCGTTCTCCTGGTTATTCCCAAGGACCACACGACCATCCCTCATCCGCAGCGCCGCGCCCACCTGGAAATTCGAATACGGTGCATAGGCCCGCAGCGCCGCCTCGTGGGCGGCGTTCAGCAGCGCCTGGTCCGCTTCGGGCAGGTCCGACGCCGAGGCATGGATCACCAGATCGAGAGGTACGCTGTGGGGAATGCCCATGGGTCGTGGTAAAGGGGGCTAAAAATAACGTGGCGCCCAGCCTCTTCGGATGCCCATGGCCTCCCGCCGACCCCGGTATCCTTAAGTTTGGCGGCTGCTTTCGGCCATGACCACCCCCGCAACGCTCCTCGAACGCTTCGAACCCATTTCCTTGGAGGAAATGGACGGGGTGAAGTTGCAGGACCGTGTGGATACCAAGTACGTTTTCGGGGAGGGAAGACTTGCCGAGGTGCTCGAGGCCATGCTGCCACACTACCGGTTGTTGGAAGTGGACGGCAAGCGTGGCACCCCGTACCGCAGCCTCTACTTCGACACACCCGACCTGCGCGACTATTATGCGCACCACAACCGGAGGACCTTCCGGAGCAAGGTGCGCTTTCGCGAATACATCGGTAGCGACCTTGTCTTCCTGGAGGTGAAACGGAAGACCGGTCGGGGCCGAACGGACAAGAAACGGATGCGGGTGGAGGCGATCCCGGAGGAATTGACCCCTGAGCAACAGGCCTTCGTGGCCCAGGCCAGCCAGAGCGACGCACCGCTCCAGGCCACGCTTTGGAACCACTTCACCCGCTACACCTTCGTGAACCAGACCAGCCCGGAGCGGCTCACCATGGACATCGACCTGCGGTACAGCAGCGCTGGCGAGGACCGTCGTCTGGGTGGGATCGTGATCGCGGAACTGAAGCAGGAACGCGCCGATCGCACCTCCCCTTTCGTCAGGATCATGCGTGAACGCATATTCGCCTCCTCGGGCATGAGCAAGTATTGTGTAGGCCTGCTGCTATTGGGGAAACGGGTCAAGCACAACGCGTTCAAGGCCGTGCTGCTCAAACTGGACCGGATCCGCCAGGCCGCCTAAGCCCTATCATCGCACCATGAAGATCTTCGGAATGCCGCTCATCCACGCCGACATGTGGGAGCTCCTGTTCAAGTTCAACATCAACACGATCGTTCTGTTCGTGCTGATCCGGCTGATCTACTACCCCATCCACCGCAAGAAGGACTACCTCTTCACCTACTTCCTCTTCAACACGCTCATCTTCTTCCTGTGCGTGCTGCTCAACAGCGTGAAGCTGAGCATCGGCTTCGCCTTCGGCCTCTTCGCCATCTTCGGTGTGCTGCGCTACCGGACCGAGCAGATCAGCATCAAGGACATGACCTACCTCTTCGCCACGATCAGTGTGGCGGTGATCAATGCCCTTGCGAGCAAGAAGGTGAGCCTGGCCGAACTGCTCTTCACCGATGGCATGATCCTGCTCATGACCTACGCACTGGAACATGTCTGGCTCACGCGTCACGAGGCCGTCAAGTTCCTGATCTACGAGCGCATCGATCTGATCAAGCCGGAGAACCGGGTGGCCCTCTACGAGGACCTGCACCAACGACTGGGCGTGAAGACCTCGCGCGTGGAGATCGGCAAGATCGACCTGCTCAAGGACACGGCTGAATTGAAGGTGTTCTACTTCGAGGACGAGCAGGGGTATGCCTCCTTCTCCGCGGCGCCCGCCGACGACGGGGACGATTAGGCCTTCTGGATGAGGGCCACCGCATGCGCGGCCACTCCCTCCTGGCGCCCCACGTAGCCCAGCTTCTCGTTCGTGGTGGCCTTGATGCTCACCGCATCCTCGGCCACTCCCAGGATGGGGGCGATGATGGCGCGCATAGCAGGTACGTGGAGCATGATACGCGGCTTTTCCAGGATCAGCGTGCAGTCCACGTTGCCGACCTGCCAGCCCTTCTCCCCGAGCAAACGCACCACCTGCTTCAGAAGCAACTTGCTATCAGCGCCCTTCCACCGGTCATCGGTATCCGGGAAATGCCTGCCGATATCCCCGAGACCGGCGGCGCCGAGCAGGGCATCGCAGAGCGCATGCAACAGCACATCGGCATCGGAGTGACCGAGGGCACCGACATGATGTGGGACCAGAACGCCACCGAGCCAGAATTCACGGCCTTCCACCAGCTGGTGGACGTCGAAACCGAAGCCGACCCGGAACATCAATTGGACTCCGGCTTCTTCTTGGCCTTGTCGAACTTGAAGCCCAAGGTGAACCGCAGGGTATTGGCCAGCGGGCTCCGTTGGGTGTTCGCGATCAGGTAGCTGAGGTCAAGGGTGAAGATGCTGTACTTGACCCCGGCGCCCAACGTGAAGTACTTGCGGTTGCCCTTGGTGTAATGCTCCCAGAAGTAACCCGTGCGGAAGGCGAACTGCTCGGCGTACCAGTACTCGAAACCACCGGCCAGGTTGATCTCACGTAACTCCTCGCGCAGGCGGCTGCCGCTCTCCACGTAAGGCTTGCCATTGTCATCATAACCCACGTTCCCAGGTGCATCGGTGAAGGAACCCAGGATGCCGCTCATCACCCCCACGTCCGGGTCCCGGCCGCTCGCCACCTGGTAGTTGCCGGTGACGGGATCGATGATCAGTGCACCGTTCTCATCAAGCAGGTACACCGGCGGGGTCGGCACCAGCAGCTTGTTCACGTCCATATTGAACGCGATGCTGTTATACTGGTCGAGCTCGAGCTTGATGGAGGGGCCGAGTCGGAGATTGATGGGGATGAAGTTCTGTGCGGCGGTCTCCGTATAGGACATCTTCGCCCCGATGTTCGAGACGTTCACGCCGAAAGCGAAGGTGGCGTCCTTGTCACCCATCTGCGCCTGGTCGTTCATGTAGAAGAAGGACACGTCAGCAGCCACTGATTGACCCGCCTTGGAATTGGCCCCCTGGACGCTGATCCCACCGGTGAGGTTGCTGTTGATGTACCGGATGGCGATGCCCCCGGAGAACCGATCGCTGAACTTCTGGGCGAAGGCCAGGTCCACGGCGAACTCGGCCGGCTTGAAGTCACGGATGGTGGACCCGTTGACATCGGTGAACAGGATGCTCCCGAGATTGAAGTAGCGCAAGGAGCCGCCGATCGCGCTGCGCTTGTTGCTCAATCGCTTGTACCCGGCCAGGTAGGCCAGGCTCATGTCGGGCACCAGGTTGCGCAGCCAAGGGCTGTAGCTCATGCTGAACTCACCATCGTTCTCCGCGAACGCCAGTTTCGACGGGTTCCAATGGATGGCGTTGGCATCCGGCGAGATCGCCACGCCGGCATCGCCCATGCCGCCAGCCCTGGAATCAGGGCTGATGAGCAGGAAAGGGACTGCCGTGGTGATCGTGTTCAGTTGGTCGTTGCACTGCTGCCCGGAAGCGCGGAACTGAGGATCACAGGGCTGGGCGAAGACCGACCCCGGCAAAAGACCCAATGCGGTGACGACAGTGACGGCGGAAATGGGCCGGAGGAAGGTCATACGCGGGTGATTCGGAAAAAGGACGGCAAATATACGCTGCACCCCAGGGGTTTATTGTGTCAGCGTAGGATCACCAGCTTCTCGAACTTCTCCGCCCGCTCCCCATCCGGTGTGGTCACGTTGAGCCGGTACACGTACACGCCACGGCCCAACTTGTCGCCGTAGTCGTCCAGGCCGTTCCAAGCAAGCCCCTCGCTCCGATAGCCTTCGCAGGCCAGCTGCCGGCTCAGGGTCTTCACCAAACGGCCGCTCACGGTGAACACCTGCACCTGTACCTCCAGATTGGTGCAGGGGCGGTTGTGCTCGAAGAAGAACTCCGTATAGGTGGTGAACGGGTTCGGATAGTTCAGCACATGGTCCAGCGCCAGCCCCTCGGAGGAAGCGACCACGAAATCCGTGGTGGCCTCGGAGGAGTTGTTGAAGGTATCCCACGCCTTCAGTCGGATCGTGTGCCCTCCCTCCGCAAGCTCGCTCAGGCGATAGCGCACCTCACCGCTCTTGTAGGTGTCCATATCCGCCTGATACAGGTCGTTCAGGACAATGGCCTGATCGGTGCTCTCGTCCAGCACGGCGAGCAGGTCATGCCCGATGCTCGAACCGACGGTGTTGATCCCATTCTCATCGAACAGCTTGGCGAAGATCAGGGGATTCTCGTCCGTGATGCCACCGCTCACGAAGTTGTCGTCGTTCATGTAGAGGTCCACCTGCGGACCCGACCCATCGGCCGCGACATCGGTCGCCGTACCACCGACGAGGGGATCATTGGTGAAGCCACATGCGTTGGTGGTGGCGTTCTCCGCGTAGCAGCTGACCCGTCCCGATCCCACTTGGTAGTTGATATCCCTCGGAACGACGAAGGTGAAACTGAACTGGCCGTTGGTCACGGTCGCACGACCCCGGTACATGACGTTCTTCCGAAGTTGGTAGGGGAAGGGATTGCCTCCATCGTTGGCCAGGGTGAACTGCTGCTGGGACTTGTCATAGACGATCGGAACCACGACCCCGTTGAAGTCTTGCATCGGCTGCCCGGACCCGTCGTCCACGAAACCACTGATACGGACGGTGGACAGGGCCTTCAAGGTATCCACCGGAGTCCCCAGCGTATCGGTGATGGAGGTGATGCTGAGGCTGTTCCGAGGCAGTGCCAGGCGCAGGCTCGGATCACCCAGCAGGCAGAAGTTCATGTGATTGAACGAGTTCGGGTCCGCGGTGGCGATGGAACGCTTGGTCTGGCGGTAGATATCCCCGAGCCGCTCATCGCGTCCCAACTCATCCACCCGCCGGAACACGTGATCATAGAACTTACTGCCCAGGTTGAAGTTCTGCAGGGAATAGGCCAGCCTGGAGGTGGTCATCAACCCGATACCGCCACCGTTCGGATTGAGGAAGACGTACTCGCCGGCCGAGGTGCGTGATGGGTCGTCCCAGCGCGTGAATTCGCAGGTGGCGGTCATGAAGAGCGGTAGACGGTCCCCATTGGTCCAGCCGAGGATGGTGGTATTGTCCAGGAAGCGCTCATGCGCCCAGCCCACCTCGCCACCATGGCCGATGTAGTTCACCAGGAGCAGGCCGTTCTCCACTGCATCCTCCAGATCGGTGGCGGCTTGCGGATAGCGGGCGCCTCCAGGTGTGGAGATCTGCTGATAGGCATCCAGGTACACCTTGTCCACGTTGAGGTAAGGATGCTCATTCACGACCCGTTGGGCCAGCGTCTCGCTCTGTCCCAGATGGATCGTGTTCTCGAACGACTCGCCGTTCTGATCGTCCGAGGCGAACAGGACATGTGTGCGCCAGTCCGGCAAACCTCCATCCCCGTTCGCGCTACAGCTGCTGCCAACGAAGCTCAGGGTGCGCGTGGCATCGTAGCGCAACAGTTTGGCCACCGCCTGCTGGGCCTGTTCCACCGAACTCACCGGCAATCGTCCGATACCGATGTCCACCAGGTCGCTCGTGCGCTCACCCTCGTTCTCGTCGAGGAAGCCGTAGTAATCATCGGTGCCATAGGAACGGGCGGGGTCGAGCACGTTCACCGTCTGGTAACTGGGGATCCAGTTCTGGTTGCTTTCAGCAAGTGAAACGTTGTTGTAGGATCCATCCCCGAACAAGAGCAGGTAACGCGGCAGCTCCTCCGGCGTGCTCGCACGGTCGTATTGCATGCGCATGTACCGTTTGATGGCCGTGCCATCGCGGGAGCCGCTGGAGAACTCGTTGTATACCTGCTGCGGGCTGACGATGATGACATCGAGCCCTTCGCCCATCCGACGTTCCGCCAACATGCTCGCAGCGCCCTGGAACTGTGGTGGGCAGATGATGGTCAGATCGATGCCTACCGGGGTCGCATGCAGGTTCTGGTTCTCCACGCGCCCGATAGGCGTGGGTTCCGGGTAGCCGCTGTTCCGGAAGGCGATGAACTGGCGGAGGCTGTCGGTGGCCACGGTGAATCGCAGGTTATTGCCGTCCGCAGTGGTCTGCACTACGCGGACTTGGGCCGGATCGGTGATCTCCCAGATCCGATGTACGTTCTGTGCCTGCTCCAACACGAACTCCGAAATGGCCCCTGGGCCCACTGACCGGAGGTCGCGGAAGGACTGTTGGTCGCTGAACTGCCGCAGTTGCCGACGGCAGTTCAGTTCAAGGAAGTCCATCCAGGCCACGGAAGTGACCGGATTGAACTTGTTGAAGGTCATGGTGACCGAAAGGCTGCCACTGGTCGGGAGGAAACCATAGGTGCGGTCGAAGAGTTGACCATAGACGCTCGTGTAATTCTCGGGCACCCCATTGACCGGGAAATTGGCAGTGAACTGGCCGGGAATGTTCAGGTCGAAGGTGCTCGAATTCCCGGTACCGATGGTGCGGGCCGCGCCCGCCACCCGGACAAAGGCCGAGTCGGTCAGAATGATGCCCGGCACGCTGAAGGCGTAGGGATACGAAAGCGTTTGATCGAAGACCTCGCCGAACCATGTACGCCCGCTCTTCAGGAGATTGATGAGGTCCCGTTCGATGAAAGCGCGCTCATTGAAGGAGGTGACCAGCTGGTTGGGACCATCGGTGGATTGCGAAGCCGGGCCCACACGGACCGCAGGCTCAACATCGATACCGATGAAGTAATGGGCGCTGTCGCAATAGACGTTCTTGGTGTGCACGAATCCCTTCCCTCCCGTGGACCAACGCTGTGGACCACTGGCATAGAAGAGCAGATGATCACCCGGACCGAAGACACCGTCCCCACCGTCGACCACCTCGATGGCATTGGCGCGTAGATCGGTGGCCGGGAGTTCGCTGTTCTGGAAGGGGAGCATCCCGGTATGGTTGCCATAGACGTTGATCCGGTCCGAGCCCAGGTTGCCGACATCGACCCCGAGTTGCACCAAGGTCTGATAGGTCACCTTGTAAACGCCATCATCCGGCACGCTCATGCGGTACCAACTACCACTGGCCAGCTTGGAACTGGGTGGGTAGCTCTTCCGCTGGACCGGCCCTGCCGGAACCACATCGAAATACCTGAGCCGGGCTTCCAGCAGGCGTTCGATCCGGCCGGTGGTGCTGTTCCGTTTGAAGGGTTCAACCACCACCGAGGCAACGGTCTCCTTTCGTTGGGTCGCGACCTGGGTCCGGATAACGGGGGACTCCCCCACTTTCTCCAACAATGGATAGCGCTTCAACAAGGCCTCTGGAACGGGCTCCCAAACGGCATCCTCTAGTGCCACTTTGAACGAAGCGGAGCCCTGAGGAATGGTCACGGCCGGTGTCCATAAGGGGATCCCGCCTCTACCCATGTCCAGATACACATCCCCCGACATGAGAGCGGGGTCCTCCTTCACGGACTCCGGGATCGGGGGGGTGACCACGCCTTTGGTCGAGGCCGGGTCCACGTTGCTTTTCGTGGTGGCCGTCCAAGGAACGACGCGCCTTTCCGGCAGCTGAGCAATGGCGGTCGTCGCCCCGCCACAAGCGAGGATCAGGACGAGGGCGTGAAGGCGCTTCATGAACAGTGATGAACAGGCTTTCAACAGATCGGACCGAAAGTTATACCTTCGACCCTTGCGTTCCCGGACCACCCACCAACGGCAAGTGCATCAGGTTATTGCGGGGGGGGGGAACCGTAACTGGAACTGCTTCGTATACTTGGCGCTTGGCCGCTAGGCCTCGATGATAACGAGCATGATGGAATGGACCGTTAGGCGTGCGGCCCTTGGGTGTGCACTGATCGTGATCGCGGCTCTGCAGGCTTCGGCCCAAGACCCACAGTTCACACAGTTCTACGCCAATCCCCTTTACCTGAACCCCGCGTTCGCAGGCACCGCGAGGTGTCCACGCGTGGTGTTGAACTACCGCAATCAGTGGCCGGCGCTCACGGGCACCTTCGTCACCACCAGTGCGAGCTATGACCAGCACGTGGATGGCTTGAACGGGGGTCTCGGCTTGCTGGTGACCCATGACCAGGCGGGAAAAGGCACCCTGAACACCACCACGGTGAGCGGCATCTACAGCTATCAGCAGGCCATTTCCCGGAAATTTTCCATGAAGGTGGGATTCCAAGCCACCTACTTCCAGAAATCGCTGGACTGGAGCAAGCTCACCTTCGGCGATCAGATCGACCCACGCCGGGGTTTCATCTACCAGACGAACGATGTGCCTCGTGGTGGTAGCGTCGGGAACGCCGATTTCAGTGCTGGTGTACTGGGCTATAGCGACGTGTTCTTCGTTGGCTTCGCAGCGCACCACTTGACCGAACCGAACGAATCCCTCATCGTGGGTACGAGCAAGCTGCCCATGAAATTGACCGGTCACGCCGGTGCCGCCATCCCCATCGGCATGAAGGGGAAGTATGGTGAGGCTCGCACCCGCATCTCCCCGAACGTACTATACCAGCAACAAGCCGCGTTCCGTCAGTTGAACCTTGGTCTGTACGTGGACCATGGCCCGATCACCGCCGGAGTCTGGTATCGTACCCGCGATGCCTTCATCGCCTTGATCGGTTTCCAAGCGGACAAATTCAAGTTCGGATACAGCTACGACGTGACCACCTCGAAACTGACCACGGCCACGGCGGGCTCGCATGAGATCAGCATGCAGCTCACCTTCAACTGCAAGCCCAAGAAGCGCCGCTTCCGCGTGGTGGCGTGCCCGACCTTCTAGATCGCAAGGAACCCAGACCGAACGGAACCAGACAGAACCATGAACCATTCCAGGAACATCGCCTTGCTCACGGTGGCTGCCGCCGTGCTCAGCGGGTGCCAGTTCGAGAAGAGCGGCGCCACAGGCTGGAATTACAACGACTCCAAGAACGGCGGGTTCGAGAAGACCGAGTTCGCGGACCAGGAGACCGGACCGGGCCTCATCCTCGTGGAAGGGGGCCAGTTCACCATGGGCCGGGTCACCGATGACCTGCGGCACGAGTGGGACATGATCCCTCGCACCGTGACGGTATCCTCCTTCTATATGGACGAGGTGGAGGTGACCAACTTCTACTGGCTCGAGTACCTCTACTGGCTGGACCGGGTGTTCGCCGCCGACTATCCCGAGATCTACAAGAAGGCCCTCCCGGATACCCTGGTATGGCGCAGCAAGCTGGCCTTCAATGAGCCATACGTGGAGTACTACCTCCGTCACCCGGCCTACCGCGACTATCCCGTGGTGGGCGTGAACTGGCTGCAGGCGAACGACTATTGCGCCTGGCGTACGGATCGCGTGAACGAGATCATCCTCATCCGCGAAGGTCTCTTCGAGCACTACCCGAACCAGATCAACGAGGACCACTTCAGCACGGATGCGTACCTGGCCGGGCAGTATGAAAGCGGCAAGAAGGTGGATGGCGTGCAGGATTTCAACCCGAACAAGGACACCCGGAACATCCGCATGGAGGACGGGGTGCTGCTCCCCCGCTATCGGCTGCCGACCGAGGCCGAATGGGAGTACGCTGCCTACGGCCTGGTGGGGAACACTGTCGACGAGCGCGTGGTGGAGCGTCGCATCTATCCTTGGAACGGTCACTGGGTGCGTTACGACAGCCGCAAGAAAGGCGGGGCGTTCTACGGAGACTTCCGTGGCAACTTCATGCGCGGCCGCGGTGATTACATGGGTGTTGCCGGCAGCCTGAATGACAACGCGGACGTGACGGCCCCGGTGTTCAGCTACTGGCCGAACGACTATGGTCTGTACAACATGGCCGGCAACGTGAGCGAATGGGTGATGGACGTTTATCGTCCGCTCAGCCCGGAGGACAAGGATGACTTCCGCCCCTTCCGTGGCAACGTCTTCAAGACTAAAGTGCTCAACAGCGATGGCGTAGTCCAGGACAAACATGACATCGTGGTGTACGACGTGGACGGCATCAAGTACTACCTCACCGAGTTCCAGACCATCATGCAGGGCCGTGCCACGGATGAGGAAGCCGCGCTCATCGATGAGCTCTTGACCGCGATCGATCAGGCCATCGAGTTCAACAACACCCGCAAGCAGGATGCCGCCATGCAGCGCGTGCAGGACATGGTGGACAACATCAAGAGCAAGGACCTGGAGATCTGTCCGAAGCTGTTGAGTGGCATCAGCGATTACCAGAGCGACCAGCCAGGCGATGTGCGGGTGCGTAATGTGACGGTGGAGGAGAACATCGACCGCCGGAACTACCGCCAGAGTGACAACATCGACTTCCGCGACGGTGATGTGGAGAGCAGCATCTACTTCGAGAACCCCGATTTCGAGGGCAATGCGATGTACGACTGGGGTAAGACCAGCCTAGTCAACGACCGGAGCCGTGTGTACAAGGGAGCCAGCTGGGCCGACCGGATCTACTGGGCCAGCCCGAGCACACGCCGTCATTTGGACGAGCGTCAGAGCACCGCCACCATCGGCTTCCGGTGCGCCATGACCCGTGTGGGCAGCCCGCGCGGTCTTGGTGAAGAGAAGAACAGTAAGAAGCTGGAACAGAAGCGCTGATCCTTCCTCGACCTAATTTGGACCCCCGGCCCCCGCGCCGGGGGTTCTTCGTTCATGCCTGGTCAACCCTCCATCGCGGATCTGCACCGCCACTTCCTGGCCTGCAACGGCACGAGCACGGACACGCGGACCATCAACCCGGACAGCATGTTCTTCGCATTGAAGGGCCCGAACTTCGATGCGAACACCTTCGCTGCGGAGGCCTTGGCCAAGGGTGCACGGTGCGCTGTTGTGGATGACCCCGACGTGGCTTTGGACGACCGTTACCTGGTCGTACCGGACGTGCTGGGAGCCTTGCAACAACTGGCCACGCATCACCGAAGACAGTTCGATCTGCCTGTGATAGGGATCACCGGGTCGAACGGCAAGACCACGACCAAGGAACTGGTGCATGCCGTGCTCGCCGCGGATCGATCCACACTGGCCACGAGCGGCAACCTCAACAACCACATCGGTGTCCCGCTCACCCTGCTGCGCCTCGATCCGGAACACCGGGTCGCGATCATCGAGATGGGGGCGAACAAGCCGGGTGATATCGCCGAGCTCTCCGGCATCGCCGAGCCCACGTACGGGTTGATCACGAACATCGGCAAGGCCCACCTCGAAGGCTTCGGCAGCTATGAAGGGGTGATCGCGACGAAGACGGAACTGTACGCTGACATCGGCACGAGGCAGGGTGTGCTCTTCGTGAACGCGGATGATGAACTGCTCATGCGCAAGAGCGAAGGGCAGCGGCGCGTCACCTATGGTCGTTCAGCCGGGGCCGATACCAGCGGGACCGTGAATGGATCGGGTCCCTTCCTGGAGGTCGTCTTCGTGGGAGGGGATGAACGCGCCTACCATGTGGTCACGAAGCTCATCGGCGCGTACAACCTGCCGAACGTGCTCGCGGCCGTGGCGGTGGGACAACACTTCGGCGTTCCGGACGACGTGATCGCGGAAGCCTTATCGACGTATTCGCCGAGCAACAACCGGTCACAGTTCACGGATACGGGGCGGAACCAGCTCGTGCTAGATGCCTACAACGCCAACCCCACGAGCATGGCTGCGGCGCTGGAGAATTTCGCCGCCATGCGGAGCGACCGGCCCAAGCTGGCGATCCTCGGCGACATGCTCGAGCTCGGTGCGGACAGCGCGAAGGAGCACCGGGCCATCGTGGATCTTGTGGCGCGCCTGAAGCTCGACGTCTGGTTCGTCGGTGGTGAGTTCATGAAGGTCACTCCCGAAGCGGTGCGATCCGCCGCCGATCTGAATGAGCGGTTCACAACAGCACCGGTCAATGCGAGGTTGATCCTTGTGAAGGGATCGCGGGGGATCAAGCTCGAGACCCTGGTGCCCTTGCTCTAGGTCGCCGAAGTGGTGGCCTGGAGGTCGGGCCTATCGGGCCATGCTGGAAAAGCCCGGATGGGCTCAGCCCTTCAGCACCCCACGACTGATCACGATGCGCTGCACCTCGCTGGTGCCCTCATAGATCTGGGTGATCTTGGCATCGCGCATCAGGCGTTCCACGTGGTACTCCTTCACGTACCCGTAACCACCATGGATCTGCACCGCTTCCACCGTGGTGCGCATGGCCACCTCACTACTGAAGACCTTCGCCATGGCGCTGGCTTGATCGTAGTTCAGATGCTGGTCCTTCAGCCAGGCCGCCTTCAGGCACAGCAGGCGCGCGGCCTCGATCTCCGTGGCCATGTCCGCCAGCTTGAAGGCGATGGCCTAGTGCTCACTGATGGCCTTGCCGAAGGCCTTGCGCTCCTTGCTGTATGCCAGGGCGAGTTCGTAAGCTCCGCTGGCGATGCCCAATGCTTGTGAAGCGATACCGATCCGGCCACCGCTCAAGGTCTTCATGGCGAAGGTGAAACCGAAACCGTCCTGGCCGATGCGGTTCGCCTTGGGCACCTTCACATCCTGGAACATCAGGGTGTGGGTATCACTGCCACGGATGCCGAGCTTGTCCTCCTTGGCACCCACCACGAAGCCGGGCATGCCCTTCTCGACGATCAGGCAGTTGATCCCTTTGTGGCCTTTCGCGGCATCCGTCTGCGCCATCACCAGGTAGGTGCTCGCGCTTCCGCCGTTGGTGATCCAGTTCTTGGTACCGTTCAGCAGGTAGTGGTCACCCATGTCGATGGCGGTGGTGCGCTGGCTGGTGGCATCGCTGCCGGCCTCCGGCTCGCTCAGGCAGAAGGCGCCGATCTTCTCCCCTTTCGCCAGGGGCACGAGGTACTTCTGTTTCTGCTCCTCGTTGCCGAACTGCTCCAGGCCCCAGCACACGAGTGAATTGTTCACGCTCATCACCACGCTGGTGCTCGCATCGATCTTGCTGATCTCCTCCATGGCGAGCACGTAGCTGATGGTGTCCATGCCACCGCCGCCGTACTTCGGATCCACCATCATGCCCAGGAAGCCCAACTCGCCGAGCTGCCTGATCTCGTCGGTGGGGAACTTCTGATCCCGGTCCCGCTCGATCACGCCGGGCTTCAGCACGTTCTGGGCGAAGTCGCGGGCTGCATCGCGCACTGCGATCTGTTCTTCGCTCAATTCAAAGTTCAATCCGGCGAGGGTGGCGGTGTCTTGCATGGCGGTACGTGTACCGGGCAAAAGTAGCGGATACCTTCGCCACGATGGCCGCTCCGGAAGAAGTTCGTTATACCGCCCTCGGCGTCATGAGCGGCAGCTCGTTGGACGGCCTGGACCTGGCCCTGTGCCACTTCGCGCTGCGGGGTGGACGATGGTCGTTCACCCTCGAGGATGCTCGAACCGTCCCTTATGATCGGGCGTTCCAGCAGAAGCTCGTGGCCGTGATGAACGGGTCCGCATTGGACCTCGCCCGGCTGGACCGTGACCTCGGCGATCGCATCGGCCACGCAGCACTGGACTTCCTCATTGGCCGCCACGTGGACCTTGTCGCTTCGCACGGCCATACCATCTTCCACAAGCCTGACGAGGGGCTGACGGTACAGATCGGCCATGGTGCGCGCATCGCGGCCGTCACCGGCAGGCGTACGATCACCGACTTCCGTTCGTTGGATGTGGCCCTGGGTGGGCAGGGTGCACCGCTCGTACCCCTGGGCGAACGGTTGCTTTTCCCCGACCACCGCGCTTTCCTGAACATAGGCGGGATCTGCAACATCGCCCTGCACGGTGGAAGGGATGTGTTGGGCTATGACGTCTGCATCGGCAACCAGGCGTTGAACCTGCTCGCAGCGGAAGCCGGGCAACCTTTCGACCGCGATGGCGCCATGGCCCGGACCGGATCAGTGGACGAAGGACTGCTGAAGCAGTTGAACGCCCTGCCCTTCCATCACCGAACACCGCCGCGTTCGCTCGGAAGGGAATGGTTCGATGCAGAGGTACTACCGTTGATCAAGGATGAGCGGATCGCCTTGAAGGACCGCATGCGCACGGTTGTCGAACACATCGCCTTGATGGTGGCCGGTGTGGTAGCTGCGGGAACCGAGGAACTCCTGGTGACCGGTGGTGGCGCGCATAACAGCTTCCTCATCGAGCGGATCCAAGCGCAGACCCGGGCGCGTATCAACGTTCCGGAGAAAGGTATCGTGGACTTCAAGGAGGCGGTGATCTTCGCCTTCCTCGGGGTGCGCCGGTTGCGCGGTGAGAGCACGGCATTGGCCAGTGTGACCGGTGCACGGCGGGAGGCATCGGGTGGGAGCCTGTTCAATGCCAATTAACAGCGTGTCGGGATAACCTTCCCGGCGTGCTTCCGGAGCCGCCCCGAGGGGCTGGTTACTTTCGCCCCACCTGACCTGGAACCGTGATGCGTGAAGCCCTGCGCCGCTTCGAGGAGCGTGCCCCTGAGATCGTCTTCGAATGGAACGACGCGCCCACGGGCGCCAGGGGCTGGGTGGTCATCAACAGCCTGCGCGGTGGTGCGGCCGGCGGCGGCACCCGCATGCGGAAAGGTCTTGATCGCCGCGAAGTGGAGAGCCTGGCGAAGACCATGGAGGTGAAGTTCAGCGTCTGCGGTCCGCCCATCGGTGGTGCCAAGAGCGGCATCGACTTCGACCCGGCCGACCCGCGCAAAGGCGAGGTGCTGGACCGCTGGTACAAGGCGGTGATGCCTCTGTTGAAGAACTACTACGGCACCGGTGGCGACCTCAACGTGGACGAACTGCACGAGGTGATCCCCATCACGGAACGATACGGGCTCCAGCATCCGCAGGAAGGGGTGGTGAACGGCCACATCGGCTCGGCCGATGAGGTGAAGCGCACGGCGATCGCACAGCTGCGCACCGGCGTGAGCAAGATCGTGGACGATATCTCGTACGTGCCTGTGGCTGGAAAGTACGCCGTGGCCGACATGATCACAGGCTGGGGTGTGGCCGAGAGCGTGCGCCACTATTACGCGGTGAAAGGCGGAAGCGTGAAGGGGAAGCGGGTGATCGTACAGGGATGGGGCAATGTGGCGGCGGCGGCCGGTTACTACCTCGCACAGCAAGGTGCACTGATCGTGGGGATCATCGATCGCAACGGTGGGCTGATCGACGCGAAGGGCCTGGATGCGGAAGCGGTGAAGATGCTCTTCGTGCAGAAGGAGGCGAACCAATTGCGCACCGCCAGCCTGCTGTCGTTCAATGAGGTCAACGATGCGATCTGGGGGATCGGCGCGGAGGTCTTCCTGCCTTGTGCGGCCAGCCGCCTCGTGACCCGGGAACAGTTGGACCGCATGACCGCTGCGGGGCTCGAGGTGATCAGCAGTGGCGCCAACGTACCCTTCGCCGATCCGCAGATCTTCTACGGACCTGTCGCCGAGCATGCCGATGACCAGGTGAGCGTGATCCCGGACTTCATCGCCAACTGTGGCATGGCCCGTGTGTTCGCCTATTGCATGCAGCCGGGGAACGACCTCGGCGACAAGGCCATCTTCGAGGACGTGAGCATGGTCATCCGCAAGGCGATCGAGGCCGTTCATGCACGCAACAACACCTCCCGACATTTCACCAGGACCGCGTTCGAGATCGCGCTGGAACGACTTACCTGACAATTAAGAGCGGCACCCCCGCGTTCCACTTTCAACCTGCAACCATGTCCCTCGAACTCTTCGCCCAGATCCAGGACGCCTCCGAGGCCGCCCGCCAGATGTTGGACAGCACCGCCACCACACCGGTGGTCCCCCAGGAGACGACCCTCTCCGTGTGGGAGCTGATCAAGATGGGCGGCTGGTACATCATGGGGCCCCTCGCTCTCATGTCGCTCACCGCTGTCTACATCATCATCGAACGGAGCATGGCCATCAACCGGGCCCTGCGCGATGAGAAGGACTTCATGGCCAAGCTCCGCGACTACATCCGCGATGGCAAGATCGACAGTGCCCGCAACCTGTGCCAGACGACCAATTCGCCGGTGGCCCGCATGTTGGAGAAGGGGATCAGCCGCATCGGCAAACCGCTGAAGGACATCGAGGTGAGCGTGGAGAACCAAGGCAAGTTGGAGGTGTACCGCCTGGAGGCGGGCCTGCCCATCCTGGCCACCATATCGGGAGCCGCCCCCATGATCGGCTTCCTGGGAACGGTGGTAGGCATGGTCGTCACCTTCCACACCATGGAGGTGAGCGGCGCCGGTGTGGAGCTGAGCCAGCTGAGCGGAGGCATGATGCAGGCCATGATCACCACGGTGGCAGGTCTCATCATCGGCATCCCCGCGTACGTGGGCTACAACCTGCTGGTGGCGCGCGTGAACAAGGTTGTGCAGAAGATGGAATCGCGCAGCATCGAGTTCATGGAAGTGCTGGAGTCCCCGGCGAAGTGATCATCCACCGTGAAGCTGCGGAGCAACAATAGGATCGACGCGGGCTTCAGCCTGAGCAGTATGACCGACCTGGTCTTCCTGCTGCTCATCTTCTTCGTCATCATCAGCACGATGGTGAGCCCGACGACCATGCCGGTGGACCTGCCCGTAAGTGCCAACAAGACGAAGGAGAAACCGCGCGTCGGAGTCCGGATCGATGCGGACGGTGCCTTCAGCGTGAACGACAAGCCTGTGGCTCCGTTGGACCTCGAAGGTGCGTTGAAGGACAAGATGGCCCTGTTCGAGGCCAAGGACCCGAGCCTGGTGATCCATGTGGACCAACGCGTGCCCGCCGGGGTCACCGTTGGGGTGATGGACATTGCCAAGCGCAACAATTGGAAGGTCATCATAGCCACCCGACCGAAGTAACATGGCCATACGCAGCACACACCGGGTGGACGCGGGCTTCAGCCTGAGCAGCATGACCGACCTGGTCTTCCTGCTGCTGATCTTCTTCGTGATCGTGAGCACCATGGTGAGCCCCTTCGCCCTGCCCGTGGACCTGCCGAAGAACAAGACCAGTTCGAGCAAGACCCAGCCCAAGGTGGCGCTGCGGCTCATGGATGAACAAGGCGGCACCCTCAACGGCTCCCCCATTGGCATGGATGCCATCGAAGGCGCTCTGGTGGCTGA
>Ga0116143_10001697_pt1 | contig 25838 bp, 25 predicted proteins | sample AD_UKC034_MetaG_FD_89745 | JGI IMG/M metagenome (GOLD analysis project Ga0116143, IMG submission 89745) | Active sludge microbial communities of municipal wastewater-treating anaerobic digesters from USA - AD_UKC034_MetaG | ecosystem: Engineered > Bioreactor > Anaerobic > Digestate | place: USA...
AAATAGATATACAAGAGAAAATGAAAACGGTTGGGCTAATGTTAGAATTGGAGATGCGGATATTTTAATAGATGAACCATATGTATATGTTATTGATTATCAATTAAAGTACTCCTCAATATCATACTTTGATACTCATGAAGAGATATACTTTAACATTATTGGTCCAGGATGGAATTTACCAATAGAAAATGCTGTTGCTCATATTACAGCACCTGTTGAGATTGTTGAATCTATCTGTTATACAGGGATAGATGGAATTACTCAAAAAGATTGTAATATTCAAACAAATGGAAATAAATTAACAGTATCTCCTATCCAAACACTACAGCCCTATGAGGGTTATACCATTGCTATTAAACAACCTGTTGGGACATTTGAGGATACAAGAAAAACACAGGCTATCTCCATTATACTAGCCAACTCAATGGCACTAATACCTATACCTTTTGGAATATTACTTTTTGGTTTTCTGAAAAAATACTCTAAAAATGAAAAGCTTACAATTATACCTGAATATACTCCACCAGAGGGAATGGATGCATTAAGCTCTAAAATTTTACTTGGTACACCTGTTCAACCAAAGGATTTATCTGCCCTACTTATACAGTTAGCTATTAAGGGATATTACAAGATTAGAGAGTATGAAGAGAAAAAATATGAAGTTGTAAAACAGGCAAAAGATTACTCATCAGAACCAGAACATATTAAAAATCTTCTAGATTCAATATTCGCATATGGAGATGTGGTGCCTCTTAATAAATTGGATAACTTCTATTTAACATCATCAAAAGCTTTAAAAGAATCAAAAACATATTTAAAGAATTTAGAATACTACTCTGCTAAAAGGCTTATGGCTAAAGGATTAATTCCTCTCTTGGGAGTTGGAATGTTCTTTCTCATTCCCCTTATAAGTATTACAGGAATACAATTTCTATTACCTGTATTCATAGGTTTAGGTATAAGTGGGTTTCTTCTTTTCTTTTTTGCATTTGGTATTGATACTCGTTCTAAAGTGGGAAATGAGGTATATCATAAACTATTAGGTTTAAAAAAATATATAAATACAGCTGAGAAAGAAAGAATTAAATTTCATAATGATCCGAAGAAGTACAAAGGAGTATTTGAAAAGCTATTACCCTTTGCAATGATATTTAATCTTGACAAGAAATGGACAGAAGAGTTTAAGGATATATATACAACAACACCAGAGTGGTACGAAGGTAGTTATACAACATTTAATACACTATATCTTTCAGATAATCTATCTTCATTCTCTAAAAGTGTTACTAAGACATCTACACCTCCATACAGTAGCTCAGGAGGGTATAGATCTAGTGGTTGGAGCTCAGGTGGTTCTGGTTTTGGTGGTGGAGGAAGCTCTGGGGGGGGTGGTGGTGGCTCTGGTGGTGGAGGGTGGTAATATTTAAGTATTAAAAGCATGGGTATATTTGACTTTTTATTCGGTTCAAGAGTATCAACAATATCTTTTGATTCTTTGAGAAAGAAGATTGTTGATTTGAGAAAATCTAACATATATCCCTTTAATGATAACTTACCTGAGGCCATATCTTTTCCATATGATTTCTGGGAGGATTTAATTAAAATATACAAAAAAACAGATATTGATGGATTAGAAAGAGCATTCTCGATATTCTGGGCAGATGGCGAGATAATATTTAGTGAAGTAAAAACCGGTTCAGATAGAATGGTAACAAGTGGTGGTTCTATTCAAGTCAAATACTCCCACCATCCAACAAGAGAAGGGTATGCTAGAAAAGAGGTTATACTAGATGGCTCTGTATTAAAAAGAAAGGATGTATATTATGAAAAGGTTCCTAAGAGCTTAGAAGTACAGTATCTTTTTAATATACATACACATCCTAAACATAGTTCAGAGGATGGTAAGGTATTTTACAATTTCTTTTCAGCACAAGATATTAAATCTCTAATATCATCTAAAGCTATAGTTACAGCATTAATAACTGATAAACTATGGTTACTTATTAGAACTAAAAGTACACCATTCGATGTATCTAATCTCTTAGATAGTCAGGTAACACCAGAGTATGTTCAAAATACCCTTCATATGGGATTGTATAAAGCAGAGTTTAATAACAAAGCGTATAGGTATGACCTACTTAACAGATAGTCTACTTTACTGTAACTGATTTCGCTAAATTCCTTGGTTTATCTATACTATTTCCCAACTCTTTTGCTAAGTAGTAAGAAATTAATTGAAAAGGAATAATATTTGAGATTGATTTTAATTCGTTACACTCGACAACAGGAATAAAATAATCAAAACATTTTTCTTTTCTAAACTTTTTATCCCCTACTCCAATAGTTAAAGCTCCTCTAGCTTTAACTTCATATGTAGCTGAGATAAGATCTTTGTAATTAATATCATCGGAGATAATAGATATCACTGGAGTACCTTTTTCAATTAAAGCGATAACTCCATGCTTTAGCTCTCCAGCAGCAAATCCTTCAAAGTGTTTGTATGATATCTCTTTAATTTTTAAAGCTCCCTCCTGTGCAACATGAAAATTTTGACCCTTACCAAGTATAAAGAAGTGCTCTCTATCTTTAAGTAGTTTAGATATACTTTCTATATTTCTTAATATTTTAGTATTAAAAAAACTACTAAGACCACTAGACAGAATAGACAGCTCTTTTTTAGCAGATGTAAACTCATTTATTAACGATTTAGCTAATAGATATCCAAAGGATATTTGGGATGTAAATACTTTTGTAGAGGCAACACATATCTCACTACCTGCATTACTCATAAAATGAAGGTTAGAGACTCTTGATAGTGTACTACCAGGCATATTTATAACACTAACGATATATGCACCCTTAAGTTTGAATTTCTCTATCGCTTCTAATGTATCAGCAGTTTCTCCACTTTGAGAGAATGCAATAATAGTATCACTCTTTGAAATAGTGTTTGTATATGACTCTATCTCATACGCTTTTATAGATACAGCTTTTACCTTACTAATAGATCTAAGATAGAAAGCAACTTGATCTGCAGCGTATCCAGCAGTACCAGCACCAATAGTGTATACACTGTTACTCTCTTTAATTCTTTTAATAACGGGCTTTAAGTCCTTAAGTGTATACTGTGTTGCTTTAAGTATTGTGAATTGTTGTTCAACTATCTCTTTTAACATAAAGTGTTCATATTTACCTTTATCAATATCAATATTTAACTGTTTCTCAATAGTAGGTTTCCTATCTATATACTTAGCTTTTTGTATATTAAATATTTTGTATTTACCACTTTCTATCTCTACCAACTCCCCATTATTTATCTCTACAATATTTTTAGTATGTTGATTGAAGGCAAGTGGGTCAGATGCTAGATATACATTGCCATTACTTATACCAAGTATCAATGGACTACCATTTCTAATGGCATATATCTTTTTCGTAATGCTATCAAGTAGTATTACAGTATTTCTTCCATCAAGTTTTTTGTAAGTTGAAATTAAAGCATCCTTTAAGTTAGTTTTCTTAGTTAAAAAATACTCAACTAATCTTACTATTACCTCTGTATCAACCTGAGTTTTAAATATATATCCCTTTTTTTCTAAGTCTGTTTTAAGAGTAAGGTAGTTTTCTACAATACCATTTTGAGCAACAACAAACCTTTTATCTGATGAAAAATGAGGATGGGCATTAGTAATGGTTACACCCCCGTGTGTAGCCCACCTAGTGTGTCCTACTCCAATATTTGAATTAATATCATCCTTTATCTTCTCTGGAATATGCCCAATATCTTTTACTGTTTTAATTTTACCATTCTCTATTACACTTATACCCCATGAATCATACCCTCTATACTCTAATCTTTTTAGTCCTTGATGAATGATTTTAGGTGCACTAGAATCTCCAATGTATCCGAATATCCCACACATATTAATAGTGTTTACATATTATTTACTTATTGGGGATGTAATTAGAGATATTTTTGTTAACTTGTATATCTCTTTTAGGTTAATACAGTAACCTGAAGGTATCCGCTGATTATTCGATAGCCTTCACCTCGTTGTCTAAATAGACCCAGTCGCTCAAATATATTATTCCCCTTCGTCCATTATACACAATTTATTATTTTCTTCTAATTCTTGACGCAAAGTATAGGACATTAAGTAAAGAGGTTAAAAGTGCTGCAACATATGTCATAGCTGCAGCGTTTAAAACTGATTTCGCTCTAGGTATATTCTCAGATTCTAATAAACTATACTTATTAATGAAATTTAGACCTCTTTTTGTAGCATCTAACTCTATTGGAACTGTTAACAATGCAAAAAGTGCTGTACTTGAGAAAAGTATTAAACCTAATTGTGCTAACTCTAATACACTTAATGTAAAACCTAGAATAATGAGAATATATCCGATATTACTCCCTATATTTACAATTGGAACCATAACATTTCTAATATTAAACAGTAATGATTTAGAGTATTTTTGTGATACATGCCCAAGTTCATGGGCAGTAACAGAGATATCAGAAACAGAGGAATTCTTTGATGAGGTAGATAGTGAAACGATATCTCTTCGTGGATCATAGTTATCAGATAGAGATCTTCCTTGAATTACTAAGTCAGTTTGAAAATTCTCACCGGTAATAATTTTTTGTGCAGCTTGCTCTCCTGTTAAACCGCTAGTAGGTTTAATTTTGGAATTCCTGTTATACGATGAGGTTATCCATATTTGAGAAATAGTAGCAAGTAAAAATGTTAAAACAAAAAATACAGTATATCCACCATCGTAGAACATTGTTTAAACATTAAAAATTTATCTTTTAGAGTACTTATACAAGGTATATCCAGTAAATACTCCTATTGAAGCTGTAATAAATTGTAGATAGCTAGATGTGATAAATATTGATGGTAACCCAAATAATTCACTCATTAATTTATATGATACAACAAGAAAAAGACCTTTAAATACAATACCTAATACATATGAATACATTTTTTTCTTTGATACAAAGTAAGAAAGAATGAAGTTAGAAAGCATGATAAAAGGTAATACATATATTAAAAATATAGTTGCCCCATTAAAGAGAATACCTGTTACTGTTGCTATTATTGATGGTAAGAGTAATACAGGAATGGTTTTTTTAATACCGTATGTTAAAGTTGTAAAAACTATTAATAAATTTACTGCACTACCTACGAGTAATTGTGGCTTCCCTATAAGTAAAGGTATTAAGATTGATAGAGAGTATATTGAAAAAAGAACAATATATTCAAATTTAATATTGAGTAGTTTCTGTTTATATATTTTCTGTAATTCCATATGTATATATTAATATATTTGAAATATCTATGTATAAATAATATCATTTTAAAATGATAGAGACTACTAAAGAAAGAACTAACTTTGAGCAAGATGCAATTGATTCCACAGATCAGGTTTCTAATATTATCTCTTTAGTTGATTATTCATTTGAAAAAGATTTAAAAAACATTGAAAATCCTAACATTTTAATATTGGGAATAGGCCCTTTCTTTCCAGAGGCAATTCTTTTAAAAAAGTATTCAGAAAATATTGATAAAAAAATAGATATTACATGTGTAGATCAAAAAATGCCTCTAAGAGACTATCCAGAACAGCTGTTTAATTTAAGAAACAGTGATAATTTTAGGATGGATTTAATTGAATCTAGATTTGAGAATTTTCAATTAAATGATAATAGCTATGATTTAGTTCTTTTACTAAGATCGAGTAATCTATCTTTATTTAATAGAAATATATTTAATAATATATATAATGGTCTTAAGGCAAATGGAGTATTTATTATATCTGGTGGAGTAAAAGATGAAATAGATATTAATTCTCTGGTTGGAAATAATTTACAACTAGAGTGTATAAAAAAAATTCCACAAGGCACTAAAGATTACTGGAACTCATATGTTGGTACAAATACAGTAGCTAAATTTAAAAAGAATGAAAATGATATTTAAAAAAGGTAAAAAATATCTATGTATGTTAGCACCCTCCTTCGTATCTATGTATGAATATCCTCAAATAATATATAGATTAAGGGCATTAGGATTTGAAAAAATAGTTGAGGTAACCTTTGGTGCTAAGATGACAAATCTTAATTACTATGAAATTCTTAAAGAAAAAAATGATAGGACATGGATAGCTTCTCCATGTCCAACTTTGGTAAATATGATTAGGGGTAAGTATCCTCATTTGGTTAATAATCTTGTTCCTGTACACTCTCCTATGGGTAGTATGGCGTTAGTATGCATGAAGCATTTTCCTGGGTATAGAATTGTATTTGTCGGGCCTTGTATTACAAAGAAAATGGAGGCAGCAGAAATTGGTACAGTAGATGGAGTTTTAACATTTACGGAATTAAATGATCTTTTTAGAAAAAAAGGTATACCTGAGAAGATTACAAGTCCGAAATATACAAAAACTTTTGATAAACTGTATAACGACTATACTAAAGTCTATCCTCTATCAGGTGGTCTATCTGAGACACTACAGTACAACAAGATACTTAAAAAAAGTGATATATTAGTGGCTGATGGGATGAAAAATATTGTTAAAATACTTGATGGATTTAAAGATGGATATTACAAGAAATATAAATTCTTAGATATACTCTCTTGTGAGGGTGGATGTATTAATGGCCCTTGTATTGAGTATAAATATCCTATTAAGGAAAGAATAAAAAGGGTTAAGAAATACAAGGAGTATGCAACAAGATATGAAAAGGATTTAGGTAGAACAGGAAGAAAATTAGATGCTAAGGATATAGATTTTAGTAGAAAGTTTTAAATTAAGTGTATGAAGTATGAATATATATATGGAGAAGGCAATTGAGGAAGCTAAAAAGGGTATGAAAAGAGGCCATGGGGGTCCTTTTGGTGCAATACTTGTAAAAGATGGTAAGATTTTAGCATTTGATCACAATCGTGTACTTAAAAAAAATGATTCTACATATCATGCTGAAATAAATGTAATTAGAAAAGCTAGTAAAAAATTAAAAAGATTTGATTTATCTGATTGTGAAATATATACAACAGGAAAACCGTGCAAGATGTGTGAAGGAGCTATTAATTGGGCTAAGATTAAAAAAGTGTATTATGGGAACTCTTATAAAGATGCACTAAATATGGGGTTTGACGATGAAAAGGGTAATAATCAAGATGTAATATATGAGAGGATAGAGAGTACTCAAACAGCTAAACTTATTGAAGAGTGGAATAACTTTAGTAAGAAAAGTATATATTAATCCTTAATATATATCTTTAAATCTACTGCTACAACCTTGTTTTCAGTAATAATTATTGGATTCATATCAATACTATATATCTCTGGGTATGTTACTAACATTTTTTGTACTTTATCAATAGTATCTATTAGCTTATCTTTTGCTAAAGCAGGCTTTCCTCTATATCCATCTATAATTTTAACAACATCTGTACTATTTAATTTCTTAACAATATTTTTAACAGTTTCAGGTACAAGAATGTGCTGGATATCTTTGTATACCTCTGTATATATACCTCCTTGACCTATTGCCATTAAATGACCAAATCCTAACCCGTTTTTTTGATATATATCAGTACCCCCCTCTCTATTTGCTCCTATAAAGAACTCTACCTTAGGTTCTATCATTTCCTGTATTAGTACCTCTGGAGCGTTTTTCTTAGTTGTTTTTTCAATATTGGATACTAGTAAATCAAACTTCTCTTGAAACTCTGTAATAGTTCTAATATCTAAAAACACACCCTTAAAATCTGTTTTATGTGTTAAATCCTTGGATGTTGCTTTTATAACTACAGGAAAGTGTTTACTTGCGAATTCTACTGCTTGATTAAGATTCCCAGTAATTAACTGCGCTGGTAATTGTATACCAACCTCTTTAGCTATTTTTTCAACTGTATTGTCAGAAAGTACTGTTATCTCCTCCTTTATCTGTTTTCGAACCTCTTTTCTCTGTTTCCCCTTTAACATTAAATCAGATACCTTTCTAATACCTCCATCTCTTTCTTGCATCTCAAAATGAGTAATCTTACTTATTAATCGAACAGTATCCTCTAAATTATTTGATACATACATACCGTAAGCTCTAAGTATTTTGTTACCATCATCTACATCACTACCACCTAAGAAACATGAAAATATCGGTTTTGAGGTTTGTTTCTGGATATCTACTATACATTTAGCAACTCCTACTATATCAGTAACAAGCTGAGGAGTAAGTATAACAATTAGAGAATGAACAGAGACATCTTCAAGTAGTGTTTTTATTGAGTACTCATATCTATCTAAAAGTGCATCTCCAAGTATATCAACAGGGTTATTAATATTTGATTGAAGTGGGAGAAATTTTGCAAGTTTATCTTTTGTCTTTTCTCCTATCTCAGCTAGATCTAACTCAAATTGTTCAACAAAATCTGTTGCCATGATTCCTGGTCCTCCAGCATTTGTGACAATACCTACTCCTTTGCCTTTAGGTAACTTCTCTTGTGATATAACTTTTATCATATCAAAGAGCTCTTCAGAGCTTTCTACCTTTATTAAATTTGATTTCTTAATAGCAGCTAGAGTTGTATCATATGATGTGGCGAGAGAACCCGTATGTGAAGATATTGCTTCTTTTGCTTTCTGAGAGCTTCCAGGAGCAATTATTATCATTGGTTTAGTTGCTCTTTGTGCAATTTCTACAAAGTCTTTACCATCAGAAAACTCTTCAAGATATATTGCAATAGATTGAGTATCTTTATCTCTCTGTAAGTACTCTATTAACTCATTTTCATTTATATCTGCTTTATTACCAATAGATATAATTTTAGAAAACCCAATATTATCTCTAATTGCCATATCTAGTATAGCGGTACAGAAAGCACCAGATTGTGATATGAATGCGGTAGTGCCCTTACCAGGATTCTTTCTTGCAAATGAGAGGTTAAGATTTATACTGTTATTAATCATACCTAAGGTATTAGGGCCTATTAATCTAATGCCAGCCTTCTTAAGCTTGTTAGTAATCTCATCTTCTAACTCTTTACCCTCTTGGCCTGTTTCTTTAAATCCAGAAGATATCACTATTACACTCTGAACTTTTTTCTTAATACAATCATCAACAATACTACTAACAAATTGAGAGGGTATAACTATACAAACTGTATCTATGGGTCCTCCAATACTAAGAATGTCTGGATAACAGGTTTTTCCATCGATCTCTTTGTATTTGGGATTAACGGGATATACTTTCCCAGAGTATTCACTATCTAATACATTGTTGTATATTACTCTCCCTATTTTCCCCTTCTCTTGAGAAACTCCAACAACAGCAATACTTTTAGGAAAAAGAATACTATCTTTCATTTTACTGTAAATCATTTAATATATTTGATACATTGTAGTTTTTAACCTCATCTACTAACTCAGTCTTAATGTCTTTTCTACTTACAAGATTAGAGTAGTAATCTTTTAATTTACTATTTCTGTATATTATACCAGTATATATTTTATCTTTGTTAATTACTCTTTTTTTAGCTAAGTTTAAATCATCAGTTTTCTCAACTTTAGCTATTCTCTCTTTAAGAAAATCTAAACTATTTTCAGGATTGTATGTAGGACATAGCTGAATGATTTCAATTACACTAAACCCTTTATGTTTAATACCCTCTTTAATAATTTGAGTGAGTTGAATAGGGTCACCAGAAAAACCCTTGGCATAAAAAGAGGGGTTAAGAGATAAAACTAATTCTCCAATATTAATATCTCCCTCTGTTTTACCAAAGGGAAATGCATACATTCGTTTTCCTTTTTTAGTTGTAGATGTTATCTGTCCAGTAGTAAGTGCAAAATTTTCATTGTTATGAATAAGCAATGTGATATCATAGTTTGAACGAATAGCGTGTATTAAATGATCTATACCTTCATGTAAACATCCCCCGTCCCCTATATCTGCAATTACACACATTCTTCTATTTGCGAGGTGACATCCTACTGCAAAAGGTATAGCTCTACCATGTAAACCCTTAACTCTAAATCCCTCTATTTTATCTCCTCCATTGCCATTACACCCTATATCAAAAGATATTACTACCTCACTTGGATGTTTATCTAAATCTACTAATGCCTGTTTTAAGGCTAAATGAATATTAAAATTACCACATCCTGGACACCATGTGTTTTTAATATCTGTATTGTAATCAGTTAAACTAGTTTTCATTTTCTTAAATACTCTAAAATATCATCAACAAAGAAAGGTCTTCCATCGAATTTGTTTAAGGTGTTAGATATGTAGAAATTACACTCCTCTTTAATTAATTTACCCAGTCCACTACTCTGGTTGTTTTCAATTAGAACAATCTTTGCATTTCCTTTAACTAACTGTGTAAGTTTTTCCTTTTTGAATGGATATATATATTTGTAATGTAAGTATCCAATAGGTTTCCTACTCTGTTTCATTGCATCTAATACAGCATTTTTACTACTTCCCATTCCAACAAAAATTAATTTTGCATTTGTATTACCATAGTATTTTGGTTCAGGTAATATTTTCTTTAGAGATACTAACTTTCTTATTCTTTTTTCAGACATATTAACAATTGTATTCTCTTCTTCAGTACTTATACCCTTCTGGTCATGTTCATCACTGTTTGTTAAGTATGTATTTTTACCACTTTGAGGTATCCATCTTGGTGATATACCGTTATTAGTATATATATATCTGGATATACCATTTTGAGATAAGCCTCTATCAATTCTTTTAATACCTGGTAGTTTAGAAATATTAAAGATAGATTCTGCTATATGTTTTTCAGTAAGTAATATTACAGGTATTTGAAACCTATCAGATATATTAAAGGCATCTTGAATTAATTCAAATGAATCTAGGGCATCACTTGCACACATTACACACTTAGGAAACTCTCCATGACCAGAGTAAAGAGCTACATTTAAATCAGATGAACCTGTCCATGTAGGAACTCCAGTTCCACTTCCAGCTCTTTGACCAAGAACTATTACCAAGGGTATCTCACTTACTCCAGAGAAAGATATGCTTTCTGTCATAAGGTCAAAACCTCCTCCTGAGGTAGCTGTAAATGCTCTTGCACCCATATACATACTCCCCATAACCATTTGTGCTGCAGTTATTTCACTTTCTGCTTGTTTAACAAGAATATGAGTTTTTAAAGATGTATCACCTATGACTTCAAGTATAGAGGTAGCAGGGGTCATAGGGTAAGCGTAGTATGCTCTACAGCCAGCAGCTATTGCTCCCAACGCTATACCTTCATTACCAGTAATTACTTTTGATTTACTCCAATTCTGACTTTTAAGTATTGGAAGATTAATTTTTTTAATATCCTTAACCTGTTTAATACTGTATCCTGCTTCTAAACATTTTTTCTCGGCTTGTATATCAACATCTTTCTTATTCGAGAAGTAATTAATGACAACAGACTCTAATACCTTAATATCTAAGTTCATGGCTTGCCAGGCACTACCAAGCATAACGACATTAGACATAATAGAATGGGCTTTCTGCCTTTCAGTAATTTCTAAAGAGTCAATATATACAGTAGTAATATTTTTGTTTTTAATATACTTCTGTGATTTGGAATCAAATTCATAATCTTTGACAGAATGAAGAAGTACTCCATTTCTTCTTACGGTAGTTAAATACTCTTCTAAAGCAGTATCTGATATACAAATTAATATATCACACATCTTTGAAGGTGAAAGTATATCTGTTGAAGAAAAATCTATCTGGTATGATGAATATCCTCCCTTAATTATTGATGGATACTCTCTATATGCGAATGTATGATATCCCAAATTTTTGAGTGCCTTACTTACAAACCCTCCTAATGTATTAATGCCTTGACCAGATTGGCCACCAAATTTTACGGATATTCTATCTTTCATATGAGCAGTTTTAATATTTATTTAGGTTATCATTATCAATATATATTGTCAAAAAAGGTTACAAAATGATTAAAATTACTGTACAATTAAAATTATGATTGATAAATGTACAATCACAATACAATCTGGTAAGGGGGGTGATGGAATCATCGCTTTTGATAGGGATAGAAAAGCAGATGGTGGAGACGGTGGAAAGGGAGGAGATATATATATTGTTGGAGACAGCAATATGTATGATTTAGGCAAGGTTGTTCACATTTCAAATTTTAAAGCAGAGAATGGTTATATTGGAGAAAAGAATAAAAGAAAAGGTAAAGATGGCAAGGATTTGGAGATTCATGTTCCATTAGTTACAAAAATATTCAATGATGATGGTACTGAGATATTTACAATGACAAAGCATGGTTACTCGATTAGAATATTAAATGGCGGGAAAGGTGGTTTAGGTAATTTTACATTAAGAGGTGAGGGCTGGAATGGAAAACTTTCAAGAACAAAGGGCGAAGACTTTGAAACAAAAGTATTAAACTTAGAATTAAATCTTAAAGGAGATGTAATATTCCTTGGCTATCCTAATGCTGGTAAATCTAGTATTGTTAATTCCCTTAGTAATGCCAAATACAAAGTTGCCCCCTATGAATTTACTACATTAGAGCCACAGTTAGCCGTTATGGATAGATATATACTTATGGATCTCCCTGGATTAATAGAGAATTCTTACAAGGGTAAGGGTTTAGGTACAGAGTTCTTAAAACATACAAAGTATGCAAAGCTTTTAGTTCATTGTATTAGTTTAGAGAATGAGGATATAAAGGGGATTTACAAAAAAATGAGAGAGGAATTCGCTAATATTTCTGAAGATTTATACTCTCTTGATGAATTAGTAATATTTACTAAGGCAGATATCTACTCTATTGATGAACTAGAAGAAGTAGAGAATGACCTTAAAAAAGATTTTAAAAATTTCTTAATCATCTCAACATACAGAAAAGAGGATATGGAGAGAGTAAAAGAGGAGCTAAAAAAGAGATTGAGTTCTATTCCTGATACCACTATCTAAAGCTAATTTAGCATTCCATTGTAAGTCTGGTTTATCTGTCATACTTTCAACTAACCACTCTAAATACTCTCTATCTGTTCTTTCAATTTCTTCAAATGTTTTACCCATATACTTACCAAAAGTCATCTCTCTCATTACTTGTGGTTGTTTCGTAATTAACATCATATTCTCTATACTTAATTTGGTATTATTTTTTAAATAGTTAAACAGATCTCTTAAGAAATATACATCACTTAATGCATCGTGTGCTTTAATATGCTCTTTGTTTTCATTCTTGTATAGACCTAGATAGTATCTAAGATACTGTAATTTGTAGCTTTCTAAATCCCTACCATCAGGTGTTGTAAGTGCATTCCTAGCAACTTTTAAGGTACATATTGTATCCTGGATATGTATACCCTTTTTCTCCAATACCTCCATATCGAATTCTACATTATGTGCAACCCATATATACTCCTTAGCGAGATATTCAAGATACTCTTTTAATGAATTACCATTGAATTCAGTGTCAACACCTTTATCAGGTAATTGGGTATCCTCAAATATATCAAGATCTTGGACATCTTCAGGTGTAATATTGTGTATTGCCATAGCACCAAAAGATATCTCTTGAATAGGCTTAAAGTAAAGATTAAGAAAAATATCAGGAGTATCTGTAATTATTGCTAACTGTAATATATCTTTACTTTGTGTATCTGTTGTTTCTGTGTCAAAGTACAGTATTTTGTTTCTATTCATAGCAAGTAGATTTTAGCATATCGTGTTTTTACTAACAAATATTTGCTTATATTTGTATATATTGATATATTTTCAAATAATTTATTTACTGTTAAAAAAATGACAGACCAGAATGTAGTAAAAGTAGTACCAATCGTAGTAACAGTTATAATTGTTGGTGTATTGTCCATTGGTATATTTATATTTTTGAACAAAGAGGGAACCTCTATTACAGATACTGCAAATCAAGATGTCGTTGATCCTAATTTAAATTCAGAAGAAACAAATAATATGACAAATGTAGAAGATTTTGATGAGTTAGAAATAACCACAATACAGGAAGGAACAGGCGCTGAGGCTGTAGTTGGTAATGCTGTATCAGTACATTATCAAGGTACATTAAGTGATGGAACTCAATTTGATAGTTCATATGATAGGGGAACACCTTTTGAGTTTACCTTGGGAGAGGGCATGGTTATAACTGGATGGGAAGAGGGTGTAAAAGGCATGAAGGTCGGAGAGATAAGGGAGTTAAAAATTCCATCTTCAATGGGTTATGGCCAAAGTGGTTCAGGACCTATTCCTAGTAATGCTGGATTGATATTTAAGGTTGAATTACTTGAGATTAAGTAGTTAGAACTTACCAAGTACCATTAATATTCCAATTAAAAGTAGTAATATACCTGCCACAAGATGCATATACCTAATATTTCTGTCTTTCCAATCTTTTACATCCTCTACTTTTTTTGTCCCAATATATACAAGTATAACTGTTGCTAACATAGGCAAGATAAATATTATATTGTAGAGAATTAATGATGGGAGAGCCTTGATAAAGCCATCACCAGCTACAAGACCACCTAATATTAAGTATGGACCTATTGTACACGGTAGTAAGAAAAGAGTAACGAATAATCCAACAATAAAGGCGGCAAATGGGGATGTAACCTTTGCAATTAATTTGTTAACTTTAGGTCTTAAAAAGAGTGGCATTTCAGTACCTACACCACCAGGTTTGTATGAAAAAAAATCTTTTAATCCAAGTAAACCCAGAATTATTGCTCCAATACCAAGTATTAGGTTAATACCTAACTTCCCATACAGAAATTCTCTAACAGATGATATAGATTGTACTACTTCAAAGGCCTTAATAATGAGAAAACCATAAAGGAGATACATAATTATTACTGCTATAATAAAGGATAAACCAGCCAAAAGTACCTTTTTTCTATTCCCAGGATTATATGTAATTATTGAAATTAGAACTAAAGCAAGTATCGATATGGCACAAGGATTAACAGAATCAGCAAGTCCTAAACTAATTACTTTTCCAAAAGTAATATTACTATCCGTATCCTCAGTAGTACTCTCACTTTCCTGTTTAGTATCATTTGATACCTTATCTCCATTCCAGAGTAACTGCCATCCATTTATCTCTATACCGTGTTCATATGTTAACTTCCCAGCGGGATAATCAATAGTAGTCTCTTTTACTTCCTTACCACTTAAATCTTTAATTGCTTCTGAAACAGTATCAGCGTATATGAAGTTTTTAATTACTGTTTCCTGTTCATTTTTTAATTTTGTTAGATCTTTTCTGATTGCTGCTCTATCCTTAGAATAAATAGCTGGATATCTATTTAAATCAGAAAGTTTAAGCTCTTCAAAAGATGTAGAACTGCCATTGGGTAAATATATTAAATTTGATTGGGCGTTTTCTACCATAGTATCAAGATTTTCTATTATCGGAGAATCTCCAGATTCAATACTATCTTTATCAAACATTAACTGTGGGATACCAAGAGATAATCCATATTTATCACTATAGTTATTTAATATTTGAGGATTAGCAAGATTCTTGTAAATCTCATACTCAATTAGTATGAATCCTCCTTCATCTACCTTTTTATGAAGTACAGGAGCAACTTTAGCACAGTGAGGACACCCTATTCCAGTAAAAGATATTGCAAATTTTGTATTACTTTGTGCAAATACATTCGCGGGTATACAGAGTAGTAATATTAGTAATATTTTTGTTAATATCTTTTTCATTTACATCCAAATGTAATATTATATCCCAATGACCAATTTTACTCTTTCAAAAAAACAGACTCAGGTTATAGATAGTATATTTAACTGGTATAGAGAGTCTAAAGGAAAGTATATCACATTAGGGGGTTTTGCTGGAACTGGAAAGTCAACAATTCTAGGGTTTGTTTCAAAAAAACTTCATAAAGAGAATGAGGGCATAAAAATAGCCTTCTGTAGTTATACAGGTAAAGCAAGTAGAGTTTTAGAAAGAAAGTTAAAAGATGTATCTGCTCTATTCCCCTCTGACTATATTGGTACAATTCATAGACTAATATATAGACCTATTGTTGATAAAAGAGATGAAATAATTGGATGGGAGAAAGTTCCCACTTCTGATTTTAAATACGCCCTTATAGTTATAGATGAGGCGTCTATGGTTACAGAGGATATTTGGAATGATTTACTTAGTTTCGATATCCCTATTCTTGCTGTAGGTGATCATGGTCAATTGCCTCCAATTAATAGTAAATTTAATTTGATGGGAAAACCTGATTTAAAACTTGAAGAGATTTATCGCCAAGAAGCAGATAACCCTATCATCAAGGTTTCTGAGATTGCAAGAAAGAAGGGTAAGATACCTTTTGAAATATTTGGGAAAAATATTAAAAAAATTCATAAAGAGGATGAAAATACTCAAGAGATTCTTGGTGATATATTTGAATCATTTGATGAAAACACTATGGTTTTGTGTGGTTACAATACAAGTAGAATTAAACTTAATAAAGGGATTAGGGCTTTACATTTTGATAAAGACATTCCACAGGTCGGTGATAGAGTTATATGTTTGAAAAACAATAGAAACGAAAATATTTATAACGGAATGATGGGAAGTATTTTAGAAATATCAAAAGAAAAGATACATGGATTTTCATATTATGAAACAGAAATTTCATTAGATTATGAGGATTACACATTCTGGGGGAAGATATCTATTAATCAGTTCAATTCTCCTACTTTAGTAGATTTAAAGATGAAAGATATCAACTATTTTGATTTTGGTTATGCACTTACTGTTCACAAGGCACAAGGAAGCCAAGCAAGAAGAGTTGTAGTATTCGAAGAGCGATTCTCTAAGATGGATGATGAATCTTTCTCTCGTTGGTTGTACACAGCTATTACCAGAGCAGAAAAAGAACTCATTATTGTTGCATAGAGTATTATCCGGGTCTGTCACCTTCTGCTTGCTCATTTCGTTTTGTTCTCAATCCTTTTTACTTTTTCGCCGAACAATCTTGGTACTCTGTACATCCGTTTTCTTAGATCTGTTGTTTAAGAAACCTCTGAGAAAAAGGAGAAAGTTTGGGTTGATGGTTTCAGAGGTAGGTATGTCCCTAAAATGGTTCTAGGTATATAATGGGGATATGGTAATTAATAAAGCAAAAGATGAAAAAATTTTAAGAGAGGCAGCAGATATCTCTGTGAGTATTCTTAAACAAGTTAGTACAGGTATTCGAGAGGGTGTTACACCTCAAGAATTAGATATCAAAGCTGGTGCTCTATGTAGGGAGTACGATGTTAAACCAGCATTTAAAAGAGTTAGAGGTTATAACTTTAATACCTGTATCTCAGTTAATGATGTTGCTGTACATGGTATTCCAAAAGACATTCCTCTAAAAAAAGGAGACTTAGTATCTATTGATTTCGGTATTATAAATAAAGGAATATATACAGATCACTGTTGGACATGGAGTGTAGGTAAACCATCTAAAGACAACAGTAAACTAATTGAGGCGGGTAGACAAGCGGTAGAGAACTGCATACCTTTAGCTATTTCTGGTAATCATACGGGAGATTTAGGTTATGAGATGGAGAAAGTTGCTAAAGAAAACGGCTTTAATGTATTAAAAATGTTTATTGGTCATGGTATAGGTAAAACATTACATGATTCTCCAGATATTCCAGCATTTGGCAAGAAGGGTTCAGGTACTCTTCTGGTTGATGGTATGGTCATATGTATTGAGTGTCAGGTAGTAAATGATACTGGAGAGATAGAGATTGATAAAGATGGATGGTCTGCTAAGAGTAAACATGGTGGTAATAGTGTAATGTTTGAATATATGGTTATTGTTGGTAAAGATAAGCCAGTAGTTTTAACAAACACATTAAACTGGGATACAACAATATAGAGTTTATAATCCTATAGTAATATGGTATAATATAGATAGGTTTGTATAGCCTACTTTTTCTTTAGTATTTTAATATATTAAAGATACTGCTCTTTAAAAAAAGATCTATTCAATATCTCCTTAGATATTTCCCCCCTATATATGTTATTTATTAGTTTAAATACTATGTATGGGGTGGAAATAAATATATTAATGAAAAATTAAGAAGGAGAAAAAATGAGAAAGGTTATAGATTTGTTATGGGGGATAGTAGGTGCATTCGTCTTTGGCATAGCGTTGGGCAGATACATTAAAAAGTTCTTATAAAACATATAAAAGGAGAATATTATGACAAGGGAAGAAGGAAGGCAAAAAGAAAGAAATTTTAGAACAGGATTTAAAAAGATTATGAAGTGGCTGTCTGGGTTTGTTGCACTATCAATTTTGGTTTATGTTTTTATGGGAGTATACATAGAGGGAAATCGTCAGAAGGGGTTAAAAAACTCTAAGGAGCTACTATCAGCAATCAACATTAGTTCTGTGCTACCATGGGAAAGCGATAATTATAATATCATCGCGGTTGTTAATTGTGATGATGAAAATATCTTTCTCAAAAAAAATGAATCAATTGGTAGCGAAATGTCTGGCTGTATAGTACATCTGGCAGAGAATGTGGTAGTCGAAAAATCTTTTTATAAACTTAAACCAAATGCAAGGTTAAAACTCAAAATAATAAATGAATAGATCTTTGGAGGGGATACTCGTAATATTACATATTAATTTATGTATTGAGTATTCCCTCTTCAGACCACTATACTGAATATATTTTTTCAATAAGTGGTAATACCTGTTTCTTTCTACTCACAATATCCTTAAGATATACAACATTATCTTTTATTTCTTTTGCTAATTCATTTTCTAATAGGTTAATGTCTTTTCCTACAGCTATTAATATACAATCCCTTTCTACAGGATTTGTTAGCATAACAATACGCAAATTAAAGTCCTTTTCAATATTCATTAGTTCTAATTCTTTGATAATTGAATCTGTATCCATATTTTCGCTGTTTAAAGTCTCTACCTGGCTAATAGATACCCAATTACCATTGATTTCTATATTTCTAATATCTTCTTCGATTATCTCTCTAGTAGCGAGAGTATGCCAAATATCTTTCTTTTTAAATATCTCTAATGAATACTCTTGAATATCCCCTACTTTACATATCTTGTTTAATACATTAACCATATCAATATCTAATTGAATAGTTGTTGGAGATTTAAGACCAAGAGAGTCATCTAATATTCCAGCTAAAAGTATATTTGCAATATTAAAAGGAATATCCATATTAAAATTAACAAACTTTTCCGTAATCAATGTACATGTACTACCACAAGGTCTTATTGTGATTCTTTGAGGAACAATATCTTCTAATTTAACATCATGATGATCTATTACCTCTAAGATATTAGCTCTCTCCCATCCATCTGCTCTGTTTTCTGAATATGTATGATCTACAAGTACAACATTCATATTAGATATATCATTAACTAACTGAGGTATTTCTGTATTAAAGTTACTAAATATCCATTCTGTTAAAGGATTAATATCATCACAACGAATAGCTTTGTAATTGGTATCCCCAAGTTGATGTCTATATGATTCATAACCTGCGGCTGATGCAATGGAGTCTAAATCTGGTTTTTTGTGTCCTAATACATATATTTTCATAATATTTTCTTCCATCTTCCTATCTTATCAAATAGTTTGACAGTATAGTAGATTTTAACTAGAATTCGTACTTAGTAATATATTTAAATATATGTTTATGGTTGAGATAAAAGAGCTTACAGGAACTGAAACAATCGATAATGAAAAGATTACACAGCAGTTAATTGAAGAGTTTCCTTGTGCATTTAAAAAAATTAAAGATCCACATGATGGTGAGATACTTTTTCAAGCTGGAATTAATGATCCTCAAGAATTTGTTTCAATGCTAAATAATGGGAGGGGGACATCCCCTGAGATGAAAGAACATCTTTCTTCTTATCAAGGTTTGCATGATGAAGTAATTTCAAATTTAATTAATACGAAAAATCAAAAAGTCTTTAATTCAGTACTTCGTTTAATTAGCTATGAATCGATGAAGAATGGGGGACCCTGTTTTTCAAAAAAGGGTATTTTACTACCTTTTGAAACAGCTGATGTATATATTCCTCCATCTATGATACCTACCTCGTTAAATGCATTCACAGAGGATGCAAAAAGAGCATTTTTTACTGCTTTAACATTTGTAAATACATATAATATGCTTCTAAATAGGGAAAAACATATTAAAAAGAATTAATCTGGTATAATGAAATAATATTTTAGAAATATAATTAGTATGACAGAATCAGAAATATATGATATTGCAATAGTTGGAAGTGGGCCTGCTGGCTTAACTGCTAGTATATATGCCAGTAGGTATAAATTGAAAAATATTGTCTTTGGAAAACTATTAGGAGGAACTATTACAGAAGCACATAAAGTGTGTAACTATCCTGGTTTAAAAGATATTTCTGGAATTGATCTTGGTATGAGTTTCTATGATCAGGCAAAGGGATGTGGTGGTGAGTACAAAGCGGAGAGTATTGTTAATATTAAAAAAGATAATGATATCTTTATTTTAACTTCTTAAATGGGGGCGGAATATAAATTAAAAACAGTATTTTGGGTTTAGGAACAAATAGGAATAAACTGAATTTAAAGAATGAAGATTTCTACTTAGGTAAAGGCCTTTCATACTGTGCTACATGTGATTCAATGTTTTACAAAGATAAGGTAGTTGCTGTAATTGGGGGTAGTAACGCTGCTACTATGGCAGCTTCTATGCTTTCTGATGTTGCCAAGAAGGTATATATAATTTATAGGGGTACTGAACTGAGAGGTGATCAGGTATGGGTTGAGGAGGTTAAGAGTAAAGATAATATTGAGATAATATATACAACGATACTAATAGGGTTAGAGGGAGAAAACAAATTAGAAAGGATTAAGCTATCAAGAGCTTTTAATAACTCTGAGTATTTAAATGTTGATGGTGTTTTTGTTGAGATAGGGTCAGAGCCTAATATCGATTTAGCAAATAAGCTAGGGCTTGAATTAGATGAGAAAGGATATATTAAGGTGTCTAATGAACAATCTACAAATATGGCGGGTGTATGGGCTGCTGGGGACTGTACAGATGCATCAAATGGATTCAATCAGGTAGTAACAGCAGCTAGTGAGGGAGCTATTGCATCAAATTCAATATTTTCATATTTGAAGAAAGGTGCCAAATCTCCAGATGTATACTAATCTTTCCTGTTGTTAACAAAGTCCACCCACTCTTGTAGGTAATTGGAGCTTGACCATATTTTATCTTTGCCAACCCCATATTCTATATGTCCTCCATATGATTCTACTAAGTCAGCTTCAACTTTTAACCCACTATTTGGATTATTCCTATCGCTATCATTTCTATCACCGCCTTTACAGAATACATCTGGTCTAACTACTTCTAATACTTCGGCACAGTTAGTAGCCTTGGGATTTTCATGTATTATGACATAATCAACACCTTTGATAGCATCAACGATATCTGCTCTATCAACTGCTGGGATAAATGGTTTACCTTTTTTGTTTATACATCTACTATCTCCATCAACAATTACAACTAATATATCTCCAAACTTCTTAGATTCCATTATGCAAGATACATGTCCAGGATGAATTGGATCATAATAACCCGATGTACACGATATTTTCTTTCCTTTTAACTCTTTCTCTTTTATTCTAGGAAACTCTTCGAGTGTAATAATCATAAATATATGGTTAAAAGTTATTTGATATTTAATCAGTTTAATTAATATATTGCAAGATATAATTTGTATGTATATAGAAGTATATAACACAACCTGTAGTATATATTACAAAACTGTAATACTGTATATTGTAGCCAATAACTAAGACCTTAATAACTACAGGACTTTGACTGATACAACCACTTGGGGTAATCTGGACTACTAAATACAACCCGTTGTACAATGAGATGTCCATACTGTTCAAGTACTACATCAAAGGTAGTAGACAAAAGAGATAACGCTGATGACTTCTCAACTAGAAGGAGAAGACAGTGTTTAAGGTGTGGTAGAAGGTTTACAACATACGAAAGGATAGAGAAAGTTGAGGTTGTAGTTATCAAAAAAGATGGCTCTTTTGAACAATTTGATTGTGATAAGTTAAGAAAAGGGATAAAGAAAGCTATTAGTACAGATAGAATATCTGAACAGGAGATAGATGAGTTTTGCGAATCTGTAACTAGAAAAGCAATGACTAATCCTAACCCTATTACTACAACTGAAATAGGGAATATGGTTTTGGATTGGTTAAAGACGCTAGATCCTTTAGCTTACATGAGGTTTGCATCTGTTTATAAAGATTTTGAGACTGTTAACGATTTAAAAAAAGAACTTGAGAACTTAATTTAGTATTTACTTTAATGCCCCAAGTAAAAAAGATAAAAAGGATACCTTTTAAAGTTAGAAAAAGAGATGGTCGATTAGTTGATTTTGATCAGGAGAGAATAACTACATCTATATTTAAAGCTGCGGAGAGTGTTGGTGGTGATGATAGACAGAGAGCTAAAAAGGTTTCTGATGAGGTTGTCAAAAGATTGTTTAATAAATATCCAACTGATGAAGAGATTACAACTGAGGAGATTTTCTCTGAGGTAAAGGAAACTTTAAAGGAGATGGGACATGGTAAGACTGCTATGGCTTTAGAGTTGTTTGTTAATTTAAAGAATAAAGTAAAAAATATTAAATCTTTAATTGATGCAGAGGAGTTAGTAAGGGGGTATATTGGTGAAGAGGATTGGAGGGTTAAGGAGAATAGTAATATGGCTTATTCTTGGCAGGGACTTAATAATCATATATCTTCCTCTGTTCAGGCGAATTACTGGTTATACTCTACATATCCTAAAAAGATTTCTAATGCACATATTAATGCTGATATTCATATTCATGATTTAGGTATGTTAGCTTCATACTGTTGTGGTTGGGATTTGAAAGATTTACTTCTTAAGGGTTTTACTGGTGTACCCGGTAAGATATCTTCTGCTCCTCCTAAACACTTTGGCGCAGCACTGGGTCAGTGTGTTAACTACCTTTATACACTTCAACATGAGGCTGCTGGTGCTCAGGCGTTCTCTAGCTTTGATACCCTACTTGCTCCTTTCATTGCTTATGACAAATTGACATATCCTGAAGTCAAGCAGAAGATGCAAGAGTTTCTTTTTAATATGAATGTTCCAACTAGAGTTGGGTGTCAGAGTCCTTTTACAAATATTACACTTGATTTAGTTCCTAATGGTATGTTAGCAAAAGAGAATGTCATTATCGGTGGTAAACCTCAAAAGGAAAAATATAAAGATTTTCAAAAAGAGATGGATATGATTAATAAGGCGTTTTGTGAGGTTATGATGGAAGGAGATGCGCAGGGGAGACTTTTCTCCTACCCCATTCCTACATACAATTTAACAAAGGATTTTGATTGGGATAATCCAAAGCATAAGCCCCTATGGGAGATGACTGCTAAGTATGGTATTCCATACTTTTCTAATTTCATTAACTCTGATATGAGTCCTGATGATGCTAGATCCATGTGTTGCCGACTTAGATTGGATAATAGGGAGTTAAGAAAGAGAGGTGGTGGTCTTTTTGGTGCTAATCCACTAACTGGTAGTATAGGTGTAGTGACTATTAATATGCCTAGAATAGGATATTTAGCAAAGGATAAAGCAGACTTTTATAAAAGGTTAGATAAATTAATGGATATTGCTAAAGAAAGTTTAAAGATTAAAAGAGCATTAATTGAAAAGTATATGGATAGAGGTCTGTACCCCTACTCTAAATTCTATCTTAAAGATGTTAAGGAGAGGTTTGGTGAATACTTTAAGAATCATTTTAATACAATTGGGATACTTGGTTTAAATGAGGCAATGGTTAACTTCTTTGGTTTGGGTAATGATTTGACCTCAAAGAAAGGAAGAAAGTTTGGTTTGGAGATAATGGAACATATGAGAGAGCGATTAATGAATTATCAGTTAGAAACAAATCAACTATTTAATCTCGAGGCTACCCCTGGTGAGAGTACAACATACAGATTTGCAAAGGCAGATAAAAAGAAGTATGGAGATAGAATTATAGCTGCATCAGATTTAGGTAAAAAGAAACATGATGCTCCGTATTACACTAACTCTTCACAGCTTCAAGTTGGTTTCACTGATGATATATTTGAAGCGTTAGATTTACAAGATGAGTTTCAATGTATGTATACAGGTGGTACTGTGTTACATGTATTCTTAGGTGAAAGAATGCCCTCTTCTGAGAGTGTTAGCTCTTTTGTTAAAAAGGTAGCTAAGAATTACAAACTTCCCTACTTTTCAATAACACCAACATTTAGTGTATGTCCTGTACACGGATATATCTCTGGGGAGCATAAATACTGTCCTAAGTGTGATGCTCAGTCAGGATATATCGATGGTACTCCTTTTAAAGAAATTATTTAATATATTACCTTTATAGATTTATGACAAAGAAAGAGAAAGTGGTTAAAAGACAAAGATGTGAGGTATATTCAAGAGTTGTAGGATATATTAGACCTGTAACTCAGTGGAATCCAGGGAAACAGTCTGAATTTGAAGATAGAATTACATTTAGATAGATGTTAATTGCTGGTTTTCAAAAATCTACATTATTAGATTATCCAGGTAAGGTATCTGCTTTAATATTTACATATGGTTGCAATTTAAGATGTGAGTACTGTCATAATCCTGAATTAGTTACTCTACCTTTAAAGAAAAGAAGTATTATATCTGAAAAAGATATATTTAAATATCTTAAATCTAGAAAAGATTTACTTGATGCAGTAGTTATTACTGGGGGGGAACCTACCATGCAACCCGATCTTATTCCCTTTATTAAAAAGATTAAACAGTTAGGATATTTGGTTAAATTGGATACTAATGGTACTGACTCAAATATTGTAAAAGATATATTAGATTTAGATATTGTTGATTACTGGGCTATGGATATTAAGTATGATATGGATATTTACAAACAGAATTTAAAAGAAAGTATTGAATACAAAGAGATAGAAAGAAGTATTAAGTTAATAATGGAGAGAGCTAAGGATTATGAATTTAGAACAACATATGTAAAGGGAATACATACTAATGGTTCAGCTAAGGGAATTGGGGTGTTAATAAAGGGGGCAAAGAGATACTATATTCAAAATTTTAGACCTGGTAAAACTATTAACCCTATTTTAGATAGTAGGAACTCATTTACAGACATAGAGTTAGAAAAGATTAAAAAGATAGTGAGTAAATATGTAAAAAATATTGAGATTAGATATTAGGATTATCTAATACTTTCACTACTCTCCCATTAATCATAGAGTTACTACTTGAATCTAAATATATAGGTTTGTGTATTGGATTAGAGGATTTTGGATAAAGAATTACTAAATCTTTCTCTCTTTTAATATTTTTAACTGTAGCACAACCATCTACAATAGCCACAACTACATCACCATCTTCATACTGAGCATTCTTTTGTACAACAAGGTAGTGCCCCTCTTCTAGATTCTTTCCGTCAATATTTCTCATATTCATTGAATCTCCTTTAATTATTAATCCAAATAGATCTTTTTTATTCCCAATTAATGTTTTATCTACTTGAAGTATACCCATATTCTGTTCTTGGGCTAATACCATTGGTGTTCCTGCATTAGCATATCCTAATATTGGTATACCAACTAAATATTCATAAACCTCTTCCTCATCACTATCGTTGACAACCTGTATACCTCTTGGTTCACTAGTTCTAATGATATACCCTTTCTTTTCTAATGCTTC
>Ga0116143_10001699_pt1 | contig 25824 bp, 23 predicted proteins | sample AD_UKC034_MetaG_FD_89745 | JGI IMG/M metagenome (GOLD analysis project Ga0116143, IMG submission 89745) | Active sludge microbial communities of municipal wastewater-treating anaerobic digesters from USA - AD_UKC034_MetaG | ecosystem: Engineered > Bioreactor > Anaerobic > Digestate | place: USA...
ATAATATTCTTCTGCCTTTGTGTAATCTTTTTTAATGTTTTTTAAGAAACTGGCATAGTTGCCATTGTTATTAGCATGATCAGGAGCAAGGGAAAGTGCTTTTAAATAATATTCTTCTGCCTTTGTGTAATCTTTTTTAATGTTTTTTAAGAAACTGGCATAGTTGCCATTGTTAGTAGCATCATCAGGAGCAAGGGAAAGTGCTTTTAAATAATATGCTTCTGCCTTAGTATAATCTTTTCTAATGTCTTTTAAGAAATTGGCATAGTTGCCTAAAAAACCAGCCTCTTCCTTATTTAAAGGTAAGGCTGTCTCGTAATGTTTCTCTAAACCATCATAATCACGCTTTTTAAAATGCATAAAGTGTGTAAAGTTCCACCACAGCCAACCTGCTGAAGGGTATTTTTCAAGTGCTTCTAAATAAATTTGTTTTCGCTTTTCAAGATCGGGCTCTTTTTCGCATAAATTATAATATTCTAAAGCTGAAAGAATTTTTTCTTTCTTTTTGCCACTTTTATCAGTAGTTAACCTTGAAGTTGATGCTTTAATAATTTCGTTTAGCTGAGTGGTGGCAAGGGTAACACGCTGGTTTGTTATGGTGGTAAGTTCTTTTTCTACCGGTCCAATTTCAGCAAATACCTCTAATAGTTGGTACATTAGTTCATCAAATCCACTGATGTTTACATAACTTCCATCGTGTTTTTCAATTAAGGTTTTAATTTTATGAGGCAAATCCTTTTCATTTGATAATCCGCACCAAAAAAAGTTGGAGGGTTTTGACATGTTTTGGAAATAGGTCATAAGGCTTCCATCGTTACCTCCATAACCAATTATAATTGGAATGTGCGTGCTAAAGATATGATTTAACGGTTGAACCCATCCGTCATCCAATTTATTTATTTCATCGGGGTCGCTTTTTGGGTTAAGTAATAAATCGCGGTGAATTTTAATGACAAGCGGATGTGTGTTGGATGGGCGTGCATAACCGCTCAATGATTCGTGTCCGCACACCAATGGTGTTTTGTTTGTAAACTGGTAAACGGAAGACTCTACCAAGCTATCAAAATTGGTAGTGAGCACGCAATGTCCGGTATAACGGCTAAGAATTTGTGCCAAAACAAAATGCCCGAAAGAAGGCTTTGCTTCTTTCATGGCATTAACCAAAAATTCGTAACCGGAAGTTTTATCGTTTTGAAAGCGTCTGCGGTAAATGGCACCATAAGATGATGCCAAATCCTTTTCGTCTATTTTAAATTCTTTAAGCCATTTTTTAAAATCAGAATCTTTAAGCCTTTGTTTTAATTCGTTATACCATTTTGTAGCCAACTCACCTCCTGTGGGTATTCCGCTTTTGCGGCTGGCACCAGCGCCTACAACTATGCAGTACCTTCGGTTCTCGGTGTTTTCATTTATATCCTTTAGGGTGTGCTTAAATTCGGTTGTTGAAATTGATTTCATATAAAAGGCGGTTAGACTTTAAAATGATAACTGCTGTTTTGGTTTGTAAAGCAAATAAAATAAATTAAATACAGCGTTGTTTCATTTGATAAACAAACCAAAAAAGGCTGCCTTTACCAAGCAGCCTTTTAAAACAAAATTTAAATCAATTATTTCTTGTTGTTGTCTATGCCTTCGGCAAGGAGGGTTACTTTGTTATCGAGCATTTCTACCACTCCGCCTTTTACAAAGTAGTTAAGGGTTTCTTTGCCGGTGTTAACTTTTACATTGCCATTTACCAATGTAGATATGATGGGTGCATGGCGGTTAAGCATTTGAAATTTTCCGTTTGTACCGGGCACTGAAACGGATGTAACATTGCCGGAAAAAACTTTTTTATCGGGGGTTATTATTTCGAGAAACATTTTTTAGTACAAAGTATTATGTATTAAGTACGAAGTACCGCTTATTAACACCCGGCACCTGGTACTTAGTACTGATTTATTATTTTGCTTCTGCCAATAGTTTTTTACCTTTTTCTATTGCATCATCAATAGTACCTACAAGGTTAAATGCTGCTTCGGGGTATTGATCCACTTCGCCATTTAATATCATGTTAAAGCCTTTGATAGTTTCTTCAATTGGAACCAATACACCTTTTAATCCGGTAAACTGTTCGGCAACGTGAAATGGTTGTGATAAGAAACGCTGCACACGTCTTGCACGGTGTACCACCTGCTTATCTTCATCACTCAATTCATCCATACCAAGGATTGCAATGATATCCTGCAACTCTTTGTAACGCTGTAATATTTCTTTTACGCGCTGTGCAGTATTGTAGTGCTCATCGCCAAGTACTGCGGCTGAAAGAATGCGTGAGGTAGAATCTAAAGGATCTACAGCCGGGTAAATTCCTAACTCAGCAATTTTACGGCTCAATACTGTGGTAGCATCTAAGTGAGCAAACGTGGTAGCAGGAGCCGGATCTGTTAAATCATCGGCAGGTACATATACTGCCTGTACCGATGTAATAGAACCACGCTTGGTTGAAGTGATACGCTCTTGCATTAATCCCATTTCGGTAGCAAGCGTAGGCTGGTAACCTACTGCCGATGGCATACGACCTAAAAGTGCCGATACCTCAGAGCCTGCCTGTGTAAAACGGAAAATGTTATCAATAAAGAATAATATATCACGTCCGCCACTCTTCTCATCGCCATCACGGAAATATTCAGCAACCGATAAACCAGATAAAGCAACACGCGCACGTGCACCAGGAGGTTCGTTCATTTGACCGAATACCAGTGTAGCTTGTGATTTTGCCAGTTCAGTCATATCAACCTTGCTCAAATCCCATCCACCGTTTTCCATACTGTGTTTAAATGCATCGCCATATTTTATTACGCCTGATTCAATCATCTCTCTCAATAAATCGTTCCCTTCACGCGTACGCTCACCCACACCTGCAAATACTGAAAGACCGGCATATCCTTTGGCAATGTTGTTAATCAATTCCATAATTAATACGGTTTTGCCTACACCGGCACCACCAAACAAACCAATTTTACCACCTTTACTGTATGGCTCCAAAAGGTCAATAACTTTAATACCTGTAAAAAGCACTTCGGTTTCGGTACTTAAATCTTCGTAGCGCGGAGGCTCGTTGTGTATAGGGCGTCCGTTTGCATTGCTTACTTCGCCAATACCATCAATAGCAGTTCCTATTACGTTAAACAAGCGTCCTTTAATAGCATCGCCAGTAGGCATTTTTATAGCCGACCCTGTGGCAACCACTTCGGTGCCGCGCACCAAACCATCGGTACTATCCATAGATATGGCACGCACGGTGTCTTCTCCAATATGTTGCTGACATTCTAAAACAAGCTTGGTACCATCAGTACGGTTAATCTCCAAAGCTTCCATAATATTAGGCAATGTGCTGCCTTCTACATCAAAACTGATGTCAACTACCGGACCAATTACCTGTGTTATTTTTCCTTTGTTCATGATATAAAATAAGACTTTAAATGCTTTTAAAAAATTCGTGCGCGAAAGTAGCAGAATTAACCAAAAGTCAAAGGGGTTGGGGTAAGATAGTTTTACACAGGAAATGATTGTATTTAAAACCTTTACCCCTCCAGCAAAGCCGAACTACCTCCTACCCAATCCTTATTTTTATTATGGCTCACGCCAATCATGGCGCCTTTGCTTAAGCGTCCCATTGTTATTACGGGTGTGGGCATTGCATCTTCTTCCCTCCAAACATAGAGTAACCGTATTTCAACCTTAACAGGTCCGGTAGGTGATTCAAAAGCAGGGGCATACTCCACCTTTTTTTGCAGGATATAATTTTCTTTATCCCCTATTGCATCCAAAATTTCTCTTTTTACATCTATTACCACACCGCTGCCTGCAAAAGAGAACAAGGGCTTTAATACATAATTCTCCAAATCGTCAGGATAAGTTTTTATCTGGCTAAGAAAGTAACTTGGTGGCGCATATTCACTTTTTATAAATGGCATGGCGTATTTGCTTACTCTAAAAAACCAGTTGGGGTGCCCTACCCACTCCACATCAGTATCTTCAGTTAAATTAAACTGGCGTTGCAAATCATTGCGTTGCAACAACTCATCAAAAATTACGCGGTTGTAAATTCTTTTAACCTGAGTTTCTTTTCCGTTTTTTAAATAGTAAAGTTTTTTGTCCCGTAGCGTTACCCTACTTATGCAAACAGGTTCAATGCCTGTCATTAACCGCGTGCCATAAAAATCAATCCATGTTTTTTGTTTATCAGGCTCTATTTCTAAAAGTATAACATTATCCGGATGATGATTGCCTAACAGTGTTTTTTTCATCAACTGCCAGTAAGTTTCATCTGTAAGCCCGCTCATCAGTTGCGAAAAGCCATCGGGCACACTAAAATATTTTTTGTATTGCTTCGCCAATATATCCTGCCAAAAAAACAGAGAAGGAAACGCCTGCAACTCTATCAACTGCGGGGTAAACTCACCCTTATCATCTTTGCAAACCGCAAAGTCAACTGCCAGTACCTGCGGGCGGTGGGGTTCGTTGGGAGCAAATAAATTATGTGGTATGCCTTTATCAGATTGCTTGAGGTAATTTTCAGTAAGCACACACTTTAAAATCTGTTCGCCTGCATCAATCAGTTTTTGCTTCAGCTTTTTGTCAACAAACACAGGCGTTTCCGCAATCCTAAACTCCACTTTTTTGCTAAACATTTGATCAAACTCGTTTAAAAAAGCCGCATACTTTTCTTGTGTAAAACCGGCATTATATTTTTCTCTGATTGTTTTAATCATAACAGCGTAAATTTATTTGGGTGCAGCTTTTAGCAGATACAACGCAACAAAAGCATAAACAATATTAGGAATAAAAACAGCAATAATTGCAGGCATACCACTGTTAGTGGCAAAGGTGGTGGTTACCTGCATAAACAAAATGTAAGTAAAACTTAAAAGAATACCTGCTCCTAATTGCAAACCGGTGCCGCCCCTAACCTTGCGGCTTGAGAGCGATACACCAATAATGGTTAAAATAAAAGTGGCAAACGGGTATGATATACGTTTATATTTCTCCACTTCATAAAACGGAATAAGCTCCGATCCGCGCAGTTTTTCATCAGCAATAAACCGGGATATTTCGTTTTGATCCATTGCCTCAATAAAATTAATGCGCCTGCTAAACTCACGCCTATTAAAATTTAAGGCAGTATCTAACCGTGCTCCCGATTCCAGGCGCTCCTGCATTCCATTAATGTGCCTGATGGTGTATGTTTCTATACTCCATTTCTGTTGTGTGGAATCCCATGATATTCGGTCAGCAAGCATTTTATAAACCAACTTTTGGTTTTCAAATTTTTCTAAACTGAATAAATACCCGTTGTTGGTTTTGTTATCGTAACTTTCAAAGTAAATATACTCACCAGGTTTAATCTGGCGGTGAATATTTCTGCTGCTGAACTTATACGGGCTTTTGATGTATTGATTTTCAAAGCTCAGCTGTTTATCTCTGCTATGGGGTATAACCCATCCGTTAAAATAAAAAGAAACAACAGCCAAAAATGTGGCAACAATAATATACGGGCGCAAAAACCTGTTAAAGCTGATGCCGCTGTTAAGTATGGCAATAATCTCCGTTTGGCTTGCCATGCGCGATGTAAAATAAATTACCGAAATAAAAATAAACAGCGGGCTAAACAGGTTGGCAAAGTAAGGTATGAAGTTGAGGTAGTAATCAAACACAATGGCTTTAAGCGGAGCCTGGCGTTCTAAAAAGTCATCGAGCTTTTCGCTTACATCAAAAATTACGGCAATAGAAATAATAAGTGCGAGTGAAAAAATAAATGTCCCTAAAAATTTTTTGATGATGTAAACATCAAGCAGTTTGGCTTTAAGCTGCACTTGTTATAATTATTTGAGGGGGTGAAGATACAGACTAACAGAAAACAGGAAGCGGTTACTTTATTAATTTAAACGGGCACTAACTTTTCATTAGCAATTTAAAACTATTGCAAAACATATATTTGCCTCACATAGCAACAACCTTTCAATATTCTATTCCAACAAAATACACTATGCAGCTAAAACCAACTATTGCCCTACTCCTCATTTCCGGTTTTTGTTTTTCACAAACAGATAAACCAAAAAAGAAAGAAGAAGAAAAAAAATGGGATGTAACCAACCCACCCGGCACCTATAAAGAAGTAACCATTACTACCAACGAAGGCACATGGATGAATTTAGACGTGAGCCCCGATGGAAAAACTATTGTATTTGACATGCTGGGTGATATATACACCATGCCCATAACAGGCGGCACGGCAAAGTGCATAAGAGAAGGGTATGCTTATGAATTGCAACCAAGATTTAGTCCTGATGGAAAGAAAATTTCTTTTACATCTGATGCGGGTGGTGGTGATAACATTTGGATAATGAATACTGATGGCAGCAGTGCCAAACAGATTACCAAAGAAAGTTTCAGGCTGCTGAACAATGCCGTATGGACTCCCGATGGGCAATACATTATTGCAAGAAAACACTTTACATCGGCTCGCTCGCTGGGCGCAGGCGAAATGTGGTTGTATCATATATCGGGTGGAGAAGGATTGCAGCTAACCGTTAAAAAAAATGCACAGCAGGATGCGGGTGAACCTTGCGTTTCGCCTGACGGGCGTTATGTTTATTACAGCGAAGACACCTACCCCGGTGGAATGTTTTTATACAATAAAGATCCCAATAAACAGATTTATGCCATAAAGCGCTATGACAGGCAAACGGGAGAAACCAAAGAAATTTGCGGTGGACCGGGTGGTGCATTTCGTCCGCAGGTTTCGCGTGATGGTAAACATTTGGCTTATATAAAACGTGTGCGCGAAGCAACTGTACTTTACATACATAATTTAGAAACCGGTGAAGACATGCCCGTGTATGATAAACTGAGCAAAGACCAGCAGGAAGCTTGGGCAATATTTGGCGTTTACACCAACTTTAACTGGCTTGACAATAAGCATATCATTATATGGGCAAATGGAAAAATACTAAAGGTTGACATTGAAAAAACAACTGCGCTCGATATTCCTTTTAGTGCAACTGCTAAACACCGTATAACCGATGCGTTGTATTTTCAGCAGGAAGTAGCTCCCGAAAAGTTTACCTCAAAAGTTATTCGTAATGCAACCGTATCGGCTGATGAAAAGTACTTAGTGTTTAATGCTGTTGGTTATTTGTGGGTGAAAGAATTGCCAAACGGTAACCCGGCACGCTTAACTAACTCTTCAAGCTTTGAATTTGAACCTTCATTTGCATTATCGGGTACCGAGTTGCTTTACACAACATGGAATGATGAAGACATGGGCGCTGTTTGGAAAATGAACCTGAAGGATAAAAAAGCAATAAAGCTAACTGCCGAAAAAGGAATTTACCGCACACCGCGTTTTTCTGCTGATGGCAAAAAAATTGTGTATGTAAAAGAAGAAGGTAATGATCACTTTGGGTTTTCTTTTTGTGTAGAGCCGGGTATTTATTTAATGAATAATGCAGCGGGAGCAAAACCTGAATTGATAAGTGATAAAGGGGCCGATGCCATGTTTATGGGTAACGATAAAATATTTTTTACCGAAGATGGTGGTGAAACTAAAACATATAAAAGTTACGACCTCAATAAAAAGACCATTGCAACAAATTTTACATCAAAGTATGCCACCTCCGTTGTGCCAAGCCCCGATGGAAAATGGATTGGATTTATTGAATTATTTAAAGCTTACGTTGCAGCATTTCCGCCCACAGGTAAAGCCATAGAACTTTCGGCAGGCACCAAAGCCATACCTGTTTCGCAAATAACAAAAGATGCAGGGCTCAGCTTAGGCTGGAGTGCCGACAGCAAAAAAATACACTGGACATACAGCGATGAATTTTTTTCAAACAATCTAAAAGATCGCTTTACTTTTTTAGAAGGCTCGCCTGACAGTGTGCCGCCTGTAGATACCGTTGGAATAAAAATAGGATTGGAACTTGCATCAGACAAACCCAAAGGAATGCTTGCATTAAAAGGCGCAAGAATTATTACCATGAAAGGTGATGAAGTAATTGAAAACGGAACCATTGTTATTAATGAAAATAAAATTGAAGCCATTGGTGGCGCTGAGGTTTCTGTTCCTGCCAATGCAAAAATTATTGATTGCAGCGGCAAAACAATTATACCTGGCTTAATAGATGTGCATGCACATTTAAACTCATGGCGCCTTGGACCCAGTCCGCAAAAGCAATGGAGCTACTATGCCAATCTGGCTTATGGAGTAACCACCACGCACGATCCTTCATCCAATTCCGAAATGGTTTTTTCGCAAAGCGAGATGGTAAAAGCGGGTTACATGGTTGGTCCGCGCATATTCAGTACCGGAACAATTTTGTATGGTGCCGAGGGGGATTTTAAAGCAGTGATAAATAATTACGATGATGCACGCTCAGCTATTGCACGCACAAAAGCTTTTGGTGCATTTTCTGTAAAGAGTTACAACCAGCCCCGCAGAGAACAAAGGCAGCAGGTAATTGCAGCAGCGCGCGATTTAAAAATTGAAGTAGTGCCCGAGGGCGGTTCCACATTCTTTCATAACATGAGCATGATTTTAGACGGGCATACCGGCATTGAACACAACATACCTATTGCTGATATTAGTAATGATGTTGTTCAACTCTGGAGAGCAAGCAAGACGGCATATACACCTACACTTATTGTTACTTATGGTGCAGTTAATGGCGAATACTACTGGTACCAAAAAACCAATGTGTGGGAAAACAAACGCCTGCTTAATTTTACACCACGCAGCGTAATAGATGCACGTGCGCGCCACCGCGTTATGATACCTGACAATGAATATGAAAATGGGTTTGTATTGGTAAGCAAATCGTGCAAGAAGCTAACCGATGCAGGAGTAAAAGTAAACATGGGTTCGCACGGGCAAATACAAGGCATAGGCGCACACTGGGAATTGTGGATGCTGCAAATGGGTGGGTTAACCCCGTTGCAGGCTTTGCGCTGTGCAACACAAAACGGTGCCGATTATATTGGCATGGGTAACCAGATAGGTTCTCTTGAAAAAGGTAAACTGGCTGACTTAGTGGTAATGGAAAAAAACCCGTTGGAAGATATACGCAACACCGAAAGCATAACTAACGTAATGGTTAACGGCAGACTGTATGATGCCGAAACCATGAATGAAATGGGTAATTATAACATTAAGCGCACTAAATTTTATTGGGAGAATGGAAAGAGTAGCGGCAACTTTCACTGGCATGAGCATACGGATGATTAATAGCTTTTAAAACAATTCTTGCTATGCCAGATTTTAATCCAACAGAGGAGAAATTTGCCAAACCTTATGACAGTAACCAAGGGTTTACATCAATAGAGATTGCTACCATATTGTTAATCTCTGTTATTTTTTTTTCATGGCTTTGGTATAAAGTCAAAAGTAAGAGGTAAGTCAATTACATAATCACTTGTTAATAATTATGTAAGAATTTCACTCATAACTAATTCTCCTTACTGTGTTTGCTTTTACTTTAGTGGCATTCAATAAAAAAATAGAACCATCATGCATAGTTTAAAATATTCAGTTGCAAAATTTATTGCTTTAGCTGCATTAAGTATAGTAAGTGTTTCGTTGCAGGCACAACACACTCTCATTTTAAAAACCGGTGAAAAAATGCAGGGCACTGTGCAATCATTAAGTAATGGTTCTATCAGTTTTTTATTTAAAGGAAACACAATGACTTTTAAAGTTGATGAAGTAAGTACTATTCAGTTCAGCGCAACAACAGCAGCATCTTCCTCAGCCGCGCCTGCCGATGGTGGCAGCAAAGGTGTAGAGTTTGTTATGGCAGGGCGTAAACTGGTAACGCAACCCAAATACGAAAACCTTACCATGAAAAAAGGAGTGGTGGTAGTAGAAATTACCATTGACAAAGACGGGCGCGTAATGAAAGCAAGCCCCGGTGCCGAAGGAACCACTACCACAGATCAGTATCTTTTAACCAAAGCACAACAGGCTGCACAAAGCGCAGCCTTTGACAAATGCCCCAAGTGCCCGCTTGAAACGAAAGGCACCATCAGCATTACTTTTTAAGGGCTATGGTTCAATTGCTCATATAGTTTAACCTTTCGTAAATCAACCGTATGAGCAAACGTCTTTTTTCAATTTTACTTTTTCTCTTTTGTTGGTTGTACAGTACTCAGGCTAATTCGCAGTCAAATAATTTTTTAGCGAATATTCAAATCATCAGCGCTAAAAAAATTACAGGCAAGTGGTATCCTACAGATACCAATTCAAGCGTTATTCAGTTTGTAGATTCAGCAGCAGGATTTATGCTAACCGGTAGTGCAGGAAATCACCCTTATCATTTATCAAAGGATTCTTTGGGAAATATTTCTTCAAGCGGCTATTATCCTATGTGGCCACCTCCATCCTGTTATTTAAGTTTAATTGCTGATGATACTTTAAAAGTAAACTTCTCTAATTCCATAGATAAAGGAGTTGATTTTTTTTACACAAGAAAAAAATCGCTTAACAAAAAATAGTTTATGAAACACTTTATTAAACTTCTTGCATTGGCCTTTGCATTAACAACAATTGCTAAAGCCCAATTGCCCAACCCTGCATTAGTTGGCTACTGGCATAACTGGAACGATGTTAGCGCCCCCTATATACCACTAACCGGTGTTGATGCGCGTTATAACATTATTGATGTATCGTTTGCCATACCGCAATTTGGCACCGATTACCAAATGGAATTTATTCCTGACCAGGTTACGCCTGCTGTTTTTATTTCGCAAATGCAAGCGCTACAGGCACAGGGAAAAAAAATAATAATAAGCGTGGGGGGCGCCACTGCTCCCGTTTCGTTAGATAACATTACCGAGCGCGATACCTTTATTTCTACCATGAGCAACATTATAAACACTTATGGTTTTGATGGTATGGATATAGACTTGGAAGGGAGCTCGGTAACCACCACAGGTGGAACCATTGCCACGCCTACTGATGCAAAAATTATAAACCTTATATATGCCATTAAACAAATAATGAGTAATTATTATACAACACATGGCAAGCGATTAATGTTAACCATGGCTCCCGAAACCGCATTTGTGCAGGGAGGCATGTCCGCCTTCGGAGGTATATGGGGCGCATATTTACCTGCAATACATGCCCTGCGCGATTCAATTGAAATACTGCATGTGCAGCTATATAACAGTGGCAGCATGTATGGTATAGATGGCGGCATTTACACACAAGGCACTGCTGATTTTATTGTAGCCATGACGGAAGCGGTGATACAAGGCTTCAACACATCGGGTGGTATGTTTGCAGGGTTGCCTGCATATAAGGTAGCCGTTGGATTACCCGCATGTGTAAGCGCTGCCGGTGGCGGATTTACAGATACTGCCACTGTAAAAGCCGCTATTGATTACCTAAGGGGCAGCGGTGCACAACCGGGTAGCTATACCCTTGCACAAACAGGTGGTTACCCTGCATTACGGGGAATGATGACATGGTCTGTTAACTGGGATGCTGTTGCTTCCTGCAATACCACCGCTAGTCAGTTTGCGCAAAATTTTCAAAATATTTTTGGCAGCACCACTGCTGTTAATCCCTTAACAGTTACCAGTAACTTTATACACATTTACCCCAATCCTGTTGCACAACTGCTTTACATTAATTCAGGCACATCAATTGATAAAAATGCCATTGCATGCATTTACAATTCAACAGGCAAAATTGTTTTATGCCAAACCGTTAACAGTGCGCAACAATCTATTGATGTTTCGGCATTGCCGGCAGGCATTTATATAGTGCAATTAAACGGTAGTAATATAAAATTTGCAAAAGAGTAATTACTCTCTTAAAATCTTTAAACTTTTATTAAACGTCCTAATACACTTTAATACTCCCTTTAAACAAAGCCGGGAAAAAGTATTGCCTTTAAATTTTATCTCCATTACTTATTTGATTCAAAAAAAATCAAGCCATTAAAAAAGTCAGAGTCAACTCAAACTTTTGGCTGATTACCTGTTTTTACTGGCACAAAAAGTAGTGACAGAGAAATTCCGATTTTTGTCAATATATAAATCACTGCAAACATGAAATTGTACTGTTTAGTATTCAGCCAATTGTTTCTTTTTTATACTACTTTGTTGTCTCAGCCCGCAGATACACTTAATGGCTATCATCAAAAAATTACGGGAGAAGACATCAATTATTTTTCTCCCAAACTTGAGTTTGCCAAAACTGCATTGCTTACACGCTGCAATGGAGAATCGGCAATTGAGTGGCAAGCACCTGTAAGCAAAACTAAAACCGGGTTGATTACTTATAAGTTATTGATGGGGCATTCAACAGGCACGAGCAAAGCCAACCGCCATTTTGATGTGCTTTTAAATGATATACTTTTATTTACCATTCAAACACCCATGCATAAAAAGAATGCCTTTGAAATAAAAGCAACGACAGAAAATGGTTCCACATTTTACTTTAGAAAAGAAATTTTAGATGCCAATGATGATGCCTTTGGTACTGCTTACATAACAGTTCCGGCAATGCTTGTAACTGGTAATGCAAACTTTAAAATAAAAGGCAAGAACGAAAACAGCCGCGACTGGCTCATGATTTTTCAATACAGCGAAAAAGCTGATGCTATAGTAATGGTGCAGAGTTTAATTCGCAGAAACGACAGCACGCGTGAGTTAACGGTTTTGGTTGATAATCCTTTTGCAGACGGAACTATGCTCAAAATTATGAGCAAACATTTTGAGCAAACCCGTCAGATAAAAAATGGATACAACAGGTTGAGCATATCATCCTATCCAAAAGATTTTATCGGTAAAGACACACTTACCATTTTGCTTAATCATGTTGAAATGAAAAGAACGGTAGAATGTTTTCCTGTTAAGGATTTTACCTTTTATATTATTCACCATTCGCATAACGATATTGGCTACTCGCACATACAAACAGAAGTTGAGCAGATACAAAACAACAATATTACAGATGCATTAAATTGGATTAAAAACAACCGTTCAACATCAGAAAAACCAATATGGCATATTGAGAGTTTATGGGCGGTAGAAAATTTTTACAAGATTGCAACGCCACAACAAACCCTTGATTTTAAGCAAGCAGTAAAAAAAGGCAATATTATATTAAGCGCCAACTACATCAATATACTTACAGGGCTGTGCAGCGAGTATGAGCTTAACTGGCTTACAGAATATGCCCGTATGATAGAACCGGAGTTAACCACCATTAATTCCTCTATGGTAACAGATATACCCGGCATTACCGCCTCGGGTTTGAGAACACAATTAAACAATGGCGTAAAGTATTTATCGTTTGGTCCTAACTACATAGAAACTTTTCCGGACAGAGGAGATAGAGTAGGAAGTTTAATAGATGAGCAGGGCGATAAGGTATTTTACTGGAAGAATAAACCAACAGATAAAGGAAAGCTGATGGTGTGGACTGCCGGCAAAGGCTACTCTTATTTTCATGGCATTGCCGATGACGACAAACAAAAACAATGGGAGAACAGGATATCGGCTTACTGCAATGAGTTGTATAACAAAAATTATCCTTACGACATGGTTCAACTGCGCTACACTAAAAGAAGTGATAACGGGCCTGTGGATACAACGCTATGCACATTTGCAGATAACTGGAATAAACTTTACCAAAGTCCAACTTTAAAAATTGCAAGCGTGCCTGCGTTGTTTGAAGCGTTTGAAAAAAAATACGGAAGCACTTTAAAAGAACTTACCGGAGAAATATCACCGTATTGGGAAGATGGGGCATACTCTACTGCTGCCGAAGAAGCAGCTAACAGGGAGCTATCTCAAAAAACGGTGGCGCTGGAAAAATATGCGCGCAAGAAAAATTTATATAACAATTATAAAACAGAATTCTATCAACTGCACCGCAACATCATTATGTTTCATGAACACACATGGGGTGCATGGTGCAGTATAAGCGACCCCGAAAGCCACTTTACCACAGAACAATGGCAAATAAAAAAAGCATTTTTAGACAGCGGGCTGGTGCAATACCAATCACTTGCAAAGCAACTGGGTTTTAAATATCAATACTCCAATACAGCAATATCCTCTTCTCAAAAAATAAACAGCTTTACCGTTGACGAAAAAACCGGGGGTCTTAAAGAAATAATGCTCAACGGAAAAAATATAGTTCCGCAAAATGGCTCTTATCGTTTTTTTGAACCTGTGTATGTAACGGGTAGTACTAATCCTGCTTTTGCCGAAATAAAAAATGTAAAGGTTACTGCCGGCAAACAAACAGCACAATTGGCAGAAACAACTGTACAATTAGAGTTAAATAATTTTACAGATTTTAATATCACTTATCAATTAAATAAACTTACCGGAGCGCTGGTGTGTCGGGCACAATTTAAAAAGCAAATAGAAAAAAATAAAGAATCGTTGCATTTTGCATTTCCTTTTAATACCGATAATGCCAATGTATCTTACAACTCAGGTATAGAACAAATAACTATTAATAGAGATCAGTTGCCTGGCTCTAACAAAGATTTTATTTGCACCGAGGGCGAATTACTTATTCGCAGTAAAAATTATGCACTTAAAATAAATTCTCCTTCCTATAATATTTTTGAATTGGATAATATCATAAACGAAGTGCCTGTTAACGGAGCCAAAAAGTGGAAAACAAAAACCGGTGATTTATCTACCCTGTTTCTTTACGTATTGAATAACTACTGGCATACCAATTTTAAAGCATGGCAGGATGGCAGTTTTAATGTGGAAATAACCTTGCAGGCTGTGGATTAGATTTTATAATTGACTAAACAAACCTTGTTCTTACAGGTTGTTACTCATTTAATAAATATCAAAATTATGGCAAAACCTTTTTTACTATTTGTATTACTTTTTATCTCAGGCATTGCTTCTGCACAAACCATATTGCAGCCGGGCGGAGATGTAAACTTGTAGCTTAGTTCCTAGAAACCCGCTTTAACGCAAAAACCCGAAAACGCTGTCGAATCCTGATTTGATATGACACAACAAAATGAAGAACACTAAATTTGTTGGATAATTAAGAACTTTATTAGCCAGTAATTTTTGTAACCATGCCTACAAAATTTGTATTTTTAATACTACCACATCTGCATTTGCTGGATTTAGCAGGACCAGACCAAGCAATTCATGAGGCTATTGATTTTGGTGCAGATTTCACGCTTGAATATTGTGGAATTGATTCTACAGTCCATACTTCGGCAGGATTAGCCATTGGTAAACAAAAACATTTTACCAAAATAATTTTATCAGAAGGTGACTTTTTAATAATACCCGGGGCAAGTATGAAATATATTCGGTCAAAAGAATTTAAAAATAATAATGAGCTCTTCAACTGGATTAGCAGCCTTTATCAATCAAACGTAAACATTGTTAGCATTTGTGTGGGCGCTTTTGTTTTGGGCTACAGCGGTTTGTTAGATGGTACCATTTGCACTACCCATTTTCAATTAACTACGGAATTAAAAAAAACATTTCCTAAAGCTGATGTCAAAGAAAATGTTTTATACCAAGAGGATAAACATATTTACTCAAGTGCCGGTATAGCTTCAGGTATAGATTTGATGTTGCATATTATTGAAAAACTAACCTCTGGTTATTTTGCCCACAAGGTTGCCCGTGAATTGGTAATTTATAGACGGAGGGAAGATGTTAGTCCGCAAAACAATATTTTTCTTCAATTTAGAAATCATGTGCACAATGGTATTCACAAAGTGCAGGATTATATCATTGAAAATCTTAATTTATCACTCAAAATAAATGACTTGGCAAACATTGCCAATATGAGTGAAAGAAATTTTACACGAATTTTCAGGAAAGAAACAGGTTGCACAGTTAATGACTTTAAAACAAGAATTAGAATTGAAAAAGCAAAATCCTTATTAAATAATCCTGACCTTTCTAAGCTTCAAATAGCAAACCAAGTTGGACTAACAAGCGAAAAACAGCTTATCAGAATATTAAAAACCAATACTGGCTGAAAATGTCCGGCAGTTGACCTTTTTTAGTGATAGACACGCTCTAACTTTGAGGTGAAAATATATCCAAAATTATCACTGTAAATGTCAAAATTCTTTACTTTTTTATTGCTTCTTTCATTTGGTGTCAGCAAAGCGCAAACGACTAACCTTATTGCTTCAGGTAATGAAGTTGATGTCATGCACACCGTACTTAATTTGTATGACTTTAACTGGCAAAAAAAACAGGTAAAAGGTAGCGCAACAATTAATTTAGTTGTTTTAAGACCAACAGACTCTATTCGATTAGATGCTGGTTTTTTAACTATTAATTCTATAAAATTGAACAACAACCTTCCTTTACAATTTACCTATGATGGTGGTGATAAACCCCTTGGATTAATTGTTCATTTGAATAAAATTTATTCCGTTAACTCCGAAATAACTTTCATGATTGATTACCACACCAACTATATAAACGAAAGCGATCCCAATAATTTAGGAGGAAGTTACGGCAAAGGAATTCGCTTTTTTCAGCCAACAAAAAGCAATCCTGTTAAACGAAAACAACTTTGGAGCAATGGCGAACCCGAAGGAAATAAATACTGGTATCCTTGTATAGAGTCTTTAAATGATTTGAGAACTACAGAACTTATTGCAACAGTTGAAGGCAACTTGACTTTACTATCCAATGGAAAATTAATTGAAACAAAACCAAGTTCAAATGGAACAAAAACTTATCACTATAAATCTGAAACTGCATATCCTAATTATTTGACGACTATAATTGTTGGTGAATATGTTTCTGTTTTGGGGCTTCATAACCAAATTCCATTTAACACATTTTGTTACCCGGACGAAAAAGAGGCTGCTATTGCAAGCTCCAACAGATTGGTGGATATGGCTGCATACTTTTCAGAATATATTGGCACTGCATACCCCTACCCTAATTATTCGCAAGTAATGGTGCAAGATTACCCATTTCCTGGTTTAACAGGGCAACATACGGTTAGTACCATTTCGGATAATTTTATAGATGATGAAAGAACACATAATGATTTCCTCTATTTGTGGGATGGCGTAGAATCCGAAGCTTTGGCTGCACAATGGTTTGGCAATTTAGTAGCTTCCGAAAATTGGAATCATGTTTGGTTAACAAAAGCATTGGCTCATTTTATTGAAGGCAAATATGCAGCACAAAAAAATGGAAATGATGAGTACCTGATGTGGTATCAGAGTTTTGATATGAGAGCAACTTTGGGTGATTGGAGCGCAGGTATTCATCATCCTGTTGCAGTTGAAAAGATAGAAGATTTAAATTCCTTTTTGACAGGAGATAATTATTTACGTTCCAGGGGAACATTGGTTTTACGATTATTAGAAATGGAAATTGGGGCAGAGACTTTCAAAAAAAGTATTCAGTATTTCGTAAATCATTATTCAAACAAAACTGTAACAACCAAAGACTTTCAAAACGCCATAGAATTGGTTTCAAAAAGAAATATGAATTGGTTTTTTGACCAGTGGATTTATAAAATGGGACAACCAAAATTTGTTGTTACTCAAAACTATGATGACACAAAAAAATTGCTGCTATTGAAATTTGTGCAAACACAACAGGAGGACAGCGGTTCGGCATATCAGCAAGTGAACTATTTCCGTGGTAAATTGCAATTAGAAATTGACGGCAACTTACATAGCGTTGATTTGAAAGCAATATCCGAAAATAGTTTTACTATCCCATTACCGCAAAAGCCTGCATTCATCAATGTAAATTATGAAAATACCTGGGTGGCAGAAATTGAAATGCAGAAAAGCCTGCAAGAGTATTTACATCAGTTTGAAAACAGTAAAGATATTTTAGCCCGGATAAATGCACTTAATGAATTAGCAAACATTTATAAAGACTCAACTTCATCCTTAAGCAATAAGGAGGTAATCTATCAATCTATGTTAAAAGTGGCTGATAGTAAAGCGTATTGGCGTTTTAGAATAAACGTGCTCAGTACATTAAACACTTTATTACCCAAACCATTTGATGTAAGAATGAAAACGGTTTTACTAAAAATCATACAAACTGAAAAGGCCTGGCTTAAAGCCAATGCTATTTCAGTTTTAGGGGCTGAAAACAATGCAGGTAATGCAGAATTGTTTATACACCAACTAAATGATAGTAGCGATAGGGTAATTTTTAATGCTGCGGTTGCTTTGGGCAAAACAAAAAGTGATAAAGCTTTTGAAGCTCTTCAAAAATTAGTGAGCAAACCTTCGTGGAAAGGGCAAAGTAAAATGGCTGCCCTAACAGGCTTTCAATTATTAGGCGATGAAAGAGCTGTACCTATTGCCTTGGACATACTCAAAGACAATCAATCTCCGCGCTGGTTTTTGGGTGCAAGTGGTTGGGATTATCCGGTTTATGCAGCCACAACATTAGCGTCATTTAACAAAGGACATTTGGGTTACGAAATAATTTTGGAAAGGTTAAATCAAGCCTTACTGCATGAAGATATAAATGATGTATTTAGCAATACCTTATTAATTTCAATACTAGCAGATTCAAGAGGAACGGAAGTGTTTGAAATTTTGAAAGCAAAGTATAAAAACGATAAGAATGCGATGAATGCAGTAAATATGTACGAAGAACAATTTAAAAGTACGTTAAAAAAATAAACAAAAAGGAAAATGTTTTTTGAACCAAGACCCATCCGCTTTATAGAACTTTTTGAGTGTGACAACTGGAAAATAAAGTGCTATTCAATTTCCTTTGATTCAAGCCCGGTAAATGACACCATCATACATGCTGTAAAATCTGATTTAAGTAAATGGCTTTTAGAATCACAAGCATATAGTTTACCAACTTACAAAATTGCTACGCTTATTATTCACAAATGGTCAGGTGGACATTTTGCTGTTATTAACTGGTGGATAGATAAAAACATGATGCAACTTTTTGTTTACCTGGCAGAAAATAAAACTCCTTTAAACTTCAAACTGTATTCTGATAAAGGAATGGTAACCTGTGTATGGGAGATGGAAATACTCTGGTTTGAAAGAAATGCGTGGGTAGAAGAAGTCTTAAAAAAAGAATTGAGTGAAACTACCCTTGGTGATTACCTACAAAAAACTCTAAATAAATATTAAATATGATTCGATCACAAATTAATCCAATGCCTGAATATTTTGACAGGTACATCAATATGACAGATGATGTAGATTTAGCAACTGCATTTAAAATCAGCTTGCATGAACTTGATAATGCACCCATTGAAAAATGGAAAGCATTAGGCAATAAAACTTATGCCCCCGGTAAATGGACAGTAAAAGATATTTTACAACATTTGACCGACACCGAGCGCGTGTTTAGTTACAGGGCATTGTCTTTTGCGCGTGGAGAAAAGACAGTAACTTCTTTTGACGAAGAAAATTATGGAAGGCAAGCCAATGCTAACAACAGAACTTTAGAAGATTTATTGGAGGAGGCATTAATTGTAAGAAAATCAACAATGAAACTTTATGAAACTTTTACAACTGAAATGCTCAAAAAAGTTGGTATTGGTTTTAAAGGAGAATATTCTGTTTTGGCAATTGGATTTATTTTTCCGGGGCACCAACGTTGGCACTTTAAAGTAATTGAAGACAAATATTATCCTTTGTTAAATGAATAATTATTTTGTGAAGAAAGCTTCTATTGCTGATTTAGAACAACTATCTACACTTTTTAATGAGTATCGCATTTTCTATAAAAAAGAATCAGATATTGCAGGTTCAAAACAATTTTTGCTGGAAAGAATAAGCAGTAAAGAGTCTGAAATTTTTGTCGCAGAAAATGAAATAAATAAGTTAGTAGGATTTGTACAGTTGTATCCACTTTTTTCTTCTACCCGAATGAAAAGAGTCTGGCTGTTGAATGACCTGTATGTGGAAGTGAATTTCAGGGGCTTTGGCTTGGCTAAATTATTAATTGATAAATCCAAAGAACTTTGTGTATCAACAAATGCGTGTGCATTAATTTTAGAAACAGAAAAAGAAAATATTATCGGAAATCAACTGTATTTATCAGCAGAATTTAAAAAGGATACACTGCACAATTTTTACGAGTGGGAAGTAATAAAGCAACATGCGCAAAGTTGAAGACCTGATAAAAGGATAGCAAGGTATTGCCAATTTAAAAATAAATTACCTTAACCCGTTGTGCGATTAAAAAAGGTCTGATTGTAACACAACCCATTACTTTTTAAACACAGATTAACAGATTAAATAAAAATTGATTGATTGATTTTCACCGATTCTGCTTCGCAGCACGCAATCTGTGAAAATTTTTTAAGCAAAGCGCTTTAATTTCTTTTTAAAATCTGTAAATCTGTGTTTAAACAACTCGCTTTTTACTTTAAATTCAATCGCACAACGGGTTGCCTTATTTTTTATGCGGCTACTTGTGAAACGATGTCGGAGTAAATACTCCTCCCCATGCTGTTGATGGCACGCACACGAAAGTAATAGCGCACCCCGTTAACCAAATCCTGCACTAAGTATTTACGTGCCGTTATATCGGCAATAGAATCCCAGCTATTTTCATCGTTAGGGGTAGTGGTCATCTGAATTTCGAAATGTGTACTGCGCGGGTTATCCGAAAAAATATGCATTTTAACGGCATTGCCCAACCCTGTAACCTTTACCGATACATCATCTACCGGCATGGGTGGTTTCATTTTGCTGCTCGACTTTTTAATTTTTAATGCTGCTGCCAATATAATTTCTTCGGCATTTACCGGGTCGGCATCGGCAATGGTTTGAACATAGTAACTCATGTTACGCAGTTCGGTATCAAACTGCAGCTCTGCTGTATCTGCCTGCGCATAGCTCTCGTGCGAACCGCTGGCAGTGGCTGCATCGGCTGCGGCAAGCCCTGTGGTAGCCTCTTTTAATGCATTCAGGCGCGCTGTTTTTTCCGCACTTGCCGGAAAAAATGCACTGGCGTCAACAGCATCATGTGTAGCTGTTCCTTGTGTTACTTTTTGGCTGCGGTTCATCTTACTAAGATAAAGCGCTGAAATAATTCTCTTTTTCATGTTATTCTGTTTTTGTGCCCCGAAGTTTCGGGATGTGTTTGTTTTTTAGAGCTGCTGTATGTTTGAGAGCTTTTGAATTTTGAATTTTTTCTCTTTCCTCTCTTTTCTTCAACAAATGTGCATGTGTTTTATTAAAAAAAGTAAAAGCAAAAGGGCTTACATTACAATTGTAAGAAACCTGCCAAACCTGCACAGGGCGCGGCTCTTATAAAAATGCAGAATTGAGGCAGAAAAATGCAAAATTACCGGTGAAAGATTTTTGCAGTTTGTATTGATTTTTTGTTTTCAAAAATGTTTTTTGCATTACAAACCTGTTTTACATTGCATTTAGCAGCTTACATTATGCAGCAAATTGTGTTACACTTTTTATAATTATTGTACTGTGCACAACACAGGTTGCCATTAAACAATAAAAAACTTCACCATCATTCAGGTAATTATAGCATAACATAAGGTATGTATATGCATGTGTACTAATAATGTGCAGCACCGCCATAAAATTTTGCAAAAAAAATGCACAAACTGTAATGTTTATTGATAAAGTTAAGCCATTACTAATAATACACGGCAAACATACCAGACATGTATTGATGATATTGTTATTGTTATGCACATGGCTTAAATAATTTAATAAACATTTGTGCAGTGTTTGTAAAATGTACCCTACATTTGCTTAATGTCTGAAAAGAATACACCAACTATAATTACAGAACCTTTATTACATGACGGCAAAAACCGCATTGCATTAAAATTTAAATACAATGCAGCACATGTGGCACGTGTAAAAAAATTGCCGGGCGTAAAATGGAGCCAAACACATAAATGCTGGCATGTGCCCGATAACGACACTTACAGGCAGCGCTTTAAAATGCCAGCGCGTAACATTACAAACAACCACATAGCCATTCAAAAACAAAATATAATAAACCTTGGTATTAAAGAACAACAAACACTTTTACGGTTTGAAAACCTGTTGCAAGTGCGCAAGTACAGCCCAAACACCTTGCGTAGCTACCGCAATGAGTTTATGGTTTTTTTGCAAACCGTAAATGGCAAAGCCGATATAGATACATTAACCAGCGAACAGCTAAACGGCTACCTGCTTTATCTGGCAAAAAAGAAAAATTATGGCGAGAGCCATTTAAATATGGCAGCCAATGCACTTAAATTTTACTACGAAAAAGTAAGCCATAAACCACGTATAAATTTTACACTGCCGCGCCCGCGCAAAAAGCAGGTATTGCCTAAAGTAATAGACAAGCAACAGGTTTTAAAACTGCTGAATGTACCTGATAACGATAAACATAAAACCATGCTTATGTGTGCCTATGCGGCAGGCTTGCGTGTGAGCGAGGTGGCAAATCTTAAAATAAGTGATATTGACAGCCAACGCATGACCATTACTATTGAACAGGGTAAAGGAAAAAAAGACCGCATAGTAATGCTAAGCCAAAACCTGCTAACCCAATTGCGTATTTATGTAAAAGAGTATAAACCCAAAACCTACCTATTTGAAGGACAATACGGAGGACCCATTAGCGCACGAACCATACAAAGTGTGTTTTTGACAGCAAAAAAAATGGCAGGCATACACCAAAAAACCGGCATACATGGTTTGCGCCACAGCTTTGCTACACACCTGCACGAAAACGGTATTGATATTAAATACATACAAGATTTACTTGGGCATAACAGCATAAAAACAACCAGCATATATACCCACGTAAGCCAACGCCAAATAGGAAAAATAAAAAGCCCGTTTGACGAGTAACCACTTGCGCATTTTGTGTAGCAGCGTTTTGCGGATATTCAATAGCCGCAAAAACCAAACTTGATTATCAACCATTTGCATTTTACACTTTCGTATATTTGTGAGTTATAAGCAAGCCTAAAAGACAACAGTGCAACCATTGGGCGGACATCTAAACGACCAGACTTTTGACTTCCAAACTAACTTTCGGACGACCTTAACTCGGTTGACTATTTCGCAGTAACTCGACACAGACCCAATTCAGTTTGCCGACACTCAATCCAACGCAAGGTTTTAAAAATTTTCCCACCGCACATTTTAAAAAATAATTTTAGCCTGCCCACATTGGCACATTTGGGGTTTGCCCCCTCACACAACCCGATACACAGGCAAACCCCAAAAGAGCCAATTACCCACCGCACCAAGATGATTTTCGTCACATTTTCAAGTTTTCTCAAAAAAACTTGCAGGTATAAATAAAATAGACCTATCTTTGTGAGCGAATATTCACTTACTTAAAATTATATACAAGATGAACGGTAAAAACAACATTGCAATAGGCTTCCTAACAATGGGGCTTTTTATGGCTTACGGCTTTCTATTAATCTACCTGCGTGACTTCGCTCCGGGTAAAGAAGAATGGGTAAACTCATACAGTATCGGCAAGCATTTTGAAAGCAGACTGGCTCACGTTCACGGGAACTTGTTCGCCTTTCTAAACATACTAATTGGTTATCTACTTCTACATTTCAGAGACAAGCTCCAAAACGTGAAAGCCATTTCTTGGTTGGCACTTACTGGATTGTTAATGCCAATTGGAATATTAACCGAGGTCTACTTTGGAGTGCCTCCTGTTTTAGTGTTAATTGGGGCAATTGCAATGACCGCATCTGTAATTTGGTTAGGAGTTGCGTTTTTAAAGATGAAATCTATAACAGAATAAAATATATCAAATGACAACAGAAACAATTTCTGACAGACAACTTGAAATTATTGAAGCGGCAGGAAAAATATTGACTGCTTCGGGAATAAGTGGGCTAACAATTAAGAACTTGGCTAAGGAAATGAATTTTTCTGAAAGTGCTATTTACAGGCATTTTACAAGCAAGGAAGAAATCATTATTGCCTTACTTGAATATCTTGCTAAGAGTATGGATGAACGCTATACAAATGCAATTTCTTTAGAACAATCACCCGAAGAAAAATTCACAACGCTGTTTCAAAATCAATTTTCATTTTTTAAAAAGCATCCGCATTTTGTAGTAGCAGTTTTCTCTGACGGACTGATGGAGGAAAGTGAACGCATAAACGAAACTATACTGAAAATAATGGCTGTGAAAATGAAACACTTGATGCCGATTATTTTGGAAGGGCAACAAAAGAAAGTTTTTACTAATGCAATAACATCCGATGAGTTAATTCATATCGTGATGGGAACTTTCCGATTGCAAATGTTTAAATGGAGAGTTGCTAATTTTCAATTTGACATAAACAGAAACGGTGATAATATGATACAGGCTGTTTTAACTCTAATAAAATCCAAATGAAAAAGTATGTCCTCTATACATCAGCAGTAATTCTAACAGCCTTTGGCTTGCTTACTCTTTTTCTAAGCACATCAGTAATTTTTGATTTGTTTGGCATCAGAGCCAAGGAAGGCAATTATGTTCTGTTTGTGGTTTGGTCAAATTTCATCAGTAGCATTCTTTATTTGCTTGCTGCTTATGGGTTTGCTAAGAGCAAAAAATGGACAGTTACTCTATTAGGAATTTCAACACTCATACTGATAGCTGCATTTATCGGACTGCAAATTCACATCAATTCTGGTGGTATTTATGAAACAAAAACTATTGGTGCAATGATTTTCAGAATTGCGGTAACGCTTGTATTTGCAATCATTGCATTTTTCACTATCAATAAACAATTAAATAAAAATCATAATGAATAAATTAATCTTAACATGTGCCGTAGGTAGCTTATTGCTATACAGTTGTGGTAATTCCACAAACGAGAAATTAAATAATCAACCAGAAGTTGCCGAACATAATGATCATCATCACGATGATGAAAGTGAAGCCATCGAACTTAACAATGGTGAAAAATGGCAAGTGGATGCCAATATGATAACTCATATTCGTAATATGGAAAATGATGTTGTTTCCTTTGCTAAAGTCGAGCAAAAAGATTACAAATCATTATCTGAAAAACTACAATCAAACATTGATTTGCTTACTTCAAACTGCACAATGAAAGGCAAAGCCCACGATGAATTGCACAAGTGGCTGTTGCCATGCATTGATTTGGTAAAAGAACTTTCAGAAGCTAAAGATGAAACCGAAGCATCAAAGCATTTTGAAAATATTCAAATTTCATTCACAACATTTAATCAATACTTCCAATGAACATAAAAGAATTACATACACAAGAAAAACCAGTTTCAGCAACTTCTCTTTTCAAAAGTGAACTGGGTAACGCAACAGCTATTCAAATATTAAAAAGCGAAAAGTTAAAAGAGCATATTACCAAAACACCAGCACTTTTGATTTGCGTGGAAGGAGAAGTGATTTTTGAAAATGAAAAAGGAATAAAAGAAACACTATTATCGGGTGACTTTGTAAACATTGAACCAATGGTAAAACATTGGGTTGTAGGAACAATTGAAAGTCAATTAATACTCATTAAGTAAAAAAATTTGACCAATGAAGTTAGCGAATATTCACAAACATTATGTTGCTCTATTATTGATAATAGGAGGCTTTCAATCTGCACAAGCACAAACTTGGACTTTGCAACAATGTATTGACACCGCACAGGTTCATAACAAAAACCTGCAAATGAGCAGAAACAATATGGCCATTGGTGATCAAAGAGAGAAAGAAGCCAAAGCCAATTTAATCCCAAAAGTCACAGCCAATGCGGATTACAAGTATTTTGCAAACCTCCCCTATCAGCTTTTACCAGTGAATGCTTTCAATCCTGCACTACCCGCAGG
>Ga0116143_10001704_pt1 | contig 25796 bp, 11 predicted proteins | sample AD_UKC034_MetaG_FD_89745 | JGI IMG/M metagenome (GOLD analysis project Ga0116143, IMG submission 89745) | Active sludge microbial communities of municipal wastewater-treating anaerobic digesters from USA - AD_UKC034_MetaG | ecosystem: Engineered > Bioreactor > Anaerobic > Digestate | place: USA...
ATTTTTAGATTTAATAGACGAAATTCCGAAAAAGGAATATTTAATACCTTAGTCAATCGGTTCATGAAGGAATCTCCATGGCCACTGAAAAGGATTTACGAACTAAATGGCTAATCCTATAATATTTATTAGAAGTTTTAAAATCAGGTTTCAAAATAAACCAACCTTTTAATAATTCCGAGCGATTTTTAATGTTAGTTAATCCAAAACCGGCTTTTGACTCCTTATCATGTATAACAGGCTTTCCATTATCTTCATATATCAGGTTAAAGTATTGTTTCCTTATTTCCAAGGATAGATTTAACTGGTTAGCTGTAGAGTGTCTTACGGAGTTGGTGATCATTTCCTGGATTATTCTGTATATTGTACTTAATGAAAACTCAGAAAGATCAGGCGGAAGTTCATCGGAGTTGAAATTGAAGCGAATCGTACCTGATTTATCCATAATGTACTTCAAATCCTTCACACTCTGTAGAAATCCTTTGCTTTTTATTGATGAGGAAGACAGGTTTTTTGAAACGTACCTAACATTTGCGATGATTGTATCCAACTGTGAAGCAATATTTTTAGAATCATATTCCAAATCATCCGAATCAGTGATATGATTTACCTGGAGTTTTAACGCAGATAATGCAGGACCCAGATCATCATGCAGGTCTTCTGCGATCCTCTGACGCTCTTTTTCCTGAGTTGTAATATTTGCACTCAAGAGCTCAATTGCTTTTTGCTTCCGTATTCGAACATTTAAAATTAGCGCAAAAAGAAAAAAGACAAGTAGGGTCAGAATAGAAACTGAAACTACTAATACTAAATATATAAACTCCTCTTTCGATAGTAACATATAAATGAAAAGGAAAATAACAGGTTAGCGATTATAGTTGCAATTGAATTTATTTTCCAAACAAGAATCATTGCCGTCTTCTGATTGTCCAAAACAATTGTAGCTGTATAGAATACAATTAAGGTTAGGGAAAAATAGATCAGAATTGCACTAATCAACCAGAATAAATAATTCTGAAGAAGGCTTAATTCACTAATACGGCTTATTTGTATCAATAATAGTCCTGATCCGATGATTATGAAAATACCTTTGATAAACTGTTCAGAGGAATTGAATTGAAATATTGTGATCTTAAAAGCTATTGTATATAGCCAATACAGCAGATATGTAGTGATAAAAACAGACATTATGTTCTTCAATCTTTGATCAACCAATAACATTCGGATGAACACTAATAACAGAATACCCTCTGTAATTGAAAAAAAGTTTAATAATAGAACATTATGCATTTTATTGAGTGCCAATATGAGAATTAAAAATTCTACAACGGCTACAAATATCAAATACAATGCAAAATATTTGAGATGCCTGTTTAATTTCTTGAATTGAAAGCTGAAGGTTGCTATAGGAATTATAGCTGAGAAGGCAGCAAAGATCGGCAGGACCATGACCTATGAAAGGGTTAAAATTCAATGCAAGATGCAAAAAAGCCCTGAATATTTACTGCGTTAAATACTCAGGGATTGGAGAAAAAAACTTTAAGTATGGTCAACTGTTCAAAATATTGTCTTCACTACAATGGTCAGGGCAAGGTATGCATTGGTCGAGGCATACCGCATTTTCATTGATTATATCATTCATATTAGCTAATACACCAACTAGAACAAGTTCCTGTACATCTTCTTTATTTAGGCCATAGTAATATCGCATTCCAACACATCCGTCTTGATTTAACAAAGCAAGTAATGATTCTTTGCTGATATATCCTCCTTTTATATCCTTCCCACTCATTTGATCCCTATATTTCTTTGTTAATTTTCCGCCTTTCTCAAAGCTTATTTGATTGTCTTCGTTTCCTGTAAATTCCATATCATTTGATCAATAAATTGTTTTAGTGAATTGAAAGTAAATGTATATGTACTCTTCGTATGGGACAAATTGGTAGCGTGGTACAAAAAATGGTTTTACAGGAAGTTTATTTCGCATTAGCTGGGAAATGAATAGGTTATATAATCATTTCACTAAATGGAGACTCAATTATTTAGTAAAAGTACTAGTGTCATTTAGTAAAAACACTAATTAGAAGAATATGAATTGGACATTCAAGCCGTCTTGGCTCAACAAGATTAAATCAGATAAAAAGTTAGAAAAAATAATTTGTTAATACGAAGAGTTAATTGTTCAATGTTTGTTTATAATATGATGAATTAGAAATATTAATTATGGCTGAAATTACATTGTGCGTCAGATAACAAATCGGTATAAAAAATGACCAAATGGAATAAATAAGAAACGAAACTGCATTTTATGACAGTTGGAAAACAAATGTCTTAAGAAGTGGCAATAGCTCGTTCGTTTATAATGATTAATTCGCGGTTGAAACAACTTCTCAGCTGTTAAATTGAATTTAGAACTGGATTGAAGCTTAATGTTGTACAACCAATCTTATGCTCTGAATACTTTCGTCGATAAGTGCACGAAATAGGTAGATTCCAGGTGGAATGGCGCTGACATCAATTTGGAAATGGTCGACCTCGTTTCTATAGAAACCTTCGTAGGATTTGATAAGTCTCCCATTTAAATCGTAGATATGGATTTGGTTAATTTTTTCATTACATTGAATTGTAAGTACATTCCCTGTCGGATTAGGAAATGCTTTAAGGGAAGAGTTTTTCGATAACAGTTTGGTTCCGGTATTGATTGAAATATCAATTGAATCTGTAAATGAACAGCCATTCGATCCTGTTACTCGTACCCAGTAAAGTCCTGCAGAATTAACAGTCAGAGTTTGTGAGGTGCTGCCATCGGACCACAGATATCCTGCAAAACCTGAACCTGCATCAAGAATATAAGTGAAAGGAGCACTAAATATTGTGTCAGGACCTAGATCGGTGATAACTCCTGTAATTTGTTGGACTGATATTGCTATCCTGTTGCTTCCACAACTTCCATACCCACATGTTAGATATGAAGTGCTTAAACCTGTATTTTGGAAACCGATGCTTCGAAGTGCATAAGCAAAATCACTCGAATTATTATGGTCATAATTTCCTATACGGGAAATTGTAGTGTCCAATGTGCTTAATCGCAACCCATCTCCCGACCACATGCTACCGACGTGAACACTAACTCCGTTAATTACAGGAGCCATTGACTGAATCTGTGCTGCTGTCCATTCAAATGCAATGAAATCTTTTAAAACATAGTTTGAATCAAGCAGCATGATCCATCCACTATCTCCCGGTTCTATTCTTATATCATTTCCCCAGTAATTATCTATATTCAGATCGGTTTTGTATTGAATTTCTCCCGGGTTAAAGTATCCCAAAGTCCAAATGGAAGTGTTTACATTGTTTATCAGACTTGAACTGCTACTTACTGCTACTTTCCAACCGCTTGCATCAAATGCCTGAGTGCTTAAATTTTGAATTTCTATTCCGTTAGGATGTACAGGATCATATTCTACAATTTTTAAACATTCAAACTGGTTTATTGGAGCATGTGCCTCTGCATAAAAAATAGTATCTGATACAATTGGAACTGTCAATGGAGATCCGATGCCAACCAGATTTCCACCAACTGCAGCATCATACCAATATATAATTTCTCCGGAGGCAGCATTTGCTGTTATCCCGACACTTGTATTGCAACCTTGTTGAGGTGATACCGCCACAGGATCGTTTGGAATGGTTTCAAAGAGGCTTGATAAATATAAGGTATCGTTTTGACGGAACTGATCATTTGCAAGCGAGGAATAGACCTTTATAAAATATTGACCTCCAACTAAGGAAGAAAATGTCTGGTTAAATGTAAAAGTATTTCCGAGGCCCGGACTGATAGGCCCCGGGATAGTATCAAAGAACATTAGATTCACTACTCCGGAAATTTCGGCAACTACCGGTATAGAGGACAAAACTGTCGATCCAACATTATTTACAGATATTTCTATTGAATTGGATGCTTGTCCGCAAGAAACAAACGGAGCAGGTGATAATATGTCTGTAAGACTTATGTTTGTGTTTAACAACGTAAACTCATCTGCCCCGATATCGGGGTTTACCAGGTCCCTGGGTTCACCATCAATATCTGTGCTAACAGCACCCAAAGGATTGGCCCTGCCATCAACTGATGCAGAAAAAGTATGAAGATCAGAACTGCTGATAAAATCAGGATTTACGGATACAGAATTTGAGTCCCTGGAACTGATGGATTTCCAATCTGCGAAAGTAGGAGTGAAGGCATTGTCCCAATAACCAATATTGGGGCCGTTGGAGTAGAGGTCATTGTAGTTGCAGGAAATCAAACTTGCAATCGCACTAATTGAAATGTGTATTGCTGTACCACCCCCGGAGTTAGCTAGAATATTATTTTGAATATTTAATCCTGGATTACCAATTAGTAAGACATACATAGCTCGCGAGATGGCATCAGTTGAGGACACATGGACGGAATTGTTCCAAATGTTTATTCCTGTACTTGAAAGCAGATATAAACCATAAGCTGTCGATGTTCCGCCTACATGAATGAAATTATTTATTATATTCATTGGATTAAGGGCAGTACCATAGCAATCGCTGGCATAGATTCCGTTCCCGCCGGCAAGTGTATTGATGGAGTTTGCTTCAACAATAGTATTGTTACTGCAATAACCAAGAGAGATGCCATAAAAATTGGCGCTGCTGGAAAGTGTCTCGATCTTATTATTTCTGATCCTTGGTGCATTTTGATTAATCAGATAGATAGCTCTTGTGGAGATATTTTCAAAATAATTGTTTTCTATGATTTGACCCTGTTCAGGATTCAGAGAATCAATTCCATGAAGTCTGATTCCAAAAGATCCGTTGACAAATCGATTTTGGATAATGCCGGTTGAGCTGTCAAAGCTTGCGTTGGCACCGGAATAAATCCCAACAGAATTTGTGGACAGGGTAGCAATTGGAAGCGTTTCAAAATGGTTATTTAAGAATGAATTATTTGTAGCACTATTTTCAATCAGAACGAGCCTGGAGTAAATGCCTGACCCTATCTTTTTAATTGTTATTGATTTTATTGTTATCCAATCTGCTCCATCCAATCTAATTATAAAATTGGTTGTTCCTGTACTTGAATCAGCAGCATATTGAAGTGTTACCAAAGAGCTATCCAAATTCTCAGACTGAAATGTGATTTGATTTAAAGCGGATGCACCTGTAATTTCAGGAATGGTGAGTCTTTCAAAGTAGACGCCATTTCGAACATTAAAAGTAACAGGACCCGAAACCCCAATAGAATTGAGCATGTCAACTGCATCAGTGAAGGTGGCAAAATCAGGAGTAGATCCACCAATTGTGTAGTGTCCATTTAATTGAGCTTGCAAAGTAACGACTTTTAATGTTACTATTATTAGTAGAATATATCTTTTCATGTCTTAATATTATTGGTTCAGAAAAACACCAATGGATTAAGTAGTGTATCTGAGTATTGATTATTTAAATAATCGTATAAACTTTATACAGGATAATTGCCTGGTGTCAGAAGTTTTATTTAGTGGGTATGGAATTGTTTATGGTAAAGCCAGATTTTTAAAAGTACCATCAGATGCAACATTCAGTCCGGAACGAAAATAAAAAGTTCCGGATATCTTACGATTTGTTGTATCTGTAATTGTTACCATACCTGAGTCAATGTCTACAAAGTCATAGGCTCCATATGGATTTCCGATACCTACCCAAGGATGAATATAATAAGATGTAATTGATGCTGCAGCCAGCAAGTTAAATATAACTACGTCGTTTGAAGTATTACTTCCTGCATAAATTGTATGTCCTACGGTTTCTGAAACACCGGGAGCATCAAAGTATTTGACACTACCATTGAATATGCATTTAAATTCCGGTGCTGTACTTTGAGGGCTAGTGGTACTCGTGGTGGGATCATCTTCTTTTTTGCAAGAAGTTGAAAACAGGATTAATGAAATACTTAAGAATAAGATTGAATTTTTCATAAAGTTATATGTTTTAGAGGTGGAAATTTCAATTTGCGACGAGGTACAAAATAATTTATTTGAATTTATAAGAAATTAATAGTCAACATAGGTTATCAACATTTTAAGTTGGAAAGCTTAATTATCTACAGGTACAAAGATAGAATCACTTTCGGTAGAACATTCTTGACATGATGCAGATGCTTTTACTTTATATAGGTAACCAAAGTAAGTATCAATTGCTATTGGATTAGTATTGACATAACCTAATGAAACCCACGTTGAAGAAACGAAAACAAATAATTCATACAAGTAACTACTATTGTGATTACTGACCGTGATTGAATGTGTTCCTGCATCATATGTCAAGAGGGGTGTAGGTGGGTATTCTGAAACTGTGAAACTTTGAAATACACTTGATGATCCGATTGAATTTGTAACAGTTAGTTCAATATCAAAAGTTCCGGCTGTATCAAAGCAAATATTGGTTGGCGAGGCAGATGAACTGGTACCGGGGTCGCCAGTTGGAAAAATCCAACTGTAGGAAGTGGCATCATAAGCATTACTTGTGAAATCTAAGCATGTCCCGACACAAACACATTGTTTCATAAGATTGTTATTGATCAAAGTCACAATAGGGTATCCACAGGTGTCAACAAAAAATGGTATTGATTCTGTTCTACTACAAGTGGTATTTGTAGGATCGCTAACAGTAAGGGTTGCAGTATGATTTCCGATTTGTGTGTAGCAGCTAGTCGGACCTGAATTGGTAGAAGTTGAGGGTGTGCCGGCAGGAAGTGACCAGGAATAGGTATAAGATCCTACAGGATTCACAGATGAGTCAAATTTGATGCATTGATTTGGACAAATGGTATCCGGGTCCAGACTTAGACTTACATCAAACCCACCAGCCACCAATGTTGTATCTAAATGATCGACACATCCATTAGTATCAGTGACTGTTAAATGTACTGCATAATTACCTGTATATTCAAAGGTGTAATTAAAGTCAGGTCCATAAATATAATCGTTGCCATTTACCTCCCATGTGTAGGTATAAGCTGGATTAGACGGTGAAACAGTATGATGGTAGTCATGTCCAGCACACAATTCATAAAATGGGTCACCGTTTTGAATTACTGTTAAATCAATTTGGCACTGAGAGGTTAACTCAATATTATCTATCGCAAATGAAAATAGTTTACCATAGCAATCAGCATTATTGCGCCAATCGAAGGCTATTTTTACATTTGGATTGTTTTCAGCACTTGGAGGAAGGCTGATTTGGATGCTCTTCCAGAAAGCAAGATGGTTATTTAGAGGGCAGTGACCGGAATTCAATAAAGCTTGTAGAGTAATCCAATTTGCGCCTCCATCATCGCTATATAGTACTGAACCATAATCACCACGGTAATAAACTGCTGCGATGAAATCAAAATTTAATACAATGTTGGTTTTTCCTGTACAATCAATTAATGGAGATTCTATTTGTTTGTGGGTTGCATTATCACAACCTGCTCTGTAAACAGCACCATTTATAGCAGAGTCACAAATACTACCATAACTTATATAAAGGGACCCTTCATTTGTATTACTATTTGCGGAATTGCAGGAATCACTTCTAAGACAATTAACAGGGTAAAAGATGTACCAATGGTTAGCGAAAGTACCTTGGGTGTCAATATTAGTTAAAGTCCAACCGTACACAGGGTCTGTGGGATCACAAATGCTTCCTTGGACTGAAAAATTTTCTGACCAGAAAACCGATTGGGAATTCGCTTTGAATGCAAACACTAAGCAAAGTAGGATTAATAGAAATTTGTTCTTCATGTTGAATAATTTTAAAATAAAGACCAATGTTATAAATATTTTTTAATCTAAAAAAGTTTTCTCATATTTCTGCAATAATTATTTTGTCACTTGTTATTACTTGAAAAATTTAAAAATTTTGTCATACAATTAGTTTTACTCTCCGTTGTGGTATTTGAAGGATCTGCGCAGGTTAGATCGGTCGTAAATAAAAATTGTAAAACTGTTTCTTTTCATGGAGACGTGACAGGAGGCTATGGAACATTATATAACAATAAATTCGGAAATAGTGGTTCTTACCTTTTTGGAAAGGTAAACAGCGTTATAAATTATAAAGGTGTTCCATTTACGACCAGCTGTGGGTATACCTCTGCATCGAATGGCATCTCAAAGTTTGGTCCATTTTCCGTTAAATTTTCAAGAATTAATTTGGATAAGTTTATTCAAGATGAACTTTCTCAAACAGATTTGCGTCAGGGTGCTAACGCTAAGCAGAAATTTCAAGAACTAGCACAGAAATTGGCAGATTACGAATATTTAGAAAGAGTGTCAAATGCAAACATTAAATACCGAGAAATTTGCAAGGATACTTCTACATATAATTCTGATGCGCATAGTATGGTAAAAGATAGCCTGAGAATAATTATAGATGAATATGAGGAAATGCAATGGGAATTTAGAAAATTACGATCAAGCAAATTAGGTGTAGTTGATTCTATTGCAAGCAAGGAAATTAGAAATTCAAACATTTCAAACTCAGCAGATTCAATTACTTCAGTGGATTCGATGGTACTGTATGCAAATAAAAGATCAAATCTTGAAAAGTTTGTTTCTAATACCGATACAATAAAATATTCGAAATTTCAACACATTTGGTCAAAGTTTGAAAAAATATCAATAGGATATGATGTGCTTGATCAGTCAATTATTACTATGTCCTCATACAGTTATGCCGGTTTTACAATTGATTATAAATTGAAGTACTTGACAATAGGTGGGAGTATTGGTAAACATTCGGGTTATTCTAATTCATCAGGTAATGCTTTACTGGTAACTCCTTTTACTGATTGGAAGTCAAAAGAGAATTTTCTTCAAACTAGAGTGATCTTTGGAGAGAATGAGAATTCTATGTCATTAGCATATACACGATTCAGAAATGTGGAAGCTTTACCTTGGTACAATAGGTTAACTGCAAATTCTTCTGTGGATTTAGTATCAATCCATTCAGTGAAGAAATTGAATCGTTTCTCTACATTGGAATTTGATTTATCAAAGCAAGTTAATCAAAGCACGAGTTCGCTAGAAAAATCTACATTTAGCGACAGAAGTGCGTTAAATGTGACTTCAGAAAATAATCTAGAAGAGATTGGAGCAAGAATAATTATAGGATATAGGAACATAGGTTCTTCTTATTTCACTCCAGGAAATCGATATTTGGCAAATTCTATGCAAAATATGAGCTTATGTATAGAAAAAACTTTGTTCAGAGATAAGTTGACATCTAAATTAAATTTTTCCCGAACCTGGAACAGCACCTCCAGCAAAATTACTGATGGGATTCAGTTTGGATATAAACTTAATTCAAAGCACAATTTGAGTTATTCAATTTCAAGGAATACAATTAAGCTTATAAGTAGTGAGGTTGTTCAAACTTTTCTTAACAATCAAGTTGGTTTAAATTCAGTGATTTCAAAGAAAATGCTTTTTAGTATTTTTACTAATTATGGAATTGTTCAAAGAAATAATTTGACTACATCAAAAGATTATTTACTTTCCACCTCTGTTACGATTAGATTAGATAAATTTACATTAATTCCTAGAGTTTCATATTTTTTAAAAAATACATCAACACAATTAGTTCAAGGTTTGAGTTCTTTGATATCCTTGAATTCGATTATATCAAATCAATTAAGCTTAAATCTTTCTATAGGTTTCAATAATACAGGGAGTTTGAATTCATTAAATCTTTCTAGCGGTGTGGATTATAAGATTCGGAGACATATTTCAGTTAAGCTTTCAGGAATGTATCAAAATTATTATAGAAAAAGCATGCTAAGCTCATATGATTACTCATGTCAAGGTCAAGGTTCAATTATTATAAAATTTTAATATTTAAAACTATATTCAATGAAAAGTATACTTTCAATTATTTTGCTTTTCGTGTTGTCGTCACTTAGGATTAATGGACAAGACCAGTATAAGATAATTTCAAATTATAATTCGACTGTGAAAGCTGTCACGGGATTTGATTTGATTGATTTTACAATTTTAAATGCTTCGACAAGTGATGTTAGTTGTGATATTGTGGTGCATATAAAGGATGTATCAGAAGGTGCTGATATTGTCCAGTTTAAAGCAAGTCAAATCACACTCAATTCTGGTATTAATACTATCCCTTTTTCAAGTTATCAAGCTTTGTTCTATTATGGAAAACAAGCATTGCAGTTTAGATCTTCTCAAATCTTAGGTGATGGAACTTATGAGATTTGTATTTCTATTTTGGAAAACCAAAGTGAGTCGCCATTTAAACACTGTGAGGTGATAACAGTAAAGAATTTTGTAGAGATTCACTTAGTCAATCCTCAACACAAAGAAAAAATTGAAACTCTTACGCCTATTTTACAATGGTACTCAACATTTGATCAGGATATCGATTATAGAATTCATCTATGTGAACTTTTTCCTTACGTTAAGGCAGAAGAGGCTTTGAATCAAAATTTAAGACTTTTAGATATAAAAATAATAGATCGAAATTATTTGTACCCATTCTCAGCTCCGGCCTTACAATATGGCAAGACTTATGCCTGGCAAATAGTTGGACTAGATCATGGAGCAGTTGTTGGAAGATCTGAATCATGGTTATTCACCCCGGTTGAGCCTGAATTTAATTCTGATGAAATTATTAATTGCTATAGACAAATCAATAAGAATTTAAACACTGGAAATTATCTTTTTCAAGACATAATTAAGTTTACATATCATAATTATGCTGCTGAGCAAAATCTCAGTTACTCAATAATTGATTTAAGTTCAGGTAAGAAATTGCAAAGAGTACCGATTATAAAACTTACCTCTGGCCTTAATAAAATAGATATTCCAACGAAAAAGATTGAGGGTGTAAAGAAAGGCAAGTCTTATACATTAGAAATTCGAAATAAGTACAATGAAAGATATAGTTTAAGCTTTGATATGATAAAATAAATCCGATTTAATACTTTTTTATGAAACACGGATTGCTTGTTTTTCTTATGTGGTCTTGGGCCTTATGTTTGGGTTGTAAAAATGGTTCGTTGAAACCTGATGAATATATTTTATATGTTCGAAATCCAGAAAATGGGCTTAATAGCTGTGTTCAAACGCATCAAGCCAAGTTTTGTATTCAACTTGAGCCATCACATTATCTAGCACTAAAGGAGTTAAAGGGCAAGGAGCTAAGTGGTCTTAAACTTGATAAAGAACTGGAAAAATTTCAAGATTATTTATATGTGGATTTTTCCATCAAACTTAATGATGGTAGTTCTAGGTTGCTAGACAAACTTGATACAATTAATTATAATAAGAACTATACCTATCTGGCTTTTGGCCTAGGAAGCAACATTAAATTGCTTAACCAACATGACACTCTTAATTGCCTTATGTACCAGTTTGTTGACAATTACGGCATTTCTCCTGAGTACCATTTTCAAATGATTTTTGATAGACCGGAGGAATTGTATGGTAGTAGTGAGTATTTATTCCAATTTAATGACGGTGTTTTCAATTTTGAGCCATTGAGCGTTCCAATATCCATTAAAGCATTACAAAAATTACCTACTCTAAAATTATAAGATTATGAAGATTTTAAATAGAATCCGTAGGAAAGTTATTGCATTGTTCCTTCTGGTATGTTTTGTTTATCAATTGGTTTTTCCTTCAATAGCTCTTGCCTTAACCGGTGGTCCAAGCCAACCGGAAGTGGAATCATTTTCACCAATTGGCGCTACCGATATGGTTGATCTATTTAGTGGAGATTTTAGTTATAATATCCCGCTTCTTGATGTTGGGGGATATCCGGTTAATCTTATTTATAATTCAAATCCGAGTTCAGATCAAGAAGCAAGTTGGGTTGGTCTTGGTTGGAATATTAATCCTGGATCGATTACAAGAAATATGAGAGGCTTACCTGATGATTTTAACGGAGATGTAGTTGAAAAAAATTATAATATCAAAGAGAATAAATCATGGGGTGTTGACCTGGGAATCTCTCCAAAATTAGTTGGTATTAAAATACCTAAAAATCTAAATTTTAACTTAGGATTATCTGCAAATAATTATAAAGGGTATGGTATATCGACTGGAGTATCAGCCACATTAAGTTCTTCTAAAGGAGGATCGGGTTCTATGACAGGTTCATTGGGCGTTCAATTCAGCTCACAAGATGGTGTTTCTTTATCAGCTCAAGCAAACATGGAGAATGCAAACAGACAGAACACATTAGAAAATAGTATTGGCTTAGGTTATAATACCAGATCAGGACTAAAAGACCTCACTTTTAGCAGCTCGACTCAGATTGGAGGAGTTTCAATTTCTGCTTTTGCTACACCTTCTTTTACACCAACTATTTCTATGCCTATGCATAACAATAGTTTCACACTTAATGGTACAGTGGGTGGTGAAGTATTTGGCTTACACGGAAATTTAACCGTATCAGGATTTTGGTCCAAGCAAAGTTTGGAGAGTAAAACAAGAAATGCAAAATCATTTGGTTATTTAAATTCAAGTCAAGGATCAAAAAATCAATCTGCTTTGATGGATTTTAATAGGGAAAAGGACATCACATACACCAAAGAAATACCGGTTTTACCGATACCAAATTATACATATGACATGTTTAATGTATCTGGGCAAGGGTTATCCGGGCAATTTAGACCACACAGAGGTGATATAGGAATCTTATTTGATGGTGCTGCAACATCTGGCAGTGAATCAACTCAAGGAGGTATTCAAATTGGAGCCGGCGGAATATTTCATGGTGGTGGAAATATTAATCAGGTCACTGTGACTACAACATCAAAAAAGTGGAACACCGGAAATAGTTTGGTTCCCAATGTTGATTTTTCAGATTCTGGAAATGATTTGTATTTCGAAGACGACTATTTTAAAAAAAGTGGAGAGATGGTTAAAAAGGATGAAGCATTTTATGCTAGCATTGGAAATAATGATCCAATATTAAATAGCATTGTAAGTGTTAATAACCAACCTCGTTTCAGCAGATATAATTTAGCTTCAAATGTTGAAATTTCACCGATTACTGTAGGACAAAAAGTTATACGTACCCATAGAGACAAACGTGGTGAAATATTTACCTTTCTGGATGGAGCAGAAGCATCTGCTGCAGGTTTGGATAAATTTATTTCAACATTTGTCATAAACAGCTTACCTTATGAGGCCAACTGTGCGTTATCCGGGAGGGGAGGCTGGAAGGAGCGAATAAATCAATATACTTTTGAACGCAGTATTCATCCTTCACACCACATTTCTGAAATTAAAATTACCAAGCAGGATGGAAAGAAGTATGTTTATGGAATTCCTGCTTATAATAACTATCATTATGATGTCACATTTGCATGCAAAGATACTGTCGTTGATCCAATCAGTGGTTTGATAAGTTATACTCCGAATGTAGATGACACACAGGCTAATTCACATGGTTTGGATAATTATTTTTCAAGTGAGAAAATACCAGCATATGCATATGCCTATTTATTGACAGGGATTTTATCACCGGATTATCAAGATCGAACAGGGAATGGCATTTCTAATGATGATATTGGAGAAGCGATCCGATTCAATTATTCTCGTGTAAATAGTGAATACCAATGGAGAATTCCTTATCAAGAAAATAGGGCAAGTATTAACACTGGACTGAAGGCTGGGAATGGAGCGTTTAATTCATCAGTAGGCGGTGATGCAAAAGGATCTTACAGTTTTGGTAATAAAGAGTTGTGGTATGTTCATTCTATTGAATCTAAAACACTATTGGCTATGTTTTATCTGGCAGATAGGGAGGATGCTCTTGGTGTAAAAGGTAAGCACGGTGGGCATAATTCGACGCCTACCGATAGTGAGAGACAGAAAATGTTAAAAGAGATAAAATTATTTTCAAAGAGCGACCTGCTAAAGTACGGTTCAAAAGCAGTTCCAGTTAAAACAATTCATTTTGTTTACGATTATTCCCTATGCCCAAGTGTTCCTAATAACAGCGGTGTTTCAATAGATAATTCTGATAATGGAATATCATATTATACTGATGCAACCAATGTGAACGCTAGCAAAGGTAAACTTACACTAAAACAAGTTTATTTTACTTACGGAAATAACACGAAGGGACAGCTGTCAAGCTATAATTTTAATTATCAAAATTTCAATCCGGTCTACGGTTTGAAAAATTACGATCGTTGGGGAAATTACAAGAATAATTCTGCTTCTGGAATGATAGCAAGTAATGCAGAGTTCCCATACACGCTTCAAGATACCGCTTTAACAAATAATTTTATACGTGCTTATAATCTTGAAAGCATTGAATTGCCAAGTGGGGGTAAGATTTCTGTGCAGCTTGAATCTGATGACTATGCATATGTTCAGGATCATAGAGCAGGGCAGATGTACTTTGTAAGTAGTTTCGGTCGTTTTTCACAGACAAATCCAAATCAATTTATTGATGATGGATCAAATTTATATTATGGTGCAGAAGCCAATGACATAATGGTATTAAATGTTGGGAATAATGCCGGTGACGTAGTTAATAAGTATTTAATTGGGATTGATGAGATTGCCTATCGATTTTGTATCGATATAGGATCAACGTCTCAGTATGATTTCATTTCCGGATATGTCAAATTAAACAAAGTTGGTAATTGGTACGGAAAAATTGATTCAGATAAAATTTGGGTAAAAATTAAAAAAGCTAAAAATAGTTACAATCCTATTTCACACTATTCTTGGCAATTTCTTAGAAACTACTTGCCCGAAATTGCTCATCCTGGTAGTTCTGATCCGGGAAACAATTTGGGTGATGCAATACTTGGTTTGATTGGATCCTTTTCTGATATAGTTACGATGATTACAGGTGCCAGTAACCATGCTGTTAAAAAGAATTGGGCTAAGAGGTTCATGCCAATTAAATCATGGGTCCGATTAAATAATTCTAATTTCCACAAATTGGGAGGAGGAAGTAGAGTTAAAAAAATTACAATTACAGACAATTGGAGTTTGATGGCACCTAGTGGAGTCACCAAGGAATATGGTCAGGAATATTTCTACTCAGACACAACAAATGGGAAAAACATAAGTACTGGCGTTGCAATTTGGGAGCCGGCAATTGGGCAGGAAGAAAACCCACTCAGAAAACCGGTATGGTATGAAGTTAAGCGACCATTGATGGAAAATGACAACCATTTTATGGAAGCACCCTTTGGGGAATCATTTTTTCCTCAAGCCTCAGTCGGTTATTCACAAGTTATTGTTGCAAATACAAGTAATGAACAGGTCAGACGCACGGCTACAGGTTACACTGTGAATCAATATTATACTGCAAAAGAATTTCCTATTATAACTTCTCATACGAAGGTCGAATCCAAGAAGCATAAACCTCCATTTAAAATCACTTTTTTAGGGTCTTCTGCTTCAAAGGAGAAATGGCTGGTTAGTCAGGGCATGTATGTTGAATTTAATGATATGCATGGCAAGCAAAAAGCTTCGAAAGTTTTTAATGCGATGGGACATGAAATTTCTAGCACATATACTTATTACAAAACCGAAAAATTTAATGGTAAAAATCGGATTTCTTGTTCAGCCGACGTGATAAAACAAGATGGATCTATCATCCAGAATGCAAATATTGGAGAAGACATCGATTTTTTCATGGATATGAGAGAGCAGACTACAAAAACTAAAGGTGCAGGAGCAGACATTAATGTCGATGGATTCATCATCCCATTAGGTTTTATTCCTCTATTTCTCGTCTTGCCTCCGGTTATACCGAAGTTAACTGTTGAAGAAGTACAATTTAGATCTTCGGTTGGAATGAAGGTTGCCCATAGAAGTGGCATACTTGATAGAGTAGTAGCTACTAAAGATGGATCGACAATAGAAACTAAAAATCTTTGTTATGATGCAGAAACCGGTGAAGTGCTTCTTACCCGTACACAAAATGAATTTAATGAGCCAATTTTCAATTGGACTTATCCATCACATTGGGCGTATAGCAATATGGGGCCTGCATACACTAATGTAGGAGTTGTATTAAAGAATGTTCAGGTAGTGAATGGTGAGATTTTCAATTTGACTAATGCGATGGATTATTTAAATGAAGGCGATAAGGTCTTAGCCCTCTTAAGTGATCAGACACCGTATAAGGTTTTAACGGTTGGTCAGCATGCAACTTCTGGTTTATGTTTATTGGATGATAAGTATTATGCAACGATAAAAAATGTAAATGATCAAATTATTTCGTGTGATTTAAAAGTTATTGAATCCGGAAAACGGAATATGGCGCCTACCTCAATCGGTAATCTTATGACTTTGCACAAGCCTCCCATTGATTCTACTAATTTGAATAGTTTAAAATTTGCATATAACTCAAATGTAAAAGTTCTTGAATCTAGCATTCAGGAATATAATGATACCTGGAAGGTAGATTGTAAAGATCTAAAAAACAGGCATTGTGAGGTTGAACGTCCAAATTTCTGCATTGATGATTTCATTAATCTTATTATCACATACAATAGAAATCATTCACCATCCATCTTCGAAACTTGTTCAAATCAAATAAGTGTTGGGGACTTATATAAGATGTGTAATTGTCATTGCATACCGGATTCGATTAACGGCCAAGATGTGGATGATATGCTGTTTACTAAAGTAAAATGTGGAGTACCTAGCCCACCACTTGTCACCAGTAGAGGATGGAAATTTGGGGACTGCTTGTTGTTGATGAATTCATTGTCTGGAAACTCAATTAGTTTGGATTCATTGCAAATTATTGAACCGATTGGTCAGGATTCTTCATGGACGAAAGTGTATGTAGGGGCCAACCATACAGATTCAGTTTCTTTTTCAATTGAATGTTGGGACTGCAATGATACATGTGATCCAATCACTCTAAATGATTCCATGGTAATCAATCCTTATTTATCAGGAATGCTAAACAATTGGCACCCTTCAAAATCGTGGAAATATTTAGTAAATCGAGTTCCCACCAGTGGATTGCTTGAGAAAAGATCGAGTGGTCCATATGCCTCCTATTCTCCATTCTGGAACTACAATCAGTCGACCAAATTATGGGAGAATAGCGGACCCAACACTGATGATAAATGGGTTAATACAAATTCTATTACAAGGATAAACAGAGCCGGTATTGAAATTGAAAACAAAAATGTTTTGGATAACTATTCCGCTGCCTTGTACGGATACAGACAGAGTATGGCTATTGCAGTTGCATCAAATAGCAAGTTCAAAGAAATTGCTAATGATAATTTTGAAGATTATAGCTATCAGACATCATGCGTTGGTCCTTGTGCTGCCGATCATTGGAATTTTTCACAGAGTTTGATCAGTAATCATGTATTTGTTACTGATACTTTTTCTCATACTGGAAGGTATTCTTTGTTTGTGGATGCTGGAAATTCTACGACCGTAAATAGGGATATTCTTTATATAGGGGAAGACTCTTTGTTCACCAGAAGCCTTGATACAGGTGCCTTTTATATGTACAATGGTTGCCTGGACAAGTTTTCACCTGATTCTGGAACTTACATTTTAAGTGGGTGGGTTAGAGAATTGCAGGATTGCGGAGAATATGGGTATATTAATGATTCAATTAAAGTTTCTTTTTCAGGTTCGAGTCAGATCTATGTATTTACACCATCTGGTGTTGTGGTAGATGGATGGCAGCGATACGAATCTGTTTTTGTAGTCCCTTCTGCAGCTTCGGAAATTAATGTAACACTTTACGGTGGTTTGGTAGGAGCATTTTTTGATGACCTGCGCATACATCCATATCATGCAAATATGAAAAGTTTCGTTTATGATCCTCGCTCGTTAAAGTTGATGGCAGAATTGGATGAGAATAATTATGCGACCTTTTATGAGTATGATGATCAAGGGAATTTGGTTAGGGTGAAGAAGGAAACTGAGCGTGGAATTATGACATTAAAAGAGACTCGTTCATCCTATAAAAGACAATAGACTAACATGTTCAAATCAAAATATCGTCTACTGCTAATTCTTTGCTTGGTTTGTGGAAATCGAGCTGGTCTTTTTTGTCAGTCTGTACAAGAGGATTTGTTAGGAATTCGTAAGCACTATTATGAACCAAAGGGTCAAGTCGAATATCTGATGAAGATTTATTACTATGACAAAAAAGATATGTCTGCACCAATTGATTCTAGTGAAGGAAAATATTGTCTTGCTAATAATAGAATGAATATCGAGTTAGATGGCAATAGAACTATTTCAGATGGCACTTATACTTTAACGATAAGTGAAGAAGAAAAGTTAATGGTTCTGAGTAGACCTACTGCCAATCCATTTGTAGAACAATTTTCTTTGTCATTCATCGATTCAATTGCAGGAGAAAGTGATGTTTCAATTACAAAACGCTTTGTTACTTCTTCTGTTTCGAGTTGCAATTTCAGCTTTAAAGATCAAGCAGTGGATTCCGTAGTTATACGCTATAATGCCAAAAGCTACAAGCTTTATAATTTATCTGTTTATTATTATCAACCCATAAATGAGGATTATGATATCATACCTATAGTCAAAGTAAATTATCACAGTGAAAAGGTTCAAGATAATATAAGTTCTTCAAAATTCAATCTTTATAAATACATCAGCATAGACAAAAATGAAGTGAAATTAAAACCACAATTTGTCGATTATCATTTAATAAACAATTTAAGCTTTTAGAATTATGGAAATCAGATTCTACTCAAATAGGTTGGTTCGAGCATTTTTTATTTGCTTTATGATGCTGCATTCGTTTAATGGAGTGGCTCAAGTAGAAGTATTCAAAAACTTTATCTCCGGAACGAGTGTGAAAATGGACAGCTCATTTTTTGTAGCAGATGATAAATTCTTGTTACCTGCATGGGGAGACATAGATAGTGTGTATTATTCAAAAGGTTTTCTCACGTTTGAAATTGATCCGACAGTATCTACAATAACCGCTGATACATTTATATGTACCATTACATTGGAAGTAAAGATGTGGGATTCTACGAATACCATAACTACTGATACGATTGACTTAACGTTACATTTTGACACAACTAATAATTTAGCTTATTCTAATGGCGCGAATTACTATTTTAACGATGTTTATAAGTTTCAGACAACTGTCCTATCAGTTTATTATCATCAAGGTTCAGGAGGGGTTGTGCCACCACCAATTTTCCGATTGTCTAGCCAGATATCCATTTTAAGGTCTTATCTACCTGTTTGTTCTACAGTAAGTATCAATTTTGGAAGTTGTTATCTTGATCTCATCCGATCAGAATATCATGTCTCTTGGTCTCAACTTTCAAATGTGGAAGTTTATGACTTGGAATGGACTTTTTTCGATGACAGTAGTGAAGTTGGTAAGCGAATTCTAGTGAATGACTTTTCATTATCATTAGATTCATTGTGGAGAGATAATAGCACTCGCGTTACAATTTCTAACAATAATTATAGCATTCCATTAATCTATGATGGAGGTTACTTGTTATATCGCGTAAGAGGTGTCTCAGAAACACCCCCATTTCAAAGAATAACTTTCCCATGGAACACAAGTTATTCTAATCGGATACATATTAACTGGCATGAACCTGATTTAACATGGCAAACTGCTGTAAATTTTGCAGAGCTGGGTAAACGGAAACAGGTGACTTCTTATTTTGATGGTTCACTACGGAATAGACAAACGGTTAGTAAAATAAATTCAGTAGATACTTCTGTAGTTGTTGAAACGATTTACGATTATCAAGGACGACCAGCCGTTCAAATCCTTCCGACTCCGACATTCAATCCTCAAATCCGGTATTTTGATAAATTTAATATAAATTCAGGTGGTACGCCATATAATTGGCAAGATTTTGATACCTCAGGATGTGGAATCTATCCGGGTATTTTACTGAATGATTCCGGTGCTGCCAGGTATTATTCAAGCTCAAATCCTCTAGTAAACGTTGCACCATTTAACTACATTCCTGAATCTTCAGGATACCCGTTTTCGGTTACAGAATACACTCCTGATAATACAGGTAGAATAAGTCGTCAAAGTGGTGTTGGTCCGGATCTAACGCTTGGTACAAATCATGAAACTAAGTATTTCTATGGCAAACCATCCCAAACAGAGCTTGATAGATTATTCGGTAATGATGCAGGAGATTCTTCTCATTATACGCAAGTGCTTGTTATTGATCCAAATGGACAAGGAAGTATATCATACAAAGATTTACAAGGACGCGTTGTGGCAACAGCATTAACAGGTCAACCTCCTGCTAACCTAGATACAATAAATGAATACCTCCCCGATACAATTATTAGAACATACTTGTTAGACAATAACCATATTGAAAACCAAAGCAAGCTAAGTAATACAGCTTTTTTGGCCAAGACAGATGGCACTTACACCTTTAATTATAGTCTGTTCCCACAATCATTATTGTTAGATAATTGTGACAATGATCAATTATGCTATGATTGTTATTACGACATCAGAATAAAAATTAGTTCTACATGCAGCCCTGATCCATACAACAATGTTCCTATTGCGTATAAAGATTATAAGAATTATCAAATACCGTATAATGATACAACTTTTTATTTCGACACGTTATGTGTAAATCCAGACTCATTAGTTTTAGACACTTTTCAGGTAAACTTAGAAGTCGGTTCATACTTTATTTCCAGGGAGATTACCGTCTCTAATGACGCATTAACTTTTTACACAAATAGATTTCTTGAAGAAAATACTTGCAACTCATTTGAGTCATATCTTTCTGTCGAATTGGCTGGGATGGATTCATCCTCTTGCAATTTGACATGCCAAACTTGTTTGGAGCAATTAGGTGATAGTGCGAGTTTTATTGAGAGATTTTTTAACTCGACCGATACTTCCTTTCATGACTGGACAGCAAATGACACTCTGAACGCGTACATGATATATAATGAGGCATATCAGAATTGTATGCTCATTTGTAATCCATTCAACATTTGTAATATCAAAAGGGATATGATGATGGGTGATGTTTCTCCGGGTGGACAGTATTTTAATTATATTACAGATTCATCAGGTGATATCTTTTATTCTTCTGATAGGTCATCGGTATTGTTTTGGGATGGTGTTAAAGCTTCTTATTCGAAAATCGATTACAAAGACTCTCAAGGAAACCCTATACAAGTACAAACATTGAACGGAGTAAAATCACCTAGTGAACTCACGTTATCTGAATTCATTGATTTGTTCGATGATTCATGGGCTTCTAGTTTGTTACAACTGCATCCAGAGTATTGTTATTTAAAATATTGTGATGAAAATTATGCTTCACATGAGTACGATCAAAATATGATCAATACTGATACTTATGCTGCAGCAGTAGATTCAGGATATTGGTATCCACTTGCTCCAATTGGTATGGACCCCTATTTTAATACCTTAGACGGAACAGGCAAGTTAGCAGCTTTGCAGACAAAAATGCATTCATATAAAACAGTCACTGTTCCTATTCCATACAACCAACATTGTTCTAGTGTAACGTTTTCAATGTGGCAGTTAGCCGTGCTTACAGCGGTGCATGGTCTTCCGACTAATCTTGATCCATGTGTCGATACTTTGGATATTAATAATCTGTGTGTAGGTGATCAGAATCTTGCCTGGATGGCGTTTCGGGCTATGTATTTAAGGGAAAAGGAAAGAATCTTTGCAAGTCGAGAAAATTACTATGCAAAGAATACCTGTGATTTAGCTAGCCCTTGTGGCAACTATTGTGTAGGTGGACTGATAAATGAATATCAAAGTATGGGACATGGAACGTCATGTTCGTCTTCAAAGTTTTGCAATGAGGATTATTTTAATAAAACACCCCGATTTTATCACATGAATGATAATCATCCATTGAATTGGAAGGATACAACAGAAGCTTATGCCTGGGCAGCAAGTAACAATATCGATTCTATTTGTGAGGCAACCTGCAGGTCCTACCGGTCTGACTGGAAAATCAAGCTAAATCAATATTGTGGAAATATTGATGATCTAACTATGACGACTTTGCTTGACAGGTTCCAGGATATTTGTGAGCATGGTTGTGATATGACTCATCCTATGGGATCTAGTACAGTGCCACCAGGGGACTTGCTTTCCCCGGGAACTTTTCAAGAAGCCATTCAACAAGTCCTTGGCGTGTCGTCGTCAAATCCGACTTGCAACGCTGTGATTATTTCAATGCCTCCACCTTACCCGAACTCTGATATTGATTCGTACTCATCTACAGATGTTTTATATCCAAAACCTTCTCCGTGTACTTGTGAAAAGTATGATTCTTTATTTTCGCTGATGGTGGCCACAACTGGTAACTACTTAATTGATTCTTTGGCAGTGTTTTTGGCGGAGAATTACGGAAGTCTTTTATCAACTGATCAATTAAATGAAATTAAGATACATTGCAGGGATACTTTGTGCAAAAACATCAGTGAAGCATTTGAACTGCCACAAGTCCTCAGTTGTGGAGAATGTCTACCTTGTGATAGTGTAGAACAAGCTATTATCAAATTTCATAATGAAGATTCTTTGGCTTTTGCCGGCCCTGATGGAACGACAATTCTTGCGGGTTACTTAAATCAATATTTTGGCTATCATCTTACTTCAACTGATTACTTCCAATTTATGGATGCATGCCAAAGAGATACTACCTTTCTTTTTGGTTCACTAAATTGTGAAGTCATAAGTGAATTATTTGCAGATTATCTTTCGTCATCTCCAACAGGTTCTCTTGATGATTATCTCAACCAAGAGTTGGGATTAAATTTTACTTATCGGGATTATGCAATTTGGATTTACAATTGTGCATTTGACACTATAAATAATTCTTTTCTTTCATGTGGAGTAGTCATATCAGCTAGAGACCAATTTTATAACACTACGGTTCCTGCAGATTCATTTGTATGGTGGATGAACACAACACTTGGTCTGGATTATAGTTATCTTCATTACGCTGCCTGGATTGCAAATTGTGACTCTACGGATTCTATTCCTTATGCAACTGGCGTGTTACCGAGGATCGGTTCGAGGGGAATAAATATCAATCAAAGAAGGATTCAACCAAAGCATGCAAAGGGTGATTCAAGCACTATTAAACCAACTTTTGAAGAAAAAGAGACATCGCCAGATAATATAAGGAAACAGTATGAATTGATTCGAAAGAAACGGTTTGAGCAATTAAAAAGTATTCAGCTTGATATTACTCCGGGAAAGGACAGGCCTGCTGAAGGATACTTCAGATTTGGTGATGACCAAGAACATTTGCAGAGATCATTTAATAACGAAACTGTCAATGAGTTTTTTGTTAAAGATTCTCAGCTCTCATTGAAAGATATAATTTATAAGAAGTATCAACAGAATTGTAACTTGGCTGGTTCTCTGAGTGCAAGCCTAAACAGCCACCAAATCATATTTGATGAAATCAGGTATGATAAATCTGAAAGTTGGGAAACTAATGTCATCCAGCGATTAACCAGTAGACAAAGTTTAGATACCTTTGCAGATGGATTGGCTGATCAATCAAGTAGCGGTGGTGGTAATGGTGAAGGTAGTGGAACAGCCGAAACAGCTCTTATACCTCCTTCAACCAATAATACTTTTTCTGTTAATTGTTCAGAATTAGATGGTGCTTTGGCGTCATACGCAGATTACCTAGCCAACTATGGTTATTGCGTGCCTGCTTACTTATTTGTCAATCAGGTGTTTGCTGATAGTAATTGGAATGGAATTTTTACCCCATCTTCTCTGGAATTTTTTGCCAAACTATGCAATTTAGATATACCACAATGCAGCCCAGATTGTGAAGAAATTGAAGCTGTACGAGCTGCATGTGGAAATAACTATTCTGGTCTAGTTGATTGTTTAAATTCTTCATTTAATCTAAGCTTTACCATTGAACGATATATAGAATGGTTTGACTCCTGCAATATTAGTATGATTCCTTGTGAAGAATTAAGTGATACCTTGGATCAATACAATTGTACCGGGGGTAAAACTATAACTGAGTACTTAAGGGACTGCTTTCAAGTTAGCTGGTCAGATGTTGTTTGGTTGAAATTTTTGGCTGATTGCAATATAGAAATTTCATGTTTTGACTGTGAGGATATTAAAACACAAATTGAATCTTGGACTTGTACTGATGGCGACATTTACCTTTGGCTTAACCAAACAAATGGACTTAATTATACAGTTGCAGAATGGAATTATTTGTTAAAAAATTGCACAGAGTTAGATTCTTGTGCTTTGGTTGCTTGCTGGTTAACAGATTACCAAGGGGAATATTGTCTGGAGAACTTTGACTTTATTGAATATTTACAAGCCAATTCCGGATGGAGTCTTACCGATGTTCAGTTTGTTGAATTACTTACAAGATGCGACTTGCATTTGTGTTGCGATGTTCTTTATGCAGCTTTGGAAGAGTACGAGTGCAATGAGCTTACATTGGCAGAATACCTGAATCAGACTTTGAATATTTCACTGTCAGACTCCGCTTGGATTGCCCTAATTCGCAGCTGTGAATTAACCATCCCATGTGACTGCGGCTCCTTGCCAGGAACTATCGAAGCGGACTGTGGTTGGCCTGTGGAAGGTGGAGCTTATTTGAGTTATCTTCAACATAATTCTTCTCTATCTTTGAGTTTGGTAGAGTTTGCAGAATATTTTCGTCTATGTGAAAAAACAGTTGATTCATGTAGTTTTCTGAATTGCTGGATTAGTGTATATGCCTGTGACTTGCCTTCTTTCTTTCCTTGGTTAAACTATATCAGCGGATGGAATCTAAATTCAGGTCAGTGGGAGCAACTCCTTGAATTTTGTACCTTATCGAATCCATGCCCTACAATTACATGCGAACAGATCGGTGCATCATTGCATACTTATCCTTGTAACAGTCAAACCATTTCGCAGTACTTAAACGGGCAGTATACAGGATTGAATTACAGTTCAAGTCAATGGATAGCTATTTTAGATTCTTGTAATCTTGAATTAAATTCTGTTGAATGCCTTCCCAATTGTGATTCGATTCAAGACTTGGCACAATTATATTCTTGCCACTACAATACTGGTTTTATAACCTGGCTGAATACATATCTTGGAACTCATGTTGGAGTCGATGAGTGGCAGTATTTTATTGCTCATTGTGACATAGATACCATTTGTGATACCTGTCTGCTTCTGGAACCAATCGTAAGCTCTTACCCATGTGACAGTATTTCTTTAAAAGCATGGTTAGATGGTCAGACCGGATGGTCATTAAGTGATTCTGCATGGATTAAAATTATAACAGAATGTAGCTTTGAATCCTCATGGAAAACGCATTGCATTTCTTGTGATTCCTTGCAATGGTATTCAGAACTCTACCCATGCAACAGTGGTCTCACTTTTTTTAGTTGGTTAAATGACACTTTAAATCTTGCATATAGTTTGGCTGAATGGGATTCCATTGTAGTCACTTGTCCTATAGATACCACCTGTGACAGCTGTGCATTTCTGTCAGCTGAAATTATGAATTACCCGTGTGACAGTCTTTCCTTAAAGGCCTGGCTGGATAATCGTACCGGTTGGAATTATAGTGATACAGTATGGATCACGATGCTTGATAGTTGTGGCCTTGATTCCTTGTGGAAGAACCATTGCATCGCTTGTGATTCCTTGCAGTTGTATTCAGGGAAATACCCGTGCAATAGTGGCCTAGGTTTCTATGCATGGCTCAATGACACACTTGATCTTGCATACACAGATGATGA
>Ga0116143_10001711_pt1 | contig 25764 bp, 27 predicted proteins | sample AD_UKC034_MetaG_FD_89745 | JGI IMG/M metagenome (GOLD analysis project Ga0116143, IMG submission 89745) | Active sludge microbial communities of municipal wastewater-treating anaerobic digesters from USA - AD_UKC034_MetaG | ecosystem: Engineered > Bioreactor > Anaerobic > Digestate | place: USA...
CCGAACGCGCTGGTGATGATGACGCAGGCCGCCACGCTGACCGACGAGGACATCGCCGACATCGGTGCGTACTACGCCGCGCAGACGCCCACCGGCCTCGAAGCCGATCCGTCCTACTGGAAGGATGGCGAAGCGCTGTATCGGGGCGGCGACCACGAGCGCCAGATCCCGGCCTGCATGGCCTGCCATGGCCCGGTGGGCCGCGGCAATCCGGCCGCCGGCTATCCCGCGGTGCGCGCGCAGCATTCCGTCTACACCGTTCAGCAGCTGAACGAATACGCCGATGGCTCGCGTTACAAGGACCTGGCGGGCGGCACGCAGAACACGCGGAACGCCCACATGATGGTCACTGTCGCGAAGTCGCTGACTGCGGAGGACATCCGCAATCTCGCCTCGTACATCCAGGGCATGCGTTGACCCGGGAGCTGCCCATGATTCGAGTCCTGCTGTTCGGCGCGCTGCTCGCGTGCGCCGCGAGCGCCTGTTCGCGCGATCCCGGCACGCCGCCGGCCGCGGAAGCACCCGCCACGCAAACCGCAGCGCCGGCACCCGTCCCGGCCAGTGAGCCAGCCGCGCCCGAGGAAGCTGCCGAAGCCGCGCAGGCGAGCCAGGAAAGCCTCGGCGACAGCGAGGACGACAAGTCCGACCGCCCGCTCGAGCGCCTCGCCGCGCTACCGCCCGCGGATGAACTGCCCGGCGGCAAGTGGAAAGCCGGCGTGAACTACAAGCCGATCGTGCCTGGCCAGCCGACGAGTGCGCCGCCGGGCAAGGTCGAGGTCAACGAGATCTTCTGGTACGGCTGCGGCCACTGCTACGCGCTCGAACCGTTCGTCCGCAGCTGGGAGAAATCGAAGGCCGACTACATCGAGTTCGTGCGCACACCGGTCATGTGGAACCCGGTCAACGTCGCGCACGCGCGGTTGTTCTACACGCTGCAGGCGCTCAAGCGTGACGACCTGCACGCCAAGGTGTTCGACGAGATCCACATGCGCGGCAACATGCTCGTCGCCAACGACGACACGCGCACGCGTCAGATGCAGCTCGCCTTCGCCAGGGCGAACGGCATCGTCGAGGCGGATTTCCTGCGCGAGTACGACGGCTTCTACGTGACCTCGCAGCTGCAGCGCGCCGAAGCCGCCACGCGCCGCTTCCAGGTCGACGCCGTGCCGGTCGTATTCGTCGCCGGCAAGTACTCGACCGATGTCGGTGCAGCCGGTGGCCAGAAGGAAATGCTGCAACTGATCGACGCGCTCGCGGCGCACGAAAAACGCCGCTGAAGCGCGTGCCGCGGCAGCCGCCAGCATGCTGAGCGCGTTCCTGCCCGGACCTGCCGCACTCACCCGGCTCGAGCCGCACTGCGACGCCCCTCTCCCGCAGGAGGCGCTGTGGTTCGACCTGCGCGAACCCACCCCCGAGGACGAGAGGCGCATCGAGACGGCGATCGGCGTCGGCATCCCGACGCGCGAGGAAATGCGCGAGATCGAGTCCTCGAACCGGCTCTACGAAGAAGACGGCGCGCTGTTCATGACCGCGACCGTCGTCACCAAGCTCGACACCGACCTGCCCGAGAGCACGCAGATCACCTTCATCCTCGCCGGCAAGCGGCTCGTCACGGTGCGCTATGTCGACCCGCTGCCGTTTCGCCGTTTCATCGCCTATGCCGAGCGCCACATGACGAACTGCCACTCGGGCGCCACGATTTTCGCGGGCCTGCTCGAGGCGATCATCAACCGCATCGCCGATGTCATCGAGCGCGCCGGAGCCGCGCTCGATGCCGAATCGGCCGGCATCTTCGCGCACACGGCACCCGGCAGGCGCGCGACCTCGCGCGACTTCCGTGGCATCCTCGAGCGCCTCGGACAGAACGGCGAACTGCTGTCGAAATCGCGCGAAAGCCTCGTGTCGCTCGGACGCCTGCTCGCGTTTGCGCAGCAGCAACCGGCGCCGACCTTCACGCCCGATGTGCGCTCGCGCTTTCGCATGCTGTCGCGCGACGTGCTCGCGATGTCGGACCATGTCAGCTATCTCGCGGCCAAGGTGCAGTTCCTGCTCGAGGCGACTCTCGGCATGGTCAACATCGAGCAGAACGCGATCATCAAGATCTTCTCGGTCGCGGCAGTCGTGTTCCTGCCACCCACCCTGGTCGCGAGCATCTACGGCATGAACTTCCACCACATGCCGGAGCTCGACTGGCTCGCCGGCTACCCGTTCGCGATCGGCCTGATGGTGCTGTCGGCCGTGCTGCCCTACCTGTGGTTCAAACGCAAGGGCTGGCTCTGACCGCCGGCCCCGGGGGGCCACCGGGCGGCCCCCGCCCCGCTATACTTGCAGGTCGCAGCGCCCGTAGCTCAGCTGGATAGAGTACTGCCCTCCGAAGGCAGGGGTCACTGGTTCGAATCCAGTCGGGCGCGCCACCTTCAAAGTGTTGATCGGAAAGGATTTCACACCTTCGTGTGAATCCCTCTCCAGTCACCAAACTGGCTTTTTTCGGCCATTTGGGACACTTTTGGGACAGTTGTCGAAACGGATGGACCTCCGCATCTGCGTTTCCACAACTTTTCGAGGTCCACATCATGGCTACTTACGAACGGCGCAAAGGCTTCTGGCGCGTCAAGGTTCGTCGTGCCGGCTTTCCTCCCCAGACACGCAGCTTCAACTCCAAGGCACTTGCCCAATCATGGGCGCGCGACGTGGAAGCGAAGCTTGATCGCGGTGAACTGGTGGATCGAAGCGAGGCGCACGCTCACACACTCGGCGATGTGCTGAAGCGATACCTGAAGGAAGTATCGCCACACAAGAAGGGGCATATTCCCGAGACCTACAAGGTCCGGTCGATACTGCGATCTCCGGTGTGCCAGCTGCGAATGTCGGTACTGAGCAGCGCTCACATTGCTGCTTACCGCGACGAGCGGGCGCAGTCGGTGAAACCGGCGACGGTCAATCGCGACCTGGGCATCATCTCGCATGCCATCGAGACCGCGCGACGGGAGTGGAGAATCCACATGCCGGACAATCCGGTGCATCGCGTGCGCCGGTTGCGCGCACCATTGATGCGCTCGCGGCGATTGTCACCGGAAGAGGAGCAACGCCTGCTGGCTGCCTGCGAGGAATCACGCAAGCCGTTCTTGTTGCCCGTAGTGAAACTGGCGCTGGAGACGGCCATGCGACGCGGGGAGATCACGCGCGTCGAGCGCAAGCGGATCGGCCTCAAGCACAACGTGCTGGTCTTGTCCGATACCAAGAACGGATCGGCACGGGCTGTGCCGCTTTCCAATGTCGCCAAGGCGATCATCGAGAAGGTGCTGGTGGAGATGCCTCCGACGCCGGATGGGTTGCTGTTCGCTGGCGTGACCAACGAGGCGATCAAGTTGGCATTCCAGCGTGCGGTGAAGCGCGCGAAGCTTGATGACTTCCGGTTCCATGACCTGCGGCATGAGGCAACCAGCCGGCTGCACGAGAAGGGGCTGAATCCCATCGAGGTCATGTCGGTGACCGGGCACAAGTCCATGTCGTCGATGCTGCGCTACTCGCATGTGCGCGGGCTCGCAGTGACGGAGAAGCTGAACCGGCCACTGGACTACCAGCCGCTCGTCCACCAGCTGACGGAGAACCGCCATGAAGGTCGGTGACCGGGCGCGGTGCTCGACGCGCCGGCGCCGACGGTTGCCGGTACCGCTGGCGCGGGTCCCGACGGTTTATCCGGTAGCGACGCCCCGGAGGGCCAAGCCTAAAGGCGGAGCCTTCCGAGCATTCCTCAGGCGGCTGCGGGACCGGATGCACCGGTTCGTGTTCGTGCCGGGCAGTTGTGCGTGGATGTGGCGCGATGGGCAGACCAATCCGGCCATGGGGCTCGGCATGTACGGCGGCGTAGATTCGGCGGGAAATCCCTACGGAGTCGGCTCAATCCACGTTGCGTCGCATCGTGACTGGCAGGCAGCCTACGCATCCGGAATCAGCAGCCTGCCCTGCGTCGTGATCGAGCACGACAGCGCGTGGCGAGACTGGTAGCACCGATTATTAACACTGTCTTGCACGATAACATCTTTAATGTTATCGTGCTTTTCTATGTTAGAAAAGGCGCCCCCCAACCCGCTGACCGACGCAGCCATCCAACGGTATCTGCACGACACCTTGGGGCTGCCCACCAGCCTGCGCCCGTGGTCCGGCGCCGGGAAACTCCCGTATTTCCTCCAGGAAGCCTTTGCTACCCGAGAGCTGACGCTGCACGGCCAAACCATCGTGCTCGCCGAAGAACAGCGGCGCCACAAGCCGAAGCTGGCGGAACTGCGCACGCAGATGGATCGCCTGCGCGCCGCCGCGCAGCTTCCGGTCATCTACGTCACCGACGCGCTGGCCTCTTACGAACGCAAGCGGCTGGTCGAGCAGCGTGTGCCGTTCCTCGTGCCAGGCAACCAGTTGTACCTGCCCGATCTTGGCATCGACCTGCGGGAGTATTTCCGACAGCCCACGCCCGCAATCGAAACCGGCCTGAGCCCGGCAACCCAGGCCGTACTCATCACCATGCTGCTGACCAAACCTTGGCGGCAGGATTGGACCCTTGGCGAGACTGTGGCGCAGCTGGGCTATACGCCGATGACCTTGACGCGCGTGCTGCGCGAACTGACCGCCACGGGACTAGCGAAGACCCGGCGTCTTGGCCGTGAGCACCACCTCTACACGGATCAGCCGCCCGAGAAGCTGTGGGACAGCTTGCAAGCGCAGCTGCGCAAACCCGTGAAGCGCAGCATATGGGTCAAGACCGCCAAGCAGGAAAACACCGGCTTGCGTCTGGCCGGCATGAGCGCGCTCGCGCGCCTGACGCAGATCGCGGACCCACCTTGGCCGGTGTATGCCATTAGCCCGACCGACTGGCGTGCGGCGAAGCCCCTCGTCCAGTTGCTGAAGGAGCCGGCTGCCGGGTGCAGCGAATGGCAGTTGTGGACCTACAGCCCGGCGCTCGTGCCCAACGCCCGCACCGTGGACCCGCTGTCGCTCACTCTGAGCCTTGATCCCGGCGCCGACGAGCGCATGCAGATGGCACTTGATGAATTGCGGAAGCAGTTCCCATGGTGAGAGGCCTCGACCTATTCCGGCAGTTCTTTGCCGCGCACGCCGACCAGTACGTGCTGATCGGAGGCACGGCTGCAACACTTGCGATGGAAGCAGCAGGATTGCCGTTTCGCGCCACCAAGGATCTTGACGTGGTCCTGCACATCGAGGCGCTTGATGCGAAGTTCGGCGAGTCCATCTGGAACTTCATCGAAGCCGGCAGGTATGAAATCCGCCAGGCAAGCGCCACCGGAAAACCCATCTTCTACCGCTTCCAGAGACCGGCGGACGAGAACTACCCTGCCATGCTGGAACTCTTCAGCCGCGCGCCGGAAGGCATCGCGCTTGCACCCGGCAGTCACCTGACGCCCATTCCCATCGACGAAGCCGTGGCGAGCCTCTCGGCGATTCTGCTGGACAACGACTACTACGAGTTCGTGCTCAGCGGACGACGCGATCTCGATGGGTTGCCTTGGGTCGGAGAAGACCGCCTCATTCCGCTGAAGGCAGTCGCCTGGCTGGACATGAAAGCCCGCGCCTCTCGCGGCGAAACCGTCGATGCGAGGGATATCCGCAAACACGCCAATGATGTGCTGCGCCTCAGCCAGTTGCTTGCACCAGATACCAGGATCAACGCCACGGAGAGGATTGGGGCGGACATCAACAGATTCCTCGACGGCGTCCTGGCCGAGGGCGATATCAATCCGGCCGACCTCGGCCTGCGCGGATCACTGGCACAAATACTCGCCCGCGTCCGCAACGCCTACACATGAGCAAGAGCCGCGGGAACGAGCCGGGCAGTCTCGCCGCATTGCAGGCCGAGAACATCAGGCTCATTGCACTCCTCGAATCCCGAGGCATTCCGTGGCAACTTCCACAAGAACCAACGCCAGTTGCAGAGGTAACAGAACCCTCCCGGCTCACCGCCGATGAGAAGGTGGCCCTGTTTCGGCGGCTGTTCCGCGGCCGCCCCGATGTCTATCCGGTCCGCTGGGAAAGCAAGACCACCGGCAAGTCAGGGTACGCCCCAGCCTGCGCGAACGAGTGGCGACCCGGCGTGTGCGACAAGCCGCGTATCCGATGCGCCGACTGCAACTTCCGCAGCCTGACTCCGGTATCCGATTCCATCATCTACAGCCATCTCGCCGGCAAGCACACTATCGGTGTCTACCCGCTATTGGAGGACGACACCTGCCATTTTTTGGCTGTGGACTTCGACGAAGCGACATGGCGGGAAGACGCCAAGGCCTTCCGCGTATCGTGTGCAGAACTTGGAGTGCCGGTCGCCCTGGAGATTTCCCGTTCCGGCAATGGCGCACACGCCTGGGTCTTCTTCTCCGGGAGGGTGCCCGCACGCGATGCACGCCGCCTGGGAACCGCCATTATCAGCCATACCTGCGCACGCACGCGTCAACTTGCGCTCACTTCCTACGACCGCCTGTTCCCCAACCAGGACACCATGCCCAAGGGCGGGTTCGGGAACCTCATCGCCCTGCCACTGCAGAAGTACCCGCGTGAACAAGGCTGCAGCGTCTTCGTCGACGACACGCTGCAACCCTACACTGATCAGTGGGGATATCTCGCAACCGTGCAGCCGATGGCACCGCATGACATCGACTCGACGATCCTGCGCGCCACGGGCAACAACCATCCCCTCGATGTGAGGTTCATCGAAGACGAGGACCTGGCTGCGCCCTGGAAGTCCCGGCCCGCCCCTTCCCGGCGCCTGCCGGACAAGATGCCGGAATCGCTGACAGTGACTCTGGCGAACCAGATCTACTTCGAGAAGGCGAAACTGCCACAGGCGCTGGCAAACAGGCTTATCCGGTTGGCTGCCTTCCAGAACCCGGAGTTCTATCGTGCCCAGGCCATGCGCATGTCGGTTTGGGACAAGCCACGGGTCATCGGTTGCGCGGAGAACTTCCCGCAGCACATTGCCCTGCCGCGCGGTTGTCTCGATGTCGTCAGCGAATTGCTTGCCGAGAACAGCATTCGTGTTGCTCTCATCGATGAGCGGTATTCGGACAAGCCAATCGGGGCCGAGTTCACGGGAACACTTCGCGCCGATCAGGAGGCTGCGGCCGCGGCGATGCTCCCGCATGATGCTGGCGTGCTATGTGCTCCGACGGCATTCGGCAAGACGGTCACTGCCGCCTCCCTGATCGCTCGCCGCGGTGTGAACACACTGATACTGGTGCACCGGACGGAACTGATGCGGCAGTGGCAGGAACGTTTGAGCGCCTTCCTGAATGCCGCTGGAACACCGGTGGGCGTCATCGGCGGGGGGAAGAACCGCCCAACCGGCGTCATAGATATCGCCGTCATGCAGTCGCTGTCTCGAAGCGGCGAGGTAGACCCGCTTGTCGAGGGCTATGGCCACATCATCGTCGACGAGTGCCATCACGTTGGCGCAGTATCGTTCGACGCCATCCTGCGCCGCGCCCGCGCGAAGTTCGTCCTGGGCCTTACCGCGACACCGATCCGACGGGACGGGCAGCAGCCGATCATCTTCATGCAATGCGGGCCGGTACGTCATACAGCCAGCCGGCCAGCGGGTGCCCCTGCCGACCTGGAGGTTGTGCCTCGCTCTATCTACGCGCCTCTTGATGTTCCAGCCGATGCTGGCATCCAGGACGTATTTCGGCACCTTGCCGGTGACCAGACCAGAACTGCGGCCATCGCTGCGGAAATCCGATCTGCCGCCGACCAGGGCCGAAAGATTCTGGTACTGACCGAACGGGCGGATCACATTGATGCCCTCCGCGCGGCATGCGGCGACAGAGAACCGGCGCCGTTCGTACTGCACGGCAGGATGTCCAGGAAGCTGCGATCGACGTTGATTGCACAGCTCAACGCCCTGCCGCCGGACGCGCCGCGAATCCTGCTGGCAACAGGCAGGCTGGTTGGTGAGGGATTCGATCACCCGCCCCTCGATACCCTTGTTCTCGCCATGCCGGTTTCCTGGAAAGGCACACTTCAGCAGTACGCCGGACGACTCCATCGAGAGCATGTCGGCAAGGCCAATGTGCGCATCATCGATTTCGTCGATGCCGGTCATCCCGTGTTACGACGCATGTGGGACAAACGGCAACGCGGCTACAAAGCCATGGGATACCGGATCGCCACGGAAGGCCTGTTTGACCGGCAGCATCAGTTCAAGGAGTGAATTCCGCGGTCTCCTTCGGTGCTATCGACTTCGTGCCATACCCATGGACCACAGCATAGACCGCGCCAGCCTTGCCCTCGGTAGTAGGCACGTCCGGCTCGATGCGCACGCACAGCCGCTGCGAGCCATTCACCTCGCATTGCCGGAATTCGGCCTTGGATAGCTCCCGCAATCGCTCATAGCCCGCGGCCTGGACACGCATCAGCTCTCCGGCTGTGGCCGCCATCGATCGGCTTCCCCACCACATCGACAACGGGAACAGCAACGCGATCGTCCCCAGCGCGATCAGGCCGGCATGTCCCAGCGTCTTCCACTGCAGCGAACTGCTGATCGACTCCGCCCGATTCACAACTGCCTGCACACGTCCCATCAACTGATCCAGCCCGCCTTCCACCACGTGCAGTCGGGTCTCCACCGTGGCAACCGTTGCCTTGCTGCACGCGCGCGCCTGCGCCAGCGCGATCTCCTCCGCTTCCGCCTTGATGTACTTGGGCCAGCGGTGCCGGATGTCAGCAAGCAACTTTGCGTGGTCGAGATTGGTCGTGTGGGTCTCCCTGCCCAGCTTCTCCAGCTGCTGCAGGGCCACATCGTGCTTGTGATGCGCTTCGTCCGCGATCCGCCGCGCCCGCGCGGCTTCTTCATTCAATGCACGGATAAACTCTTTGAGCGAGCTGCGCCTCCTCCTTCGAACTGAACGCGCCAGCAACAAGGTAGGTCTGCGTGCAGACTGATCCAGGCTCACCAACTATCGACGGGCCAAGCACCAAATCCACACCGCTTCTCTCTCGCTCCCGTCCCGACCCCGCCACCGGAAGGAACAGCTTCCATACATCAATCATCTGTGTGTTCTTGCTGATGCCCTTGCGAGCCGTGGCGCCACGCACTCTTCGAGTGCCAACATTTGCATACAAGCGAACCTGACCCGCCTTCGGCGGCTTATCCTGCACATAGTCCGCGAAGTTAGTGGCAAGTCCAAATGGTGTGTCCCCACTGACAAGGTCCTCAAACGACCCCTCCTCCCTCGTCAACACCTTGCGCAAAATATCCACTGCCCGCTTGTCGCGTACGAATACATCGAACTCATCGAGGTCCCGCGCGTGAGGCCCAATCGTGGCGCCATTTCGATGGTAGATTGACTCGCATCGCCCCGGATTGTCGCGATCCCAAAGGAAGTAACAAATCCCACCACCTATTCCAACGGTGGGAAAGGCATCCTTAGCATTCTCATAGTCAACAAGCATGCGCAAACGTCTATCGCCCAGAAATTCGGAGCGGAAATCGCCAAGCCCACGTCCTCCGGCCATCCATCGGGATGGAATGACCATGCTAAGGAACCGTGGCTCCAACTGCATGGCTTGCCGAACGAACATTTGGTAAATCGGCGAATCATTCGTTCCGCCGCCTCCGCCTGTCATCTGATACGGGGGGTTTCCCACGATGACGTCGAACTGCATATCACCTCCGAAAAGCCCAGCAATCCAGCCCTTGATGTCGTTGGTGTGAATGAACGCGTACGCATGCGTTTCTAGCGCATCCCCGCGATCCAGCGCCTTCTTGCTCGCTCCGCAATACGTGCACCGACCTTCCATCCACACATGTTCGGTACGCTCGAACCAGACATTTCCCGCATCACTAGCGAAGCCTTTAGCGATTGAATGGTCGCCCTGTGCATGTTTCGAGCAATACACGCTCCGCCGCGCCAGCATGCCTGTGAGATGCGTGATACCGATGCCAAACACCTGCTTCGTCAGGATGTGATTGACGCGCTCATTGAGATCCGGAATCTCGTTGGTCAGCCCAATTGTGAGGCGCTTGGCAATCTCACGGAGGAATACACCCGACTTTGTGCAAGGATCAAGGAACCTTACGTTTCTGTCCGCCCATATGTTTGCGCCGTTGTGGCCGGCTGACCAAGCGGCCGCCAGTGCATTCAGCATCTGGTTAGCAAACTCAGGCGGCGTGAAAACCTCATCATTGGAAAGATTCGCTATGCATGTCAGCACGTCCGGATTGCGTCCGCGCAGCGCGAACGATACCTGAGTGTTCATACGGCCCTCTTCCGTTCTACTCCAGTTGCTTCTGCAGCCAACTCACGTGACGTCACGAGCGGATACGTCTTCACCGGCGTGAAGATTTCGTGCTTGCCCAAGTGGGCGAAGAGCGAGCCCTCCGCACTGAATGCAGACGAACCCAATAGGACATCAAAGCGAAAGTCGCGTCGCTGGAACCGGCCTTTTCCAAGGTAACCCCATTCAGCAAACGTGATTGGTTTCCCCTCGTGATTACACATCGTGAGTGCATCCCCATGAACTAGGTTCTGCGATAGCACGAAGCTTGCAGCACGATAGAGGTCGTCCGACGCGGACAGATTCAGGTACTCCGCGAGAATTTCCAGCAGGTTCGCGCGGCACTCGGCAATATTGTCCGCCAGCAGCTCGATACCGTAGATACACATCAACCCAAGCAGTGCATAGTGCCGGCGCTCAAAGTCCGACTTGCCGTACTTGAGTTCGACGGCCGCCAGCTTGCGTCGCAAGACCTGGACCAGGAAGTTGCCGCTCCCGCAGGCCGGCTCCAGGAAACGGGAGTCGATGCGTTCGGACTCTTCCTTCACCAGATCCAGCATTGCCTCGACCAGCCACGCCGGGGTGAAGACCTCTCCGTGGTCGGCGACGCGTTGTTTTGACTTCACGAGGCTCATGATTCAGCGGATGTTAGCAATTCAAGTGCCGCTACCGGCGCGATGATCTGGAACTTCACCTGACCATTGAGGCTCAACAAATCCTGATCGCCAGTCACCAGCCATTGCGCACCGCCGACTGCAGCGAGGTCGAGGAAGATCTGATCACATTCGTCACGGCATTCCGGCACTGCGGGTTTGGCCTGCCACGGCGCAACGACTTCTCCATATGGCAGGTAGTCCGCCAACAACTCATCGCGTTCCTCCGGCGTGAGCTTGAACTTGGGGTAAGCCAGCACCCGCAGCAACTCTTCCACGGTCTGCGCGCACAACAGCGGCGTCAGGTCGCCGGACTGCCAGGCCGCGCGCAACGGCACCAGTCGACCATTGACGAACAGCAATGCCGACAGGACCGTGTTGGTGTCGAGTACAACCCTCCGGGCCTCAGCCATCAACGCTGGCTGCCCGCGCTACGTGCCCAGGTGACAGCGTCCTCTACGTCCTGTTCCGAAATCTGAAGTTCCGCCAGCTTTGCGCGCACCGCGTCAGCCCGCTGTATCCGCACCGGGGTCAAAACGATTTGCCCGTCTTCCGTCCGAACCTCGTAGTACCGGGGGTCGCCGACAGCCTTAGTGATGGCCTTCGGCAGGGTCAGTTGGTTCTTGGCGGTCATCTTGGCCAGCATGGGCTTCTTCCGGAGGAAAGAAAGGAATCCTTACTCTACCAGAATCGCTGCCTCATGCAAGCATGCCGCTCAGAGGGTTCGGAGAGATCTGTACAGCTGCATAGACATCCCATGGGATGTCACATAGCATCAGGGCGATGCGAGTGGTTCTGGACACGTCGGTCCTTGTCGCCGGCCTCAGAAGCCAGCTGGGTGCCAGCAATCTGATACTGATGGCCGCTGCGGAAGGGACATTTCGTCCTTTGGCATCAACTGCGGTATTCCTCGAATACGAGGCCGTCCTGATGCGGGCCGAACAGCGCTTGGCCACCGGGATGAGTGCGGAGGATGTCCAGGGATTCCTTGCAGCTTTCGCGAGCGCGGCTGACGCCGTGGAAATCGACTTCAGCTGGCGCCCGCAACTGCGCGACCCGTCGGATGAGCTGGTCCTGGAGGCTGCGGTGAATGGACAGGCAACCTTTATCGTCACTCACAACGTGGCTGACTTCGAAGGTGGCGCAGCGCGATTTGGTATTCAAACACTGACACCTGGGCAGTTCCTCAAGGAGCTAAGAAAGCCATGAGCAAGAGCACGTACCCACTGAAACTTCCGAACTCGATCAAGGACGCCGCCGCCGAGCTGGCACGGCTCGATGGCGTTTCCCTGAATCAGTTCATCGCCGCCGCCGTCGCGGAAAAGGTTGGCGTGCTGCGTACGGCGAGCGAGTTCCTGAAACGAAGGGCTGGCAGTGCCACGCCGCAAGACATGGTCCGCTATCTGCGTGCGGCTCCGAAGCTGCCTCCGATGGAAAGGGATGAGATCGGCTGACGGGACTGCTGCATGCATCTGCCAAATTGTGGTGGACAAATTTGGGACAGTTCGAAAGAACTTGAGCAGGAATATGCGGGAATCAGTGGGACACTACCGCCTTGATTCCAAAGAAATTCCCGCGTAACGTATTGATCGGAATCCATCTTTTTCGGCTCTCCGAAGGCAGGGGTCACTGGTTCGAATCCAGTCGGGCGCGCCACCTTGGACTTCATCGCGCGAGCAGCGCCTCGATCGAGCGCATCGGCAACCCGAGGCGCAGGGATTCCGGCAGAGGCAGGAAGCCGAAGGATTCGTAGAACGCGGCAGCGCGCTCATGCAGAGCATCGACGAGCCGACAGGCTCGGCGCTGGCGCAGGCGCACTGGACCGCATCCGCGAGCAGCAGCGAGCAGCAGCGAACTGATGCGCCCGCCGCCGCTGGCGTTGTAAGACGCCGACCCAGCACGCACTGCTTGACGATGTGGACGACGCCACGCCTGCTGCGCCGCGTGGCCGGAGCGGCGCAAGCGATCAGCACCGCTTCGATTTTCAGCGGCGCGGCGCGATCGTCGTCACCAGCGTTTCGAGGCCATCGATACCGCCCTCGATGCGGTCTCCCGGCTGCAGCGGTCCGACACCCGCCGGCGTTCCGGTGTAGATCAGATCGCCCGGTGCGAGCTCGAACAATGTCGACAGTTCGGCAATGATCTCGGGCACGCTCCAGATGAGTTCCGAAAGATCGGCGTTCTGGCGCATCTCGCCGTTGACCGCGAGCCAGATCCGACCGGAACCGAGGTGGCCACTTTGGGTTGCCGGCGTGATCGCGGAGATCGCCGCCGAACGGTCGAACCCCTTGCCCGTGTCCCAGGGCCGGCCCTTGTCGCGCGCTTCGAACTGCAAGTCGCGGCGTGTCAGGTCGTTGCCCACGGCATAGCCGTACACATGCCCGAGTGACTGCGCGGGCGCGATATCGCGCCCGCCCTTCCCGAGTGCGACCACCGGCTCGACTTCGTGATGCAGGTTCGCGGTGCGCGACGGAAGGGGAATCGTGGCGTGATTCGGCGTGATCGCATCGGCCGGCTTGGTGAAGAAGAAGGGCGGCTCGCGTTCGGGATCCATACCCATCTCGCGCGCATGGGCCGCGTAGTTGCGACCCACGCAGTAGATCCGATGGACCGGAAAGCGCGCGTCGCTGTCCTTGATCCCGACCGAGGGTTGCGGCGGCGGCGGCAAGACGAACGACATCAAAGTCTCCTGTTGGCTACTTGCAGTGCTCGGGACCGATCGCCGAGACGGGAACAACCGTCAGCGTCCAAACAGGCGCCCCGCAATGTTACATCGGCACTGGCAGTCAGTTCGTCCGCGGACTTGCCAACGGCGATGCAAGGCACTCGGCCTTTCACAGCTTCAGTTTGCAGATGCGTTTGGCATCAGCGCCTCGACGCTGCTCAGGATCATTGGGCGTGAACCCAAAGCGGCCACGGATCACTGCCGCAGCCACGCGCGCGGCGAGACGCCCACCGCCTGCGTGAACGCGCGCGACAGCGACGAGGCGCTGGCGTAGCCGAGCTGGTCGCCCACGCTCTTGATCGGCGCGCCATCGCGCAGCAGCGTCTGCGCGATCGACACACGCCACTTGAGCAGATACTCCGCCGGGGTCTGGCCGACCCATTCCCTGAACGCCGTGGCGAACGCGCTGCGCGACATGCCGGCCGTGTCGGCCATCGACTGCAGCGACCAGGGCGCGCCCGGCTGCTCGTGCAGCGCGGTCAGCGTGCGGGCGAGCTTCGGATGCGACAGCCCGGTGAGCAGGCCTGCGGGCAGCCCTGCCTCGGCCGGATGATCCAGCAGCCAGCGCAGCAGTTGCACGAGCAGGACTTCGAACAGGCGATCGGCGAGCAGCCGCTGGCCGCAGCGCACGCGCTCGGCCTCCGCGAACAGCAGCTCGAGCGTGTGTTCCATGCCCTGCACGGACTTGAGCGGCAGCGCGAGCAGCGGCGGCAGCGCGCGCACCAGCGGGTGGGAGGCGCCGCCGTCGAAGTCCAGAGCCGCGCAAACGAGGTTCGGTCCCTCACCCGGCGCATGCACGAATTCATGGGTCACGGGGCGCGGGTAGAAGAGCAGCGTGGGTTCGGTGAGCTCGATACGGCGCGGCGCGCCGCTGCCCGCACGATGCTTCACCACCAGTTCGCCCTCACGCAACACGTGCAGGAAGCCGCGCCCCGGCTCGGCGGGCAAGTTCGTCCTGCCGCAGAGCGCGCCGGCGTGGAACAGGCGGGCGTGCACCCTGAAGCGCGCGAGCAGCGCGGACAGCCGGTCGATCGGGCGGATTTGCTCGGCACTCACTGTACGAATTGATATGTTTTATGAACGATTGGTGACCAATCGTATCGAGTGCGGCGGGACACTGTCCACCCCGGGACAACGCCCGATTCGACGGAGCAGAACCATGAACCGCATCCCCCTCATCGACCGCAACGCCACCTCCCCCGACCGCAAGGCGCTGCTCGACACGATCAATGGTGCCTTCGGCATGACACCCAACATGTTCCGCGCTGTCGCCAATTCACCAGCCGCGCTCAAGAGCATGTGGGGTTCGTTCGGCGCACTCGGCGCGGGCGTCATCCCGGCCAAGCTCGGCGAGCAGATTGCCGTGGCGGTCGCGAACCGCAACGGCTGCGAGTACTGCCTCGCGGCGCATACCGCGCTCGGGCGCAGTGCCGGGGCGAGCGCCACCGAGCTGCGCGACGCGCAGGCCGGAGTTTCCGCCGATGCCAGGACCCAGGCGGCCCTGCACTTCGCCCTCAAGCTGGTCGACAAGCGCGGTCAGATCGAAGCTGCCGACGTGCAGGCGCTGCGCACAGCCGGTTTCGGCGACGCGGAGATCGTCGAGATCCTGGCCCACGTCGCCTTGAGCCTGTTCACCAACTATGTGAACGTCGCCCTCGCCGTGCCGGTGGATTTCCCCGGCGTGAAACTGCGCGAAGCGGCCTGACGATCCGCAGGAGCAGCCCTCGACATGACTGACGTTGCCGCGCCGGCCCTGCAGGTCAGTGACTGGCTCAACGCACCCCGGGACTTCAGCCTGGCCGCGCTACGCGGCCAGGTGGTCCTGCTGCATGCGTTCCAGATGCTGTGCCCCGGCTGTGTCGCCCACGGCATTCCACAGGCGCAGCGCGTGCACCGGCTGTTCGGCACCGAGGCGCTCGCGGTCATCGGGCTGCACACCGTGTTCGAGCATCACGAAGTGATGAACGCCGCGGCGCTGCGCGTATTCGTGCACGAGTATCACCTGGCGTTTCCGGTGGGCATCGATCAACCCGGCGATGGCGACCCGGTTCCGCTGACGATGCGCGCCTACGGGTTTCGCGGCACGCCGAGCCTCGCGCTGATCGACCGGCAGGGCAGGCTGCGCTTGCAGCACTTCGGGCAGATCGACGACCTGCAGCTCGGCGCGGCGATTGGCCGTCTGCTGGCCGAGCCGGCCCCGCCCGCGGCGCCATAGGTCCTCTATCGCCTGACCGGGCCGCACTGCCCAGCATGCCGACCGGCACTGGATTCAGGGCGCGCAATCCTCCGCCACGCGCCGCAGCCCATCGGGATCGCGTATCGTGAGATAGCCGTTGCGGCTCGCGAGCAGCCCCGCCTTCTCCCACGCCGCGAGCGTGCGGCTCGCCGTATGCAGCGTGGTCCCGGAGAATTCCGCGATGTCCTTGCGGCGCAGCGGAAAGGCGATCGTCGTGCCGCCCGAGCCGTCCCGCCCGGCCTGCGCCGCGAGCCGCAGCACGGCGTGCGCGATCCGCTGCTCGACACGCTGCGTCGTCAGTTCACGCAGGCGCTCCTGCAACTGGCCGAGCCGCGCACCGAGCACCTCGATCACGTTCATCGCGATGGGCGGGAAGAGCGCGATCAGCCGCCGCAGTTCCGCCTCGCTCCAGCTGAGCACGACCGAATCCTCGGCCGCGATCGCATCGGCCGGCAGGCGATGATCGGTGAACAGCGGCACGGTGCCGAAGGTTTCTCCTGGCGCAATGAAGCGCACGATCGCCTGCCCGCCATCGCTGCCGATCTGCATGATGCGAACGCTGCCGGCGCCGAGCGCGTAAGCCCGTTCCGCGCGGTCGCCCTGCACAAAGATGACGTCGTCCTTCGCGACGCGATCGACGCGCATCGCGGCGCGCACGGCGTCGAGGGCCGGCTCGGAGAGTGAACGGAACAGCTCGAGATTTCCGGGTTGCCAGGGCGACCCCTCGGGCGGCGCGAACGCGCGAGCGCCCATTTCGACGCTCCGGGCATGTGTCATGACCAAGATCGACTCCATTTGTGCTGCGACAAAGACGGCTTTGTAGTACTGGAGTATATGAGAATGACTATCACTCGCAATTGATGGCGTCCGCAACATGCCTGCCAACTACCCCCGCAAACCCCGGGCCGGGCTGGCGCTCGCTGCGCTGCTCCTGTCGGCCGGCCTCGCGCCCAGCGGTGTGTCCGCCCAGTCGGCGACACCGGGCGCCGTCCTCGACGAGGTCGTCGTCAGCGCATCGCGCGATCGACCCGTAGTCCGCCTCGATGCCGCGGCGGGTGGCACGGCGATCGTCACCTCGCGCGAGATGCCGGCGTCGACCCATCTCACGCTCTCGCGCGCCGTCGCCGACGTGCCGGGCGTCGTGGTACAGGATTTCTTCGGCGGCAACGACCAGCCGCGCGTGCAGATCCGCGGATCGGGGCTGCAGCAGAATCCGGTCGAGCGCGGCATCCTGATGCTGCGCAACGGCCTGCCCCTCAACCGGGCCGACGGCTCTTACGTGGTCGGCTTCGCCGATCCCGGCGCGGCGGATGCAATCGAGATCTTTCGCGGCTACATGGCCAACCGGCTCGGCGCAACCGTGCTTGGCGGCGCGTTCAACCTGATATCGCCGACGGGACGCAGCGCGCCCGGCTTCGCGCTCGCGGCCGGCGGCGGCAGCTTCGACCTGCTCGGCGGCAACGCGCAGTACGGGTACGCACACGAGCACATCGATCTGCTGCTGCAGGGCGGCTACACGGAGCGCGAGGGCTTCCGTGACTACAACGCATCCCGCCGCGGGAACTTCGGTGGCAATCTCGGCCTGCGCCTCTCCGACACGCTCACCGTGCGCCTCTTCGCGGGCCATGTGGATCTCAGCTTCGATGTCGCCGGTCCGCTCACGCGCGAACTTCTCGAGCGCGATCCGCGCGCCGTGTTCACCGGCCCGAGCGTGGTGCCCGGCGGCGCGATCAACCCCGGCCCGAACGTCGTGCGTGACCGCCCGCGCCGCGACGCCTCGCAATTCCAGGCCGGCGCGCGCGCGACGAACACGTACGGCGCACATGTCGTCGATTTCGCGATCGGTCGCGCACGCACCGACGACAGCTTCCGCTTTCCGATGGCCGCGGGCATCCGCGTGACCGAGGGCGACGACACGACCGCAGTGCTGCGCTACGCGTTCAAGCCGGACGCCACGCGCGTGCTGCCGCTGTTCGAGGCGACCGCGCAATACGTGACCGGTGCGGCCGATCGCGACAACCATCTCAATCTCTCGGGCCGGCGCGGCGCGCTGTTCGGCTCGAGCCGCCTCGAAGCCGACACGCTGTCTCTCAACGCGGGTCTCAACATCGCGCTGACGGGCCGGCTTAGCCTGTCGCCGTCGGTGTCGTGGTCGCACGCGAGCCGCGACAACGACGACCGTTACGATCTGCCGACGCGCCCGACCGCCGCGTACAGCCCGGCCGATCCCGCCGTCGCGCTGCCGAATGGCGCGGTGCCCACCGTCGACAGCAGCTACGCGCGTCGCTACAAGGCCTGGAGCCCCGCGCTCGGACTCACCTGGCAGCCGTCGGGTGACCAGACCCTGTACCTCGCAGTGAGCCGAAGTTTCGAGCCGCCGACCCATGACGATCTGCTCGCGACCGTCAACGGCACGCCGAACAGCAGCGCCGGGCGCCCGAATCCCGCCGCCCCGGCGCAGCCGGCCGCCGCATTCGTCACGCCTGCCCTCGAAGCGCAACGCGCGACGACCGTCGAGGCGGGCTGGCGCGGCGACTCCGGGCCGATGTCCTGGGACGCGGCCGTCTACCATTCGTGGGTCCGCGACGAGCTGCTGAGCCTGCGTGACGAATCCGGCGTCTCGCTGGGCGCCGCCAATGCGCCGAGAACGCGTCACCTCGGCGTCGAACTCGGGCTCACGGCGCGGCTCGCCAGCACGTTCACCGGCCGTATCGTCTACACGTACCAGGACTTCCGCTTCCGCGACGATCCGGTACGCGGCGACAACCGGCTCGCCGGCGCGCCGCGTCACTGGATCCACGGCAAGCTCAGCTGGCAGCCGGCCGCGAACTGGAATGCGGAGGCCGCGGCGCGCTGGATGCCCGGGGAGACGCCGGTCGACAATCTCGGCACGCTCTACAACGATGCCTTCGCGACCGTCGATCTGCGTGTCGAACGCGTATTCGGCCGCGCGCTGTCGGTGTTCGCCGAGGTGACCAATCTCCTCGACGAGACTCATGCTGCCTCGGCGCTGATCGTCGATCAGGCGCGATCCGACCAGGCGGCATTCCTTCCCGGTGACGGTCGCGCCGTGGGCGCCGGCATGCGTCTGAGATTCTGATTCCTGATCCTGATTCTGCATCGAGGTACCACCATGAGACATCGCACCGTACTGCTCGCCGCTCTCGCCTCACTGATCGTGCCGGGCATGGCCGCTGCCGATTCGACCCTGCTCGAACTCGAGCGTCTGAACTACGAGACCGTTTACGTTGCCGCCCGGCGCACCGTGCTCGCGCTCGACAGCGAAGGACGCCCGCTGACCGCGTTGCTGCGCATCGCCAAGGGCCAGTTCCTGCCACCACATGGCGCCGAGGGTGGCCTTCGCGTGCTGACGGTGCTGTCGGGCACGCTGTCCTGGGGCGACGGCGCCAAAGTCGATCTGGCGGCCGAGCGCACGTTCGGCCCCGGCAGCGTGATCGTCGTGCCCGCCGCCGGCGGCGGGCACTGGGCGGCAGCGAGGCAGGACGACGTACTGCTGCAGATCGTGATGGTCCGGCAGGGCAAGCTGGCTCCCGAGGCCGCCGCGCAACTGGAGTGATGATGGAACTGGCCCTCGCCCGCGCACTGCATGTCCTCGGTGTCGTCGTCTGGATCGGCGGCGTGTCGATGGCCACCTCGGTCGCGCTGCCCGCGATCCGGCGCGGCGTCTTCGGTGCCGACCGCCTGCAAGCCTTCCATGCTTTCGAAGGTCGCTTCATCTGGCAGGCGCGTACCGCGGTCGTCATCGTCGGACTCACCGGCTTCTACATGACCGAGCGCCTCGGCCTCTGGTGGCGCTTCGGCGACGGGCACTACTGGTGGATGCATGCGATGCTGATCGTGTGGTCGCTGTTCATGCTGTTGCTGTTCATTGGCGAGCCGTTCGTCCTGCACCGCTTCTTCCCCGTCTGGGTGAAGCGCGATCCCGGGCGAGCCTTCGCGTTCCTGCACACGGTGCACGTCGTCCTGCTCGTGCTGAGCCTCGTCACGGTGTTCGGCGCCGTCGCCGGCAGTCACGGCTGGATGCCGTAGCGCACGATCCCGTTCCCGCCGCTCAGCGCCGCTGTACGGGCTTCGCGGAACGCGCGGCGGTCGGCGGCGGTCCGGGATAGGCGCATTCGGCGATCGTGGTCTCCTCGAGCGACTGCAGGAATTTCTCGCCCGCCACGGCAATGTGTGAACGCAGCCGGCACTGCGGCCTCAGCACGCAGACGCCCCCGTCGCGCCGGAAACATTCGACGACCGCATAACGCTGCTCGAGAAAGCGCACGACATCGCCGAGCGTGATCGTGTCCGCCGGCCGCGCGAGACGTATGCCGCCGCCCGCCCCGCGCCGCGTCGTCACATACCCGCCGCGCACGAGATCCTGCACGACCTTCGTCAGGTGGTTGTAGGGAATGCTGAACTGGGTCGCGATCTCGGCGGTCGTGAACGACGCTTCCGGCGCATTCGCGAGCCGCATCAATACCCGCAGACCGTAGTCGGTAAAAGCCGCGAGGCGCATCGGTGTCCTTTAATTGGTATTTACAATACTGATAACGAGGACTATAAATCCACCTTGAGAATACTGATTTACGTTGCGGCTGCCCACCGGGCGCCCGCGGCGGTTTGTGGCGCATGACAGTGGGTGGGCCGAAACGGCGGTTTCGCCCGACGGGAGAGGGCATGAACGCGCGGCGCATCATCAGACTGTCCATCGCGATCCTCGCGAGCGGCGTGAGCCTGGCGTTGTCCTGGCCGTACTGGCGCGATTTCGGCTTCTGGCCCGAATCGCGCGGCATGTGGATCGGTTATTTCGTGGTCGGATACCTGCTGGCTGTCTATGTCTTCCATGTTTTCCTCGACAGCCTGGCCACGCTCTTCGAGCACGATGAGCTAGAGCGGAGCGCAGACCGCGAGGACGCGCCATGAGCTGCGTCGAAGGCGAACCCTGCGTCGAGGGGCGCAAGCGCCGCCGCGCAGTGCTGGCGCTCGGCCTGATGGCCATCATCTTCCTCGCGCTGTCGGTCGTATCCTTCCTCGATTCGCGCGGCCAGGCAGTGCCGGAGACCGTCGCGTATGCGGGCCATGAGGCGATCGCCGGCAAGCGCGTATTCCAGGCATTCAACTGCATGGGCTGCCACACGCTCGTCGGCAACGGCGCCTACTTCGCGCCGGATCTGACCGGCCTCTACGACAAGGTCGGCCCGGCCTGGCTCGAAGCCTTCCTGCCATCCGCCGGTGCGTGGCCGACCGGCGCCGCGGTGCAGGTCCAGCTCGCCGATCCGGAAGTGGCCGCCGAAGCCGGCGTCACCACGCTGGATGAGTACCGCGCGAAATATCCCGCCGCCGCCGAGCGCATCGAACGCCGCAGCAGCCACGCCTCGACGATGCCGAATCTGCCGCTGACGCGCACGGAGGTGCGCGCACTGATCGCCTGGCTGAAATACACATCGTCGATGAACACCGAGGGCTGGCCGCCGGTTCCACGGGTCGACGGACTCAGTCTCCGGCACGCCCAGCCATTGCCGGTGGCGGCCGCGCAAACGGCGGCCGTCGCGGGCACGGACGCCGCCGTGGCTGCGGATGCTGCGCCATCCGAGGAAGCGCGGGGCGAAAGCCTCGCGCGCGATTACGGCTGCGTCGCCTGCCATGCGGCCGACACGCGACGCCTCGTCGGCCCAGGCTGGGGCGGCATCTACGGCGCGGATGTGCCGCTCGCGGACGGCTCGATCGTGCAGGCGGATGACGCCTATCTCGTCGAATCGATCCGGGCGCCCGACGCACAGATCGTCGCGGGCTTCACGGCCGGAAGCATGGTGTCGTACGCGGAGATACTCGATGCGGAGCAGATCGCTGCGATCGTCGCGTATATCCGCAGCCTCGGGGAGAACGCGCGATGATACGGATCGAGTACCAGACGCAGCGCCTCAGCCTGCGCTTCTTCATGCTGATGCTGGTGCTGTTCTTTTTCCAGACGGCTTTCGGGCTGCTGCTCGCCGCACAGCACGTCGACCCGGCGCTGCTGGCCGGCGTGCTGAATTTCAACGTCATCCGCGCCGAGCACACCAACCTTGCAGTACTGTGGATCCTCTCCGGATTCATCGGCACGATACTGTTCGTCGGCCCGCTGCTGTCGAAGCGCGAACTGGCGGCACCCGCGCTGATCAAGTTCCTGTTCGTCGCACTGCTCGCGATCGTGGTGTGGAACGTCGCCACACAGGCACTCGCGCAGACCGGAGTCGCCGGCTGGTGGCGCGGCGAGCCGCTGCTGCAGGAGGGGCTCGAGTATCTCGAAGCGGGCCGGATCGCCGACGTCGTGATCCTGATCGGCTTCGCGATCCTGTGCTACGTCGTGCTGCGCACCTTCCCGCCGCTCTCGCAGTGGAACGAAATCCATTGGGGCCTCGGCATCGGCGTGGTGGCGCTAACGCTCGTGTGGATCTTCGGCATGTTCTTCGTCGAGCGCCTCGACCTGCAGGAGTACCTCCGCTGGTACGTCGTGCACTACTGGGTCGAGGGCGTCTGGGAAGTCATCCACATCTCGCTGGTCGGCTTCCTGCTCGTGCTGATGTTCCGCGCGGACATCAAGTCGGTCGGCTATGCGGTGTTCTGGGGCATCTCGCTCGTCTGGCTGTCGGGACTGATCGGCAACGCGCATCACTATTTCTGGATCGGCACACCGGAGTTCTGGCAGTTCTGGGGCTCGCTGTTCAGCGCGCTCGAACCGCTGCCGCTGGTCTTCTGCTTCTGGCACATCTATCTCGACGCCCACCAGGACGGCAAGCCGATCCGGAACATGCCGGCCTTCGCGTTCCTGCTTGGCTCGGTCGTGCTCGAACAGGTCGGCGCCGGCATCCTGGGATTCACGATGACCTTCGCGCTGACCAACGTCTGGTCGCACGGCACCTGGGTAACGTTGAGCCACGCGCATCTCGCGCTGTTCGGCACGTTCGGCATGCTCGGCATCGCCGCCGCGTACTACGCAGTACCGATCATGCGTGGCGTGGCGGGCTTCGACCCGCGGCTTGGCAAGCTCGCATTCTGGCTCGTGTTCACGAGCATGCTCGGGCTCGGCTTCGCGTTCGCGATCGGCGGCACCGTGCAGGTGTTCATCTACCGCACGCTCGGCCTCGACTGGTTCGGCGGCGACGTCGCACCGGCAATGCAGTTCGCGAAGCTGTTGGCGCCGCTCTTCGGCACGCTCTTCATGGTCGGCGTGTGCCTGCTGGCCTATGACCTGCTGACGCTCGGGCTGACGAAGCCCGCTGCTTCGGCGCGCCGCGCACAGGAGGCGAGAGCGCTCGCGGTGCGTACGCCATCGCGCTGGGGCCGGCGGCTGACCGGCTGGGAAGCGGGCCTGTGGTTGCTAGGCCTGTGGATTGCCGGCGCCGTGATCACGCTCGGACTGCTGAGCTTCAACCTGCCGCTCGTACAGCAGGGCCACGCGGCACTGCCCTATCTGATGGCCTCGATCGGCTACCCCGGCCTGTTCCTCATCACTCTGCTGTTCGTCTGGCGTTTCCTGAGTTCGCTGGAAGCGCGCACCCATGTCAATACCGAAACGTCGCTGGCCGCAGCGACGGTTGCGCCGTCGGGAGCCGGCTGAGCGTACGGGGTAACGGACCGGCGTATTCCTGCCAGGCGCGCCCCGCCACCGTCACGCGGATGCGGCGCACTGCAAGCGCAGCCCGCCAATGCACCCCAGGGCGGGCGCCTCGTATATAATGCCGCGTCTTTCCCGCAGATGAGTTCCCGGATCCCATCGTGAGCAAGCAGGACTCGCACTTCGTCAATGTCTTCGGCCTGGTCCTCGGCATCCTGATCACTGTGGCGATAGTGATCTTTGGTGTGTCACGCGCGATCGGCAACTCCACCCAGCGCCAGCACGTGCAGGAGGAAGATCTCTACGTCGATGCGGTCAGCGCACGCGTGGCGGCCCCGGTGCGCATCGCGGTGGCTGGCGCTGACAATTCGGCGCTCGAGATCGTGGCGCCCGCCAGCACGAGCGCCGGGTCGGGCATGGCCATCCCCGAGGATGGCGCCTCGCTCTACGCGGTTGCCTGCATGACCTGCCACGAGGCCGGCATCGGCGGCGCCCCGACCATGGGCGATCGCGCTCTCTGGGCCCCGCGCATCGCACAGGGCACGGCCACCCTGTACAAGCACGCCATCGAGGGTTACACCGGCGAGACCGGCGTGATGCCACCGAAGGGCGGCCGGCTCGACCTGTCGGACGAACTGATCCGCGCCGGCGTCGATCACATGATCGAAAAGTCGCGCTGATCAGCCCGCTTCCGGCCCCCAACCCCGCCGCAACTGGATAGCCTCCGCGAGCTCCGCGGTGGCGATGCGCTCGCTGCCGGCGAGATCCGCGATCGTGCGCGCGACCCTCAGAATGCGGTGCTGGCTGCGTGCCGAGAGCATCAGCGTGCGGCTGCTCGCAACGAGCAGTGCATGACCCGCCGGTGCAAGCGCGCAGTGCCCGGCAAGCTCGCGCACGGTGAGCCAGGCATTCAACTTTCCCGCCCGCTCCATCTGGCGCGCCCTCGCGGCACTGACGCACCGGGACAGCGCGGCGCTCGCCGCTTCGTCGGCCGGCGGCCCATCGCATAGGGGATCGGCGACGCGCGGCACTTCGACGCGCAGGTCGAGGCGATCGAGCAGCGGCCCGGACAGGCGACCGCGGTATTTCGCGATCGCGGTCGGGGAACAGCAGCAGCGCCCGGACTCGTCGCCGTGGTAACCGCAAGGGCAGGGATTCATCGCTGCAACGAACTGGAAGCGCGCCGGATAGTGCACATCGAGCGCCGCGCGCGAGATCGCGACGCTGCCGTTCTCCAGCGGTTCGCGCAGGCCCTCGAGGACGCGGCGGTCGAACTCCGGCAGCTCATCGAGGAACAGCACGCCAAGGTGCGCCAGGGTGACCTCACCGGGGCGCGCCCGCGGTCCGCCGCCGACGATCGCATGCGCCGATGCCGTGTGATGCGGGCTGCGAAATGGTCGGCAACCCCAGTTCCCATGGTCGAAGCCGCGCCCGCCGACCGACGCGATGGTCGCGACTTCGAGGGCCTCGGCGGTATCGAGCGGTGGCAGCAGGCCCGGCAGACGCTGGGCGAGCATCGTCTTGCCGCTACCCGGCGGGCCCACAAGCAACAGGCTGTGTGACCCGGCGGCGGCAATCGTCAGCGCGCGCTTGGCGGCGCGCTGGCCGCGCACGTCGCGCAGATCGGGATACTCGCGCGGCGCGCGGCAGGCACTCGCGGGTCGCGCGTGCGCCGTGCGTGCGCACGCGGCCGCATCGCCGGCCAGGTAGGCACAGACCTCGCTAAGGTGCGCGGCGCCCGCGACCTGCGGCGCCGCCATCGCGGCTTCCCAGGCATTGGCCGCCGGCACGATGACCTGGTGGCCCGCGGCCGCGGCATGCGCCGCCGCGGGCAGCAGACCCGGCACGGGTCGCAGTTCGCCGGCGAGACCGAGCTCGCCGTAGAGTTCGCAGCCACCGAGCGCCTGCGCGACCCGCAACTGGCGCGAGGCGATCAGGATGCCGACCGCGATCGAGAGGTCGAAGCGGCCACCTTCCTTCGGCAGGTCGGCCGGCGCCAGGTTGACGGTGATGCGACCGGCCGGCAGTTCGAAGCCGCAGCACGCAAGCGCCGAGCGCACGCGCTCGCGGCTCTCGCGCACCGCCGCGGCGGGCAGACCGACGATGGTGAAATTGGGCAGGCCGGGCCCGAGGTGCACCTCGACATCGACGACGGGCGCGGTCAGCCCGACCTGCGCGCGGCTCGCGACGCGCGCAACCTGCGTGACCTCAGTCGCTCGCACCGGAGTCGCGCGCACGCTCCAGTGCGGCGACCTGTGCCTCGAGC
>Ga0116143_10001713_pt1 | contig 25736 bp, 22 predicted proteins | sample AD_UKC034_MetaG_FD_89745 | JGI IMG/M metagenome (GOLD analysis project Ga0116143, IMG submission 89745) | Active sludge microbial communities of municipal wastewater-treating anaerobic digesters from USA - AD_UKC034_MetaG | ecosystem: Engineered > Bioreactor > Anaerobic > Digestate | place: USA...
ATCTTCAAGGGTCAGAGATATATTGTCTGTATTAATTACAGGTATTCTTATTGCCGGAGTTGTAAGTTCTGTTGTAAGTATATTACAATATTTTGCCACTGACATAAATGTAAAATCTTTTGTAGTTTGGACAATGGGCAGTCTTCATTCTGTCTCATTTAGTGATATAACGGTTTTATTTCCTTTAGTGCTTTTAACAACAATTTTTATTTACATTTTCTCAAAAAAATTAAATTTATTATTGGGTGGCGAAAATTTCGCAATAAGTATGGGGGTCAAATTCAAGTCTTTAAGAATTATTAGTTTTATTACAGTAAGTATATTAACCGGTGCTATCACAGCATATTGCGGACCAATCGGCTTTATTGGGATAGCTGTGCCACACATAGCCAGATGGATTTTTAACACCTCTGATCATTTTGTATTAATTCCTGCCTCAATAATTATTGGTGGAATTTTCATATTAGGAGGAGATATTATTTCGTGTTCTTTTACAGAAAACGGTATTTTACCTATAAATGCTATTACTGCAATTCTAGGAGCTCCGTTTATTATTTGGGTAGTAATTAAAAACAAAAGAACAATGGTATAATGAATAAAGTTTTAATACATACAGAAAATTTAGAGTTCGGGTATAAAAAAGCTCTTACCGATCCGGTCACTTTAGATGCAGCGGTAGGAGACATTATATGCGTTATAGGAAGGAATGGCGCTGGAAAATCTGCTCTTCTAAATACCCTGTCCGGCATTTTACCTTCAGTTTCGGGAAAAATATATTTTAAAAATCTTGAGTTGAGCAAAACAAAATCAATTGAAAGACCAAAATTTATAAGTTTTGTACCATCAAAACCGGAATTTCTACTAAATTTAACAGTTTATGAACTTGCCGCTATGGGAAGATATCCATATACTAACATTTTTGATATAAAAAGCCTTTTAGATAGCAAGTTAATTGAAGATACACTAACGGAATATAATCTTTCTGAAATGAGACAAAGGCCATTATGGTCGTTAAGTGACGGAGAGAAACAAAGAGTAATGATTTGCAGGGCAGTTATTCAGCAAACACCGGTAATTATTCTTGATGAACCAACTGCTTTTCTGGATTATTACATAAGACAGAAACTTCTAAACGACTTAAAAGCATTGTCTATCGAAAGAGAAAAATGCATAATTTTTTCAAGCCATGACATAGAAATTTCATTGAAATATTGCTCGAAAATATGGTTCTTTAATAACAACTTAATAGAAACATACTCAAAAGAAGAATTTATAAATAAAAACATTTTAAAAGATTTGGTTACATATTGAAGATTATATAACAAAACGTGGATAAACAAAATAAATATTGGTTATCTTCGTTTTATCTCTCGAAAAGACAATTTGAAGAGCTTTTTCTCATAAAATTTTTAAAATTTATATTTATAAAAAATGTATCTTTGCAAAATGTTTAAAAATAGGTTAACATATTATATTTCAGCGGTAATCTTATTATTTACCTTTAACTCTTGCAGTGATTACCAGAAACTATTAAAAAGTTCTGATTATGACCTGAAGTATATAAAAGCTGTTGAATATTATGAGGCTGAAGATTATTACCGGGCACAATCACTATTTGATGATTTGAGAGGTGTTTACAGAGGAACTGATAAATCTGAAAAAATAAGCTACTACAATGCTTATTGTTCGTATGGATTAGGAGAGCTTTCCCTGTCTGCTTACTTATTTAGAGAATTTGCAAAATTATATCCGGCAAGTGAACATGTCGAAGAAGTTGAATATCTGGCAGCATATTGTTATTATCTAATATCTCCGGAGACATCACTTGAACAGATATATACTATAGCTGCAATATCTGAGTTACAATTATTTGTTGAAAAATATCCAAATTCAGAAAAAAGAGCTAACGCAGAAGAGTTAATTGATAAATTACAGTCAAAACTCGAAAACAAAGCATATAATAATGCCATGTTGTATTACACAATAATGGATTACAAAGCTGCCATAACTGCATTAAAAAATGTTCTAAAAGATTTTCCTGACACAAAACATCGTGAGGATATAATGTTTACAATTTTGAAATCCTCATTTCTATATGCTGAAAACAGTATATACTCAAAACAAAATGAACGATTTGAAGCAACAATAAAAGAATATTATTCTTTCGTTGATAATTTCCCCAATTCGAAAAAAATTAAAGAAGCGGAAAAAATATTTACAAATTCATTAAAATTTATAGAAGAAAAAAATGGACTTTAAAAAATCAGATGCACCTGTTACTACAGTAACAAGAAATATTTTGGAATTAGCAAAGAAAACCGGCAATATTTATGAAGCAGTGGTTATCTGTTCTAAATACTCCAATCAAGTTAATGCAGAATTAAGAAAAGAGTTGTATGAAAAACTTGAAGAATTCGCAACCTATAACGACAATCTTGAAGAAGTTCACGAAAACAGAGAACAAATTGAAGTTTCAAGGTATTACGAAAAATTACCTAAACCCAGTTTAATTGCAGTTGAAGAGTTTCTTCACGATAATATTTATTACACAAGAGTTGAGAACGCGACAGAACCGGAAGAATAGTTCTAAAAATTGGAAATAATTAAATTTTAAGCTCCAATGCTTGAAGGGAAAAGAATTTTACTCGGAATAACCGGCAGTATAGCGGCATACAAGTCTGCCATATTAGTCAGATTACTTGTTAAACAAGGAGCCGAAGTAAAAGTTATTATGACTCCACTTGCAAAAGAGTTTATTACTCCTTTAACCCTTGCAACATTATCAAAAAATCATGTACCTATAGAATTTTTCAATCCAGAAAATGGAGACTGGAATTCTCATGTTGGATTCGGACTGTGGGCAGATGCATTTATAATTGCTCCGGCAACAGCAAATACAATAAGTAAAATGGCTAATGGCATTGCAGATAATTTATTGCTTACCACCTATTTATCAGCAAAGTGTCCGGTTTTTATTGCTCCGGCAATGGATTTGGATATGTATCAACATCCGGCAACAAAAAAGAATATAGAAATCTTACAATCGTTTGGAAATCATTTCATCGAGCCTACTTGCGGAGAATTAGCCAGTGGTTTGTCGGGTAAGGGTCGAATGGAAGAACCTGAAATAATAGTTGAGAAAATAATAGAATATTTTCAAAAAAAAAACTCTCTGCTAAATAAGAATATTTTGATTACAGCAGGTCCCACATTTGAAAAGATTGATGCTGTAAGATTTATTGGTAATCATTCTTCTGGTAAAATGGGTTTCGCGCTTGCTGAAGAATGTGCTTCACGTGGAGCAAAAGTTTTTTTAATTTCCGGTCCGATAAATATCAGTGTCAATAATCCTTCTATCAGCAAATTTGACGTTATTTCAGCTGAGGAAATGTTTAATAAGTCCAAAGAAATATTTGTTAATAGTGATGTTGCAATACTTGCAGCAGCGGTTGCAGATTTCACCCCTGAATCACCAACTAACAGCAAACTAAAACGAAACGGAGATAATCTTCAGATTACATTGACTCCCACAAAAGATATTGCAGCTGAATTAGGACAGATTAAAAAGAAAAATCAAATTACAGTTGGATTTGCATTAGAGAAAGAAAATGAAACAAAAAATGCAATACTAAAACTAAAAAAGAAGAATCTTGATTTCATTGTTTTAAATTCACTAAATGATAAAGGAGCAGGATTTAATTCAGAAACAAATAAAATAACTATTATTGACAATAAAGAAAATATTTTTGAGTTTAATTTAAAATATAAGAATTTGGTAGCTATTGATATAATTGATAAATTAGAAGAATATTTAAAAAACACCAATACATGAAAAGACTAATTTCAGTTATTTATATTGTTCTGTTATCTATGACATTTTATGCTCAGGAGCTCGACTGCAGAATTCAAGTAAATCACTCACAACTGCAGGGAACAACCTATGATAAATTATTTCAGACAATGCAGCAAGAGTTATACGAATTTATAAATAATACCGCATGGACAAAACACATATATTCTAAAGATGAAAGAATTGAGTGTAATTTTTATATAACTATTGATAAAGAACTTTCGTCAGATGAATTTATGGGCAAAATTCAGATTACTGCTTCTAGACCTGTTTATGGAACGTCATACATGTCTCCAATATTAAATCATCTTGATAATAATTTTCAGTTTAAATACGTTGAATTCGAGCCCTTGCAGTTTAATGTTAATTCTTTCACAAATAACCTCACATCCGTAATAGCATACTATTGCTACATTGTGATTGGAATGGATTATGATACTTTCAGTCCAAATGGAGGCACTCCTTATTTTCAAGAAGCCGAGAAAATTGTTCAAAATGCTCAAGCATCACAAGAAGCTGGATGGAAAGCCTATGAAAATATGAAAAACAGATATTGGTTAGTAGAAAACCTTTTAAATGATCAATATTCAGGGATGCGTGATTTTATGTACGTTTATCATCGTCAAGGCATGGACAAACTTGCAGATAAGCCAACAGAGGCTAGGTCAAGTATCGAACAAGCGATTGAAAATCTTAAAAACGTACATCGTCGCAAACCTGGATCATTCTTGATGACTATTTACACTACAACAAAATGTGACGAAATAATAAACATTTTCTCTGAAGCATTTACTGATGAAAAAGCCAGGATTTACAATATAATGAAAGAAGTTGATCCGGCTAATGCCTCAAAATATGAGAAAATAATGAAAGAGCCTGAATTAGAGTAAAACTATGTTAATATCACTGTCCATAAAAAACTACTTGCTTATTGACAGTATTGATTTGAATTTTAAGACCGGGTTTTCTGTTATTACAGGCGAAACCGGAGCAGGCAAATCAATAATTCTGGGTGCTATTTCTTTATTGTTGGGAAAGCGTGCTGATGCAGAAATTATATTCGACAAAAGTAAAAAATGTATTATAGAAGCAACATTTGAAGGCTCTCCAAATAATATGCACGATTTTTTTGCTGAAAATGATATCGATTTTGAAACAAACATAATTCTTAGGCGTGAAATCCTACCTGAAGGAAAATCAAGGGCTTTTATTAATGATACCCCGGTAAATCTAACTGTACTTAAAAACATAGGGGAAAATCTTATAGATCTTCATTCTCAGCATGAAAACCTTGCTTTGGGTTTAATGTCCTATCGCACTCAGATTGTAGATATTGCAGCACACACAACTGATTCTTATAAAAAATATCAAAATAAATACAAAGAGTATATCAATTTAAATTCTGAGCTTAAAGGACTTCAAGACAAGCTGTCATCCTTATTAAAGGAAGCTGACTATTTCAAGTATCAGACAGAACAAATCGAAAATGCTCAATTAGGCGATGATGCTGAACTTGATTATCTTGAAGAACAATCATCAATGCTCGAAAATGCTACAGAAATTAAAACCGGCTTAAGTAATGCTCTTCAAACTTTGGGAGCAGAACAAATTTCGGCAGAAGCACTTTTGATAGAAACAAAGTCAATTATTTCAAAACTTTCATCTAAGTACAAACAGGGCAATTCTATTTCTGAAAGGCTTGAATCCGTAATTATTGAGGTACGAGACATTATTTCGCAACTAAATGAAGATATGGACAAAGCAGAAATTAACCCTGCGCTACTTGACAAAATCAATTTGCGAATAGATTTGATTAATAAACTTCTACTCAAACATAATGTAAAAAATATCTACGAATTAAAATTAAAATATGAAGAATTTCGTAAATATCTTAATAACGCAGATGAGATTGAGAAACAAATTGAAACATTAACACATAAGCGAGATAGTGTATATCTAGAAATAGTCAGCCAGGCAAAAGAACTTAGTGGACAGCGTTTTGGCTCGTTTAAAACTTTAGAAACTAAAATTACAGGACTATTAAAAGAATTAGGAATAAGTCATGCTATTTTTGAAATTCATAATAATTTAAGTTTAGAACCAAACATCCAGGGTTTTGATAATTTGAGCTTTTTATTTTCAGCAAACAAATCGGTTGCTCCTGCCCCAATCGAAAAAATTGCTTCAGGTGGTGAATATTCACGACTAATGCTCGCTTTAAAATCTGTTGTTGCAGAAGCAGCAGCTATTCCAACTATTATATTTGATGAAATAGACACAGGTGTTTCGGGAGAAATCGCGTCCAAGATGAGCAAAATTATGCATAATCTGTCAAGGAACTTTCAGGTAATAAGTATCACTCACCTTCCACAAATAGCAGCAATAGGTACTTACCATTATAAAGTTTATAAACATACGGACAAAAATAGAAGCTATACTAATATAAAACTACTTGACAATGAAGAGAGACTTAACGAAATTGCCTCGATGATAAGTGGTGAAAAATTAAGTATTCAAGCTATTGAAAACGCAAAAATCTTATTAAAAGAACAGAATTAAAAAAGCCCGACTTAACGGGCTTCATATAAATTATTCTGCTGAATTTTTCTCGAATTCTTCAATTCCTTTTTTCATAAATGAGATAAATTCCTCAGGATTTGAATTATAAGTCATTGGTTCAATCAAGACTTTCCCGTCAGGACTCATTAAAACATAAAAGGGCTGAGTATTTGTATTAAAATTAACTATTTGAATATCAGCATTTGCTTCGCCCAATTTTTTCTTTAGTTTCCCGTCATTTGAAGAAGTAAACCATTTTTCTTCAGGTAGCACAACTGTTTTTTCATCAACGTATAAAGCAGCCATTATTACTTTATTATTAAAATAATCGTTAATTGTCGGATCCGACCAAATTTCAGCCTGCATTTTTTTACAATTTGAGCATGAATGTCCTGTAAAGTATAGTAATACCGGCTTATTTTGAGACTTTGCACATTCAATTGCCTGTTCATGATTAAAATAACCGTTTACATTATAGGCCATATGCATAGATTCAGAATAGTCGGGGGTTTCGCATAGATAACTATCTGTTCCATTTACTTCTGATTTGCTAAGCAAATCAAACTTTTGTGCTGTTTTGGGAGGTAGCAATCCGGCGATAGACGACAAATTAGCCCCAAATATTCCGGGCAATAAATATAGTGCAATTGAAAAAGAAATCATTGCCACTATTAACCTGAAGAAACCGACATGTTGCACTTCACTATCATGAGAAAATTTAATTTTACCTAATAAATATATACCCATTAATATAAATATAACAATCCAAATAACCAGATACATGTCTCTGCTTATAATACCTAAGTGGTAATTCTGGTCAATATTTGAAAAATATTTAAGAGAAAATGCTAAAATGATAAATCCCATTACAACCTTTACGGCATTCAGCCAACCACCAGATTTGGGTAACTTTTTCATCATACCCGGAGCAATTGCTAATAAAGTAAACGGAAGGGCAAATCCCAATCCAAACCCAAACATACCAACAGCAGGTTCTAGGACATTGCCACTTGCAGCTTTAACCAACAATGCTCCAATTATAGGACCTGTGCAGCTAAAACTTACAATTACAGTTGTCAAAGCCATGAAAAATGCAGCAATCATACCTCCTTTGTCAACTTGCGCATCTGCTTTGTTAGCAAGACCTGAAGGGAGGACAAACTCGAACAAGCCAAACAATGAGGCAGCAAAAACAAGAAACAATAAAAAGAAAATTAGATTTGGAATCCAATGTGTGCTCAATACAGTTGTGAAATCAGCGCCTGCACTTGTTAATGATACAATTACTCCAACAATTGTATAAAGTAAAGTAATCGAAATACCAAAAATCATCGCTTTAAAAATATTCTTAGATTTTTTCTCAGATTTATTCATAAAGAAACTTACTGTCATAGGTATCATTGGAAACACACAGGGAGTCAGTATGCCAAGAATTCCAAATAGAAATGATAAAAAGAAAAACGACCATAAAGAATTCCCATCTTTTTCGGTATTGATGAAATTATTTTCGGTAACAATTACCGGAGTTTCTGCACCAGAATCTCCATTTGCAGCATTATTAATGTCTGCTCCACCATTTATTGCAAAAATCATATCTGAATTTAAAGGAATGCATGCCCCATCTTCAAAACATGCCTGACCTTCGAGCGTTCCGGTAACATTAAAACCCTTATCAGTCAGCACTTCTATCTTTTGAGTAAACTTTGCCGATTTATTGAAATATTTCACATTTATGCCAAATATGTCATCAAATTCTTCATGTGGTTCGGGACTTTCAATAACACTATCTATCAATTTATAATCATCAGATTGTTCGAAGGCAAAGTATAAAGGCATGGGACCTCCAAAATCAAAATACTGTGAATACAAATGCCATTTCTCCTCAATTTCTGCTTCAATTATTAAATTATAAACAGAATTATCACTCTCTTCAATAGAAAATTTAAACTTAACAGGTTCTTCGACCTGAGCTAACAATTTAGTAAAGCTAAATAGCGAAATCAACATAATTGTTGAAATCAGAAACATTTTAATTGTTTTCATATAGTTAAATTTTGAATTATCAGTATATTAATTCCTCATCATTAATATCAAAGAAATGATATTCCATATAAGTATATGACATCATCGGAACTATCTTAATTTTACATTGATGAGTTTTTTGCCATGTTTTTCGTACTGAATTAAAAAAGCCATCGTTTAAATAAGCACTTACAAATGGATGAGTCTTAATTGTAATTCTATTCAATTGTTTCTTTTTAATTGTGAATTTAAGAGCATTTTCAATTTCATCGGTCAGATTTATACTAGCTGCAATTTTGCCTGATCCTTTACAACATGGACAAGATTCGGATGTCTTTATTTCCATTTCTGGTCTGACTCGTTGTCTTGTAATTTCCATTAAACAAAACTTACTTAGAGTAGTAATATGGTATTTTGCTCTATCACCCTCCATGCACTCTTTTACTTTTTCAAATAATTTTTTCTTATTATCTTCGTCATGAATATCAATGAAATCAACGATAATTATCCCTCCCATATCTCTCAATCTCAACTGACGAGCAATCTCTTCCGCAGCAATCATGTTAACTTCAAAAGCATTTTCTTCTTGGTCTTGTTCTGAATTACTGCGATTACCACTATTTACATCAATAACATGGGCAGCTTCGGTATGTTCGACAATTAAATAAGCGCCATTACGCATTGGTACCGTTTTCCCAAAAGCTGTTTTAATTTGTTTCTCAATCCCAAAATGATCAAAAATTGGATCTTTATCTGAATAAAGCTTTACAATTTTTTTCTTTTCCGGAGCAATTTCGGTAATGAAATTTTTTATTTCTTCATACGCTGTCGAGTCATTAACAACGATTTGATTAAATGAGGAATTTAAAATATCTCTCAGTATTGCAGTGGTACGGTTCACTTCTCCAATAACTAAAATGGGAGGTTTTAAAGAAGGTAAAATAGTAAACAACTTTTCCCATTTTTCAAGCAAAGAATTTAACTCTCTATCTAATTCTGCCACCATTTTCTTTTCAGCAACGGTTCTAACAATTACACCAAAATTTTCAGGAGTTATACTTTCAATCAATTTTTTTAATCTGGTTCTTTCTTCAACAGATTTTATTTTCTGACTCACAGATATCTTTGAGGTAAAAGGCATTAGAACAAGATTTCTACCGGCAAGTGATATTTCGCAAGTTAATCTTGGTCCTTTTGAAGAAATAGGTTCTTTTGCTATTTGCACTAAAACAAATTGACCTACAGTAAGAATATCAGTAATCTTACCATTTTTATCAATTTCTTGTTCAGCGATGATTTTAGCAGTATTTACAATTTTCTGCTTTTTAGAAATCGCTATATGGAGGAATTTATTTAAAGTCTGAAAACCTGCACCCAAATCGAGGTAATGCAAAAAGGCATCTTTTTTATATCCAATATCAATAAATGCTGCATTAAGACCCGGCATAAGCCTTTTGACTTTACCTAAGTAAATATCACCAACAGAAAATTCTATATTAGCCCGCTCCCTGCTAAGCTCTATTAATTTTTTATTATGTAATAGTGCTATGCTTATTTCTGAATTACGGACGTCCAGATAGAGTTCATTCTGAAGTTCTTCTTTCTGCGATTCCACAGTAATATCTGGTTTTATTAATTAAATCAAACCTTCGGAATTAATCCAAAGGTTTGAATAACAAAATTTAAGAAAAAATGTTTATTTTTTCTTTTTATGTCTGTTTTTACGAAGGCGTTTTTTCCTTTTGTGAACTGACATCTTGTGTCTTTTTCTTTTTTTACCGCTTGGCATAACTGTAAATTTTAATTATTATCTTTAACTTGTAATGTAAATGTCTTTGATGGTTTAAATGACGGAACTTTATGAGCGGGGATCGTAATTGTAATATTTTTCGATATATTTCTTGCAGTTTTAGTTGCTCTTGTCTTAATAACAAAACTTCCGAATCCTCTTAAATACACATTATCACCTTCAACCAATGAATTCTTAATTATATCCATAAAATTTTCAACCGTTTTCTGTACAATAAGTTTTTCTATTCCGGTATTTTTTGAAATTTCGTTTACAATGTCTGCTTTTGTCATTTTATAAATATTTAAAAATTAAATTTCTTTTAAGAGGTTGCAAATATAATAATTTTTTAGAAACCCAATCAGAAAAATTAATAAAGTTTGAAATTTTATTAAACAATTGAAATACAGGGTATTAAATAACCATATTTTAAACTACATGCCTTTACCTTGAAATACAATTTTAATTGTATAAATCATTATTTTAAAATCAATATACAAAGATCTGTTTTCAATATAAATAATATCGTATTTCAGTCTTTCTATCATCTGTTCAACATTTTCAGCATACCCGTATTTAACCTGTCCCCAAGAGGTTATTCCTGGTCTAACTGACAACAAATGAAAATAATGAGGCGCTTTTTCAGTTATTTGGTCAATAAAAAATTGTCTTTCCGGTCTTGGGCCTACCAAACTCATATCACCTTTAATAACATTAAAAAATTGTGGGATTTCGTCCAATCTTGTTTTTCTTAAAAATCTGCCAAATTTTGTTACTCTGTTATCGGTTTTACTACTTAAAGCCGGGCCATTTTTTTCGGCATCACAAAACATTGATCTAAATTTTAAAATTTTAAAACTCTTTCCGTTTCGTCCAACTCTCAAATGACTATAGATTACCGGACCGGGCGAACTCAATTTGACTCCCAAAGCTATTCCAACATATATAGGTATAAGGATAAGAATCGCCCAAAGACTCAAAAACACATCTAAAAATCTTTTTGTATGTTGCTGCCAAACAGGCATTATATGATGATTTATCTCAATCAGTGGCATTCCAAAAATCGAGGACATTCTTACTTTACCTATTAATATATCATACATATCCGGAATAACTTTTATGGGGACTTTAATTCCCTGTAGCTTATTAATTATATTTTTAATTTTACAATGTTCTCTTGATTCAATTGCTATTACAATTTCCTCAATTTTGTAATTACTAATAATTTCCTTAACATTAGAGATATGTCCCAAATTTGGCAAGTGCTTACCCAATAAGTATGACCCTTGTCTATCGACGTACACGAATCCGACAAATTTGAGACCTGAAGAAATTTTCTGAGTTTCGACCTCCTGCAATAATTTTAATGCCTTTTTGTTTGATCCAATTATTAAAGTATTAAACAATAACTTCCTATTATGAACTCTTTTATTTGTCCTTGTTGTTATTATAAGTCTTGGAACATATGTTAGAAAGAATTGTAGTGCAAATAAAATAAGAAACAACATGTAATATTGCTTGTACGTACCCACCCAGTCATCTAAAATTAAAGTAAAGAAAATAACGACAACACCAATCAAAGTTGTTAAAAGCGTTTGTCCAAGTTCCTGCAACCTTGATTTGCGATATGGTATTCTGTAGTATCCACTCAATAGATGAAGAAATATCCAAAACAAAGGTAATACAATTAGAGCTATATAGAACTTATTGTCAAAAGTCAGAGGGATTTCATAACCTAATTTTAAGGGTTCTACATATAGTTTTCTAAAAGAATAAAACAAAGTCCAAGATATTGCAGCCGCAATAAAATCGAAAAATATATATTTTATATTTTGTTTAGACTTTTGCATTATTGAGTAGAAATATAGATTAATTTTATATTATCAAAATAAATTTCTGTTTTTTCGTCCAAAGCATCTTCAGATCTTATACATGTAAAATAAAGCCTGAATTGAGATGCTGCAGAATTAATGACATGGTAGTTTAAATCAATATATACTCTTTTCCATTCATCAGTAGGTTTAAAGCCATACACACTTTTTCGTATTTCTGCAATTGCAGTACCATTGCTTTCTAAACAGAATAATCCAAAATCAACTGTATCTGTGCACTTAAAACTAATCTCGAGGAAAGCATAACCATTTTTTTCAATTTCATAAAGAATAGTACTTCTACATTCAAAATTTGGATGTTCATCATCTAAGGCAACATACATTGACTTGCCTTCCTGTGCTTGACTACCAGAGATAAGGGTAATTGTAGTATCACTTTCAGAGCTTATTTCGAAAGCAATACCAATATCTTCAAAGTCTTCAATAAGATCGAAAACTACCGGACGATATGAAAATTCAGGAACAATATTTAGGACTTCGCCTTCAACTAGTGTATCACTAATATAAAAACCATACATCATAGGATATATATCTCTATTTGAATCACTGCCAGAGTTTTTAATTCCCGGTTCTATTTGTATCGAATGAAACCCAGATTCGAGTACCGGAACTTTGAATGGCACTTCGAAAACACCTATTAACTTATTATTGACATACAGCCAACAATCTGTAATGTTATGAATCGAGGTTCCTTCTCCCGGTGAATTTATTACTACCCTAACAGTATCAACAGCAATATATGATGGTATTTTCTCAGGTGGATTTATTACTTCACAAGAAATAAAAAGCAACGAGATGGACAAACAAAAAAATAGTAAAACTCTAACCACAATAAACCTATATTCAAAATGTACAACTATATCAACGCAAATATATGTGTATTATTGCGCCGTTAAAAAAAAAATTACATATTGGTTGATAATTTGATCTTTTGCTTAATTATTCCGGCAATATCATAAGTTTTTAAAACTGATTCAATATTGACTTCAGGTGATTTATTATGCACTATTGACTTTGCAAAAGAAGAAAACTCATCGAAATATAAATTATTAGGTTTTACAGGTATTGGGTCAACAATTAAATCACCAATATTTTCCTGAAAGAGTTTTATTTCACTTCCAACATTGCGTTTTTTAACCTGCCATGCCCTATTTCGACACAAGTCGATACTTGTATAATCTCTCTCGCAGTAGAAACTTACTTCATGAGTATTTTCAGTTGCAATTCTACCCGCTGTTAGTTGAGCTACACTGCCATTCATAAATTCCAAACGCACATTAATTATGTCAGGACCTGCAAAATTTATCGAAGTAGCATTTGCATGAACATTTTTTAAATTAGATTTAATTACACTTAAAACGATATCTATGTCGTTTATCAACATGTCCATTAAAACCGAACATGCCTCCGAATCAAAACTGAATTTCCTAAAATTATGCGATTGAATAAATTTAGGGTTTTTGATAAAAGGGCGTGCTGACAAGAAAGTATTATTAAATCTATGATGAAAACCCGCTTGCACTTTAACATTGGCTTCCTCAATTATTCCAGATAATTTATTTACATCACTTCTATAATACTCTGCACTTGGTTCAAAAAATACATGTTTCGAATTCTTAACTAGATTTTCAACATTTTCAAGACCTGACAGTGGGGAAAGTGCAATAACTGCATCTACTTCTTTTAATAGTAAATCGGCCTGATTATAACTTCTAAGAACATTTCGATTGTTTGTAATAACTTCCCTATTATCGGGACTTTCAGGACAATACATACCAATCAGATTTATTTCAGGGACGTCCATTATCTTCTCAAGTATTTCATGTCCCATTTCCAATTGCCCGTATATTCCAGTCTTAATCATCTTAAGATTTTTTGTAAAAATACTTGTAATTCAATTCAATGAATGTTTGCCATTCTGCAACTTTTCAACTGTGTTATGTTAAAATGGCAATAATAAGTAGAATTTAATTTTAATCGAAATACTGAAAATATTTTGCATAATTTACAATCTTATTATATCTTCGCAGCCCGAAACTATTTGGTCTAGTAGCTCAGCTGGATAGAGCAACGGCCTTCTAAGCCGTAGGTCACAGGTTCGAATCCTGTCTAGATCACCATAAAAAATGCCTCTTTTGTGAGGCATTTTTATTGTGAACATACTTTAAAATTAAAATGTATATCTAACTCCAAGTGCTGCTCCCCAACCAAGACCTGCATTATCACCTAACAAATCCCACATTGGCCTGGCATCTAAGCTTAACAAGATAGGTACAGATAAAGTATTAAAATCGTATTCGAGACCAATTTGCCCACCCACAGCAATATTTATATATCCATCATCGTCTCCATCCTTGTATAATCCAACACCTGCGCCGGGTCCGACAAACCAATTCAATCCTGCAGTAATATTCCAGTCCCAATGATAAATTCCTATCAACATCAAGCGATTATAATCTGAATTACCGGCAAATCCCAAATCAAGCTCTAACCTATTTGCATTACCCATACCTTGCTGATAAGAAATTTCTCCGCCATAAGAAGAACCTCCGCCAAAACGTAATCCAATAGCGTGTGGATTAACTTGTGCTGTAGCCATTAGGCTAAACAATGTAATTACGACTAACGATAAAATAGTTTTTTTCATGTTATTCACTTTTTAAAATTAATAATTTGAAATTTGACACAAAATTATATTATTATAACAACTTAAACCACATTTTTGTTTTTTTTATAAATTTGACATTTTATTTTATGTTAAATTTTTATTTCAGCATTATTAAAAATATAAAACAAACTAATAATAACGGTATGAAATCAACAATCGTTTTTAAACTACTGATAATCTTTAATGTGTTATTATTGCTTGCATCATGTAATGGCTCCAACAATGGAAATAAGAAAGATAAGCCGTCATCAGGCAAATATGACTATTCGGGTGATAAGCTTATAATAACGGATAAAATAATGTATGACGTAACTATTGTTAATGACATAATAGGCGATAGAACCAAAAATAGTCCCGATTGGTTTTGGGAGAATTTACCACTCCCTGAATCCGATGAATTTGTTAAAACACTTTTAAAAGATGCCTATTCAGGAAAATTAAAATCATATTATTATGATATGACCGGTGATTATGAAAGTTTTGATGTAATTCCTCAATCAAAATTAAAAGCTTATATGGACGATGTAATGACCTATGAAATTGAAATTGTTGACACTACAGTAAAAAGGTATAAAACAGACATTATTAATATACCACTAGATTACAAAACTGTAAAAAAATTACGATTTCTGGAAGAATGGTTCATGGCTGAAGGAAAATTTCACAAACGTGTAATTGCAGTAGCTCCATATTTTGTAATAGAATATCCGGGTTTAGAACCAATTAATGCTGTATATTTCTGGGTTCTGTTGGATGAGCAAAAAACTCAGCAATAATGAAGACAAAATTTTATTAATAATTCATTTTAATATTTAAAGAATTAAAATTCATTATTAAATTTGTAAAACAAATTATGAAGAGTTTTTCACCAATATACAGTAAAGAAGCTATTGAATTCGCAACAGTTGCTAAGGAATTTGTAAACTTCATGGAATCTGCAAAAGAACTGTCTAAAGATAAATTTATAAGTACTTCTATTAAGATCCTTCCGCTCTTGTACTTAAAGGGAGCTCTTTTACCCAAAATTGAAGAATTTGATGATGAATATACAGAAAAGTTTATAGATGAATCTGCATGGTCATATATACAACAAATTTCTTCATCAAAACTCGATGATGATGATGAATATATTCAAGTTCAGGATGCCAGTATAGTGAATAGTGATGATTATTTAAATGTTGGACTTTCTGAATTATATGCAGATTTATATCAGGAAACCGGAGATTTAATTGGCTCATACAAAACAGAAAATGATCAAATTATTTTAGCTGCCCTGCACTATAGTAGATTTAATTTTGAAACTTACTGGGGAATAAGAGTCTTATCACTATTAAAAAGATTACACGAAATATATTTTAATACAGAAAAAGAATAAATTGCTATTCAAAACAAACATAACAGACGAAGAAATAAACGAATTACCACTATTTTCATATACTGGTGAAGTTGTTGTTGTTGATAATAAGGAGACATTCAATAAAATTAAACCTGAGCTTTTTCTAGACAAAATTTGGGGATTCGACACTGAAACAAAGCCATGTTTTAAGAAAGGATTATCAAATATAACACCTGTATCATTGTTACAATTGAGTAGTGCTGAAAAAACATATTTATTTCGCTTAAACAAATTCAAATTACAAAAAGAGGTTATTCGACTATTATCATCACCACAATACACAAAAATTGGTGTATCAATAAGGGATGATTTGAAATCGTTACAAAAACTGCATAATTTTGTCCCGGGTGGTTTTATTGAACTACAGGAATACGTGAAAAATTTCGAAATAACCGACATGAGTTTAAAAAAATTAGCTGCAATTGTATTAGGAATAAGAATTTCGAAAGCTCAGCAATTAAGTAATTGGGATGCAGACAGCCTAACGGAAAAACAAATCAGTTACGCTGCAACCGATTCGTGGATAAGTAGAGAAATATTTATTAAACTGAAATCTTCAAAAAATGATTAAACATACAATACAATATAGAATCATTTATGCCGATACTGATGCTATGGGTGTAATGTACTATGCAAATTATTTAAGGGTTTATGAAGCTGCACGTGGTGATTTTATGCGTAAAATAGGTTTTTCATTTTCGGAAATGGAAAAAAGAGGAATTGTATGCCCCGCTATAAATGTTAATCTGGAATATTTTCGTTTTGCAAAATTTGACAATGAAGTTACTATAATTACATCTGTAGAAAAAATTCCTGCATCAAAACTAGAATTCATACAAGAGATGTACGATACCGACAACAAAATAATAAACAGGGCAATAGTTACTTTGGGATTTGTCAATAGCGAAAGATTCAAAGCTGTTCGTTGTCCGGATTGGATAGTGAGTCTTTTTAAAAACCAATCTGAAAACTAAGTATTTTATTTCATTATTAAATTACTTGCATTTGTCAGGCTGTTTTTGTCATGGTCTTTGCTTTGCTAAGCAGCAAAGACTCACGCCAAAAACAATCTTCAACTATCTCCAAATATTGTATAAAAATAATGGACAACAAAAATTACTTCACCATTTCTAAAACAATTAAAATCTCGCTAAACATTTATTCTTTTATTTAGTAATTAATTAATACTTTCTTATCATATTGATATAATTTTTTAAATACATTTACGTTTTAATTCTTTTGAAAAATAAATTATATGAAGAGTATATACTTTCTATTATTTTTTTCTGTACTAATTTTTGCGGCAAATATTACAAATGCTCAAAAACACACTATCAGCGGTTATGTCCAGGACATGCGTTCGGGAGAAAAAATTTATAGTGCCAATGTGTATGATCTTCGCACAAAATTAGGTACTACAACTAACGAATATGGCTATTTTAGCTTAACACTTCCTTCCGACTCTATTGATTTATCCGTATCATTTGTTGGATATTCAGCCTTCACTACAAAAATATATTTACAATCAGACATAAAGTTAAACATTGAACTCGATCCATCTATCCAACTGGCAGAAGTTGTTATTTATGATAAGAAATCTGATGAAATGGTTAAAAGCACACAGATGAGTATGATAGAAATGCCTATAAATCAAATTAAGGCATTGCCTGTATTATTAGGAGAGGCAGACGTTTTAAAGTCATTACAGTTAATGCCGGGCGTACAGTCGGGAAGTGAAGGAACCAGCGGTTTGTATGTACGTGGCGGAGGTCCTGATCAAAATCTTATTTTACTGGATGGCGTACCGGTTTATAATGCTTCTCACTTATTCGGATTCTTTTCTGTTTTCAATCCCGATGCAATTTCGAGTGTGAAATTAATTAAGGGTGGATTTCCTGCCCGTTATGGGGGAAGATTGTCTTCTGTTATAGATATTCGAATGAAAGAAGGGAATATGAAAGAATTTCAAGGAGAAGGATCAATTGGAAATGTTTCCTCAAAATTCACTTTTGAAGGACCTATAATAAAAGATAAATCTTCATTTATAATATCAGCAAGACGGACCTATATAGATGTTCTTGCTGCACCAATTATTCAAGCTATTAATAATGCTGCCGGAAATAGCGGAAAATTCAGAGCCGGATACTATTTTTATGATGCAAATGCAAAATTAAATTACAAGTTTTCAGATAAAGATCGATTATATTTGAGCTTTTATGCAGGAAGAGATAAAGCTTATACGAATTCGGAAGACTCGTATGTCTATGACGACACAACAAATGTTGAGAATATGAAATTTGCTTTACTCTGGGGTAATATAACCGGAGCTCTGAGATGGAATCATGTTTTTACAAAAAAACTATTCGCAAATGTTACTGTAGTTTATAGTGACTATCTTTTTGATACAAGAGAACAATATATTCAAAAGAGAGGAGGAAAAGTAACTTCAGATTTTCTTTTTGATTATATTTCAGGTATTGAAAATGTCGGTGGAACAATTGATTTTGATTATAATCCTGCCCCAAAACACTCAATTAAATTTGGTGTAAACTACCTTTACCATACATTTAAACCGGGGGTATCCACTTACCAGATAACTGAGGGAGGGACACAGATAGAACAAAACTTCGGAAACCAAAACATTTATGCAACAGAATTTTACGGGTACGCAGAAGATTCCTGGGATATTTCCGGACTAATAAAACTTAATTTTGGTGCCCATTATTCAGGTTTTATTGTTAAGGACAGGTTTTACAAATCTATACAGCCAAGAGCCTCTTTAAGAATTTTATTAAATGAAAAAATGTCTATTAAAGCAGCATACTCGCATATGAATCAGTATATTCATTTATTGACAAACTCAACAATCGGTCTTCCTACTGACCTTTGGTTACCTTCAACAGATTCTATATTGCCGGAAAATTCGAAACAAGCTGCACTGGGATTTGCATATAATATTAATAATAACTGGGATATTACAGTTGAGGGATATTATAAAACCATGGACAATCTAATAGAATACAAAGAGGGAGCAAGTTTTTTCCAACTTTCACAGAACTGGGAATCTAAACTTGAAACAGGTAGTGGCTACGCATATGGGGCTGAGATATTATTGCGTAAGAATTTCGGAAAGCTCAACGGTTGGATTGGCTATACCCTTTCATGGTCGTGGAGAGAATTCGAAAATATTAATTTTGGAGAACCTTTTCCTTATAAATACGACAGACGACATGACATTTCTGTTGTTGCAATATATGAGCTAAACGAAAATATTGATTTTGGACTTACCTGGGTGTATGGTACAGGAAACGCTGTAACATTAGGAGTAGCTCGATATCAAAGTATTTTCAATTTTGATCCGCAATATAATGATTATTATAGTTATGTGCCGGAAATAGAATATTATAACGGAAGAAATTCCTACCGAATGCCGGCTTACCATCGTTTAGATGTAAGTGCGAATTTTCATAAAGATAAAAAATGGGGCGAACGAACCTGGAGTGTAGGATTGTATAACGCATATAGCCGTCAAAATCCATTTTATTTATATTTCGGATATGATAACAATAAAAGAGTGTTAAAACAGATTAGTTTGTTCCCAATAATTCCATCAGTCAGATATTCATTTAAATTCTAGTATTATGAAAAAAACTATAATTTTTTCAGCTATAATATTTCTTATAATTTGGGGAATTTCATGTGAGAAAACTATTGAAATAGATCTCGAAGATGCAAAAATTCGTCTTGTTGTAAACGCCGAAATGAACCCTGATTCTACAATTGCTGTAAATGTAACACGTAGTCGCCATATTCTCGACAATGCAGCTATTGAGGCAGTATCAAACGCTACAGTTAAACTATATGAAGATGATGTATTTATTGGCGACCTTGTCTATGAAAGCAGAGGTTTCTATAAAATTAACTATAAACCGATAATTGGGAAAAAATATAAAATTGAGGTTACTCATGAAAAATACGATGATGTTTACGCAATAACTGAAATTCCTTATCCTGTTGAAATAAATAAAATAGATACAATTAAAACATTTAGTGAATGGGGAGATGAAATTTATAATTTTTCGGTAAAAATAACCGATCCTGCCGTGCATGAAAACTACTATATGGTTTGTTTAAGAAACAGATATACTTATCAAATGTGGGATGACAACATTATTGTTTATGACACTTTATATGTAGGACCAGATACTACGATTGTTCATATTGAATACGGGGGTTACAGGTCTGCAGAGGCAATACAAAAATTATGGTTTGAATCAGATGATATGATTATTGAGGCTAATATTTATAATAATAATTCTGTCGTATTTTCAGATGAGTTATTTAAAGGAGAACAATATGCCTTAAAACTTAATATTTATAGATACAGTTTTTACGGAGATACAAACATGGTATATATTGATCTGTATTCAATTTCTCCAGAATACTATAAATATCTGGTATCATTCCGCAAACATCAGGATGCAAGTGGTGACCCATTCTCCGAACCGGTTATGGTTTTTACAAATATTGTGGATGGCATTGGAATATTTGGAGCAGCAGCAGTAAATACAGACTCTATTCAAATAATTAATGAAGGTGGCTATTATTACTACAAATAAATTTAGGCTTTTCAAATTATTTATAAAAACCGATATCAAGACAAAAATTCCCGTTTTTTCTTTTAAATTTGCATAAACTATCTATTATGTTCAATAAAAATGACATCCTATTTCTTTCGAATAATGGAATAAGTGAAGCATCTGCCCAAGAACAAATAGAACTGTTAATTAAGAATAACAGCTATTTATCACTTGCTTCACCTGCAACTCCTGACAATGGAATTACGATCGTTGAGAATCCTGAAAATCACATCAGTAATTTTGACAATAAATCTAAAAATTACAAACTTTGCAAATTTGTTCCTGCATCGGGTGCCGCAACCAGAATGTTTAAAAGACTGATCTCTTTTAATAAACAAGATTCAGATGCAAATTTAAATGATGGAGATTTTTATTCGGTTAAAAACAGTTTCAATCAAATCAAAAATTTCGCTTTTTATAAAACATTGCTAAAACATATTAATAGCAATAACGATAACAAAATACTGTCTGAAAAAATTTTGTATTCAGGCTTAGGTTATGCCGGCATTCCAAAAGGTTTGATTGAATTTCACAATTATCCAGATGGAGCTCGCACTGCATTCGAAGAACATCTTTACGAAGCAATTAAATTAGTCGGGAATAATGACAATATTGATCTACATTTTACTGTTTCTCCTGAATTTATTGATGATTTCAATCACAACTTAAAAGATATTATTAAAAAAACGGGATTTAAACTTAAAGTAGATTTTTCAATACAGGAAAAATCTACAGATACTATTGCTCTGTATGACGATGGAAGTCCTGCAAGAGATGAAAATGGAAACTTATTACTTCGTCCCGGCGGACATGGAGCTTTAATTAAAAATCTCAATAGAATTGATGCAGACATTATTTTTATCAAGAATATAGACAATTTAACACATGGAGATTATTTAGAAGAGACTATCCCTTACAAAAAACTTCTGGGTGGATTATTAATTGATATTATTGAAAAAAATCAAGTCATTTATAAAAATATTTCTTCTGAAAATTTTTCTGAATATATTGATAGCGCTGCACATTATCTTGAAACGAAACTCGGAGCAGATTTCAGCAAAACTAGAAATTTAAGAGAAGAGGTATTAAGATTTATAAATCGTCCAATAAGAGTTTGTGGGATGGTAAAAAACACAGGAGAACCAGGAGGTGGACCATTTTGGGTTTTAAATGCTTACAAAACAATAAGTCTTCAGATTGTTGAAAAAGCTCAAATAGATTTATCACTTCAGGATCAAAATGAAAAATTTAGGAATGCAACTCATTTCAATCCGGTTGATTTAGTATGCTATATTAAAAGTCCGGATGGTAAAAAATTTGATTTGAATAATTATATTGATAAAAACGCCTGCTTCATTTCAGAAAAAACACATATGGGTAAAAATATCAGAGTTATCGAACATCCCGGATTGTGGAACGGAGCTATGGCAAATTGGCTTACTGTTTTTGTTGAAGTTCCGCTTATCACATTTAACCCTGTTAAAGAGCTTAACGATTTGCTGAGAAAAGAACATCAACCAAAGACAGGAAAATAAAATGAATTTAAGTCCGCAGAGAAAAAAATCTCTCAAAAAGATACTTTACATAATTTTTATAGTTATTTTAATTTCAGATACTGGATATTCCTTTAAACAATATTTAGCAAATCCTCTTGACTGGGATATGGCCGGAGGGATTTTACCGGCCGAAAATGTAAAACCAATATTAAACAATCCTTTAGGTATAGATGCTATTCTTAATAATACTAAATATCCAAATCCCAATAGATTCTTCAGTCATTGGGCATTTTACACTTATTTTAACACAATGCCTTTTTTTCTTCAAAAATTCATGTCTCCTATTGCAAGCGTATATTGGTCATGTGCAATTGCGAAAATATTACTGCATATTTCATTTTTAGTAGTGCTTGGCATACTCTTTAGTGGTAATAATAAAATATTCTCATTCGGATTTTTACTCTTTCTAATAATATTAACTCCGCTCTTTCAGGTTTATGGATATCAAAATCACATGGGTATTGTTGACAAATCAAACACTTATCTGTTTTTTTACCCACTCCCTTTACTGCTGCTTATTTTATATTACATTCCTTTTGTATTTAATAATTATTACAGACATAAGATTAAGCTCAATGCATTTCTTAAAGTGGTTTGGATATTTCTTGCTTTTATTATTTGTTTAAGTGGACCCCTCAACCCAGGAATTAATTTGATAATAATCCTTCTTGTCATTATGCAGTTGTTTTACAAAAATCACAAAGAATACAGAGGGACGGGAATTGCAAACCAAATAATCAAATTTATTAAGAGAATTCCGGCAGATTATTATTTCTACTTCCTTCCCGTTTTTTTTCTTTCTGTTTATTCATTAATACTGGGAACTCACAACGATGTAAATGATTTATACGAAATACCTTTATCTGAAATTTATTTAAAACTTCCAAATGGTATTATTCACCAATTTACACAAAAACCAGGATTTCCAGTTTTGTTTTTTTTAATAACAATCAATATAATTCTACTTCATAAGGTTTTTCCTAAAGAAGAAAAATCAAGCCTTTTAAATAATTACTTTTGGATTCTGTGTTTCTGCCTGATTTACATATTTTTGTTACCGCTTGGAGGATACAGAGATTATAGACCTCACATCTTAAGGTATGACACTATTCTTCCTATTACAATTTTGATTTTTTATGTTTATGTATCTTCATCAATAGAGTTAATTAAAAAACTATCCTTAAAAAAAGACTTGCTATATATTCCTTTAGTTTTATTAGTTTCATTCATTTTTACCAACGCAGACAAAACTAATTTTAAAGAAAACCTATGCGAAAAAAAAGCAATTTTACAAATTGCCTCCTCTCAAGGGGATACTGTAAGACTAAACTGTGATTGTAATGTTTTATCTTGGAAAAAAGTAATGGACATTAATGAAAATAGACTAAACTCTGAACTACTTATGAAGTGGAATATAACAAGTCGCTTGAAGTATTTTTCAAATAACTATGACTAAATAATAATATTTTAGAATTGAGCTGTGTTTTTAAATCAAATTTATAAGATGTAATTATAAAAGGATTTGTATTTTGAATGTACTAACACTAAATTATCTTTTGTAAATTCATCACAAATTTATAGCTTTGTAAATAATGCAACTCAATTTAAAAAAAATACCTCTCTCTGTTAAAATCCTCGTCGGATTAGCTTTGGGAGTTATTTTTGGGATATTTGCAGTTAATTTTGGCTTATCAAAATTCACTTCAGATTGGATTTCTCCTTTTGGTGAAATATTCGTTCGCCTGCTCAAACTAATTGCAATCCCTTTAATACTTGTAAGTTTAATTAAAGGGGTTTCCGATTTACGAAGTACTGCAGGCTTATCCAATATGGGTATAAAAACAATCCTCTATTATATATGTACAACAGTTATAGCTGTATGCCTGGGAATATGTCTTGCTTATATTATCAAACCGGGAAATTTCTTCCCAAAAGAACAACAACAAACATTATGTGAGAAGTATTCAGAAAATGTTGAATCGCGTCAGATTGAAGCTGAAATCGTTAAAGAAAAAGGGCCATTAAGCTTTTTAGTGGACATAGTTCCTGAAAATATTTTTGAAGCTTCGACTCAAAACACAATGATGCTTCAGATAATATTTTTTGCAATACTGATTGGAGTAACTATTTTGCTTTTGCCAAGAAAGAAAACAAAATCATTCAGAAAATTTATTGATTCATCAAATTCAATAGTTCTTAAAATTATTGAAATTGTAATGTTATATGCCCCAATTGGAGTGTTTGCATTAATAGCTTCGGTAATCACAGATATTGCTGGAGACGACCCAAACGGCTCAATTTCTTTATTTAAAGCTCTTGGCATGTATGTAATAACGGTCATAACCGGCCTTTTTATTCTCATTCTTATTTTCTATCCTACTATGGCAAGTCTGCTTGGTAAAATTAGGTATTTAAAATTTACAAAAGCAATACTTCCTGCTCAATTAATGGGATTTAGCACAAGTTCAAGTGCTGCAACTTTACCGGTAACAAAAAAATGTGTTGAAGAAAATTTAAATGTAAGCCCCGAAGTAAGTAGTTTCGTTCTACCGATAGGTGCTACTGTCAATATGGATGGAACAAGCCTCTATCAAGCTGTTGCTGCGATCTTTATTGCCCAGGTTTTTGCCATAGATTTAAGTTTTGTTGAAATACTTACAATTATATTAACAGCTACACTGGCGTCAATCGGATCAGCAGCAGTTCCTGGTGCAGGGATGATTATGCTGTTAATTGTTCTCTCTTCAGTACACATTCCTGTTGAAGGACTTGCACTAATTTTTGCTGTTGACAGGCCTCTTGATATGATAAGGACATCGGTAAATGTAACAGGAGATTCAGTTATTTCAATAATAATCAATCGAGGACTTATAAAAAAGGGGAAACATACCTAATAAACATTTTTATTTTGTCTTCGTTATTATTTTTTATAATTTTGTCAGATATTTTCGGGGTGTGGCGCAGGCCCGATTTTTGAAAAAAATCAGTACTTCGCTTTTTTAATGTAAGGTTCTTTGATGTGTTAAAAATCATTTAACGGCATTTTTTTTCTAAAAAATCGAGGCTCCTCGAATCAGCCATATAGCTGATTCGGGATTGGTAGCACAGAATTTTATAGCAAATTTACTGATTTTTTAAATATTTTCGGGGTGTGGCGCAGTTGGTAGCGTGCTACGTTCGGGACGTAGAGGCCGGAAGTTCGAGTCTTCTCACCCCGACAAAAAAAGCAGCTTTTTGCTGCTTTTACTTTTTATTTCCGTTAAGTTTCTTCATATATTTACTCCAGAATGTCTTCTGATCGTCCTCGACTCCATAGCCGTAACCATAACCGTAGGTGTAGCCGTAACCCTTAAATCTTGCCATC
>Ga0116143_10001716_pt1 | contig 25715 bp, 26 predicted proteins | sample AD_UKC034_MetaG_FD_89745 | JGI IMG/M metagenome (GOLD analysis project Ga0116143, IMG submission 89745) | Active sludge microbial communities of municipal wastewater-treating anaerobic digesters from USA - AD_UKC034_MetaG | ecosystem: Engineered > Bioreactor > Anaerobic > Digestate | place: USA...
CTTCACCGCCTCGGAGAAGGTGATGACGTGCAGCGCCTTGCCGTAGAGCGCCTCGTCGTCCATGGAGCACAGCGCCACGTTGTCGCGTTCGGCGCTCGCCTTGGCGCCTGCGCCGTAGATGCGCGGCGTCGCGGTCATGTACAGGCGCTTGGCGGCGCGCAGGAACGCGTTGTCGTGCACCTTGACGAAATGGCTCTCGTCGTCGTCGTCGAACGTGGCGCCGGTGGTGCGGTGAGCCTCGTCGCACACGATGAGATCGAAATCGGGGAGCCCGAGCGCCTGCGCGTCGCTCAGGACATCGATGCTGTGATAGGTGCCGAACACCACGCTCATGTGCGCGCCGTCGTGACGCGCGGCCATCTCCACCGCCAGCCGCTTCGCGTCGGTGGTGGCCGGATACTGCAGCTCGTGGGTGAGCATCCGGAAGTCGTCGTCTGCCGACTTGCGCTTCTTGCCGACATCGGTGTCGGAGCAGACCGCGAAGCTGTGGAGGGGAACGCCGCTGTCCTGCGTCCATTCGGTGAGCGCCTGCGACAGGAGTGCGAGGCTCGGCACGAGGAACAGCACGCGCTTTCCTGCGCCGGCCGTCCGCTCGGCGATCACGAGGCTCGCGAAGGTCTTGCCTGTGCCGCAAGCCATGATGAGCTTGCCGCGATCGGCGCTCGCAAACCCGGCCAGCACGGCGTCCACGGCAGCCTTCTGGTGCGGCCGCAGCGTCTTCTTCGGCTTCAGCACCGGCGCGGCCTGCGGCTGGTAGCGCGACCAGTCGATCCGGCTGTTCTCCAAATCGTGCAGCGTGACGAGGCTCACCGGCGGCTGCTGGTCCTCCACGGCCTTGCGCAGGTGGCCGCTGCTCTTCGTCGCGGTCAGGAAGATCAGCCGGTGCGCGAACTGCTTCTTGCTCGAGGCGGTGAAGAAGGTCGCGAAGTCGTCGAGCCTGAGCACCGCGTCTTCGTCGTAGAACTTCGCCTGGATGGCGTGCAGTTCGCCGCCGGCGGTCTGCGCCACGAGGTCGATGCCGGCATCGGCGCCCACATCGCCCAGCCCGCGCTGGGCCGCCTGCGCCCGCCATTCCTCCCACAGCCAGACCTGGCCACCGTACAGGTCGGCATAGTACGGCTCGGTGAGCAGATAGACTTTGACCAGGCGCTCGAAATAGCTGCCCTTCTCGCGCTCCGAAGCGGCACTGCGCCGGAAGCTGTCCAGCAGCGTGGTCAAGCTCGTCACGAAACCCCCATGTGACCCGACGTGCACCGCCGGCTGATGGCGCAGGAGGCCACGACTGCGCCGCAAGGCTCCCCCGGGTGCCCGCACCCAGCAGGGTTGTGAAAAATACCAGCGGCGGTAACCTTGAAATGATACCACCAAGGAGATTGCAATCATGACCGACACCTGGCTCAGCACGCTCATCACCGACACGCCACAGGCAGGCTTCGAACTCGCGATCACGCTGAGTCGCCGCGGCGTGAAGTACACGCAGCCGGACACCGCGGTGCTCAAGAAGCTGCGCCCCGCCTATGCGGATTCCGCGGACGGACTCACGGCCGCGTCACAGGTGATCGCGATCAACTTCCAGACGGTCGCCGCCGCGAACAATTACTGGCGTACCGCCTGACTCTGCGCTTCACGACCATGCGCTACGCCACCGTCTCCGCCAGCATCCTCGATGCCATCGGCGATACCCCGCTGCTCGATATCGACGGCGTGTTCGCCAAGTGCGAGTTCGTGAACCCGTCCGGATCGATCAAGGCGCGCATCGCGCACTACATCGTCGAGCGCGCCGAGAAGGCGGGCCTGCTCAAGCCCGGCGACACCATCGTCGAAGCGACCAGCGGCAACACCGGCAATGCGTTCTCGATGGTGGCCGCGGTCAAGGGCTACCGCATGCTGGTCGTGATGCCCGAGGGACTGTCGAGCGAGCGGGTGGCGATCTCGCGCGCCTACGGCGCCGAGGTGCTCTTTTGCGGCACCTTCCACGTCAACGACGCCCTCGAGCGGGCGCGCGAGCTGGGCCGGCAGCCCGGGTGCTTCTTTCCCGGCCAGTTCGAGTCGGAATGGAATGTGGACGAGAATCGCGAGCTGCTCGGGCCGGAAATCCTCGCCCAGCTGCCGCCAGGCCGCGTACCCGACGCCTTCGTGCACGGCGTCGGCACCGGAGGCACGCTGATCGGTGTCGGCCAGGCGCTGCGCAAGGTCAATCCAGCCGTGCGTCTGTTCGCCATGGAGCCGTCCGAGTCACGCACCATCCTGTGCGGAGAGGTGGCGCTGCACCAGATCGAAGGCATTTCCGACGGCTTCGTCCCCGGCATCTTCTCGCGCCATCGCGATCTCGTGCGCGATACGATCAGCGTCTCGAGCGACGATGCGGTCGCGGAAATGCGCAGGCTCGCCCGCGCCCACGGGCTCCTGTGCGGACCGAGCTCCGGCGCGCACATGCTCGCGGCGCAGCGCATTCGCGCGCGCTATCCGGAATTGAGGACGGTGGTCACGATCCTCGATGACGAGGGCGAGAAATACCTGCACGACTTCTACATGCCACCGGCCCCCGGCACGACCCGGCCGCTGCCGTTTCACTGATGACCGCCGCGGCGGGCGCGCGAGACCCCGGCGATCCGGCTCAGGCCGGAACGAAGCGGTAGACGCCGTCCGCGCCGCGCTCACGCCGCAGCTGGCCGCGATACCACAGCGCATTCAGGTGGGCGATCGCCTCGCCCATCGCGAACGTGGTCTGGTGCAGGTCGAGCCTGCGGTGGAACAGCACCGGCAGCAGCGAGGCGGCCGTCTGCGGCTCGCGCGCGCAGGCGGTGAGCACCGCATCGAAGCGCTCGTCGTGGTGCGCGACCAGCTGCCCGATGCGCTCATGCAGTCCGCGGAAGGGCTTGCCGTGCGAGGGCAGCACCAGCGTGCCGGCCGGCAGCGCGCGCATCCGCGCGATCGAGTCGAGGTAGAGCGGCAACGGATCGGCCTCGGGCTCGAGGTCGAGCACGCTGACATTGGTCGAGATGCGGGGCAGCACCATGTCGCCGCTCACCAGGATGCCGAACTCGGGGCAATACAGCGAGATGTGTTCGGGAGCGTGGCCATAGCCGGCATGGCAGGTCCAGTCATGCGCGCCGATGCGCAGCACGTTGCCATCCATCATGCGGCGAAACCGCGCTGGCACCTGCGGCACCATGCCCGCATAGTAGTTGCTGCGCTGGCGCACTTTCGCGACCGAATCGGGGTCGTTGAGGCCGTGGCTGGCGAAGAAGGCGGCCGCGCTGTCGCCGCCGAAGCCGGTCGTGGACTGGCTCGCGAGCCGCGCGGCGCCGAAGTCGGTGGCGCTGATCCACAGCCGCACGCCGAAGCGCTCGGTGAGCCAGTGCGCGAGGCCGATGTGATCCGGGTGCATGTGGGTGACGATCACCCGCAGTACGGGCAGCCCCTGCAGTTCGCTCGCGAACACCTGCTCCCAGGCCGCGCGGGTCTTGTCGTCGGCGATACCGCAGTCGATCAGCGCCCAGCCCTCGCGTCCGCTCTCGACGTCGCGATCCCGCAGCAGCCAGAGGTTGATGTGGTTGAGCGCAAAGGGCAGCGGCATGCGCAGCCAGCGCACGCCGGGCGCGACTTCGAGCGTGCGACCGAGTGCGGGCAGCTCGTCGCCGAAGGGGTACTCCAATCGGGATTCGTCGGGATTCATGCAACACGCTTTCGACAGGCATCGGCTTGATCGCCGATGCCGCCAGTCTATGCCAGCTCAAGCCCGTGTGGCGGCGTCGAGTTGGCCGCTCGACTGCATGCGTAGCTGCGGCAGGCTCTCCGGGTGGCGGTCGCGGATGAAGGCGATGAACTTCTCGCGGATATCGCAGCGCAGGTCCCACTCGGTCGAGGCATCTTTGGCGGTGGCGAGCACCCGCAGCTGCATCGTCCTTTCGGTGGCATCGCTCACGACGAGGTTCCAGAAGCGCCCGTCCCACAGCGGGTTGCCCTCGATGATGCCCGTGAGCACTTTGCGCCCCTCCTCGACCGGAAAGGCGTAATCGACCCAGACGTAGACCGACCCGAGGCGGTTCGCGGAGGTACGCGTCCAGTTCTGGAACGGCTTTTCGATGAAGTAGCTCAGCGGCAGCACCAGGCGCCGCTCGTCCCAGATGCGCACGACAACGTAAGTCAGCGTGATCTCCTCCACCCGCCCCCATTCGCCCTCGACGATCAGCACATCGTCCTCGCGAATGGGCTGGGTCAGGGCAATCTGGAAACCCGCGAGCAGGTTCGCGATGGTCTTTTGCGCGGCCATTCCAAGGATGATGCCGGCCACCCCCGCCGAAGCGAGCAGGCTCGTACCCAATCGCCGCACTTCCTCGAAGAGCATCAGGACCGACGCGATGGCAAAGATTACGATGACGACGCCCAGCACCTTGGTGATGATCCCCACCTGGGTATGGATTTTCCGGGCGCGCAGATTGTCCGCCGCATTGACGTCATGGCCGGCGAGGATGACCCGCGCACCGATCTGCACGGTCTGCAGCAGGATGCCTGCCAGCGCCACGATGAGCAGGATGCTGGCGAATTTCCCGCTTGCCGCATCGAAGCGCGCCGGCAGGTGCAACAGCGGCAGCGCGAGGATGACGCCGATCACCGGAACCGCGATGCGGAGACTTCGCCCGATGACAGGCAGGAGAAAATCGTCCAGCCGCTTGTCGCTGCGCGCGGCCCACTGCACGAGCCGCTCGTCCAGCACGCGCGTGACACGGATGGCCAGCCAGATCACGATGACGAAGAGCGCCAGGTCGAACGCCAATCGGGACAGGGCCTGAATCGAGCCGGCCCGCCCTTGCGGACCCGTGAGCGCGACGAACGGCGTGGCGGCGAAATACAGCCCGGCGGCCCAGATCAGCACATGGAGCGGCTTGCCCAGCGCCCGCGCCATGTGACCCAGCGACTCCCGCACCAGCGTGCCATCGCCGGATGCGCTGGCACCGCGACGCACGACCCAGGCGACGACGGCGGTGCCCACCAGCGCAAGCGCCAGGAAGCTCGCGCTGACGAGCAACTGCGCCCACGTGATGCTGCCGACGACATTGGCATCCGCGGCGGGGCCGACGAGTTGTCTCCACATGGATTCGAGCGTGGCGGCGCCCACGGCTACTCCCCGATGATGGAAAAGGATGTGTACCAGGTTGAAAAATCCATGGTGCCTCCCTGGAGTGGCCTGTGCGCGGCCACTTCAGCCTACGGAAATTTCCGCGGCGATTAAACCCCGCGAGCGAAGCACGGTGCTGCCGCGCGGGCATGAGCCGGCGAGCCGGTGGCGAACTCGCGCGCAATCGCGCGGTTCCCGCGCCTCAGTACGGTTGCAGCGGCCCCAGGGGCACGATCCCGGTCGGATTGATCGTGCGGTGACTCTCGTAGTAATGCCGCTTGATATGATCGAAGTGCACCGTTTCGCGCACGCCCGGGATCTCCATGATCCGCGCCGTGAACGCATGCAGGGCGGGATAGTCGGCGATGCGCCGCAGATTGCACTTGAAGTGTCCGTGGTAGACCGCATCGAAGCGCAGCAGCGTCGTGAACAGGCGGATATCGGCCTCGGTCAGCCGGCCACCGACCAGCCAGTTCTGCGCCGACAGCCGCTGCTCGAGCCAGTCCAGGGTTTCGAACAGCGCTCGCACGGCGTTCTCGTACGCGGACTGCGTGGTGGCGAAACCGGCGCGGTACACGCCGTTGTTGACGTTCGGATACACGCGCGCATTGATCTCGTCGATCGCACCCCGCAGCGGCTCCGGGTAATAATCGCCCGGCTTCGCGCCGAGGCCGTCATACGCCGTATTGAGCATGCGGATGAGTTCGGACGACTCGTTGTTGACGACGGTGTTCGTGGCCTGATCCCACAGCAGCGGCACCGTCACCCGCCCGGTCATACCAGGCCGCGCGCGGGTGTAGAGCTGATACAGGAATTGCGCGCCCATGACCGGATCGGGCGTGACGCCCGGGCCGTCGGCGAAGGTCCAGCCGTGCTCGAGCATGCGCCAGTGCACTACCGAGACCGGCACCAGGTTTTCGAGCCCCTTCAGCGCGCGCACGATCAGGGTGCGGTGCGCCCACGGGCAGGCGTAGCTGACATACAGCCGATAACGGCCGGCTTCGGCGCGGTGTCCGCGCTGTCCACCGGGTCCCGCGCCGCCGTCGGCGGTCAGCCAGTCGCGGAAGCTGGCTTCCTCACGCCGGAACTCGCCATCGGCCGTGTCGTACCACTCGTCATGCCATTCGCCGTCGATCAGCAGGCCCATGGGCGCCCTCAGATTCGCTCGAGCCAGCCCCGCGTATCGGGCGCCTCGTCGGTCTGGATCGCCACGAGTGCCGTGCGCAGGCGCTGTGTGACCGGGCCGATCTCGCCGGTGCCCACGCGATGCTCGCCGCTGCGCGTGACGAGCGTGCCGACACCGGCCAGCACGGCCGCGGTCCCGGACAGGGCCGCCTCGCCGGTCTTCACCCATTCGAACATTTCGGCGACATCGAACTCGCGCTCCTCGACGCGAATGCCGAGATCGGGCGCCATCGTGAGCAGCGAATCGCGCGTGACGCCATGCAGGAACGTGCTGTCGAGGCTGCGCGTGAGCAAGTGGCCTTCGCGCAGCAACAGGAAATTGGCCGCGCCCGTCTCCTGCACGGCGCCCGCCGGGCAGAACAGCACCTGGTCGACGGCATACTGCCTGCGCGCCTCCAGCGTGGGTCCGAGCGCCGCCGCATAGTTGCCGCCGGTCTTCACGACGCCCAGGTGCGAGGCCGTGCGGGTCTTCTGGTCCTCGACGAAGATGCGCAGCGGCTTGGCGCCGCCGGCGAAGTAATCCCACACCGGGCTCGCGAGCACGATCAGCAGCGCCGTGGTGCTCGGCGTCGCGGCGGCGCCGATATTGGGCATCGTGCCGATCAGCATGGGTCGCAGGTAGAGCGCACCGGGCTTCTCGGGCACCTGGTCGCGGCTCGCGCGCACGACCTCGCGCACCATCGTGGCGAGCTGCGCCGCATCGGGCTCGGGCAGCACCAGCTGGCGCGCGCTCTGGCGCATGCGCTCGATGTGCCTGTCCATGCGAAAGACGCTGACCGAACCGTCCTTGCCGCGATAGGCCTTGAAGCCTTCGAAGCACTCGCTGCCGTAGTGCAGGACATGCGCGGCGGGATGCATCGGGATCGGCCCGACAGGCTGCAGCGCGTGCGGCTGCCAGCGGCCGTCGCGGAACTCCGCTACAGCCATCGTGTCGGTCAATACGCTGCCAAAAGCCGGCTTCGCCACATTGCTCATCGTCCAACCTCTTCCTGCATGAAAATCGTTGCCGGGTGCTCGAGCAGGGACTTGAGCGCCTGGATCATGGATGCGGCATCGTACCCGTCCACGAAGCGGTGATCGAACGACGATGAAAGATTCATCACCAGGCGAACCGCGACTGTCCCGCCGCGCACGACGGGCCGCTCGATCGCCTTGTTGACGCCGATGATCGCGACTTCGGGCGCATTGATCACCGGGGTCGAGGCGATGCCACCCATCCGGCCCAGACTCGTGATGGTCAGCGTGGAGCCGGAGAGTTCCTCTCGCGGCGACTTGTTGCGGCGGGCGCGATCGGCCACGTCACGGATCGCCGCGGCCAGTTCGCGCAGCGTGAGGCTCTCCGCATGGCGCACCACCGGCACCTTGAGTCCATCCGGCGTCTGGGTCGCGATGCCGAGGTGCAGCGCCGCGTGCTGCACGACGACGTTGCGCTCCGCATCGTACAGCGCATTGCACTGCGGGTAGGCGGGCAGGACGCGCGCGAGCGCCAGGCCGAGGAAGGGCAGCAGCGTGAGCGAAGGCGTGCCTTCGGGCGCCGTGGCGTTCAGATGCACGCGCAGCGCCTCGAGCTCGGTGATGTCGACTTCCTCGACGTAGGCGAAATGCGGGATGTTGCGTTTCGCCTCGCTCATGCGCTGGGCGATCACGCGCCGCAGGCCGATGACCTTCACTTCCGTAGTGCCGGTGCGCGGGGCACGTGCCGCAGGCGCCGTGGCCGGGCGCCCCGCGGCCCCCGCGGCCCTGCCCGCCGCCGCGGCACCCGACGCGACCGCTTCGAAGTCTTCGCGCGTAACCCGCCCGCCCGGACCCGTGCCGGCGATCGTCTGCAGGTCGATGCCCGCCTCCTTCGCGCGCCGCCGGGTTGCCGGCGAAGCCATGACGCGTGCGCAGGCAGGCGCAGGCGCCGCGGCGGGCGCCGCGGACACCGCGATGGCGGCAGCGGCCGGCGGGGCAGCCGCATCCACCGCCGCAGCCTCGGAGGCGCCGGCCGACAGGGCGTCGCCCCCGGTATCGAACACGATCAGCTCGGAGCCGACCGCGATCATCTCGCCGGGCTCGCCCTGCGTCCGCACGACGCGCCCCGACACGGGAGCGGGGATCTCGATCGCCGCCTTCTCGGTCATGACGTCGGCGATGATCTGGTCTTCCTTCACCATGTCGCCGGTCTTGACGTGCCACTGCAGCACCTCTGCGCTGACCGTGCCTTCGCCCAGGTCGGGCATCCTGAAAACGTACTGCGACATCCTGCCCCCGTACTCAACTTGCCTGCATGACGGCTTCGAGCGCCTTCGCCACGCGCTGCTGGCCCGGAAAATACTCCCATTCGAAGGCGTGCGGATACGGCGTGTCCCAGCCGCCCACGCGGCCGATCGGCGCCTGCAGCTGCCAGAAACATTGTTCCTGGATCGTGGCGGAGAGTTCCGCACCGAAGCCGGCGAAGCGCGTCGCTTCGTGCACGATCAGGCAGCGGCCGGTGCGCTGCACCGATTCGCACAGGGTCTGCGTGTCGAGCGGCACGATCGTGCGCACGTCGATGACTTCGGCATCGACGCCGAGCGACTGCGCGGCCGCCACCGCGACGTGCACCATGGTGCCATAGGTGACGATGGTGACATCACCGCCGCGGCGCACGACCTGCGCCTTGCTGATGGGCACCGTGTAGTGGCCCTCCGGCACCTCGCCGGCCGGATGCGCGCTCCACGGCACGGCGGGCTTCTCCGGGTCGCCGTCGAACGGTCCGTTGTAGAGCCGCTTCGGTTCGAGAAAGATCACCGGGTCGTCGTCCTCGATCGCCGCGATCAGCAGACCCTTGGCGTCATAGGGATTCGAGGGCATGACGACCTTGATGCCGCAGATGTGCGCGAACACCGCCTCGGGACTCTGCGAATGGGTCTGGCCGCCGCGGATGCCGCCGCCGCACGGCGTGCGGATCGTGACCGGCGCGAAGAACTCGCCGGCGCTGCGGTAGCGCAGCCGCGCGAGCTCGCTCACGATCTGGTCGTAGCCGGGATAGATGTAATCGGCGAACTGGATCTCGGCGACCGGGCGCAGGCCGTTGACGGCCATGCCGATCGACGTGCCGACGATGCCGAGCTCGGAAATCGGCGTATCGAGCACGCGATGCTCGCCGTATTTGCGCTGCAGGCCGTCGGTGGTGCGGAACACGCCGCCGAAATAGCCGACGTCCTCACCGAGCACCACGACACCCGGGTCGCGACCGAGCATGACGTCCATCGCGGAGTTCAACGCCTGGATCATGTTCATGCGCGCCATGTCAGCCCCGCTCCGCGCGCAGTTGTTCACGCTGGCGCACGAGATGCTCGGGCATCTCCTTGAATACATCCTCGAACATGAGGTTGGCATCGAGCCGCGGGCCCTCGTTCAGGGTGCCGTACCGGGTCGCCTCGCGCCATGCGGCCGATACCTGCTCGTCGAGTTCCTGCGCGAGCGCCGTGTGGCGCTCCTCCGACCACTCACCCAGCGCGATGAGATGCTGCTTGAGGCGCTCGACCGGATCGCCGAGCGGCCAGCGCTCATATTCGTCCTTCGGACGGTAGCGCGACGGATCGTCGCTGGTCGAATGGGCCGAGGCACGATAGGTCACATGTTCGATCAGCGTGGGACCGCCGCCCCTGCGCGCGCGCTCGGCGGCCCACTGAGTCACCGCATGCACGGCCAGGAAATCGTTGCCGTCGACGCGGATGCCGGCGACCCCGTAGCCGGGGCCGCGTGCCGCGAAAGTGGACTTCTCCCCGCCCGCAAACCCCTGGAAGGTCGAGATCGCCCACTGGTTGTTGACGATGTTGAGCAGTACGGGCGCCTGGTAGACCTCGGCGAACACCATGCCGGCGTGGAAGTCGCTTTCCGCGCTCGAGCCTTCGCCTATCCAGGTCGCCGCGACATGGTCCTCGCCCTTGATCGCCGCGGCCATCGCCCAGCCGACGGCCTGCGGGAACTGCGTGGCGAGATTGCCCGAGATCGAGAAGACGTTGCCCTCGCGCCAGTGGTACATCACCGGCAGCTGGCGGCCCTTGCACATGTCGCGCGTGTTCGACAGCAGCTGGCACATCAGGTCGACGAGCGGCCGGCCACGCACCATGTAGATGCCCTGGTTGCGGTAGGAGGGAAACAGCATGTCGCCCGGGCGCAGCGCCATGGTCTGTGCGACCGAGACGGCCTCCTCGCCGTGGCTGCGCATGTAGAAGGAAATGCGGCCCTGTCGCTGGGTGCGCTGCATGCGCTCGTCGAAGATGCGCGTGAGCAGCATGTGGCGCAGGCCCATCTGCAGCACCTCGGGCTCGAGATGCGGATCCCACGCGCCGACCGCACGATGCTCGTCATCGAGCACCCGCACGATGCCGGTTGCCAGCGGCAGCGTAGCCTGGGCCGACACTTTCACGTCCGGGCGCGGCTGCTTGCCCGCGGGCTGCAGTTTCAGGTAGCTGAAATCCGCCTTGTCGCCCGGCCGGGCCGGCGGCTGAGGCACATGCAATCTCGTGCGCGGACGACTCGCCATATCACGACTCCTTGACCCCACCGCCCACTATGCGCCGATGGCCTGCCATGAGCATTGCAAAGATGACCGGAATTACCCAGAATCCGAAATAATTATTCCACTTATTTGCCAGTAGCGGAACATATGCCCCAGTCTGGCCTCGACCGCACCGACCTGCGCATCCTCGATGTCCTGCAGCAGGACGGCTCGCTGTCCGCCGCGGAACTCGCCGAACGGGTGAACCTCGCGGTCACCACCTGCTGGCGCCGGGTACGCCGCCTCGAGGAACAGGGCGTGATCCGCCAGCGCGTCGCGATCCTCGATCGCGAAAAGGTGGGGCTCGGTGTCACGGTGTTCGCCCATGTGAAGCTCGTGGCCCACGGGCGCGACAACCTCGCGCGCTTCGACCAGGCCATCCGCCGCCACCCCGAAGTGCTCGAGTGCTACACGCTGATGGGCGACTGGGACTTCCTGCTGCGCATCGTCGCGCGCGACATCAAGGCGTACGAAGCCTTCTTCCTCGACCAGCTCTCGAAGATCCCGGGCATCCAGTCGCTCAGTTCCTCGATCGCGATGACAGTGGTGAAGGAAACGACCCAGCTGCCGCTCGCGCTGCGCTAACGCAGGCCGCGCAGGTCGAGGCGCAGCACGGTCGCATCCTCGCGCCCGCCTACCGCCTGGTAATAGCTGCGGCGCACGCCGACCGGCTCGAAGCCCATCGACTGGTACAGGCGGATCGCGGCGAGATTCGACGGGCGCACCTCGAGGAAGGCCTCGTCCATGCCGGCGCCGGCGGCCTGCTGGAGCAGGTGGCGCAGGAGGCTCCGCCCGATGCCGCGCCCGCGCATCGCCTCGCGCACGCACAGATTGAGGATATGCGCCTCGCCGGCCCCGTGGCTCATAACGCCATAGCCGATCAGGGCCGGGCCCAGTTCCACGACACGGCAGACGTAGCCCACGCGCAGGCAGTCGCGGAAGATGCCCTCGCTCCAGGGGAACGGGTAGGACTCGCGCTCGAGCGCGGCGACGCGGTCGACGTCGGCCTCCGTCATCGGCCGCAGCTGCACCTCCGGTACCGGCAGGTCATCGCGCTCCGCGGCCATCGAGCAGGTCCCTCGCGAGCTTCAGGTCGTCCCAGGCCTTGCGCTTCTCGGCCGGCGCGCGCAGCAGGTAGGCCGGATGGTAGGTCACGACGAGCGGGATCGCCCGCTCCCCGAACTGGTGCACGCGTCCGCGCAGCCGGGCGACCGCCGCATCGCTGCCGAGCAGCACCTGCGCCGGGACGCGCCCGACCGCTACCATGACGGCCGGTTCGATCAGCGCGATCTGCCGCTCGAGGTACGGCAGGCAACTCGCTGCCTCGTCGGGTCTCGGATCGCGGTTGCCCGGCGGGCGGCACTTCAGCACATTGGCGATGAACACCGTGTCGCGGGAGAGGCGCACGGCACGCAGCATCGAGTCGAGGAGCTGGCCGGCGCGCCCGACGAAGGGCTCGCCGCGGCGGTCCTCCTCGGCGCCGGGCGCCTCACCGACGATGAGACAGCGCGCGCGGCGGTCGCCGACCCCGAAGACCGTCTGGGTGCGCGTCTCGCAGAGGCTGCATTTCGTGCAGGCGGCGACTTCGGCGCGCAGCGCTTCCCACTCGCCGGCGGGGCCAGGCTCGCGCGGCGTTGCGGGCACGGCCATGGGCACGGGCGCCGCCGCGGGAGCATGACGCGACACATAGCAGTCGATGCCAAGCGCCCCGAGATAGTGCGCGCGGCGTGATTGCGCGCCGGCGTTCACAGCCGGCGCAGGCGCCGCACGACCCATTGCGCCGGCGCCGACAACGCGTAGGTCGAGAACATCGCGAGCAGCATCGTCGGCGGATCGATCGCGATCAGCGCGAGGAACAGCGGCACGACGACGAAATAGTAGTAACGCACCCGCTTGTCGACATCGACCTGCTTCAGGCTCATGTACGGGAAGCGCGACACCATCAGCGCGCCGGCAAGCATGGTGACGCAGAAGGCGGCGACCAGTTCGACGAGCGCATCCGTGCCGCGCCACGTGCTCGTGAACCACACGTAGGCGGCCACCACCGCCGCGGCGGACGGGCTCGGCAGCCCCTCGAAGTAGCGCTTGTCCTCGGCGGCGCGCGTATTGAAGCGCGCAAGCCGCAGCGCCGCCGTCACCGCATAGAAGAAGCAGGCGACCCAGCCGACGCGACCCCAGGTGTGGCCGTACTCGGCGATGCGCTCGACGCCCCACTGGTACATGACGATCGCCGGGGCGAGGCCGAACGCCACCATGTCGGCCAGACTGTCGTACTCCTTGCCGAAGGCGCTCTCGGTGCCGGTCCAGCGCGCCACGCGCCCGTCGAGGCCGTCGAACAGCATCGCCGCGAACACCGCGAGGCCGGCGCGGTCGAAATTGCCGTCGATGGCGGCCACGATGGCGTAGAACCCGGCGAACAGGCAGCCGGTCGTGAACGCGTTCGGCAGCAGGTAGACACCGCGACTGCGCGGCGCGGAGTCGGGGCTCAGTGTGGACATGACGCGCATCATATAAGATGCGCCGCCCCCCTGTCGTACCGCCAATGGAGCCCGTTTCGCCGATGCGCTGGTCCCGCTACCCGATCAATACGATGAAAGACACGCCCGCCGAGGCGGAGCTCGTCAGCCACCGGCTGATGCTGCGCGCGGGCCTGATCCGCCGCCTGGCCGCGGGCATCTACACCTGGACTCCGCTCGGCCTGCTGACCCTGCGCAAGGTCGAGACCATCGTGCGCGAGGAAATGGACCGGGCCGGCGCGTTCGAGCTGCTGATGCCGGCGGTGCAGCCTGCCGAGCTGTGGCAGGAGTCGGGTCGCTGGGGCGAGTACGGTCCGGAGCTGCTGCGCCTGAAGGACCGGCACGAGCGCGATTTCGTGATCGGCCCGACCCACGAGGAAGTGATCACCGACTTCGTGCGCCGCGAACTGCAGAGCTACCGGCAGCTGCCGGTGAACTTCTACCAGATCCAGACGAAGTTCCGCGACGAGATCCGGCCGCGCTTCGGCGTGATGCGCGGGCGCGAATTCATCATGAAGGATGCGTATTCCTTCCACCTCGATGAGGCGTCGATGGCCGAGGGCTATGCCGCGATGCGCGAGGCCTACACGCGCATGTTCACGCGCATGGGCCTCGAGTTCCGCGCGGTACGCGCCGACAGCGGCGCGATCGGTGGCAGCGCCTCGGAGGAGTTCCAGGTGCTCGCCGATTCCGGCGAGGACGCGATCGTGTTCTCCGACGGCGACGCGTATGCGGCGAATCTCGAGATGGCCGAGGCGGTGGCTCCGGCCGCACCGCGCCCGCCGGCCACGGCCGCACTCGCGCGCGTGGCGACGCCGGAAGTGCGCACCATCGCCGCGCTCTCCGGGTTCCTCGGGGTGCCGGCGACGCAGTGCGGGAAGACGCTGCTGGTCGACGGCGCCGACGGCGGTGTCGTGGCGCTCGTACTGCGCGGCGACCATGAACTGAATGCCGTGAAGGCGCAGAAGCTCGCGGGGGTCGCCTCGCCGCTGCGCATGGCGAGCGCCGAGGCGGTGCTTGCGGCCTCGGGCGCGGAGCCCGGTTTCGTCGGGCCGGTCGGGCTCAAGTGCCCGATCATCGCCGATCGCAGCGCGGCGGTGATGGCCGACTTCGTCTGTGGCGCGAACGCGCACGACACGCACCTCACCGGCGTCAACTGGGGCCGTGACCTGCCCGAGCCGCAGGTCGCCGACATCCGCAACGTGGTCGAGGGCGACCCGAGCCCCACGGGCACCGGCAGGCTCGCGATCGTGCGCGGCATCGAGGTGGGGCACATTTTCCAGCTCGGCCGCAAGTACAGCGAGGCGATGAACTGCGCCGTGCTCGACGAGGGCGGGCGCAGCACCACCGTGCTGATGGGCTGCTATGGCATAGGTGTGACGCGCGTCGTGGCGGCGGCCATTGAACAGAACCACGATGATCGTGGCATCATCTGGCCGGAGCCGATTGCGCCGTTCCAGGTGGTACTGGTCCCGATCAACCTCGCGAAGTCGCCACGAGTCCGTGAAACCGCCGACCGCCTCTACGAAGAGTTCACCCGCGCAGGCATCGAAGTGCTGCTCGACGACCGCGACGCGCGCCCCGGCGCCAAGTTCGCGGATGCCGAGCTGCTCGGCATCCCGCATCGCATCGTCGTGGGCGAGCGTGGGCTCGACGCCGGCAAGCTCGAGTACCGGCACCGCCGCGCGACCGATAGCGAGGACATGGCGCTCGATGGCGCGCTGGATTTCCTCCGCTCGCGACTCGCGCCGCGCTGAGCCGCGGGCGCGACGCGCCGGCCTTGCAGCCGCGACGCTTGCGGCCTGGGCACTCGCCAGCGCCGCGCAGTCGGCGCCCGCCGACGGGCAACAGGAGGAAGCGGGCCTGCGCTCGGTGATCGAGCGCGCGATTGCCCAGGCGGAGTGCTTCCCCGACGAATACGAATCGGCCGTGTGGTTCACGATGATGGAGCCGCGCCTCGTCAAGCGCGTACCCGACAAGGCCGAGCGCATGGAGATCCTGCGCACCGTGTTCTGCGAGGCGCACCGCAAGGGCGAAGTGCGCCTGCCCCCGGGCCTCGTGATGGCGGTGATCGACATCGAGAGTCGCTTCGATCGCTGGGCCGTCTCGTACGCAGGCGCGGTCGGGCTCATGCAGATCATGCCGTTCTGGCCCGAGAAGCTCGGCATGCAGCGCCACCAGCTGACGCAGATCGGCCCGAACATCCGCATGGGTTGCGCGATCCTGCGCTACTACCTCCGGTACGAGAGCAACAACATCCAGAAGGCACTGGCGCGCTACAACGGCAGCGTCGGCCGGCGCACCTATTCCGACCTCGTGATCAACAGCTGGAGCCGGTGGAACGGCGCCGACGACCTCGGCCTTTCAGCCTCTGTGAGCGCTCAGCCGGTTTCGAAGCCCCTCGGTCGCTGATCGGGCGCGAGGTCGAGTTCCTCGATTTCGACGGCGGTCACCCTCGAGGCGGTGGAACCCGCCCATAGCGCCTGGATGAAGTGCGTGACGGCTTCCGGCGCACCGCAGGCCAGCACCTCGACGCGCCCGTCGGGCAGATTGCGCGCGTGGCCCAGAATGGCGAGCTCGCGCGCGCGGCGTGCCACCGTGGCGCGGTAGAAGACGCCCTGCACGCGTCCCGATACCAAACACTTGCGCGCGACCATCGGCGACGATTCTACAATGCGCCCATGAACGAGATCCTCGTCCTCTATTACTCGCGCACCGGTGCCACCGCCGAGCTCGCGCGCCAGGTCTGCCGCGGCATCGAGGCTGTCGCGGGCATGGGGGCGCGACTGCGTACCGTGCCGCCGGTGAGCGCCGAGAGCGAAGCGCCGGCGAAACCGGTGCCGGCGAGCGGCCCGCCCTACGCCACGCTCGCCGACCTGCGCGAGACGCGCGGGCTCGTGCTCGGCAGTCCCACGCGCTTCGGCAACATGGCCGCGCCCCTCAAGTATTTCCTCGACGGCACCTCGAGCCTGTGGCTCGACGGCACGCTCGCCGGCAAGCCGGCCGGCGTGTTCACCTCGACCCAGACCCAGCATGGCGGACAGGAAACGACGCTGCTGTCGATGATGCTGCCGCTCCTGCACCACGGCATGTACATCGTCGGCATCCCGTTCACGGAACGGGAGCTGTCGACGACACGCACGGGCGGCTCGCCCTACGGCGCCTCGCACGTCGCGGCGCACGCCACCGGGCCCACGCTCTCGGAAGAGGAAAAGACGCTGGCGCAGGTGCTCGGCCGGCGCGTCGCCGAGCTCGCGGCGCGCATCGCTAGTCCGGGCCGCTGAGCACGGCGCGCACGAAGGGTACGGTCAGCCGTCGCTGCGCCGCGAGTGCCGCATCGTCGAGGGTGTCGAGCAGACGATAGAGCGTCTGCATGTCGCGCGGAAAGCGCCGCTGCAGGAAGCGCACGGTGTCATCCGGCAGATCCACGCCGCGCAAGCGGGCGCGCAGCGCGAGCGCCTGCATGCGCCCGGCTTCATCGAGGGGCTGCAGCGCGAACACCGGCGCCGCCGCGAACCGCGAGGCGATGTCGGGCAGCGACCAGCCGAGTGCCGCCGGCGGCTCGCTCGCCGCCACCAGCAGGCGCGCGCCGCGCTCCTCGATGTCACGGTAGAGGCGAAACAGCGCCTCGTCCCACGGGCGTCGGCCGGCGACGAGATGCAGGTCGTCGACGCAGACCAGGTCGAGGCCATGCCAACCGTCGAGGGCCGCGGGGTCCCCACGCTCGAATTCGGTGAGCGGGACATAACCCGCGCGGGCATGTCCTGCAGCGTGCGCGCAGCAGGCCTGCAGCAGGTGCGTCTTGCCGGCGCCAGTCGGGCCATGCAGCCAGGCGATGGCAGGACCTTCGCCGGCCGCGAGTTGCGTCACGTATCGCACGGCTTCCGCATTCGCCCCGGCGACGAAGCTCGCGAAGCTCGCGCGGTCCCGCAGGCGCACGCCGAGCGGCAGCTGGCGCGGTTCAGGCATGCGGCGTGGCGGCGAGCTGCCAGGCGCGCCGGGCGAAGCGGCCCACATAGTCCCAAGCGGACACCAGCGTGGTCACCAGAGTCACGGCCGACAGCGCGAGGATGACCTCCCAAGGAGGCACGCCGGTGGCGGCGCGCAGCATCGCGAGCACGAGCACGATGATCTGCAGCAGCGTGTTGATCTTGCTGATGATGGTAGGCCGGCCGTTCAGCGGCCCGAACCACACGCGGTAGATGCTCGCACCGAGACCGATCATCACGTCGCGCGCCACCGCGGCGGCGGTGAGCCACATCGGCACGAGGCCGAGCCAGGTCGCGAACACGAAGACGAAGACCAGCAGGATCTTGTCCGCCAGCGGATCGAGCAGGCGCCCCATATTCGTGGTCCAGCCGTTGCGCTTGGCGAGCCAGCCGTCGAGCCCGTCGCTGACGGCGGCGACGGTGAACAGCGCGAGCGCCAGATCCGCGCGATCGCGCGCCAGGCAGACGAGGATCGGCCAGGTGAGCACGATGCGCGCGAGGCAGATGATGTTCGGCAGGTGCCGCATGGGGTTCAGGGCAGCCAGGTGAGTGCGAGCACGCCGGGCGTCGGGGTCGCGGCGGGCACGAGGCGCCCATGGCCCGCGAGCGCCGCACCGAGCGCATCGGTGCCGCCGCGCATCGTGACTCGGAATATCGCGGTGTTGCCGGCCGCCTCCTCCAGCGCGACCTGCCGCACCCCGGCGACTCGCGAGAGTGCCTGCGAGACCCCCGCATAGGCCGCCAGGTCGCCGACGCCGCTGACGCTGACCCGCACCTCGGCGTCGCCTGTGGCGACAGCCGACACGACGGCGGTGCGCACGAAGGCATCGGCAGCGCCGTGCACCCCTGCGGCCGGCGCGCCCGACCAGCTCTCGGCCACTTCGGTGGACGCGAGCGACCATTGCCAGATCGACGCCGCGCCACCGTCGCCGCGCCCGACCAGGACGGCATCGGCACCGAGCCGCCTAGCGGCGGGCAGCAGCATCTCGCGCGATGCGAGCGCAGCCGATCCGAGGTTCAGGGTCGCCGCCGGCACGATCGACACCGGCAGGCCCCGATCACCTGCCGCCGCCTCGATCGCTGCCTGCACCCCCGCGTCGATGACCGCGCCCGGAGCCACTTCGAGTACCACCAGGGTCAGTGGCCGCTCGGCGCTCCACAGCACCCTGCCGGCCGCCAGGATCGCCGAGTCGATGGCGTCGCCATCGAGCGAGACCTCGGTGCGTCCGTCGGCGCCCGGGCGAGACAGCCTCACATAGCGCGGCGCGTCGGCGACGAGCATGGCCAGGGCCGGATCGGACGCCGCCGCTCGTTGTCCGGTCGCGCGCACGAGCGCGGTTCGCATCGCCGCGGCCGGCACGTCGGCGGACGCGGCTTCGCGCACCGCGACGTCGTAGACACGCACAGTGCGCGCCGCCTCGGCAGTCGGCAGGCCGGCGAGCAATGCAAGGGCGACGCAACGGATAGCGGCATGCATGTCGGCTATTATAGCGGGATGCCTGTGCCCCCTCCGCCCATCACCTACCGGGACGCCGGTGTCGATATCGACGCCGGTGACGCCCTCGTCGAACGCATCAAGCCGCTGGTGCGCCGCACGCAGCGCCGCGAGGTGCTCGGCGGCATCGGCGGCTTCGGCGCACTCGTCGAAGTGCCGCTCGATCGCTATGTGCGCCCGGTGCTCGTTTCCGGCACCGACGGCGTGGGCACGAAGCTGCGCCTCGCGATCGAAACCGGCCGCCACGAGACGATCGGCATCGACCTCGTGGCGATGTGCGCGAACGACGTCGCGGTGCAGGGCGCCGAGCCGCTCTACTTCCTCGATTACTACGCGACCGGCAAGCTGGATGTCGACGTCGCCGCCACCGTGATCAGCGGCATCGCGGCCGGCTGCGCGCTGGCCGGTGCCGCGCTGGTCGGCGGCGAAACGGCCGAAATGCCGGGCATGTATGCGGGCGACGACTACGACCTCGCGGGCTTCTGCGTCGGCATCGTCGAGAAGGACGCCATCATCGACGGCAGCCGGGTCACCACGGGCGACGCGGTCATCGGACTCGCCTCCTCCGGCGCGCACTCGAACGGCTATTCGCTGATCCGCAAGCTGATCGGCGTCGCCGGCGCGAATGCCGGCACGCAGCTCGACGGCCAGCCGCTGTTCGACCGCCTGCTCGCGCCGACGCGCATCTACGTGCGCTCGCTGCTCGAGCTGGCGCGGCGCATCCCGGTGCACGGCCTCGCGCACATCACGGGCGGCGGCCTCACCGACAATATCCCGCGCACGCTGCCCGCGGGCCTCGAGGTGGTGCTGTCGCGCCGCACGTGGCATCGCGACCCGCTGTTCGACTGGCTGCAGCGCACCGGCAGCCTGCCTGACGCGGAGATGCATCGCACGTTCAATTGCGGCATCGGCATGGTGGTGATCGTCGCCGCCGCCGATGTCGATGCCTCGCTGGCGCTGCTGCGCGCCCACGGCGAAGTGGCGAGCGTGATCGGGACCGTGCGCGGCGGCACTGCCGGTGTCGTGATCGAGGCATGACCGCGCCGCCACCGCTGCGGCTCGCGATCCTGATCTCCGGCCGCGGCAGCAACATGGCGGCCATCGCACGGGCCTGCGCCACGCGCACGATCAACGCGCGCGTTGCCTGTGTCGGCACGGATCGTGCCGACGCCGCGGGACTCGACACCGCGCGCGCGCTGGGTATCGATGCCTTTGCCGTGCTGCCGGCGGCGTATGCCTCGCGGCCGGAGTTCGAGACCGCCCTCGCCGCGCGCCTCGACGAGTGCCGTCCGGATCTGGTCGTGCTGGCCGGGTTCATGCGCATTCTCGGGGATGCGTTCGTCGCCCGTTACCGCGGGCGCATGCTGAATATCCACCCCTCGCTGCTGCCAAAGTACAAGGGTCTGCATACCCACCGGCGGGCACTCGCGGCCGGCGACCCCATGCACGGCTGTTCGGTGCACTTTGTCACCGAGGAGCTCGATGGCGGACCGGTCGTGCTGCAGGGGCGGCTGCGCGTCGCGCCGGGCGAGGACGAGCAGCGCCTTTCAGCCCGTGTTCAGGCGCTGGAACATATCGTGTATCCACGTGCGATCGGCTGGATTGCAGCCGGACGGCTGGCGTGGCGCGACGATCGCGTCTGGCTCGACGACAAACTGCTGACCGCTCCGATCACGGAGGATTTCGATGGACCCGCGACCGGCTGACACGCGACTGTGGAGGGCGAGCGCCCTGGCGAGCCTGGCCATGGCGGCCCTCGCGCTCGCCGGCGCGAGCGCGAGCCTGGCCGCCGACTGGCACCCCACACCCTTCCACGCCACCTATGCGGTGCAATGGAAAGGCCTGAACGCGGGCACCTCGACCCTCGAACTGCGTCGCACTGGCGTCGACACCTGGGCGTACGTCTCGCGCAGCAACGCGCGGGGCATCTTCCGCATCGCCATCCCGGACACGGTCGAGCAGGATTCGGAACTGCGATTCGTCGCCGGCGAGCCGCAGCCGCTCCGGTTCCGCGGCGACGACGGCGGCGACGCGACCGATCGCGACGTCGCGCTCGACTTCGACTGGCAGCACATGCGCATCACCGGCACCGCGGAAAACCAGCCCGTCGATCTGGCGATGCCGCCCGACATCCACGACTCGATGACCGTACAGCTCGCGCAGATGCGCGCCGCCGCCGCCGGCGTCACCGCCGTGGCCTTCCACACCGTCGACAAGGATGAGATCAAGGAATACGACTTCACCCGCAGCGGCACGCAGAAGATCCTGACCTCGCTGGGCGAACTCGAGACCGTGATCTACGAGAGCCGCCGGCGCGGCTCGAAACGCATGATCCGCCTGTGGATGGCGCCCTCGCTCGACTACCTGCCGGTGCGCGCCGAGCGTTTTCGCGCCGACAAGATCGAGTTCGCGATGGCGATCCGCGAACTGCGGCGCGACGAGGCGCTCTAGGTCTTCGGCAGCGTGACGCCGCGCTGGCCCTGGTACTTGCCGCCGCGGTCCTTGTAGGAGGTTTCGCAGACCTCGTCCGACTCGAAGAACAGCATCTGCGCGACGCCCTCGTTCGCGTAGATCTTCGCCGGCAGCGGCGTCGTGTTCGAGAACTCGAGCGTCACGTGGCCCTCCCACTCCGGTTCGAGGGGCGTCACGTTCACGATGATGCCGCAGCGTGCGTATGTCGACTTTCCGAGACACACGACCAGCGTGTTGCGCGGGATGCGGAAATACTCGACCGTGCGCGCCAGCGCGAACGAATTCGGCGGAATGATGCAGACATCGGCCTGCATGTCGACGAAACTCTTGGCGTCGAAGCCTTTCGGATCGACGATGGTCGAGTTGATGTTCGTGAACACCTTGAACTCATTCGAACAGCGCACGTCGTAGCCGTAGCTCGACGTGCCGTAGGAGACGATTCTCCGGCCGTCGACCTCGCGCACCTGCCCTGGCTCGAACGGCTCGATCATCTTCTGCCCGCAAGCCATGCGACGGATCCACTTGTCGGCCTTGATGCTCATCTATTCAGGTCTCCTCGACCACGATGTTCGGGAAGGTGGTGCTGCGATCGCGCTCGCGACGCGCGAGCACGGCGGCGGTACGGCGCGCCATGGTGAGGTAAGCCGCGGCGCGCGGCGAATCCGGCGCGGCGATCACGCTGGGCCGGCCGCCGTCCGCCTCTTCGCGGATGCGCGCATCGAGCGGCAGGCGCCCGAGCAACGCGACGCCATACTCGCGCGCCATCTCGTCACCGCCACCTTCGCCGAAGATCGCCTCGGCATGGCCGCAGTTCGAGCACACGTGCAGACTCATGTTCTCGACGATGCCGAGCACCGGCACCGACACCTTCTCGAACATCCTGAGGCCCTTGCGCGCATCGGCTACGGCGATATGCTGCGGCGTCGTCACGATGACCGCGCCCGCCACCGGCACGCGCTGCGCGAGTGTCAGCTGGATGTCTCCGGTGCCGGGCGGCATGTCGACCACGAGGTAGTCGAGCTGACCCCACAGCGTGTCGTTCAGCAGTTGCGTCAGCGCCTGCGTCACCATCGGGCCGCGCCAGACCATGGGTTGCGCCGCATCGATCAGGAAGCCGATCGACATGGCCACGATGCCGTGCGCCTCGAGTGCGCGGATACGCTTGCCCGGCGCGATTTCCGGGCGCTCACCGGCAAGCCCGAGCATCTGCGGCTGGCTGGGTCCGTAGATATCGGCATCGAGGATGCCGACGCGCGCGCCCTGCACGGCCCAGGCGAGCGCGAGGTTCGCGGCCACCGTGGACTTGCCGACGCCGCCTTTGCCCGAGGCCACCGCCACCACGTTGCTGACCGACGCCATTGGCTTCAGCTGGCGCTGCACGGCATGCGCGCGAATGTCCGCCGCGAGTTCGAGCTCGAGCGGCAATGCGATGCCCGCGGCAGCCAGGTGCCCGGCGAGCAGCGGCTGCAGTTCGTGCGCATAGCCGCCGACCGGGAAGCCGTACCGCAAGCGCACGTTTGCGCGGCCCGCCGCGACGGTGGCGTGCTCGACCGCCTGCAGCGTCGCAAGCGTTTCACCCGCATAGGGGTCGACGAAAGTGGCAAGCGCTGCGAGAAGCGCAGCGTCCTGGTTGTTAGGCATCAGGGATTCCCGGGCGCCGGTCGGCACGTGTGGGTGGATTCTAGCGAAAATTGCCGGAGGTGCCGACCGCTGGCACGATGCTCGCATGGGTCCATATGGCATACTTCACCGATGGTGGGGGTTCCGTCGGTCCACAGGCAGAGCGCGGGTACAAGCCGCCCGGGAAAGGGCTGAATGAGTTTTTTCTCGAATCTGCGGGCTGATCGCTTCATCACGCAGATCATCGCGACCAAGGATCCGAACGATCCTGAGACACAGAAGGCTGCCGCCCGGCTGAAATCGCTGGGCGGAGCGGCCGTCGAGTCCCTGTTTGCCGCCCTCGCGGACGCCGACAAGAACGCCACGGTCGTGTTCGTCGACGTCCTCGCCTCGATCGTCAATGCGAAGAATTTTCACCTGTTCACCCGCGGACTGGTCGAAGGTGGCCCGCGGGTCGTCGCGGGCATCTCTTGGGCGCTGTCCAGCAGCCGTGCCTACCCGCCGCACCTGCTGCTCGAGGCGCTGCAGCTCGAGGGCATCTCGAAGTCGGCGCTGGTCGACATCATCGCGACGCAAAAGCAGCGCTTCAGCGTGCGCGAGCTCCTGAACGCCGCCTACGCGCAGGAGCCGAACGAGAAGGCTGCGCTCTTTCGCATCATCAACGACATGGCCGACGCGAGCGCGCTCCCGGAGCTCATCGGCCGCCTGCAGGGCAAGGACCCGATCGCCCGGCTGCACCTGCTGAATATCCTCTCGCGCTTCAACACGCCCGCCGTGCAGAGCGCATTGCAGGACCAGCTGAAGGACAACAACAAGCTGGTGCGGGCCGCGGCACTCGCGGCACTGCACAAGATGGACGGCCCGATCGACGTGCAGCGCGTCTGCGAGATGCTGCGCGACCCCGAGATCGACGTGCAGAACAAGGCGATCGACGTCGTGATCAAGGCGAACGACCCGGAGACCATCAAGTACCTCGTGCCGGTGCTGAAGGACGAGAACGAATTCGCGCGACGCGCCGCGGTCGAGGTGCTGAACGAAGTCGGCACCGCGAAGTCCGTCAAGTTCCTGCTGGACGCCATCAAGGACGACGACTGGTGGGTGCGCAGCCGCGCGGCCGATGCGCTCGGCAAGATCGGCGGGCCCAGGGTGGTCGACGCCGTGCTGCAGTTGATCAAGGACGACGACGAGGATATCCGCCGCGCCGCGATCGAGATCCTCAACCAGACCAAGGACGAGCGCGCGGTGGCGCACCTGATCGAGGCGACGCGCGACAAGGACTGGTGGGTCAGCGAGCGGGCGGTCGACGCGCTGGCCGAAATCGGCAGCAAGCGCGCGGTGCCGCGCATCGTCGAGCTGCTGCAGACGGCGCCGGCGCGCTCGATCCCGGTGGCGATCCGCGCGCTCGCCAAGCTCGGCGACCACAAAGTGATCGAGACGCTGCTGCCGTTCCTCGCGCGTCCCGAGAAGGAGATCCGCGTCGAGGCGATGGGCACCCTCGCGAAGCTCGCCGATGAACGCCGCGCCGAAGCCATCCGCGTGCATTTGCAGGCGCAGACCGCGCTGCCCGATCCGACGATCGCGCAGGCCGCGCAGCATGCGCTCACGGAACTCGACGCCCGCTTTGGCAGCATGCTCAGCAGCAGTGGCAGCGGCCGCGGCACGCTCGCGGCCACGCCGGTGCCGGGCACCGTCGGGCACGCCCCGCAGCGCCCGACGGAGGCGGCACGCACGCTGCTGATGTCGGAGGCCGAAGTGGCGCAGGTCGTGCGCCAGGCCGAGGCGAGCACGCAGCCGAAGCTCGATATCTCGACGCTCAATCCGGGCGACGTGATCGAGGGACGCTACAAGTACATCGAGCGCATCGGCCGCGGCGCATTCGGCACCGTGCTGCTGATGGAAGACACCGTGGTCGACGAGCGGCTGATCCTCAAGTTCCTGAATCCGAACGTGGCGCAGGACGAGGAGATCATGAAGCGCTTCGTGCACGAGCTGCGTTACTCGCGCAAGATCACGCACCAGAACGTCATCCGCATCTACGACTTCCTGTACATACAGGGGCACTACGCCATTTCGATGGAGTACTTCCCCTCGCACACGCTCGGCGCCGAGATCGTCGGCGAGAAGCCGATGGAGCTGAAGCGCGCGCTGGGCTTCGCGATCGACATCTGCACGGGCATGGCGGTCGCGCACCAGGTCGGCGTCGTGCACCGCGACCTGAAGCCCGCAAACCTGCTGATCAACAACGAGGGGCTGCTCAAGATCGTCGACTTCGGCGTCGCCGCCGCGCAGCGCGAGGGCGACACGCAGCTGACCAAGACCGGCTACGTGATCGGCTCGCCGAAGTACATGGCGCCCGAGCAGATCCTCGGCAAGAAGGTCGACCAGCGCGCCGACGTCTATGCGCTCGGCGTGATCCTCTACGAGATGCTGACCGGCGTGCCACCCTACTCGCGCGGCGATCACATGGCGGTGATGTACCAGCACGTGCAGGGCAAGGCGCGCACCGTAAAGGACGTGAACCCGTCCTTGCCGGAGGGCCTTTCGGAAGTCGTCATGAAGGCGATGGCCGTCGACAAGACGAAGCGCTACCAGACCATGGACGAGTTCAAGGCCGCCCTGTCGCGTTTCCTGTGACCGCTGTAGACTTCGTGCACTCGGTCAAGGTTTTCAGCGTTAGCCATTGATCTGACAGCCTTTTCAGACTATTCAAGCGGCTAGCAAGAGTCGGCTCGGACCAGGAGGACTTCGTGGCGCGCATCGACGCGTTCCTCAAACTCGGCATGCA